>Ga0156388_1068_pt1 | contig 50160 bp, 40 predicted proteins | sample RifOxyA3_FD_108032 | JGI IMG/M metagenome (GOLD analysis project Ga0156388, IMG submission 108032) | Desulfobacterales bacterium RIFOXYA12_FULL_46_15
AGACCTGGGTCTTGACACTGATGATATCCTTCTGGTTTCGGCAAAAACCGGTATTGGGGTCGAGAGGATATTCGAAGTGGTTGTAAAGAAAATCCCGGCGCCTGTGGTGGACCAGGATGTCAATTTTAAAGCCCTGATATTTGATTCCCATTATGACCCGTTCAGGGGTATTATTGTCCATTTCAGGATTTTTGAGGGCGGGATCAAAAAAGGGGACAGAATCCAGTTCATGTCCAATGACGCCCAGTACAAGGTTGAAGAAGTCGGTTTGTTCCAGATTGTCCGGCAGCCCCAGGCCGAACTCGTGGCAGGGCAGGTGGGGTATTTTATTGCCGGTATAAAAAATATCAGTGACGTTAAGACCGGGGATACGGTCACCATGCCGGAACGGCGATGCGATAAACCCAAGAGCGGTTTTAGGGAACCGACGCCGGTTGTTTTTTCATCCATGTATCCGGTGGCTGCCGATGATTATCCGCAATTGACAGAGGCCCTGGAAAAATTGAAATTGAACGATGCTGCGCTGATTTATGAAAAAGACAGTTCCGCTGCCCTCGGGTTTGGATATAGATGCGGATTTTTAGGGCTTCTTCATCTTGAAGTGGTCCAGGAACGGCTGGAAAGGGAGTATGATGTGTCCCTGATTCTTACATCACCATCGGTCCAGTATGAAATCACCTATACTGACGGTGTTGTGAAAATCATTGACAACCCGGTTCAATATCCTGATCCGTCGGAGATTTTAAAGGTCAGGGAACCTGTTATCAATGCATCCATTATCGTGCCTGATAAATACATGGGCAATGTCATGCAGCTCTGTCATGAATTCAGGGGGGTCAGTAAAAATTACCAGTACCTTACCAGCAACCGCATGGAGATGAAATTTGAATTGCCACTGGCAGAAGTCGTTTACGAATTTTATGACCGCCTGAAAAGCGTTACCCAGGGCTATGGATCCTTTGATTATGTTGTTGCCGGATACCAGGAAACAAACCTGGTGAAACTTGATTTCCTCATTAACGGGGAACGGGTGGATGCTCTGTCCCAGCTCATCCACCGGGATAAGGCCGAGGCAAGGGCCAGGATAGCCTGTAAAAAATTAAGGGAAGAAATTCCAAGACAGCAATTCAAGATTCCCATTCAGGGTGCCATCGGCGGCAAGATCATTTCCAGGGAAACCATTTCCGCGTTCAGAAAGGATGTGACTGCCAAATGTTATGGCGGGGATATTTCAAGAAAAAGAAAGCTTCTGGACAAACAGAAAAAAGGAAAAAAACGGATGAAGATGGTCGGTTCAGTTGAGATTCCTCAATCTGCATTTTTATCGGTCCTCAAAAACGAATAATGAAAAAGCAGGTCAGCGTCTCCTGTCCCATGGACTGTTTCGATCTTTGCAGGTTTGTGGTGACAGTGGAAAACAACAGGATTGTCCGTCTCCAGGGGGATAAGAATCATCCCCTCACAAAGGGGGTGATCTGTAAAAAAGGCAGATCCCTGGTTCAAAGACTGTATCATCCGGAAAGGATTCTTTCTCCTCTTATCCGGCAAAACAATAAATTTGTCAAAGCATCCTATCAAGAGGTCTTTGATATTATTGCTGAAACGCTTGCATCCATAAAGACAAGCCATGGACCAGCAGCCGTTCTCAATTATAACGGGGATGGGTATGGCGGATTAAAAGGAAAAATCCAGACCCTGTTTTTCAATTGTTTCGGCGGTGCGTCCCGGCAACAGGGGAGCCTTTGCTGGGGTGCCGGTATGGCAGCCCAGAAATATGATTTCGGCAATTCAAAAGGACATTTTCCAGATGATGTACTCAATTCCGGGTTGATTCTGATATGGGGGAGAAATCCGAAAGAAACCGGCATTCATCTTTTTTCCTATCTTAAACAGGCAGAGAAAAGGGGAAGCCGGGTTATTGTCATAGACCCTGTAAAATCGCCAACTGCCGGGGCATTTGATGATTATATCCGTATCAACCCGGCCACGGACGGTGCCCTTGCCCTTGCCATGGCCAATGTGATCATTGAAGCCGGTCTTTATGACAAGGCATTTATTGGCTCCCATGTTCTTGGATTTGATGCATTCAGATCCGAGGCGTCACTGTTTTCTCTGGAAAAAGCGGAAGCGATAACCGGGATACCTGCCGGAACCATAGAATCCCTTGCCTTATCTTATGCAGGGGAAAAAGCGGCGGCCATTTATATCGGGTATGGTCTTCAGCGGTACCATAACGGAGGGAATACAGTTCGGTGTATTGATGCCCTTGCCGCCATCACCGGGAAAATAGGGAAAAAGGGCTGCGGGGTAAATTATGCTGCCAAATCCATCAGCCCGTATCTGAATGACATGGAATTAAAAAGCCGGGACCATATCACAGCAGAACGCAGGTTTAGTGCCGGTAAGCTGGGTGAGTTTCTGGATGAGGCAAAGGCCCCGCCCATCCGTGCCGTTTTTGTTTCATCGGCCAACCCCCTGAACCAGTGCCCTGATCTTAAAAAGACAGCGGATGCTTTTTCAAAGATTGGGTTCAAGGTTGTTTTCGATCATTTCATGACAGATACGGCAAGGTTTGCCGATATTGTGATTCCGGCGGCTTTTGTGTTTGAACAGGATGATATTTTTACCACATCCATGTATTCTCCTTTTTTGAATTATTCACAAAAAGCAGTCGATCCGCCCAGGGACCTGATGCCTGAATTTGATTTTTTTCTCAGCCTGGCCTCCCGGATGGGGATTGAAAATCTTGGGTTTAAGGATTCTGACGATTACCTGAAAAAAAGTGTTGCTCCGTTGCTGGACAAATTCAACATTGCATATTCCGATCTTAAGGATTCATATTTCTGTATTGAAAAAGATCGGGTTGCATGGGAAGATCTGATCTTTGAAACCCGGTCCAATAAAATAGAACTCTACAGCGAACAAGCGTTAACAGACGGTATATCCCCGTTTCCCATATTTACCGGAACATTAAAAAGCAAGGATGATCTGCCTTTGCGTCTTTTAACCTGTCATACCGGGAAATCCATGCATTCTCAGGGATTTGTCTTTTGTGAGGATATGCCGGTGGTTTATCTGAACCGGAATACGGCACAAACCTATGGGATTCAGGACCAATCACATGTTTGTGTCAAAGGGGCAAAACACGCGCTTAAGGCAAGGGTTTCTGTAACCGATGATATCTGTGACAGCACCGTTTTTATTCACCAGGGATGGCGGCATAAAAGCGGTGCTGTAAATTTTCTGACAAATTCTCTTGTTTCAGATATGGGCGGGCAGGCGGCTTATTATGACAGCTTCTGCGCCATTGAAGCATCAGACTGAATTATTCCGCCTTATGCCAGGTCTGGGTTCGAAAAAAGAAAGCGATATAGCCCCTGACCATGAGTTTCCCATCTTCAATCCACATTTTACAGGTGTAAATTTTACCCTCCTTGGGGTCTAGAATGGTCCCGTCACTGTATTCGTTATCAGCTTTAACCAGATCCCTGACAATGACCATGCCTTTTGTGGGTTGGTTTTTACGGGGATCATCATCCGGACATTTATCACAAACCGGGTCAGGATTATCCCCTTCTTTTATAAAAAGCTCTTTAATCTGACCGGAATATTTCCCGTCTTTTTCATAGATTTCTACAATGGATTTGGGTTCACCAGTCTTATCATCAATTGTTTTCCATTTTCCAACAATGGAGGTATTATCTGCAGCAAAAAGGGAACCAATAGCCAAAAAATAAAAAATCACAGGGAAAATACAAAGCTTGAGAATTTTTTTCACGATCGACCTCCAATGAATATAAGATTAATAGAAAAACACTGTTAACCTTCTTACCCTCATGCTTTTTTGGAGTCAAGAAAAATCAGATTGCTTTAAGGATAAAGGTTTTGCTCACTGGAGAATGAATTTTTTAAGACTCTGGTACATCCTGTCGGACATGGAAGACAGCTCAGTATATGCATCAGAGGTGTTTTTTGCAATTTCCGAATTCTGAAGAACTGCGTCATTCATCTCGGAGAGGCTTGTATTGATTTCTGAAATACTGGCTGATTGTTCAACTGATGAGTTTGAAATTTCTTTAACGAGTTGGTTTACGTTTTCAACAAGGGCGTTTATTTTTACTAAGACTTCAGCCGTTCTGGAGGCATTATCCACACCTTTTTCAATTTCAATGGATGATTGCTTTATCAACTCGTTGGCCTGGGAAGCAACTTTGGCACTGTTGTCGGCAAGATTCCGGACTTCATCGGCAACCACTGCAAAACCTTTTCCGGCAGATCCTGCCCGGACCGCTTCGATTGAGGCATTCAGCGCCAGAAGTTTTGTCCTGGAGGCAATATCATTGATACGGCTGATGGCGTCCACTGCCTTTACACTGGTTGCCTCAATATTTTTCATTGAATCCAGCATCAACCCCATCCGGCTGTTTCCATCACCTGCCGCTTTAATGGCCTGGCCGCTGATGGTCTGAACCTGGAATGCATGTTGTTCATTATCCTTTGCCCTGCCTGCAATATTGTTCATGGAAGATGCAATCCGTTTGATTTCACCGGCCTGCTCTCCTGTATTCCGGGATAATGTCCGGGAGGATTCGGACAACTCATCTGTTTTTTGAATCAATGCTGAACTGATCTCAATAATCCCGGACAGGGTCTGTCCCAAGAGGTCAATAGATTCATTGATGCTGGTTTTCAGATCTAAAAGGTCGCCTTTCTGTTCACTGGTTACATGCTGGGAAAAATCGCCCCCGGCCACTGCGTCCATAATCCGGTTGATTTCCGTAATAACGGTCTGCAGGGCATTCATGAGGCTGTCAAAAGCCATGGCGGTCTGTCCTACTTCATCATCTGTCATGGAATGAACCCGGATGGAATAGGCTGAATTTTTCTCAACTTCCTGGACCGTTGTCTGGAGTTTGAAAAGGGGGGCTGAAATTGCCTGTATGATCAAAAAAGTTGCGATAAAACCTATGATAAGACCGATTACAATGATCAGACCGATATAAATCAATGCAGAATTTACCCCTCTCTTGGTTTTATCCTGTACATCCCTGTTGATCTGCTCGCTGGTTTCAAGGACTTTTACCAGAGCATTATTTACTTTATCTGTGGCCATTGAGAAATTTTGTTGTATGTCCCTGATGTGGATACCGGCTTCCAGGGTCTTTTGATGAAGATTAAATATTCCATCCTTTTCCAATACGCTTTTTTTCAATGGCTCATATTTATCGGTCAGGGTCTGCAACGCTGTTTTTTGTCTGTCTGTCTCAAGTTTCCGTTCTATGCGTTTCATCCGTGATGTGATGATATTGGCAAGTGATTCATATTTTTCTTGTAGCCGGGATAGGTTTTCCAGGTTCTGTTCGGCAAGATAGGCTTTTGTAAGATTCCGAAGCTCGGCAAGAAACGTCTTCAGTTGCAGGCCCCCGTTCAAAGCAGGGATACCGCTTCCGAACATTGCCAGAAGAAGGTCGGTGGGTTCTTTTGCGGTTGCATCCGGGGTCATGGAAATCTTTATGGCAATCTGTTCTTTTTGACCGATGGCGGATTGGGAGGCTTCAACAAAATCGGTCATTGCTGAATCCGTTGCCTGTTGCTGAAGATCAAAATCATTTAGTTTTGCGGTTTTGACGGTTTCAATTCCCAGCATTCCTTCATGGGCAGCCATGGCATTTTTTACCTGGTCAAAAAAAGTCTTATTTAAATTCTGAAGACCCTTTATATCCAGGCTGATTTTTCCTTTTTCCGAAATATCCGAAAGTTCTTTCAGATTCTGATCAATGGCGGTTTCAAATCCCTTGAGAAGGGGCTGGTTTTCTTTTATTTTTTCTTTATCATTTTCCGACAGAAGGTTTAATACGGTGATGTGGGCTTCCTGCAGGTTGTTGGAAAGAGAACTGGATATCCTGTTCAAGGGTGCAGCCATACCGGAAATGGTTTCAACATGGCTACGGATGGTCATGAGGAAAATCAGGCCGGACCCGCCTGCCCCGGCAATCATGATGATCAGGAATAAAAAGGCGAAGATCAGTTTTGTTTTTATCTTCAACTGATTAAAATATCGAATGGCAGACTCGATCCTGGATTTCATCATCTTTAACCTCATTTATAAAGCGATTAAAAAAACGTATCAGTCAGTATCAGTACTCTGTCAGCAACATAAATCAGCCGGAGCAATTTGAACGAGCGCTCAGTCTGTACGGTTTTTCAATAGTATTGTTTTAAAACTCTGTCAAGGTTTAATTTTATCCTGAAAGGAAAATAAAAGAAGAAAGAAGGAGCGGGATTCCAGGCAGGGTTTCCCCTGCCTGTGGTTCAGAGGATGGTTATCAGATCAAAGGTTTTCATGTTTGACTACCGGGTGTTTTTTCAGGTATTCCAGCCGGTTCAGGCCGTTGATATAGGCCAGGGCGCTGGCAATGATGATATCTGAATCCGCTCCTTTCCCAAGTGCCATGATCCCGTCTTCTTCCAGACGGACCATAACTTCGCCCTGGGCATCGGTTCCTTCGGTCAGAGCTGAAATGGTGAATCTTAAAAGCTTGGATTTGGTCCCGGTCAGCTTGGAGATAATATTATACACTGCGTCAATGGGGCCGGTACCCTCGGTGGCCCCCTGAACCGGCCGGCCATTGATGTTCAACTGGACACTGGCTGTGGGGAAAACCGTATTCCCGGACAGGACATGGATATACTCCAGACAGAAGGTTTCAGAACTTCTCAATACACCTTCATTGATCAGGGCTTCGATGTCTTCATCCTGGATATTTTTTTTCTTGTCAGCCAGGCGTTTGAATTTTTCAAAAACCCTGTCCAGTTCCTCTTTGGACAGATTATACCCCAGTTTTTGAACATGATCGTTCAAGGCGTGGCGGCCGGAGTGTTTCCCCAGAACCAGGTTGTTTTTATTAAGACCGATGGTTTCAGGGTTCATGATTTCATAGGTCATGGGGTTTTTCAATACACCATCCTGGTGGATACCTGCTTCATGGGCAAAGGCATTGGCACCGACAATGGCCCGGTTGGGCTGGACCAGGATGCCGGTGATCATGCTGACCAGACGGCTGGTGGGGTAAATCCGCTTTGTATCAATGGTCGTGGTCTGGGGGAAAAAATTCGGCCTTGTATGAAGCGACATGACCACTTCTTCAAGGGATGTATTACCGGCCCTTTCACCGATCCCGTTAACCGTGACTTCCACCTGTCTCGCACCTGCCTTGATGGCGGCCAGGGTATTGGATGTGGCAAGCCCGAGATCATTGTGGCAATGAACGCTCAATACAGCCTTATGCATATTTGGCGTGTTTTTCATGACATAGGTGACCAGCTCTGCATATTCTTCGGGGATTGCATACCCTACGGTATCCGGGAGGTTGACGGTTGTTGCACCCGCATCAATAACCGCTTCAAACACTTTGCACAGAAAATCAGGATCAGACCTTGACCCGTCTTCTGCTGAAAATTCCACATTATCGGTATAGGAGGCAGCCAGTTGAACCGATTTGACGGCCTGGTCCAGAACTTTTTCCGGGTCCATCTGGAGTTTATATTTCATGTGCAGTTCTGAAGTGGCAATAAAGGTGTGAATTCGAGGGTGTGCCGCATTTTTTATAGCTTCCCAGCCTCTTTTGATATCCTCTTCATTGGCCCGGCACAGGGCCGCCACCTGGGCGGTTTTCAGGGTTTCTGCAATGGCTTTGACAGATTCAAAGTCGCCTTCCGATGCAGCCGGAAACCCGGCTTCGATAACGTTTACACCCAATGTTTCAAGCTGGGTCGCGATCCTGAGTTTTTCAGCCTGGTTCATGCTGGCGCCGGGCGATTGTTCGCCGTCTCTTAAGGTTGTGTCAAAAATAATGATCTGGTTATCTGTTGTCATGTCATACCGCCTTGTGTTGATTGTCTAATGAAAGTTTGTATTGAAAACTGTCGGCCAGGGCCTGCCAGCTTGCTTCGATAATGTCTTCGGAAACGCCGATGGTGGAAAAAATGCCGTTTTCATCCCTGGATTCAATCAAAACCCTTACCTTTGCAGCAGTCCCGTCTTTGCCGTCAATGACGCGGACCTTGAAATCCACCAGGTGCATGGTATTGATCTGGGGGTAAATAGTGGCCAGGGCCTTTCGAAGAGCATTATCCAGGGCGCTGACCGGACCGTCCCCTTCGGCTGATGTGATTTCCGTTGTATTGCCCACCCGGATTTTAATCATGGCATGGGAATAGCAGGGGTGTTCCTTGTCTTTCTCCACCACCACCCGGAAGGATTCCAGTTCAAACCGGGGTTTGAACTGATCGGTGAGCTTTTCCATGATGAGTTTTAAAGAGCCTTCTGCTGCATCAAATTCATAGCCGTAATCTTCCAGGTCCTTGATGCTGGATACGATTTGATGGCCGTTGACCCCGTTTTCACCCAGATTCACACCCAGCTCTTTTGCCTTAAATTCAATATTGCTTTTTCCAGACTGTTCGGAAACAATCACCCGGCGTTTATTTCCCACAAGCTCAGGGGCCATATGTTCGTATGCCTTCGGGTTTTTCATGATGGCGCTGACATGGACCCCGCCCTTATGGGCAAAGGCGCTTCTCCCGACAAAGGGCTGTGAATTGTTGGGAGGCACATTGGCGGTTTCGGAAATGAACCTGGACAGGTTCAGGAGTTTTTCAAGGTTTTGGGAGGAAATACAGTCGCAGTTCATTTTTAGGGAAAGGATAGGAATGATGGCTGTCAAATCCGCATTCCCGCACCGTTCCCCATACCCGTTTATGGTCCCCTGGACCATGACGGCGCCGGCATGGACGGCAGTGACCGAATTGGCAACCGCCATGGCACAGTCATTGTGGGTGTGGATGCCGAAAATCACTTGGGGATGGTCTTTGAAATGCTCCACCATGGCCCTTGTTGCAGTCTCGATTTCACAGGGCATGGACCCGCCGTTGGTGTCGCAGAGAACCAGACAGTCTGCGCCGCCTTTAACGGCTGCCTCAAGGGTTTTGACAGCATATTCCGGGTTGGCCTTATACCCGTCAAAAAAATGTTCGGCATCATAGATTACCTCCCGTCCGTGACCGAGCAGATAGGTGACACTGTCCTTGATCATGGCCAGGTTTTCGTCTTTTGTATTCTGCATGATGGATTCCACATGCAAGTCCCAGGTTTTCCCGAAAATGGTGACCACAGGCGCTTCGCTCTTGATGAGAGCCCGGATATTGGCGTCTTCTTCACAGGTTTTATCAGGCCGCCGGGTTGACCCAAAGGCGGCAATCCTGGCATTTTTCAATTTAACATGTTTAATTTCTTCAAAAAAACTCTGGGCGCCCGGGTTTGATCCTGGCCACCCGCCTTCAATATACTGGATCCCGGCCTCATCCAGGCGTCTGGCAATTCTCAGCTTATCTTCAATGGAGAAAAAGATATTTTCCCCCTGCATGCCGTCCCTTAGCGTAGTATCGTAAAAAACTGCTTTTTTCATGATCTGTCCTGTTTATTTCTGATATTAAAACGCACTGTTATTTCCCATTTTCCCTTGCCAGGGCAATGGCCCCGGTGGAAGCGATCTCTATGATCCCCATGGGCTTTAAAAGGGAGATAATGGCCCTGTGCTTTTCCATATCTCCCGACACTTCGATGGTATAATGGGCAAGCCCCACATCCACAATCTTGCACCGGAAAATATCGACAATTCTCAGGATTTCCGCTTTTTTGTCCGGCTGGGCATTGACCTTGATCAGGGCAAGCTGGCGCTGAACATATTTTTTATCGGTCAGATCATTGACCGTGATGACATTGATCAGCTTGTGAAGCTGTTTTTTGATCTGTTCGATGATCTGGGGCTCACATTTTGTTACCATGGTGATCCTTGACACATTGGGCTCTGCCGTGCTGGCCACGCTCAGGCTGTCGATATTGAAACCGCGCCCTGAAAATAATCCTGCAATCCTTGAAAGAACCCCGGGTTCATCGTCTACAAGGATGGAAAGTAAATAGCTGTTCGTTTTCATCATGAATATCCTTATATATTAAACCAGAAGCATTTCCGTTATTGATCCGCCTGCCGGAACCATGGGGTAAACCGATTCTTCCCGTTCCACGGTAAAATCCATGACAACGGTTCCCTTTGTGTCCAGACCTTTGGCAAGAACCCTGGACACCTGGTCCGGTTTTGTACATCGAAGGCCGGTGGCGCCATAGGCTTCAGCCAGTTTTACAAAATCCGGGGCATTTTCCATATTGGTGGATGAATAAACCTTGTCATAAAATAATTCCTGCCACTGCCTCACCATGCCGAGATACCGGTTGTTGAGGATTACGATCTTTACATCAATTTTGGATTCCACGGCAGTCATCAATTCCTGGATATTCATCTGGATGGACCCGTCACCGGCAATATCCACCACCATTTTATCCGGGCAGGCAGCCTTAGCCCCGATGGCTGCAGGAAGACCGAACCCCATGACACCGAGTCCGCCTGAGGTGATGAAATGATTGGGTTCATCAAAATGATAATACTGGGCTGCCCACATCTGGTTCTGACCGACTTCGGTCGTAATGATGGCTTTTCCTTCAGTCAGTTCATAGAGTTTTTCAATGACATACTGGGGTTTGATGACATCATAGCTCTGTTCAAATTTCAAGGGCACGGCGCTTTGCCATTCCCTGATCCTGGCAAGCCATTCCTGTCTTTTTTCGGTAAGACCGGCCGGATTCTTCTCTTCCATCAGATGGATGATTTCTTTTAAAGCAGCTTTGCAATCTCCGACAATGGGGATCTGGACCTCAATATTCTTATGGATGGAGGTGGGATCGATATCAATCTGGACAATGGTGGCGCCGGGTGCAAATTTTTTGATATTTCCTGTGACCCGGTCATCAAACCTGACCCCTGCCGCAATCATGAGGTCGCAATGGCCGATGCTCATATTGGCCCGGTAGGTGCCGTGCATGCCGAGCATGCCGAGCCACAAGGGATCTGAACCGGGAAAAGCCCCAAGACCCATGAGAGAACCAGTTACCGGGATATTGGCCATTTTGGCGAGCCGGGTCAGTTCTTTTGATGCCTGGGAGAGAATAACCCCGCCGCCTGCAAAAATAACCGGTCTTTCCGCTTTTTGGATTAAGTCCGTCACTTTGTTGAGCTGTTTTTTATTGGGCTTATAAGTCGGCTTATAGGATTTTAAGGATATTTCACCCGGTTCCTCAAACTCCACCACGGTTTGAACAATGTCTTTGGGCAGATCCACGAGAACCGGTCCAGGTCTCCCGGACCGGGCCAGGTAAAATGCCTCTTTAATGGTAAAAGCAAGTTTTTCCACACTTTTAACAAGATAATTGTGCTTTGTGCAGGGTCTTGTGATGCCCACAATATCCACTTCCTGGAAGGCATCGTTCCCGATGAGGCCTGTCGGGACCTGGCCGGTGAACACCACCAGGGGGATGGAATCACAATGGGCTGATGCGATTCCGGTCACTGTATTGGTGGCACCGGGACCTGATGTCACCAGGGCGACACCCACGGATTTGTTGGCCCGTGCATAACCATCGGCGGCATGGACGGCTCCCTGTTCATGCCGCACAAGGATGTGTTTGAGCCCTTCCTGTTTTGCAAGGGCATCATAGATATCAATGACGGCACCGCCCGGATAACCGAAAATCGTGTCAACGCCTTCTGCCTTAATCATCTTGATGAGAATCTGGGCACCTGTAAGTTTCATTTCTCTCTCCTATAATGGTTCTTTAAATATGGCGCCCTTGCCAGCTGAACTGACCATCCGGCTGTACCGGGCCATAAATCCTGTTTTGATTTTAGGTTCAGGCTTTTTCCATCCTGAAAACCGGCTCCTGATCTCTTCTTCTGATATGAGAAGTTCAATGGTCTTGGCCGGGATATCTATTCTGATCTGATCGTTTTCTTTTACAACGGCAATAAGACCGCCGTCGGCTGCCTCTGGTGAAACATGGCCGATGGACGCTCCTTTGGTGCCGCCGGAAAACCTGCCGTCCGTGATCAGGGCAACGGTTTCATCAAGACCCATGCCGGCTATGGCCGATGTCGGGGTCAGCATTTCCCTCATGCCCGGTCCGCCGGCAGGCCCTTCATACCGGATGATAATGACCTCTCCTTTATTGATTTTATTTCCAAGTATGGCTTCTGTTGCTTCTTCTTCAGAATTGAACACCCTTGCCGGTCCCTGATGTTTCAGCATTTTTTCAAGAACGGCGGATTGCTTTACCACACAGCCTTCAGGGGCAAGATTGCCGAAGAGAACGGCAAGCCCGCCTTCTTTGTGATATGGGTTACTGACAGGCCGGATGACTCCTTGGTCTTTAACAACAACAGCCTCAAGATTTTTAGCCACGGTTTCAGAGGTAACGGTCAGGCAGGACAGATCCAGCATATCGTGATCAGATAGTTCTTTCATCACGGCCTGGATACCGCCGGCAGCATTCAGGTCTTCGATCCGGTCCTCCCCGCCCGGGCTCAGGGAACATAAATGGGGCGTTTTTTTGCTGACTTCATTAATAAGGTTCAGATTGATGTCCACATGGGCTTCATGGGCTATGGCCTTTAAATGGAGCACTGTATTGGTGGAGCACCCAAGGGCCATATCCACCACCAGGGCATTTTGAAACGCTTTTGGGGTCAGGATTTTATCCGGTGTCACATCTTTTTTTAAAAGCTCCATGATTTTCATCCCTGTCTCTTTGGCCAGCCGGATTCTTTCCGACATAGGCTCCGGAATGGTGCCGTTACCGGGGAGTGCCATACCAATGGCTTCGGTCAGGCAATTCATGGAATTCGCCGTAAACATCCCGGCGCAGGAGCCGCAGGTGGGACAGGCGGAATTTTCGATTTCCAGAAGCTCTTTTTCCGTCATCCTTCCGGACTGGACAGCACCCACGGCTTCAAAAACAGTGACCAGATCAATTTTTTTATTTTTATTCTGCGGGTGGCGGCCTGAAAGCATGGGGCCGCCGCTGATGACGATGGCCGGGATATTCAGCCGTGCTGCAGCCATGAGCATGCCGGGAATGATCTTGTCACAATTGGGCACCAGGACCAGGGCATCAAAGGGGTGGGCCATGGCCGTGACTTCAATGGAGTCTGCAATCAGTTCCCTAGAAGCCAGGGAATAGTGCATGCCTGTATGATTCATGGCAATCCCGTCACATATACCGATGGTTGAAAATTCCATGGGAGTTCCCCCGGCCATGCTGATGCCGGATTTGACCGCCTTGACAATGGTGTCAAGGTGCATGTGGCCGGGAATCAGTTCATTAGCAGAGTTGGCAATGCCTATCAGGGGCCGGGAAATCTCCTGATCCGTATAGCCCATGGCCTTCATCAGACTTCTGTGGGGTGCTCTTGCGATACCTTTTGTTGCAATGTGGCTTCTCATTTGTGTTTGTCTCCAAATTAAAAAAGCCGTTATCTGCCTTTTCGGGGCTGATAACGGCTTTTTTGTCTTTTCAGGCTTATGCCACTACGTGCCCCTTCTCCCGGAGGTGTTAATAATCACCTCCACGATAATAAGGACAAGTAGTAGTATGTTAATCATATTAGTCTTCATAATTTTTACTTTATATAAATAATATTTATTATATATAAATTTTATAGGTGTCAAGCAAAAAAACCAGTATAAAAAAAAACTTTACTAAAAATTAAATTTGACAAGCAAGTCCCGGGTTCTATATACTTTGTTACATCGGGAAGGCTCCAGCATACAGGTTTTTTGATAAATTTCCCTGTTTTTCAGTTTGATTGATTTTCAACAGCACTATTATAGTTAATGAATTCAGCTATGGATGATTCAAATAACCTAAGAAATTTTTCTCTTTTTTTATCAGGACTGATTCTTGTTCACTCCATCCTGTTTTTGAAATTGGGTGCGCCCGGTCTCTTTCTTTTCTGCGGCGTCTGTTTTCTGCTCATCATAGTCAATGCCCTGCATATCAGAAAGGACAAAAGGATTTTAGCCGGTCATGTTTTAAACGTGATATATCTTATCTATGTGATCGTACTCTGCCATAAAACAGGAGGATTTTACAGTGTCCTGATCTTTATGCTGTTTTTCACCCCGGTTCTTACAACAGTGTTCCCTGGGAAAAAAGAAAAAATAGGTTATAGCAGTCTTGCGCTTTGTGCTTTTTTGATTTTTTCTTTTGGGCAAGGCTTTCCTCTTGTAACTGCCATGCCTGAAAAATTGGTTAATTTAAGCTATTTCAGATTTGTGCATCTTTTTGCCTTGTTTGTATTTTTCAATGCTTCCATCCTGCTTATAATTGCAGAAAAAGGCAGGATACAGGGTTTGCTGAATCATGCCGAAGAAGAAAAGAATCGTATCGAAGAAGATTCAAAAACGGCAATGAAAATCAAAAATGAATTCTTAGCCAATATGAGCCATGAAATCCGAAACCCCATGAACGGCATTATCGGGATGATGCATGTTCTTCTGGATTCTGATCTTAATGAGGATCAGAGAAAATATTCTCAGATTGTATACAACAGCGCAATGGCTTTATTAACCATTGTCAACGATATCCTGGACCTGTCAAAAATAAAAGCAGGAAAACTTGAACTGGATATCCGGGATTTTGATCTGGAGGTTTCCATAAAGGATATTGTCGCTCTGCCCGAACTTCAGGCAAGGCAGAAAGGGATTGATTTTATTTATTCCATAGACCCGGATGTGCCCTGTCTGTTACAGGGAGATATCGGCCGGATACGGCAGGTGATCAATAATTTTACGGGAAATGCCATCAAATTCACAGACCAGGGTCAGGTCATACTTTCAATTAAATTGAAATCAGATGACAAATCTTTTGCCACCCTTTATTTCAGCGTGGAGGACACCGGCATAGGGATAAAGGAAGAAGTCATCGGTTCTCTTTTTGAATCTTTCACCCAGGCAGATATGTCCATTACAAAAAAATATGGAGGAACCGGCCTGGGGCTTGCCATATCCAAACTTTTTGTTGAAAAAATGAATGGAACCATAGGGGTTGAAAGTATTGACATGATCGGTTCAACTTTCTGGTTTACCCTTCCCTTAAAAAAACAGGAAGAGAAAAAAGAATCCCATGATCTGCCTTGTAAAGAACTAAGTGAATTAAAGGTCCTTGTGACTACTGACGGACTTGATCTGGGAAAAAATTTTGAAAAAAATTTAAATGAGCTTAAGATTGATTATAAACTGGCCTTGGATGAAACACAGGCTGTGAAAATGCTCAATCGTGCCTTTGAAGAAGATCAGCCTTTTCATCTGGTGATTATGGAAGCCAAAGAATCCGATACCCCGGCGGAACATATAGGCCGGCAAATCAAACAGGATGCTGATTTAAAACAGACAAGGCTCATGCTTCTGACTTCCATCGGGAAACAGGGGGATGCCAGGAGATTTGAGGAAATCGGGTTTTCCGCCTTTCTCAGCAAACCTGTTGAAAAATCACTTCTTCAGGACTGTATCAAGGCAGTGATCGAGGGGCCGGATGCCGGCATCGATCCTGCGCTTCCCATCATCACCCGTTACAGTATTATTGAAACAAAGAAACATTTAAGACTGATTCTGATTGTGGAAGACATGGAAACCAACCTGTTGACGGCCAAGGTCCTGATCGGGAAACAGGGATATAAGACTGATGAAGCAAAAAACGGTCTTGAGGCTGTTGAGAAATATCAGAAAAACCACTATGATCTCATCCTGATGGACTGTCAGATGCCCGTGTTGGACGGGTTTGAAGCTACCCGGAGGATCAGGGAAAATGAAAAAAACCGGAATCTTGCCCATACCCCCATCATTGCCATGACGGGGAATGCCTTTGACAGTGACAAACAGAAATGTTTTGAAGCAGGGATGGATGATTTCATTGCTAAACCGGTTGACCCTGAAACCCTGGCCAGGAAGATCAGTTCAAACCTGGCGGATATTAAAACGAACAAAGGGGATTCACCCGGAGAACAAAAAGAAAAAACCGGTTTTTACGGAGATGATTCCCCAAAAAAAGCATTGGCAGAATCCGATCCCCTTGTTGAGGAAGACCTAAGTTTTGACAGGAAAAAACTCCTGGAAAGATTTGGGGGCGATGAGGAAGCAGCGCTGATTATATTAGACTCTTTTTTCCAGGAAGCCCCTGAGTTCCTGGAAAAAATCGGGGATGCAATTAATAAAAAGGATATGGAAGAGGTTCGATGCAATTCCCATGCTTTGAAAGGGGCGGCTGCCAATGTTAATGCAGAGAGGTTGAAAAAAACCGCCCTGGAAATGGAAAACAAGGCAAAGAATGGCAATCCGGATTCTTTTGTTGAAATTTATCCAACACTTCAGAACGAATACCAAAGGTTTATGAGGGAAGCAAACCATGATAAATACTGAAAACATGTCTATCCTTATTGTGGATGATATGAAAAGCATGCGGCTGACTATCCGGAAAATGCTGCAAACTCTAAAAATAGGGGGAACTTTAAAATTTGCCGAAAACGGCAAGGAAGGCCTGGAGATATTGCATCAGTCAAGATGTGATCTTGCCATTGTGGACTGGAATATGCCGGTTATGAACGGAATTGAGATGCTCGAGACCATCCGGAATGATAAGGTTATCAGGGATCTGCCGGTAATCATGGTGACTGCTGAAGCTGAACGGGATATTGTTTCGGAAGTGGCGGAAACGGAAATTGACGGGTATCTCTTAAAACCCTTAACCCTTTCCTCTCTGGACAATAAAATCAAATCTGTTGTGGAAAAAGCCAATAACCCTGATCCGGCAACCATGCACCGGATTAAGGCAAGGGAACTTGAAGAAATGGGGGATTATGATTCAGCATTGGAACAAATCCGGATCGCACTGGTTCATAAGCCTTCTGCCTCCAGGCTCCTGCGCCAGCTTGGTTTGCTGAATTTTAAAATCGGAAAACCAGCAATAGCTGAAAAATGCCTTTTAAAGGCAGCCTCGGTCAATAAACAGGACACCATCACCAGGGCCCATCTTGCAGAGTATTATATCGATATAAAAGACCTTGAGAAAGCAGGCCGGTATTATCTTGAAATCATGGGCTTGAGCACACGATATTTTGATCAGGCCCAGGATCTTGGTGAGAAACTTTTGAAAAAAGGGTCAAGGCAGCTGTCAATGGATATCTTTTCCAAGATTATTACACTTTCAAAAAAACGCATTGCAGCAAGAGAAAAAATAATTGAGATCTGCATGGCCGCCAATGAGATTGAATACCCCCTGCAATTGCTTGAACAGAGCATAAAGGAAAATCCTTCAAACTATGATACCATATTTAAGACAGGGCTGGTTTATCTGGAGACAGGAAATACTGAAAAGGCATTGAATCATTTTCTTGATGTTGATTCACATGTCAGAAGCCATATTGAAGCAAAATTTAATATTGCGAAAATATATTTTTCAAAAGGAAAGGTACTCCAGGCTGACGATTACCTGAACCAGATCCTCAGGATTGATCCTAGAAACCGGGAAGCCATTGCTCTTAGAAGGGAAATCTGATACCCGGGTTAATTTTTCAGCAATGATCAGGCCATTGCTATATGGTTAATGGAAGAGGCCATAAAGCCTGCTCCGAAACCATTGTCTATGTTGACCACGGCTATATTGGAACTGCATGAATTAAGCATCCCGAGAAGTGCCGCAACCCCGCCAAACCCTGTCCCGTATCCGATACTGGTTGGAACTGCAATTACAGGAGACCTTACCATTCCGGCCACAACACTCGGCAGAGCTCCTTCCATTCCTGCTACAACAATGATGACAGATGCCCCCATGATTTTTTGATGATATGCAAAAAGACGGTGAATGCCGGCTACCCCGACATCAAAAATCGACTCCACGTCGTTTCCCATAGCCTTGGCTGTAAGAAAAGCCTCCCTTGCAACCGGGATATCGGATGTGCCGGCTGAAATTACAAGAATTCTGCCAAACCCGGTGATGACAGGGTCCTGTTTTTTTATCCATAAAAGCCTTGCATCTTCAAAATATTCTGCATCAGCGAACAAAGGTTTTATGATGTCGGCCTTTGCTTTTTCAAGCCGGGTGACAAGAACGATATTCTCGGCAGGGCTTATTTTCTGAAGAATACCTGTAATCTGTTCCGGGGTTTTGCCTTCACCAAAGATGACTTCCGGGAACCCTTTTCTAAGGGACCTGTGGTGGTCAATCCGGGCAAAGTCAATGTTTTCAAAGTCAAGATGCAGAAGATGCTTTTGCCCGTCTTCAACAGAAAGATCACCCGCAGCAATGCGGGACAGGATATCTTTGAGATTTTCTACGTTCATATCAGTCCGCAGATTCAGCTTTGACGCCGAAGCCAGGAAAGTCCTTTGATGGTTTTTTCAGGTACGCTCGCTTCTGTTTCAGGTTTGCGGGTGGGTTTGTTATCTTCTTCAGTCCCTTCAATATTTTTTTGCTTTATTGCAGCGATTTTTTCTTCAATGCCCTGTTCTTCTGAAAGGTGTCGGGTATACCCCCATTTGTACCGGCCGAATTTGCAATATCCCTGGACATTATTAAACCGGGCATCAATATTTTTTGGAATGGGAATGATATTTCCTTCAATACCTGAAACCAGGTAATCTGCCAGTTCAACGCTGCCGCCGCCGGAAAGGATAATGGAATCAATATCCCAGTCGTTTTCCCAGAGGCGGTTCAGATCTGAAACAACGGCGGCCGCCGCATGGGTATAGACCCGTTTTTTCAGATTGCCGATATTATATTCCTTCCCCTTGATTTTGATCATACCGGATTCGATAAATTTGAACATCCTGAACAATTCGATGGTAATATTGCTTTCCTGTTTTAATTTGCCGGCAATGACGGAAAAGCATTTTGAAATTCCGGTATCCATGGTGGAAGACCCTCTTTCAATATATTGAAGATGGTCAAAAATGCTGAAATCGGTTGTTTTAAACCCGATGTCCACCACACCGAGCTTCTGGCCTGCCAGTACTTTGTCTATGATTCTTCCCTGTTCATCAAAGATCAGGTTGAAAATCGATCCGATGGGCTGGGGGATGACATGGATTTTTTCAATATTGATTTTCCGTATGATATCTTTCCCATCAGGGTGGTGAAAGGTGATGGTATGAACGCCGGTGGTAATTTCCTTTAATCTTTTGGTGTCCCTTTTCAAATAACCGACAGGAAGACCGGTTACAATACGGATGGGCGCCGGTGTATCCGTACAAAGCCCTGCAGCGGTAACAGCAAGAATTTTGAAATAATTTTCCAGTAATTTTTCCTGGTCAAGGGTAAATTCCCGTATATTGGACTGGAGTTCGGCATAGCTGCCAAGATAATAGGATTTCTCATCCAGGGTAATGTGCAGGTTTGAAGTGGAAGAATCATCTCCCAGTACGGAATGAAACTGGATATCGGTTGCATCACCAATGACGGATTTGAATATGACGGAATTCTTGCCATTATAGGCTTTTGTAAAACCAAACCCGACATCGATTCCAATAATTTCCATGGTGTTCTCCTTTAGCAGGTTAATGTGGCGTTCATCGGATCCATTAGAGTCTTGATTTCAATCTTAGATATCATTATGGAATATCCTGAGTCAAGGGATAATGAAACATAGGGATTCAAGGCTGTCTTGCACTTAGTTTAAAAATGGTATAAAGGTTGTAAAAATTTGATCTGCCGGGAAAAGAAATATGGAAAAAGACAGGCTGTTTGCCGGGAAAAAAGAAAAAAAAGAACCCTTTCAATTCAACAGGGAAGTGGCTGAAGTGTTTGACGATATGCTCAACCGTTCCGTGCCGTTCTATTGGGAAAGCATCAGACGCCAGGCTGAGATAACTTTGGAGTATTATCAGGACAAAAGCCGTGTATATGATCTGGGATGTTCCAACGGCAATCTCGGCCTTTTGATCCTGGACCGGATGAAAGACCGGAAATTTACCCTGATCGGGGTTGACAGCTCCATGCCCATGATTGAAAAATATGCCAAACGGCTCAGAGAAAACCATGATCAAAAGCCTGTCCGCCTTGTCTGTGGATTCCTGGAAGACGTAAAGATCCAAAATGCCTCGGTGGTGCTGATCAACCTGACCCTTCAATTTATTGATCCGCAAAAGCGGGATTCAGTCTTGACTCGTATTTTCCAGGGCCTGAACCCGGGTGGCATTCTTTTATTAACGGAAAAAACCGTTCACGGCAAACAGGAATTCAATGACCTTCAAACCCGCTTTTATAAGAAATTCAAACTTGAAAACGGGTATTCCGAACTTGAGATCAGCCGGAAAAGAGAGGCCCTTGAAAATGTGCTGTGCCCGGATACCGTTGAAACCCATGAAAAAAGACTGAAGCAGGCCGGTTTTGAATCCATTGATCTCTGGCTGAAATGGTTTAATTTTGCATCCTTTATTGCGGTTAAGAAATAAACCATGGAAAGACTTCTGCAAAACATCAAAACGCTGAGGCTCAATCATTGTCATACCGAACTTGACACACTGATCAAAAAAAAAAGAACGTTTCTGGATCAGGCAAAGGGTAATTTTTTAAAATTCAGGAAAATTGTCGAAAAAATTCAGGATCACGTTCCGTCGGTTATTGATCTGGATGACCGGGTGGTCACCGTCGGCAACCCGGCCGATCTGGACCCTGAAGCATCAAAAGCGCTTTATCATAGCCTTGATAAGCTCAGCCCCTGGCGCAAAGGGCCATTTAATCTTTTTGGGATTCATATTGATTCGGAATGGCAATCCTGGATGAAATGGGAAAGGCTTTCCCCCCACATCAAAAGCCTCAAAGGCCGGTGTATACTGGATATAGGGTCCAGCAACGGATATTACATGTTCAGGGCCGCGGCTAAAGCCCCCTTCATGGTGCTGGGTCTGGAACCCCAGAGTTATTTTTATTTTCAATACCTGGCCATACAGAAATTCCTGAAAAAGGACAATGTCTTCTGTCTTCCCATTCCCCATGATGAACTGCCCAAAACAGACCACTATTTTGATACGGTATTCTGCATGGGAGTCCTTTACCACAGGCCGTCCCCGGTCGAAATGCTGAGGGAGATCCATGATTCCATGAAAAAAGGCGGGGAACTGGTTCTTGAAAACCTGATCCTGGAAACACGGGAGAATATCTGTCTTTTCCCCAGGGACCGGTACGCAAAAATGCGAAATGTTTATTTTATCCCGGATTATTTATCCATGGAATCCTGGCTTTTGCGGGCCGGGTTCATAAATGTCCGGTGCGTGGATGTCGCTAAGACAGCTCTGGAAGAACAGAGAAAAACAAGGTGGATCCAGACCGAATCATTAAAGGATTTTCTTGACCCTGATGATCCTGATAAAACCATAGAAGGATATCCGGCCCCGGTCCGGGCCATTTTCCTGGCAGATGCAGGTTGATAGCGGAAAACAATACCCACGGCCCAATAGCCACCCCTCTGGAGCGGCTTCTATTATTGCTGTGAATTCTACTTTTATTTTAATTTCTATAATGTTTTGATGTTGGCCAAACGCGCCACTCAACTGCGCTGTTTTTTTGGTGTCGGTTGAGCAGCTATATTAGCTGGTTTTGTCTGGCAATTCCTTGCGCATGTATACGCGTTGATATCCCTGAACGGTCTTTCGTTCTGTTTCCATATAACCGAGTCTCTTGTATAGCTCGATGTTCTCGGTCATCTGCTCGTTCGTGTACAGCGTAACTGCCGCCAACCTCATGCATCGGGCTTCATCTTCTGCGCGTACTATCAATTGCCGCCCCAATCCTCTCCCTTGATAAGCAGGATGAACCGCAACATTGTCCAACAAAAGATTCCGGATTTGTCGGATGAGGACAAGGACCCCGACAACATTCATTCCATCGACCAAAACGAGAACGCGATGCTGTTGAACCACTTTCCTGTAGTCCTCCAGCATCGGGCCGGGTGGTTTACCGATTCGATCAATGTAGTGACAATAGGCAGCAGCCACACATTCTGTAATTGCAGGGACGTCTTCAATGCGTGCTAAGTTGATGGTTGTCATTTTAGATTTTGCTCCGTTCTCTTTGACTTGCTTCTGAATGGGGCGGGCTCAATGGAATATCCGGAAAGCCTGCATGCAATATCATATCGGCTTGATAATTTACAAAATCTTCAAAAATATATTCATTTCAAAAAAGTTTATTTTTTCCATATTTCATATAAGGATTCATAAGCTTTGATTTTGTTTTTTTAACCTGTCTATTACCTTTTTTGATATTGGTCCCATTATCAATTCCCGTTGTTTACCTTATAAGTCCCATCCAATCGTTTCCACATTTCTTTAAGTTTTTGATCCGGATATATTGCACTTGGGGGAGGGAATTTCAAGACTAAAATCAAAAGGGGGCTTCCCAAATTTCCTGACTATGATCATGTAAACCGTATACTTATTACTTAATCAAGCCTGTCTTGTGCACCTCAGATTACAATTCCTGTGGCTGACGCTGATGGCGTGCCCATCGGGCTTTCTTTTGTTGCAGGATATGGGCAGGATATGATGCTTATAAGCTTTTGCAATCAATTATATTCACGAGTGTTTTGGCCGCGTGAGCCAGGTTTCATGGTTGCCAAAGAGGTACCCACTATCCCATGAGACTGCCGTACAATCCCAGGCCATAAGCAACGCTGGTAAATGCATTGCCGCTCCTGATCCTGTCCTTGTCCAGCCGTTTTTCGAACAAGCCCCGGATCAGGGGGATATAAGAAGATCCTCCGGTCAGGAAGACAACATCAATATCGGCAGCCTTAAGGCCTGCATCTGCCAGGGTTGAATCGATGCAGGTATCGATGGCAGCGGCCTTTTCGCGGATCATGGCTTCAAATTCATCCCTGGACAAAAACTCGTCAATGCAGATACCGTAATCATGGAACCGGATGCGTGATGACTCCCGTCCGGACAGCTCGCATTTTGTTTTTTCAATGGACTGGAACAGGAGGTAGCCGTAATTGGCCTCGATCAGGTTTTCCAGATTGCCGATCAGTTCCTTGTCCCTGAAACTTGCCGTAACCTTGAGTTCCTTGATATTGTTCAATGTCGCCGGCCGCCGGAGCTGCGGAATGAGATGCCAGTGCAAAAGGTTTCGGATCACAACAGGGGAAAGCCCGAAATAATTGTCGCTGAACATGGATTTGGCCTGGACATTTTTTCCGTAATAGGCGGCTGTTTTTTCTTTCATGATGTCTGAGTCAAACAGATCCCCCCCGATATATACACCGCCCACTGACAGGATATCCTTTTCCCGCCCGGTCCGGCTGCCCGCATGTTTCCCGGCCTTGTGAATAGTGAAATCCGAACTGCCCGCCCCAAAATCACCCACCAGTACAATCTGTTCAACTCCTGGCGAAAGGCTGTTTTCATAGGCCAGGGCCGCTGCAATAGGTTCCATCTGGAAAGCGATGTTCTTGAACCCGGCCAGCCGGGCTGCACTCTCCAGGCGATCCTGAGCGATCCGGTCCCGCTCCCGGTCCTCGGAAAAAATTACAGGACGCCCTAGGACCAGGTCTGACACATCCCTGCCAATGAGAGTTTCGCCACGCTCTTTCATAACCCTGAAAAAAATAGAGATCAATTCTTCCAGGGTGTAGCGTTTCCCGTAAATGGAAGTCTTTTCAAAAGCCGTATCCGGCAGAAAAGTCTTGATGGACTGCATGTACCTGCCGTCTGCCCCGTTTTCAATATATTTGTTGACCCCTTCATATCCGACATAGGTGGTGGTCTGCCCGTCTTCCTTTAAAAAATAGAGAATGGATTTCAAAGAATTGGAAATGGGGTTTCCCCTGTCCACGTCCAGCATCCGTACCGTGTTGTTTTCGTTGACGGACAATGCGGAGTTGGATGTGCCGAAATCAATGCCGAAGATCGCTGACATGGTTTGTTTTCCTAAAGTTCACATTTTTCCCGGGTACAAAAAAGGGGTAAAAGTACTGGATTTCCATTGGTTTGTAAAGTAAAATAATGAAAACTTTAATTCTTTACATTTTTTGAATTTTTTGTATAATAACTGACTTTTGAGTGCATCTATTAAAGACAAAGGGGATAGGCTATGAAAAAAGAAGATTTGGATTTTTTTAAGAATCTTTTAACAGAGAGGCTCACTGAGCTTCTTTCCCATGCTGATAGTACGGTTACCGGAATGACAAAGCCCAAAGAGAATTTTGCCGACCCTACAGACCGGGCTTCCCACGAGGCAGACAGAAGTTTTGAATTAAGAATCAGGGACCGTGAACATAAGCTGATCAAGAAAATACGAAACGCACTTGAGCGAATTGAAAATGGGAATTTCGGGGTATGTGAGACCTGTGATGAAGAAATTTCCATTCAACGCCTCAAGGCGAGACCTGTTACCACCCAGTGCATTGATTGTAAAACCCGTGAAGAGGATATGGAAAAAGCCCTTGGTATTTAGCCGGAGCAGGATAGTTTTTTGATTGACCTTCACATACATTCAACTGCATCAGACGGTTCTCTCACCCCTTTGGAAATTTTGGCCCTGGCCGGGGAAACAGGGCTTAAGGCCATTTCCATTACCGACCATGATACCATTGACGGTGTCCTTGAAATACTAAAACAACTCACCTGCACATGTCTGGAATTTATTACCGGTGTTGAAATCAGTTGCGAACCCCCTCCCGGATTTAGCAATCTTGGCAGTATCCACCTTTTGGGGTATGGGTTCAGCGTTTATGATAAAAAGCTCAATGCAATCTTGAATACTGCAAAAAAAGCCAGGATACAGAGAAATCCGAAAATTATTGAAAAACTGAATCTCCTCGGGGTTGAGATCAGCATGGACCAGGTCCGGGCCCGTTTCGGCGCGGATCAGACAGGGCGGCCCCATATTGCAGAACTTTTAAAGGAATTGGGCTATGTAAAAACCTTTCATGAGGCCTTTGATATATATCTCGGCAAAGGTAAACCCGCCTATGTGGAAAAATATAAAGTATCCTGCGAGGAGGCGATAAAGACTGTTATAGAGGCTGGCGGAATTCCTGTGCTGGCCCATCCGGGGCTCCTTTCCTTTGCCGGAAGCGATCAGGTCGAAGGCTTTATCGATACCCTTATAGAGTACGGCCTTGGTGGTGTAGAGGTCTATTATACGGACCATAGTGAGCCTGTCACTTCTTTTTATAAAAACTTCTGCACCCGGAAAAATCTGATTGCAACAGGGGGTTCGGATTTCCACGGGTCTTTCAATGAAGGGGTTTTTCTGGGTAAGGGCAATAATAATCTGAATATCTGTTTTTCAGTATTCAAATCATTAAACGCCCGGCTGGAAAAAAATAAGGAAGCCGATACGGATATTCTTGAAAATAATATGGGGTATAGATTTAAAAGCAGATCATTTTTAAATAATGCCCTTTGTCACAGGTCTTATCTGAATGAGAATCAGAATACCTGTGATTCAGACAATGAACGGCTGGAGTTTTTAGGGGATGCAGTACTCGGGCTTTGTATTGCCCAGCTTTTGATGGAAAAAAGTCCTTTAAAAAAAGAAGGAGAGCTTTCCAAACTAAGGGCTAGCCTGGTCAGTGAGCCGGCCCTGGCACAAATGGCAAGAACCATTGATCTTGGACGGTTCATCAGGCTTGGGAAGGGTGAAGCAATTTCCAGGGGGCATGACAAGAATTCCATCTTGTCGGATGCATTTGAGGCCGTGATTGCCGCTGTATACCTGGATAGCGGGTTTGAACAGGCCTGTGGGCTGATTCGCCACCTTTTCAATGAAGTCCTGGATGAGGTGGTGTCCAATGAAAAGATCATTGATTATAAAAGCCAACTTCAGGAATATGCCCAGGAAAGGGGGGTCGCAACCCCTTGTTATGTTGTGGTGAATGAGACAGGCCCTGACCACGATAAAACTTTTGAGATGTGTTTAACCCTTTTTGGGTTTGAATCCAGGGGATTTGGAAAAACAAAAAAATCTGCCGAACAGGATACGGCAAAAAAAACCTTAATAAAGCTGAAAGAGGTTTTTCCTTAATAATGGGTTGCCTATGAATCTGCCGGCAAAACCCCTTGTCATTCCCGTATTTATTCCCCATTCCGGTTGCCCCCATCAGTGTGCTTTCTGTAACCAGTCCGTTATAACCTCAAAAAAATTACCATTGCCATGTCTTTTAGACATTGAAGAGTCAGTCAGCCAGTATCTGAAATTTAAAGGCAGACGGGAAAAGGTGGAGATCGCCTTTTTCGGTGGTAATTTTCTGGGGCTTAGCCGGGAAACCCTTATCTGCCTGCTGGATTATATAAAACCCTATATCCGTGAAAATAAAATTCACGGCATCCGGTTTTCCACCCGTCCTGATACAATCACACAGGAAACCCTTGAACTGATTTCACCCTATCCCATATCTGCAGTTGAAATCGGGGTCCAGTCCATGAATGATAAGGTTCTTTTTGCATCAAAAAGAGGACATACCAGCCTTGATATCATCAATGCCATGGCAAGACTCAAACAAATCCCGGTGAAAATCGGGGTTCAGGTCATGGTGGGGTTGCCAAAGGATGATGAAACATCATTATTTGAGAGCACACGGAAAATCGCCGGTCTTTTACCTGATTTTGCAAGAATCTATCCTTTAATGGTGCTGAAGGGCAGCATGATGGAGAAATGGTATGCCCAAGGCCGGTATCAACCCCTGGACTTGCCGGAGGCGACACGGCTTGCCAAAGAGATGTATCGGATATTCCGGGCAGCCGGTATCGATGTGATTCGTATGGGACTCCAGGCATCGGATATGATGGAGGACCCGTCCATGGTCCTTGCCGGCCCATGGCACCCGGCCTTCGGACATCTCGTTTTTTCAGAAATGATGTATGACACCGTTTGTGAGAGAATTGACCGATGCCCGGATCTTTACAGGCCAGAGACGCTTGTCCTGACGGTTCACTCAAGATCCGTATCCAGGCTGAGAGGAGAGAAAAACAGCAATATGAAAAAATTGAATATAAAATATCCGGGGCATGAATTTATAACCCGTACGGATGATGATCTTGACATGGATGATATCGAAATTCATGGATGTGATAAAATAAATAAAGGAAGAACAGAATGAAATTTTTTGATCTCCATTGCGATACCATTCAGAAAATAGTTGAAGCGGGAAAAGATTTCAGCACATCCCCAAATCTTCATGTCAACCTGCCCGGTATTATTTCTTCAAATGTGGCGGCCCAGGTATTTGCTTGTTTTGTTCATGGTTCAGGCCGGTTTGGAAACCCGTTTCAAGCCTGCAATACCTACATTGATGCCATTGAGGAATTGATGAAAACCCATAATGACAGGCTGATCCCGGCCACATCCTCCCAAACGATTTCCCTGGCTTTGGAATCCAAAGGAAAAACAGCCGTGATCATTGCCATCGAGGGTGCAACGCCTTTGATGGGAAAGGTGGAAGGTCTGGAGCATTTTTATAAAAGAGGAGTCAGGCTTCTCACCATTGCATGGGATGATAACGAATTTTGTGGAACCGTGTTTGGGGATAACAGCGGATTGACAAAATTGGGGGAGCATCTTATCCGCTTTTGCAATGAACTCGGGGTTATAGTTGATGTATCCCATGCGTCGGACAAGGCTTTTTATGATATTGCCGCCATTACGAAAATTCCCTTTCTGGCAAGTCATTCCAATGCAAGGCATGTCTGCCCCAATAACAGGAATCTTACAGATGACATGATCCGGGTTATTGCCCAAAGAGGGGGCGTGATCGGGCTTGTTTTTGGATCCGGGTTTATCAGCCCCAAATACTATCAACAGGAAAAAGCCAACCGGGACAGGGTCATCAAAGGGCTCAGAGACAAGACCATGACATTTCAGGATGCAGGGAAAATCAGCCGGAAGGCTTTATCCGGTTTGCCGGATGCCCCCCTTTCCCTCCTGGTGGAACATGTAAAATACATTTTGAATATAGGCGGTGAAGACTGTCTTGGACTGGGAAGTGATTTTGACGGCGTAGACAGTCTGCCGCAAGGCATGACCGGGGTTCAGTCCCTTCCTCTCTTGGTGATGGAAATGGAGAGAATGGGTATTGCTCCCCGGGTTATTGATAAAATCTGTTATCAGAATACATACCGGTTTTTTAGCAGCAATATCCGGTCAGGTTTTTGAATGCAATGATTTGCCCTGATCATGCTTATAACCGGTTTCATTTTCAGATTCCTTCTTTATAGAAATCCTCAATCTCAGAAGCGTTATCCGGTTTGGATGAAGATTCTGTCGGAACAGTCCCTTCCTTGAAACACTCAAAGATGGTTTCTTGAGAATTTGAAGCCGGCAGAAGTCCTGTTTTGGCATCAATTCTGGCAAAGACAATACCTTCAGGAACTGTAAAAGATCTAACCGGTTTCCCTTCCAGGGCTTTTTTCATATAATTGAGCCAGATGGGGGCGGCAGCCTTTGAACCGGTTTCGTCTTTACCGAGAGGGGCTTCCTGGTCAAGACCGACCCAGACGCCTGTGGTGTATCTGGGGGTATACCCGACAAACCATGCATCATAGAGGTTGTTGGTCGTTCCTGTTTTTCCTGCAGCCGGCCGGTTAAGTGCCAGAATCTTTTTTCCGGTTCCTGTTTTTATAACACTTTCCAGGATGCTTGTCATAATATAAGCAGTATCCATATCAATGACTTTTTTCCGGATGAGTTGAGCGCTTTCTAAGAGTTTCCCGTTCCGGTCCTCTATTTTTGTGATAAAGACAGGTTCAATGGAATACCCAAGGTTGGAAAAGACGGAATAGACGTTTACAAGTTCAAGCAGGGAAACACCGGATGAGCCCAGTGCAATGGATAGATTGCGACCAATTTCTGAAGTGATTCCAAGCTTTTTTGCATAGTCGATGACATAGTCTAACCCGATATCCTGAAGGATTTTAATGGTGACGATATTTCTTGATTTTGCAAGTGCTTCACGAAAAAGGGTGGGGCCGTAAAATTTCTCACCATAATTACGCGGCTCCCATATATTACCACTATAAGGGTCTTCAAAAACAATCGGGGAATCAAGGATAGTGCTTGCTGCCGTATATCCCTTATCAAGGGCTGCAGCATAAACAATGGGTTTGAATGCACTTCCGGGCTGGCGTCTGGACTGATAGGCCCGGTTGAATTGGCTGTTTCTATAGTCCCGGCCGCCGATCATTGCTTTGACATGACCGGTTTCTGCTTCAATGCTCAATAAAGCGGATTCGGCAACAGGCTCCTGGTCCAGTGTGAATTCAAGGTCGCCATCTTTTGCAGAATCATTGAGCAGCTTCACCAGTATGACATCTCCGGATTTGAAAACCTGGGAAGGGTTTTTTACTTTTTCTTCATAATCGAAAATTTCAGGATTGGGTTTCCTTGCCCAGGTCATGGTTTCAAGTTTGATGATGCCTTGGGAATTTCCGACCCTGACCCGGGTGAGGGCGTGTTCATCGTCGATGCTGAGAACGACTCCCTGATATGAAATGTTTTTTTCCAATACTGAAGTTCCTATATTTTCAGATACTTCCCGGCAGAAATGTTCTATTTCAAGGCTGGAAATATTTTTTAGAGGACCCCGGTATCCCATACGCCGGTCCAGTTCCATCAGGCCCTGGGCCACCGCATCCGTTCCGAATTTCTGAAGTTCAATATTGACGGCTGTATGAATCTGAAGGCCTTGATTATAGAGTTCATCTTTGCCATAGGTTTTTTCAACATAACGCCGTACATGTTCCGTATAGCAGGGCACACTCTCGATAAACCAGTTTTTTCTTGGCTTGATATCCAGTTTCTGATTCATTGCGTCCGTGGCTTCAAGATTTGTAATGAGGTTGTCTTCCTTCATGCGGTTCAATACATAAATCTGCCGCTGTCTTGCCTTGTCCGGAAAGCTGAAGGGTGAATATTTGCTTGGTGCCTGGGGTAGTCCTGCCAGCATTGAGCATTCTGCCAGGTTAAGGTCTTTTGTATGTTTTCCAAAATAGTTTTCAGATGCCGATTCCACGCCATAGGCACCGTGACCCAGGTAAATCTGGTTTAAATAAAGAAAGAGGATCTCATCCTTTGTAAAATTTTTTTCGATCCTGTAGGCCAGGATGGCTTCTTTAAGCTTTCTCTTATAAGTCCGCTCCGGAGTCAGGAGAAAGGATTTGGTGACCTGCTGGGTAATTGTGGATCCTCCCTGAACGATCTCACCGGCCCTAAAATTTTTCACAGATGCCCGGAGAATGGATATAATATCAATTCCGGGGTGTTCACGGAATCTTGAGTCTTCTGCTGCAATAAAAGCATTGATAAGGTTCTGCGGCATTTCAGATAAGGGAATGACAATTCTTCGTTCTTCAAAAAATTCACCGATTTTTCTTCCGTCATCTGAAAAAACATTGGTAACGATGGGCGGATGGTAATCACTGAGAGTGTTGATTTTCGGCAGATCCTGATTCAGATAGGAATAGAGGCCGATAAGACCTGCGGTTCCCAGGAGACCTGTGAGTATGAATAAAATAAATATCCATTTTATGCAGAAAAGGATGATATGGCTTTCTTTTTTTTTGCTTCTCTGTTTGAGTACCTCTGATTTGCTTTTTATTTTTGTCATAATACCCATTTAAATATTTTATTTTTCTGGTTATTACCAGATTACAGGATATAAGGCAATACTTATGAAAGCGGATTTATTTTTTAAAAATTGACTTTTTTAACAATACCGGCTATTTAGTTAAGTTTTGATTATTATAATGCATTGGGAGTTTGTTTGGATGTCATGCTAAAACTAGATTTTAAAAAAAACAATGGATTGATTCCTGTCATAGCCCAGGATTACGGAACAGGAGAGGTTCTGATGCTTGCTTATATGAATGAACAGGCCTTTGAGGAAACCATGAGAAGCAAAAAGGCAACTTATTACAGCAGGTCAAGAAAGTCTTTATGGGTAAAAGGCGAAACATCCGGTCATGTTCAGCATGTAAAAGAAATCAGGGTGGATTGTGACCTGGATACGATTCTTTTAAAGGTGGAGCAGATCGGTAATGCAGCCTGTCATAAAGGTTATAAGAGTTGTTTTTTTTCAAAAGTGGAAGAAAATGATCTAAAGATTACGGAGTCAATCATTTTTGATCCGGACGAGGTATATAAATAATGGAAAAAATACTTAAATTAGGAATTCCCAAGGGAAGTCTTCAGGACGCAACCGTTAATCTTTTCAAACGTTCAGGATGGAAAATCAGTGTTGAAGGAAGAAGCTATTTCCCTGATATTAATGATGATTCGATTGAATGTGCCCTGTGCCGGGCCCAGGAAATGTCCATCAATGTGGAAAGCGGTGTGATTGACGCAGGATTGACAGGTCTTGACTGGATTGCCGAGCATGAATCCGATGTTCATGTGGTGACCAACCTGGTTTATTCAAAGGTCAGCAACCGGCCTGCCAGATGGGTAATCGCAGTGGCCAACGACTCCTCCATAAAAACCCTTGAGGATCTTGCCGGGAAAACCATCTCAACCGAACTTGTCAAATTTACCACCCGGTTTTTCAAAGAAAGAAATATTAACGTCAATGTGAAATTTTCCTGGGGTGCCACAGAGGCAAAGATTGTTTCAGGGCTTGCCGATGCCATAGTTGAGATCACGGAAACCGAAAGCACCATCAGGGCCCATAACCTCCGGGTGATCCATGAAATGATGCAGACCAACACCCAGTTGATTGCCAATAAAAAAGCCTGGGAAAACACTCTGAAAAGAGAAAAGATAGAACAGATCGCTATGCTGCTCCAGGGCGCACTCCTGGCTGAAAAGCTCGTGGGTATAAAAATGAATGTACCTGAAAATAAAATCGCCAAGGTTGTTTCTCTTTTGCCGAGCCTGAATGCACCCACCATTGCATCATTATATAATTCCGACTGGTATTCCGTTGAAAGCATTGTGGATACCGGGCTGGTCAGGGATCTTGTTCCAAAACTCCTGAAAGCCGGTGCTGAAGGCATTATTGAATACCCATTGAATAAGGTGCTTTAAATGGAACCTGCAAAACGATGTAATGCTATAACCCCCTTTATTGTCATGGAGATTCTTGAAAAAATCCATAAAATGGAAGCATCTGGCATTGATGTGATTCACATGGAAATCGGAGAACCTGATTTCAATGTGCCCGAATGTGTCAATAAGGTCGGTATAGAGGCTTTTTTAAGCAATCAGACCCATTATACCCACAGCCTCGGTGATATCCGGCTGAGAGAGGCCGTCAGAGACTATCACCAAAAGACTTACGGCACCACTATTGATCCGGGACAGATACTAGTGACGTCCGGTACTTCTCCTGCCATGCTCTTATTGTTTTCAGCCCTTGTCAACCCGGGAGACGAGATCATTATTTCCGATCCCCATTATGCCTGCTATGCCAATTTCATCACCTATGTGCAGGGAGTTCCGGTTACGGTTCCGATCTATGAGGATGAAGGGTTTATCTTTTCACCACAAGCCATTCAAAAAAAGATTACCTCCAGGACAAAGGCGATTTTTATCAATTCCCCGGCCAATCCGACCGGGGTTGTCATCCCTGAGGACAGGATGAAAGAGATTGTGGATGTCGCAAGGGCCAATGGTCTTTATGTCATTTCCGATGAAATATATCATGGTCTGGTGTATGAAGGTAAAGAACATTCAATTTTTGAATTTACCGATAAAGCCTTTGTTCTGAATGGTTTTTCAAAGCTTTTTGCCATGACTGGCCTGCGCCTGGGGTATTTGATTTCACCCCCTGAATTCGTCCGGGCTTTGCAGGTCCTGCAACAGAATTTTTTCATATGCGCCAATTCAGTTATCCAGCTTGCCGGGGCCGCAGCATTGACAGATGCAGACAAAGAAACCCGGGTCATGCGGGAAATTTACAACAGTCGCCGCGTCTACATGATTGATCGGTTAAAGCAGATGGGGTTTGGCATGGCAACGGAACCTACCGGCGCATTTTATGTATTTGTCAATGCCAAGCATATTTCAACCGACTCCTATGCTCTTAGCCTTGATATTCTTGAAAAGGCCCATGTCGGTGTGACCCCTGGGATTGATTTCGGTGCAAACGGAGAAGGCTATCTGCGATTTTCCTATGCCAATTCCCTGGAGAATCTGAAAATCGGTCTTGACCGTGTGGAAGGATATTTAAAAAAACAATGATCATTAAAACCGTCCAATTTGTTAAAAGTGCGGTAAAACCCTCCCAGTATCCTGAATATGATTTCCCTGAAATTGCCTTTGCAGGGCGATCCAATGTGGGAAAATCATCTCTAATCAATACGTTGATAAACCGGAAAGACATGGTGAAAACCAGTGCAAAACCCGGGTGCACACAGCTTATCAATTTTTTTCTGGTAAACGAAGACCTTTCGTTTGTAGATCTCCCAGGGTATGGATATGCAAAAGTGTCAAGGGAAATAAGATCTCAATGGCAGCCCATGATCAATCAGTATCTATCCGAGCGAAAAAATCTTTTAGGATTGATACTATTGATCGATATCCGCAGGGACCCTGAAAAAGAGGAATTTGATATGGTGAAATGGCTGGAAGGCCATGAACTGTCATATCTTTTGATATTGACCAAATCCGACAAGCTGTCAAAAACACAGCAGCAGAAAAGGCTTACTGCCATCTGTAATCTAATGAACCGGGAAACCGGCAGCACCATCCTTTTCTCATCAAAGACAAAACTTGGAAGGGATACGGTATTGCAGGAAATAATGAATTTATTGGATTGGAATAATGAATAATACAGACGAAAAGAATATCCGATCCGGATTTGTCGGCATCATCGGTGCTCCCAATGCCGGAAAATCAACACTCCTGAATCAGGTTTTAGGACAGAAGATCTCCATCACCTCCAAAAAGCCCCAGACTACCCGGGACAGGATACTGGGGATTGTCAACAGGCCTTTATCCCAGGTTATTTTTATTGATACTCCTGGGATACACCGGAGCAAAAGCCTTTTTAACAGGCGAATAGTTGACCAGGCCGTTCTGGCTATGGAAGACGTGGATATTATCCTGTTTATGATTGATGCGTTTTCCAGAAATCATACTGCAGAGAAGATGATTCTGGCTCAACTGAAAAAAACCCCAAAGCCGGTGATTCTCGCATTGAATAAAATTGACCTTGTGAAAAAAGATCAGGTGTATACCCTGGTTGAGGAATTTAAAAAATTACATGATTTCAAGGCCATTGTTCCTGTCTCTGCCGAAAAAGGGGTCCAGTTGGAAGATCTTTTAAATGAAATAGAGAATTCATTGCCAAAAGGGGATAGGCTTTATCCTGAAGAAACATTGACCGATGTTTCGGAAAGATTCCTGGTAAAAGAGATGATCAGGGAAAAGGTATTCCGGTTGACCGGGATGGAAATCCCTTATTCGAGTGCTGTTACAGTGGATTCATTTACCGTTGAGAAAAGACTTGTTGTTATTCATGCAAGCATTCATGTGATCAAGGATTCCCAGAAAGGAATCATTATCGGAAAAAAGGGAGCCATGTTGACAAAGATCGGGGAAAAAGCAAGAAAAGATATTGAAGAGATGATCGGCAAAAAAGTTCTCTTGAAACTGTTTGTAAAAGTGACCCGGAACTGGGTTGAAAATGAAAGAATTCTCTCTGAGTTCGGCTATTGACGGTATGGATCGGTTTTTAACCTTAACAGACGAAGTTTTCCTGAAAAAAGAACGGGACAAAGCAAGAAAGCTAAAGTCAAGCCAGTGGTGGAAACGCAAACGCTCTACAGGAATCTGTCATTATTGCAAACAAGTCTTCCCCCCAGGGGAATTGACCATGGATCATATCATTCCCCTTTCAAGAGGCGGCAGGACGGAGAAATTCAATGTAACGGCCTGTTGCAAAGCATGCAATACGAAAAAAAGAAAATTTCTTCCTTCTGAGTGGGATGAATATATGTCGTCTTTAAAATAAAAAGAGTGGTAAAAATGATTTCCCACTCTTTTTATTTTTATGGATGCAAAGGCTTATTTTTTATTGCAAAGCCTGTGGATAGTCTGTGCATGCCACTCGCCGCGGCCTGAGAAAGTGGGTTGTCCAAGTTCAATTAAACGGGCTGCAACCTGATCAAAGGTGGCGCCATCGTTGCGCATGGTGTAGATGATATCCATGACGGCCTCACGGCTGAGAAGCTGGGTTTCCGTTGAAACAATCTCTTTGGGTTTTTCAGTAACGACTTTTTTTCTTTTTCGAATGGCGGGCCTTTGAGGTTCTGCATCTGCCACAGGTGCTTCTGCTGCAACAACCGGGTCGGCCTCGGATTTTTGAGGAGTGACATAATGATGCTTGAAAACTCTGACCGGCTCATTTTCTTCCATGGGTTCTTCTGCATCCGGCATGGGAGCGATATTCAGATGATCGACAATCCTTTCAATGGCAATGGCCTGACGTTCCAACATATCAGCTGTTCTTTCCTGGACATTGATCAGATAGTCCTGATTCTTTGCCAGGGTTTCAATATGGCTGCTCAAATTTTCAATGGCTTCTGCGAGCATGGATGTAACCGATGTTTCATCCATGGGCAGCCCATTTCCGCTTTGAAGTACCGGCATGGGCGGTCTTTTCACGTTCTGGTTTCTTGTATTCTGGTATCCTCCCCCATAGGAGTTGTTAAATCTTTGAGTGGTATAATGATAAGGATTATCATAGTTTTTGCGCGTTTTAGGGGTGCGCGGTTTCTCAGCCTGGCCATTTCTTAGGCTTTGTAAAAAGTCGTTCATTTAATTCATTTCCTCCTTGGGCTATTAAAATGTCAAAACTGGCGGCGCCGGTTTTTGACAAAAGGTAACTCAGAATTTGCAACTTATTGATTTTTATAAAAGTTACAGTACAGGGCGTTTCTTATTGTCAATAATATGTAAACGCTGCGTATATATCCTTTGTTTCAAAATCTTTGTCAAGCTTTTTTTACGATATTTTAAATGGCGATATGGATGCGCTTTTCGTTGTTTTATTCGTTTGAAACACATTTTTTTTTATGATAAAAGGTATTCTCCTGTTAACCATATGAGAGGGACCGCATTAAAATGGTTGAAAATAAAATTTATAAAACCAGTTATCAAATTGAAGACCCAGGAATTGTCAAAGCGGAAATCCTTGAACCGATTCCCTATGTTTATAAATCAAAAAGAAGTATCGATATCACCATCAGACAGCCTGAATATACATCGGTTTGCCCCATGACCGGCCTGCCGGACAACGGCTGCATTACCATAAAATACAGGCCGGATCAAACCATTGTTGAACTTAAATCATTGAAGTATTACCTCTTGCAGTACAGGAATGTCGGGATGTTTTATGAACATGTGGTCAATAAAATTCTGGATGATCTGGTTCAGGTGTTAAAACCTTTACGCATGGAGGTTACCGGTGAATTCACACCAAGAGGCGGTATCAGCTCTCTTGCAACGGCTGTGTATGAAAAAGAGGAAAAGAGTTAACCTGTCAGGATCTCAAATTCTTTTATAAGGCTAAGGGCCTGATTCCCGGATTCAATTGCGGACAGTCTTTTTCTAAAAGAAGAACACCCGGGTATTCCTTTGACAAACCATGACAGCCTGCCCCTGAGCATCCTGCAGGCAGGTTCTTCACCGAAAAAATCAATATATCCATGGATCAGATGGGCCATTGCATTGAATATTTGCCCATGGGAAGGGGTTTGAAAACTGCCTGTTTCAAGGAAAGAATCAATCTGGGAGAAAATAAACGGATTGCTTAAGGCCGCCCTTCCCACCATGACGGCATCACACCCGGTATACAATAACATCTTCACGGCATCATCCACACAGGTGATGTCCCCATTGCCGATAACCGGGATTGAAAGCGTCTGTTTCAATTCTTTAATCAGATTCCAATCCGCCTTGCCTTTGAATCCCTGGCCGGCTGTTCTTGGATGCAGAATTAGGGCATCGACTCCGGCATCCTGGGCAATTTTTGCAATTCTGAAAGCATCCTGTCCGGATGGGTCCCAGCCGGAGCGGATTTTGATGGTCAGGGGCAGGTCCATAGCCTTCCGGATAGAGGATAATACGGAATGAGCAAGCGCCGGCTGTTTCATTAAAGCAACCCCGGCTCCCTGTTTGATGACTTTTTTTACGCTGCACCCGAAATTGATATCGATTATCTGAGCCGCTTTCATATCCTGGACCGCACGGGCACAATTTGCCATCAAGTCTGCATCAGACCCAAAAAGCTGTATGGACAGGGGCTGTTCTTCATCTCTTGAAGATAGAAGCCTCAGGGTTTTTTCCGAATTATAGAAAAATCCTTTGGCGCTGACCATTTCAGAAGAGACTACGGCACAGCCGCATTTTTTTACAAGAAGCCGGAAGGGCAGGTTGGTGACCCCGGCAAGGGGTGCAAGAAATGTTCTTCCATGGATGCAAAGATCTTTGATTTTCATCAGGTTTCATCTTTTTTCAGTCTTTTGTCAATGTCAGGGGCTGCATAACAAAAAATGCAGTTATGAAAGCATGGGTGTTCGTCATAGGAACCAATATCTATGGACCGGGTACATCTGCACCCTTGTTTTGAACGCTGGCCGTAATCTCTTTTGGTTTCAGGAAGGCCCCCGAAATTTGCTTTTAAAAGATTTCCATCCACACAGGCGTTTTCAAGAATTGTTGAGCCGGTATCCGGATGAGACGCCAATTCCTTTTCACAACACAGAGACAGGTGCATATTGAGTTGGGACAGGTGTTTTTCCATCCATTGGAGCACCTGTAATTTTTTTTCCAGGCAAGGATTGGTGAAGATAAGGGGTATCGTTTTTTTTCGGGATAAATATTGAAGCCTTTTATGGATTTTAGGATATATATCCAGGAAACTGGTCACACATTTTTTAATTCCTAACCCAGAGGCTTTTTCCGAAATGAGAGCAAAATCTGAAAGATTGTTTTTTTCACATCCATCCGGTTCTGTTTTATAAAAACAGACAGGATCAAAGCGCCAGGCAATATTCTCAGCTCCGAAAAGGGATGAAAGCGATTCTAACTGATTCAGCCTCTGGCTCAAAGGTAAAACTCCGGGCTCCAGAAGAGCGGATTCGGAATTGATGGTAAAATTGAAATACAGGTTGAATCCCAGTCGTCTCAGTTTTTCGCCTGCCCTGCTATGAATGAAGATCTCATAGTTTTTTGACCAGAAGACAATGGAATGGATGGATTCTATAGATACTTCAATTTTTTTAACTATTCGATTATAGGGGTTTTTGATTTCAAAAGATCCGATCCGGATATGTTCCATGAACCAGTCCATATAAAACCCCGGGATATCCGTTCGTCGTGAAGCAGATAGAATATTAGCCGGGTTCGGGGTCATGTTTTTTTTTAAAATCTGAAAAAGAGATGATCCGCCCTTGTTTTTTCTCCTCCGTCCCGGATTTCTTTTCCTCCCCCCTGTCTCTTATGGCAGGGGAGGGGACCGGGAGGCCCTCAACAGGGCTTTCAACTTTTTCCAGCCTCATTTTTTTACCGTTCATAAAAAATTCATGGCCATTGATATAATCGTTTTTTAAAATCCATGATACGGTTTGCAAAGGAATCTGGAGCATCAAAAGACGGATCCGGTACCAGTCTTTTTTGGCATCAGGAAGAATACTTTCAATCCTGGCAAAGGACACGGGAGTATCCTCAAGGTATAAAAGAACAATATCATTGATAGTGGACAAAGGTTTTCTCCGTATGGTTTGATTTTTCTTGTCAACCGGTCTGATATAACATAATCTTTTCAGAACAGAAAGAATGGAATTCAGGCATGACCTTTATTTATCAAAAAAAATGGCAGATATTTTTTCTTGTGGCAACATCCATTTTCATGTCCACACTGGATTCCAGTATTGTCAATGTAGCCCTTCCCTATATGATGAAAGATTTACAGACCCATGTTTCGACCATCCAGTGGGTTGTCCTGATCTATCTTGTAACGGTTTCCGCCTTGCTTTTAACCTTTGGCCGTCTCTCTGACATAAAAGGCAGAAGACCTGTTTATGTGATGGGGTTCGCCGTATTTACGGCCGGTTCCCTGTTATGTGGTATGGCCGGGGATGCTTTTTTTTTAATTTTTTCACGAACTATCCAGGGACTCGGGGCAGCCATGCTGATGGCATGTTCTCCAGCCCTGGTAGTGGATGCCTTTCCGTTCCGGGAACGGGGAAAAGCGCTTGGCATGATCGGGGCTGTGGTGGCGGCCGGGCTTACCATTGGGCCTGTTGCTGGCGGATTCATCCTCGAATATCTTTCCTGGCGGTATATTTTTTATATCAATATCCCCATTGGTTTTACTGCTGCCATTGGCGGTATGATGATTTTAAAAGACATCCGGTCGGCAGCCGGCAGTGGCGAACCCATGGACATCAAGGGGAGCTTCCTTTTGATCCTTATTTTATCTTGCTTTATTCTTTTTATGACACAATGGTCCAAATGGGGGGCGTTTTCGCTTTTGTCCATCTCATGCGCCTGTACAGCGCTTCTGGCTGGTATCGGGTTTGCCCAGAATGAATATAGGACCCCATATCCTTTATTTGATATGGCACTTCTGAGAATCCGGTTATTTCTTTTTCCTGTGATGGGAGCAGCCCTTTTGTTTGCTTCTCTTTTTGTGATCGTCTTTCTAATGCCGTTTTATCTTACCTACCCATGCGGGTTCCCTGCTTCAAAGACGGGTTTTATCATGATTGTTCCGTTTTTGTTTCTGCTTGTCATCAGCCCAATCTCCGGAATTCTATATAACAAATTCGGGTCCCGCCGGTTGTGTTTTACCGGCATGACTGTGTTGATGCTGTCCCTTGTCTCTTTGTTAACAGTTCAGCCGTCCCAGGGGATTTTATCACTCCTGTGGCGGATCGGTCTTGCCGGGATCGGGACAGCCCTCTTTGTTTCCCCTAATAATACGGTCATCATGAGCTCCATTCCCCATGACCGGCGAGGGATCGCATCTGGCGCGGTTGCAACGGCCAGGAATATTGGAATGGTGACAGGCGTGGCTCTGGCCGGGTTGATATTTTCAGCCTCGTTTTCATCCCTGACCCATGGAGCAGGCCTTGAAAATTATACACCTGATCTGGAACCGTTTTTTTTGAGCAGCTTCCGGCGGGCTTTGATGACGGGTGTTATCCTTTCAATAGCCGGGATATTCGTGACTCTTGTCAGGGGCAGGGAATCAAAATAAGTCTTTATAAATTTTTCCATAAGCAGTTCTGATTTTTGACAGATCAGCTTTGCCGGGTATTTTTTTTAAAAAATGCTTTAATATAAAAATTCGGATTCCGGGGAAAAGAAATCGGCTGATATGTCCTTGTACCTGTTTATGGATTCTGATTTCATGATATTTTTCAATGATTTTTCCTTTTTTCTGAAAGAAGGTCCAAAATAGCTCCAGAATCCTTTCATTCGTCCTATCAGATGGGCCGGGCCTGAATAAATTTTTTGATAACCTAAAAAAAGATCATCATGGAAGTTTTTTAACCGTGCCGTTTTATTCCCTTTTGACGGGATACCTTTTATGGCTTCGGCAAGAAACGGATTTGAAAGAAGCCCCCGGCCGATCATAAAATCACGGATATCTGGAAATTTTTTCCTAAGTTCGTAAAAGGAAACCAAATCCTTTATATCACCGTTATAGACAAAGGTATGACGGCTTAAAAGAAGAGCTTCGCCAAAGGCACTATGATCCGGGGCACCTTCGTACATCTGGATTCCGGTCCTGGGATGGAGAATGATTTCATCCAGCGGGTATTTGTCAAATATGGGCAGAAGTTCATGGATTTCATTTTTTGATATCCTTCCCAATCTAATTTTAACGGAAAGCCTGTTTGAAATCTTGGATAATACCGTATTAAGGAAAGCATCAATTCTTTTTGGATGCATTAAAAGACCTGACCCCCTGTTTTTGTTGGCCACCTTGGAATGGGGGCAGCCAAGATTCCAGTTGATTTTCTTGTGTCCCATATCATGGAGGCAGCCGGCAAGAAAGATGAAATCCTCGGCATTGTTTCCAAGGATCTGGGGGATAGTGGATAGTTTCTTATTGTTTTCAGGAGCCACATCTTTCAGCCTGGCGAGTTTCAGCTTCTTTTTGCCCATGGTCGGGATAAAAGGGGCCATGGCTTCATCCACACCGGCAAAATGATCGGCAAAAACATTACGGAAGGTTATATCGGTGAACCCCTGCAAAGGCGCAAGAATGATCTTAATATCTGTGTTTTCCATAAAAGGTGCCTGGGTTTGATCCCTGTTATATTGTCTTAATCTTCAAAAAAACTTTGACAAACCCGATGGTGATAATCTATACACCAAGTATTTTGACCTTTGCTTTTATAATCGAAGACAACCGAAGATTGCAAGGAGTGTTTTGCAGGTATGAAAGAGTTTTTTAAAGAAGTCATCCGGATCAATATGATGGAGGACACCCTTGACAAGGAATCCTCAGCCAGAGAAATGTTCATACGACTCAATTCAGTTAAGACACCTGAATATTTTAATTGGGCTGTTGAGATCTTCGAAGGACTTCATGTAAGCCGAAATCCTGATAAAAAAGCCCTGGTCTGGACTGATCTGGATACCCTTGAGGTTAAAACCTATACCTACGGGAAATTGCTGCAAAAAGCCAACCAACTGATTAATTTTCTATCAAAATCAGGGGTAGAAAAAGGGGCTAATCTTTATATGATGAGCCCTGTTTCGCCTGAAAACTGGTTTGCCTGCCTTGCATGTATCAAAGCAGGAATCGTGATGGTGCCGACAGCTACTACAATGACGCAACGGGAACTGGAATTCAGATTTGAAACCTATCCCCCGGCAGCCCTCCTGGCGGATGCGAAAGGGGCCTGCCTGATTGATAAAGCCCTTGAACAAACCCGGATCGAGCCCAGGGTTAAATTAGTGCTGGGGAAAAAAGAAGGCTGGATATCCTTTGAAGAGACTGAAAATGAAATTACTGAAGCAGGTGCCGGCAAAACAAAAAGCAGTGATATCCTTTTCTGTTTTTTTACATCCGGAACTACAGGCCTTCCCAAAAGGGTCGGTCATACTGCGGCTTCATATCCCTTAGGCCATTTGTCCACCACAGTGATGATCGGTGTTCAACCTGATGATATCCATCACAATTTAAGTGCGCCGGGATGGGCAAAATGGGCCTGGTCCGGTTTTTTTGCACCTTTTAACGTGGGTGCCGCAACAACCGGGTTTAAATTTTCCGTTCTGGACGGTGAACAATATCTGGATGCGGTTTCAAACCATAAGATCACGACTTTCTGCGCCCCTCCGACAGCCTGGAAAATGTTTGTCAACATGAATCTGGACTCTTTTAACCTTTCCTGCATCAGACAATCCGTCAGCGCAGGAGAGCCTTTGAACGCCAGCGTGATTGAAAGATGGAAAAAACATACCGGGACCGAGATCAGGGATTTTTATGGGCAGACGGAAACCACGGCCATGATCGGAAATCCTCCCTGGATGGCCGGTCGGCTCAAACCCGGATACTTTGGTTTCCCTTCTTTTATGTATGATGTCGCTCTGGTGGATAATGAGGGCAATGAAATACATAATGCCGGGCAGGTGGGACATATTGCAGTGAAACTGGACCAATGGCGGGCAAAGGGATTGTTTCTGGAATATATCGGCAGCCCTGAAAAAATGAGTTCCGTGTTTGTGGATCATTATTATTATACCGGTGACCGGGCATCCTTTGATGAGGAAGGTTATTGGCGGTTTGAAGGAAGAGCTGATGATGTTATTAAATCCTCGGATTACAGGGTAGGGCCCTTTGAGGTGGAAAGCGCGCTGATTGAACATCCTGCCGTGATGGAGGCTGCTGTTGTCGGTGCTCCTGATCCGAATCGCTATCAGCTTGTAAAGGCCTATGTGATATTAAATTCAGATTATAAGGCATCCAGGGCGCTGGCTCTGGAGCTGTTTAAACATACCATCACGATTCTTCCCAAATTTAAAATCCCAAGGATTATTGAATTTGTCCCTGAAGTCCCAAAAACCGTGAGCGGTAAAATCAGGCGGATAGAATTAAGACAGCTTGAAGCTTCAAGACAAAATAGTGGGGCACCTGATCAGAAGATCAATGAATATTTTTACTGGGATTTCCAGGAATTGAGTTCAAAAAAAGATAAGCCGGTCAAATAAATTCATCTTTTCCTGGGTCATCCGGCCGGTTAAAACCGGTTCAAACCGGGTGAAATAAAGATCCCGAACCCATTGTCCCTGCTCCCACAGAAGTTTATAACCCTTCAGGGGTTTTGCCCATCTTACCCGGTTGCGCCACCGGGCAAGTTCCTCTGGCGTTCCTTTTCGTTTTGGGCCTGCGGTTCCATATAAACGGATGCCGGGCCAGGTTTTGAATGATCCCGTTATCAGGCTTTTCAGCCAGAACCGCTTGCTGCCGTTAACAGCCATGATGCAGACAGCCTCGTTTTGCTTCAGATTCCGGGGCAGGTTTTTGGGGAATTCCTCCCAGAAATATCCCTGGCAATTTTCCTTGAGCATCAGTGAACCGATGGGGGTGATATGCGGTGTTCCATCCGGGTTAAGGGTTGCCAGGGAAACATAATGATTGGTTTTAAGCCCCTGGTTGACAAGGGTGACAAGTTCGGGCCAGTAAGCATGGATATCCATATGGATTTCCTCCTTGAGTTGGGGTATAGGGTTTATGCTGCGCGGATTTTTCATTTTTTTATGCCGGCCACTCCCAGGCGTTTCGAAACGTAAGGCAGGCCCGCATCTGTTCAAAAAGCCGGAGCAGACCGTATCGGGTCCGGTCCAGGAATACAAAATCCGGGTTCATGTCGATATGATGCCGTAGCCTGTAAATACGCTCCCGAATAGGTTTCATCTGCATGATAAAATCCGGGTGCTGTCCGAAATCAAAATACTCTTCCGTGAAAAGCCGGCCGAACATTGGCCTAAAATCCATGAGGGCTTCGAAGAGTGCTTCCTTGACCTCGGAACCGGCTTTGGGGGAAATAATATGGAAGGTATCCAGGAGTTCAAAATAGGCTTTTTTCCTGCCGGATACCATCACTTGCGGGATTTGAGCGTATTGGTCCGTGAACCCGCGGCTCAAATGTTTTACACAGCCGAAATCCACAAGCCCCACGGTCAGATCGTCGGCAATCAGGAAATTGCCGGGATTGGGGTCTGCATGGATACAGCGCAACTCGTAGAGGCTTTGGATGAAAAGATCCTGAAGAGACTGGGCCACATGATTGCGCTGCTCCTGCGAGGGGGACTTTTTCAGCCAGAGATCCAGGGGAATTCCCTCGAACAAACTAGTGCTGATCACGGTTTCATGGCTCATGGCCCCATACACATCCGGGATGTGGATGGCTGCTGAATCCAGATGGGACTTGAAAAATCGGATGTTTTCCGCTTCTTTGCGATAATCGATTTCTTCCATTAACCGGGCCTGGATCTCATCAATGGCCGGTTTCAGGAGATTGTAGTCCGCAAGGGGCCACAGTATGGAGCGCACCAGGGAAATATCGCTTTCGATGGTGGCGGCAATGCCCGGGTATTGAATTTTTACAGCCAGTGCCCGACCACTATGGGAAACTGCATGATGAACCTGGCCGAGGCTGGCTGCTGCGAAAGCCCGGTCATCAAAGGTTTGAAACAAATTTTCCGGGGAATTGCCCAACCCAATGTGAATTGCTTTTCTCGCTAGGGCCCGGTTGATGGGCGGTACCTGGTGATAGGATTTTTCCAGCTCTTTGCGGATGGCATCCGGAAAAACATCGGTTTCCAGGCTGAGCTGCTGGGCAACCTTGAGAGCAGTTCCTTTGAGCAGGCTCATGGCCTTGAACAGGATATCCGCACTCTGCCGGTTCAGATCGTCCCGGGCCGACCGGCGGCCGGATTCGGAAAGAAACGGCTGTTTTACCCAATACGAAATCATCTTGCCGCCCACCCGGGCCATGGTTTTCCCGCCTGTCATACCGCGCTGCCATTTATTTTTGGGAATGGGATCTTTCATGGAGTTTTCCTAAGATCATCTCTTTCATAAGGGTTGCTGTGTGGACCTGGTCCCGGATTAAATCCATCCTGCTGAGCACATGATTTTTAAATATGAACATACCCATATCGAAAAATTTATCGATCAGGCCGGATTTCAGAACTGTGCAGGTCAAATCCAGGCTTTTGTCGATCATTACCGTGGTGTTGGAAAATCCCTTTGACCTATCCGAAAGCCAATATATGACCGCTACAACATAAAAATCCCAGAAAAGCCGGCCTATGATCTCCTGGAACATCATTCCTGGCAATTCACCGGAAGCCGTGGCCTTATTCAGATGCTCCTGAACAAGAGAAAAAAAATTATCACGGATTGGTTTTAGACGGTTGAAATTGTGACTCATGGAAAAGAAGATATCCTTGAAACTCATGTTCACGAATTCCCGGTCCGCCAGATAGAGATCAAGGCTGGTATCCAGAAAGGCCTGAAGATATTCCTGAAAATTGAAAGTTTCAGATCCCGGAATCGTTGCTGTTTTTGCCGTGCAGGCCTCCAGATGATCCTCATAATAGGCATAGAGGATATCCTCTTTGGCAGGAAAATAGTTGTAAATGGTTGCATCACCAATACCGGCGGTTTTTGCAATATGCCTCATGGTGGCCGGTTTAATCCCTTTTTCGGTCATGATGTCCACTGCGGCCCGCACAATGGCCTGACGCGTCTCCAGTTTCTGTTCTTTGCTGACTTTCATAAATTTCACCTAAAAAGAAAATACTATTGATAAAATATCAATTATTAGAATTTAATATATACCAAATTCGTTTTGAGTCAAGCTTTTTTTAAGTTATGGATTTATCAGGATTGGAAGATCAGGTGTGCAATTTCATACCCTTATTGAATCAAGAGGGATCTGTTTCAAAAGGCATTTCAACTTCCACCTCACCGCTCAGGCTTCTTAAGAATCTGGCAGACGGATATTTTTTCTGGAACACATTTATCATTTTCCGGTTTTCAGCCAGGACAGTGGCAACAAATTTTTTATAATTGTTTTGCTTTGCAATGCTTTCAAGGATATCCAGGAGAAATGATCCGATTCCCATGCCGTGAAGTTTTTCCTTTACAAGAAAGGCCACTTCGGCTGAATCTTCATCAGCTTCGGCATAGGAGCCGATGGCAACAATCTGTTTTCGTTTCCCAAGCTGCATCAGCCCGATAATGGTCATATTCCTTCGATAATCCACTTCGGCCCATTGTTTTTGAAGCATATCCCTTGAAAACACCTTGCGTTTATTAAAGAACCGGTAATAAATGGAATCTTCCTGAAGGGAATAATAAAAATTCCTGGATTCAAATTCATCAGACGGCAGAAGCGGCCGGAAATCGATATTTTTCCCTGTGGATAATTTTTTGGAATAAAGATACCGGTCTAAAAAGAGCAGATCCTGGCTAGTGGGGGGGAGCTGATCCGCAAAGATATATCTTCTTTTCTTTGCCTCTTCGATCAGGTTTTTTCTGAATTTGGGATGGGCAATCCTGGCCAGCTCCATGACCCTCTGATAAATACTTTTACCTCTCATTTCAGCAATGCCGTATTCCGTTACAATGATGTCAATATCGCCCCGGGTTGTGGCTACACCCGCGCCTTCGCTCAAATGGGGGACAATCCTTGAAACCTTTTCGTCCTGGGCTGTGGAGGGAATGATAATGATGGAAAACCCTCCTTTAGACATGGATGATCCCCGGATGAAATCAACCTGGTCCCCGATGCCGCTGTAGAAAAGGTATCCTTTTGAGTCTGTACAGACCTGGCCGGTCAGATCCACTTCAAGGGCGGAACTGATGGAAATAAAATTGTCATTATTGGCAATGATATTGGGGTCATTCACAAATTCCGATGATTTGAAATAAAAAATGGGATTGTTGTCCACATAATCATACAATTCCTTTGATCCCATGCAGAGAGAAGCAATCACCCTGTCTTTGAGATATGATTTTTTCTTATTGGTAATGACGTTGGCTTTTAAAAGGGGCAGAAATCCGTTTGTAATGACCTGGGTATGGATGCCCAGATCCTTTTTGTCGGAAAGATAGGGAAGAATGGCATCGGGCAGGTGACCGAAACCGATCTGCAGGGTAGCGCCGTCATCCACCAGCATATTGACATAATGACCGATTCTTTCAATCACGGTCTGATTTTTAATCCCGGGCATGGATTGCAGGATGGGCTCCTGATACTCGACAAGATAATCAAACCGGTCAATATGAACCATGCCGTCCCCCCAGACTCTCGGCATTTCAGGATTTACCTGGGCAATCACAAGATCAGCATTATTCATTCCGGAAAGAGTGATATCCACAGAAATGCCAAGACTGCAATAACCATGATCATCAGGGGGACTCACCTGTATCAGGGCAACATCAAGACCGATTTCATGGCTTTCAAAGAGTTTTGGAATCTGGGACAGGTAAACCGGGATATAATCGATTTTTCCTTCAAAGGCGGATTGCCGCATGAGAACGGAAATAAAAAACAGTTTGATTGAAAATCTTGAAAGAAAATTTTCATCATTGATATAACGCGACAGGGTTAAGGAAAGCATCTGGTAAATCACAATATCCTGGATGGCCGGGTTCTCAATCATAGCTTTGATTAAACGCTGGGGCTCTCCGCATCCTGTACCGATAAAGACCCTGGAGCCGTTTTTGATTTTTTTGACACTCTCTTCCGGGCTCAAGAGCTTTTCAGGGCACATATCCTTTAGATTCATTCGATTTCTCCTGCCGAGACGGTAAAGACAGCATTGATTATTAAATGAAGAGATTATTCAATACTTTTTCATGAAAGTACAGAGAAAAACAAGAGCCGGAATTCTATTACTTCAATCGATAGTATTTTTTTTAATTGACATCGTTATATTAATACCATATTAATACCATATTAATATGTGAGGACTCAATGATTAAGATAGAAATCAACAAAAAAGCGGACCAGCCTTTATATGTTCAGATACGGGATAGCCTTGAGAAGGCGATACTGAACAAGACGCTTAAACCCGGTGACAAGCTTCCGTGTGTTTCAAATTTTGCCAAAGAAGTGGGGGTCACTCAAGCCACAATCCGGAGAGCTCTTGAGGATTTATCAAAACAGGGCCTTACAAAATGTCATGTCGGAAGAGGCACGTTCATTGAAAATTATGAGAATAAAAAACAGGTTGATGGGAATGCTGCCATAAATCTTTTTAAGGAAAATTTCAATGTGTTTAGAAATACTCAATCCCGGCAGGAATTGAAATTTGCAGCCCGGCGGCTCCGGAGGGGGATCTCTGATGGTCTGAATGAGCTGATGAATCTCGCTCAAAAGGAGGACCTGATTGCATTCGGTAAAGGTATACCGGATCCTGGGCTTTTCGAGCCTGGTTTTTTTGAGTCCATGGTAAAGGATGCGTTGACAGAGGATCAGATGAAATATATTGGAAGTCCTGACTGCCAGGGCCTCATTGAGCTGAGGGAAGAAATCGCATCCCGATACGTTAAAAAAGGGATTCATATTACGCCGGACCAGGTTTTGATCACAAATGGATCTATGCAGGCGGCTGCTTTGGTAGCCCTGGATGCTGCAGAAAAAAAACAATCCATCATCTGTGAAGCCCCTTGTTTTCAGGGAATTACAGAATTGTTCACGATTCACGGCAATTGGGTGGATACGGTTTTGAGAGATGAATTCGGACCGGTTCCTGAATATCTGAATTGTTTTACCGGTCAGCCTTTTCTTTTATCTGTATGCCCTGAATTTCATAATCCAGTGGGAACCGATATGACCCCTGACCGGCATGATGCCTTGGCCAAATGGGCAAGAAAAAACAAATCAACGATTCTTTCAGATGAGATTTTTCAGGATTTAAGGTTGGAAGGAGACCCCCCCTTAAGTTTTTATAATTCTCTTGGTGAAGATCAGACCATCATCATCAGTTCGATTTCCAAAACGTTGATGTCGGGATTGCGAGTAGGCTGGATGATAAGCTCTGCTGTGCGGATCAGAGAATTTACAAATCTCAAGAGGCTGATGGATCATTCCTGCCCGCCTCTGATGCAGGGAATTGTTGCAAAATTTTTTTGTTCCGGAAAATATGATGAACATCTTTTACACATCAGAAAAATCTATCTTGAAAGAAGGAATCTGATGTTGGAATGCCTGAAACAATTTATGCCCGAAGGGGTGGCATGGACAAGTCCCAAGGGAGGATTTTCCCTGTGGATGACCCTTCCGGAAGGGTATTCCAGCATTGCATTGTTATTATCTGCCATTGACAAGGGGATCAATTTTTTACCCGGCCCCCTGTTTGATATTGATCAGAGGTTTGTAAAGCATTTCAGATTGAGCTATGCCTGGTCCGGCCTGGAGCAGATTGCTGAAGGTATTGAAATCCTGGCAGACGCAGTCAAGGAATTATTGCGTCATCCCCCGGGAGATTCCGGGTTGAGCGGTCTGGGGAATTTTCAATAAGGAGATTGAAAGGAGGGTTGAAATGTGTCTTCCGGATTTGATGTTTATGGAATTGCAGGTTAAAGAACATAAGGCGGCTTTAGAAAAAGAAGCCGAACAAATACGAATGTTAAGATCTGCCGGAAAAGAACATGGAAAAATTAAAAGATATTGTATTGAAAAATTTGCCGATCTGTTGATATCCATAGGTGAGTTCTTGAAAAAGAAATATTGTCCGGGTTCTCCGGTTTGTTTTGGGATCCGGACGACGCTATAATGGTTTTGAAGTTTTTAAACTATACTCATTAATTTAAGGAGATGAAATGAAGGTTCTTGTGCTTTATTATTCAAAAGGGGGTAATACCAGAAGGCTTGCTGAAGCAGTTCTCAAGGGAATTGAAAGTGTACCTGGCGTTCAGGGGATATTCAAACATACTGATGATGTAACAAAGGAGGATTTCATTGATGCAGCGGGTATTATTGCTGGCTCTCCGGTCTATTTTGGAACCATGGCGGCACCGCTGAAAGCCGTGATGGATGATTTTGTGGGTGTCCGAAGAAAAATGGAGGGAAAGGTGGGGGCAGCATTTGCCACGTCAGGAGATCCCACTGGAGGAAAAGAAACCACAATCATGTCAATTCTTCAGGCATTTTTGATATACGGTATGGTGATAACCGGTGACCCGCTGTCTGCAACAGGTCATTATGGAGTTGCCTGTGCAGGTGCCCCGGATGATAAAACAA
>Ga0156388_1196_pt2 | contig 48617 bp, 30 predicted proteins | sample RifOxyA3_FD_108032 | JGI IMG/M metagenome (GOLD analysis project Ga0156388, IMG submission 108032) | Desulfobacterales bacterium RIFOXYA12_FULL_46_15
GTCCTGGATATTGACCAGGAAGATGAAATCGGCAGCCTGGCAAAGGCAATGAATCAGATGAGCGCTAATTTGAAACAGATGTTTACCGAGCTTGTCCAGGGGATCAATGTTTTGTCCTCCTCTTCCACCGAGCTTTCCGCCATTTCCTGTCAGATGCTGTCAGGAAGTCAGCAGGCCACGGGCAAATCCGAAACCGTAGCTGCTTCGGCAGAACAGATGAGTTCCAGTATGGTCAGCGTGTCTGCCGCCCTGGAACAACTTTCCACAAATATCCAGATGGTTGCGGCATCGGCAGAGGAAATCACTGCCACTATCAATGAAATTTCCGGCAATATGGAAAAGGCCAGGTCAATCACAAAGGATGCAGTTATAAGATCCGGGAGCGTATCGGAAAAAATTACCCGGCTCGGGGTTGCTGCAAAGCAGATAGGTTCTGTTACCGAGGCCATTGCCGAGATATCGGACCAGACAAATCTTTTAGCCCTGAATGCCACCATCGAGGCTGCCAGAGCGGGAAACGCCGGTAAAGGGTTTGCCGTTGTCGCAACCGAAATCAAAGAGCTTGCAAGACAGACGGCTGCCGCCACAATGGAAATCCGTGAACGGATCGATGGCATCCAGAGCACGACCCATGATGCCGTATCAGAGGTAGAACAGATCACTTCGGTCATCAATGATGTCAATGACATTGTGGCCGTCATTGCCACTGCTGTCGAAGAACAATCCAGGGCAGCACATGAGATTTCCGGCAATATCAGCCAGGCAGCACTGGGAATCAAGGAAGTGAACCAGAATGTGGCTGAAACCTCAACCGCTTCCGGGGAGGTTGCTCTGGAAATTGCCCATGTCAGCCAGACTTCAAGGGAAATATCGGATTCCGGTTCCCAGGTCACAAGAAGTGCTGAAGAATTGTCCGGGCTGGCAGAACAGATCCGTAGTATGACCGGCAGGTTTAAAATTTAACCCGCAGTTTTAAGGGATAACCAGTGTATGGATTATGAAAAATAATAATATGCTCGTTTTAAGAGCTGGCCCTGTGAATAAAGCCCGCATGATTCATAAATGTGTAACCGGCCCTGTTTAAATTTTTTAATTATCCTGTAAATCACCCGAACGGGGGATGTATTTTATTATCATCAGGCATAAAATAAACAATAAAAACAGAGGGGATTAAAATAATGAATCAATTTAAAAACACCATGGACGTTTTCAAGCTTTTGAAAAAAAATAATTGCCGGAAATGTAATAAGCCTACCTGCCTTTCGTTTGCAGCCGCGGTATTCCAGGGGCAGATCGCCTTGGAGGAATGCCCGTTTATTGACCGGGATATTCTCAATCAGTACGGTTTTAAAAAACCGGTATATGAATCAACATTTGAGCAGGAATACAAAAAGGTGATGACCGGGTTGAAAGATCGGGTCAACCGGGTTGATCTTGAATCCAGGGCGCAAAAGATAGGCGGCAGATATTCAAACGGAAGGCTTGTCTTAAAAATTTTCGGCAAAGATTTCGGTATAGATCAAAATGGTTCGATATTTACCGATATCCATGTAAATCAATGGATTGCACCGCCTGTATTGAATTATATATTGAGCAGCGACGGAGTACCGCTGACAGGGGTATGGGTGCCGTTCAGAGAGCTTGAGACATCAAAGGACTGGGCACGGTTTTTTGAGCATCAATGTGTAAATGCATTTAAACAGGTTGCAGACACAACTCCTTCCTTTTTCCGGGACATCATTGAGCTATTTAACGGTAAACAGGTTGGAAATCATTATGAAGCCGATATTGCCCTTATCATTCATCCCCTGCCGCTGCTGCCCATGCTGATCTGTTACAATCATCCGGAAGGCGGCCTGGAATCGGATTTAAATCTGTTTTTTGACAAGACTGCGGATAAGAACCTGCCGGTAGAAAATATCTATACATTGTCCACCGGCCTATCCAACATGTTCAGAAAATTGGCCCGGACCCATGGATGAATTTATGCACAGGGATTAAAAAAGAAGGCCTTCCCTATACAACCGTATCCAGGACCTCCCTGATCAGGGACGTCAGATCCAGGCTGATATAAGGTTTCTGGACAAATTTTTTGATCCCGATCTGTTTCGCTCTTTCTTCTGATACCCGGTCACTGTATCCTGTGCAGAGGATTACCGGCAGATCAGGTTTGATTTCCAGAATTTTTTGGGCAAGTTGATCCCCTGTCATTTCAGGCATGGTCATATCAGTCAGGACAAGATCAAACAGGTCAGGTGTTTTTTTGAATTCATCAAAGGCCTGCCTGCCGTTTGCAAATGCCAGGACTTGATAACCGCAGTCTTCCAGAAGTTCTTGAGTTGAAAAAAGAATGCTCTCATCATCATCCACAATCATGATTTTCTCTGTCCCTTTTGACAGAAAGGCATTATCCGGTTCCGGTATATCATCCTGATCCCCTGGATTTTCAATGGCCGGGAAATAGAGACTGAAACAGGAACCTTTACCGGCTTCAGATTCAACCCGGATAAAACCATCATGTTCTTTTACAATCCCGTGAACCATCGCAAGCCCCAAACCGGTTCCCTTACCCATCTCCTTGGTCGTGAAATACGGCTCAAAAATTTTTGCCATTGTCTGTTCATCCATGCCGCGGCCTGTATCTTCTACTTTAAGCAGGAGATACAGGCCTGGCATAAGGTCTGCTTCCTGAACGTCTCCCGGGTCGTCAATCCGGATATCCTTCAGTGAAACCGTTATGATCCCTTTGGTTTCCAGCATTGCCTGATAGGCATTTGTACACAGGTTCATGATGATCTGGTGGATCTGGGTAGGATCCGCGAGTATATCGGATGTTGAACGGATATCTGTTTTTATGTCAATGAATGCAGGGATGGATGCCCTGATCAGCTTTAAGGCTTCCTTGATCACGACGGATAATTTTAACGGCTGTTTTTCATATTCATGCTGCCTGCTGAAGGTCAGGATCTGCTTCACCAGTTCCCCGGCCCTTTGAGAGCCTTTTATGATATTGTTCAGATGGCGGTTAACCTTGGCCGGATCATCAATATGCAATTGTCCCAACTGGGCATATCCTAAGATACCTGAGAGAATATTGTTGAAATCATGGGCAATCCCGCCTGCAAGGGTTCCCATGGCTTCCATCCTCTGTGACCGGATCAACTGCCGCTCCATCTGCTTTTGACCGGTAATATCCTTGATATGCATCACGATGCTGGTAGTGATTCCCTCATCGTTCTTGTGCGGGAAATAGGAAATATCCACGTTGCGCCGTCCTGTCCCTTTGAACAGAATTTCTTCCTGAAAGTTGACGGCTTCCCCGTGAAAGGCTTTTTCCACATGGGGCTGTATCCTGGTTTCAAAGCAATGCCTTCCATATATCTCGGCCATGGTATGACCTGCCAAATCGTTTTCATTACAGGCGTGAGCTTTGAAACAGGCTTCATTTGCCGCTTCATACCGGTATGCCGTGTTCACCAGCGCCATCTGGTCCATTGAAGTTCCGACGATCCGCTCGTATTTTCTAAGCCTGTCTTCATATTCATAGCGGGCTGTGATATCCCTTGCCGTTCCGACGATGCCGGTAATTCTCCCGCTTTTGCTCAGGGTTGGTTTTTTTATGACTTCATACCACCTTTTCCCGCGTTCAGGATGAGAAATGACTTGTTCCCTGCATATACTGTTACCGGTCTTCAGGATTCCGGCATCTTCTTTTTCAAAGAGTTCCGCAAGATCCCGGGGCCAGACATCGATCACTGTTTTATCTGTAATTTCCTTGGCAGGCATGCCGCACACATCTGAAAAAGGCTGGTTCACCTTGATAAATTTTGAGTCAATATCCTTGAGCCATGCAGGGTCGGGGATATTGTCCAGGATAGCTTTGAGCTTTTCTTCACTTTCCTTGGCTTTTTTTCTTTCAGACCTGAAATGCTGCATGATGAAATGGATTACAAAGGAAATAATCAGAACGGCAATCAAAAAGCTTATATAAAGATCAATGAACATAGCCTTATGGTTTTTGTAGGAAAAAACCAGATCCGGTCTTGCATATTCGACCCGGTAAAGAAATCCGAGGGTCAAACTCAGGATCGAGATGGACAGGAGCCTGCGTCCTTCCGAAACGATGAGGTTGATGACGGCAATGATCATAAGGGCAATAATGGTAGCAGGTCCTGAAATGCCCCCGGTATAAAACCATAGAACGGTTATGATCAGGCAACTGCAAAAAAGGACAAGCCAGTAGGTCAATGAAAAAAGGCCTTTAAGCCTGCTGAGACTATAAAAGAGGCAGAACAGGCAACCGAATAAAAAAGTATACAGGTTGACGGCAAGCCCAAGACCGATACAATAGTTTATGGGAATGCTGATAAAAAATATGATGGCCGTTAAAAAGCACATTCCGTTGAAGCATTGGTGTTCCAGCGTGAAATCGTCAAGGCTTCCGGCAATGCGGGTTATCATTTCCCCTGGCAGCGGTTCTTTATCTCTCATTACTTTTTTTTAGCAGGTACCGCAATTTGTGGACCGGTATATCCAGAAGCCCTGCTGCTTTTTGTATATTATTGTCCGCCTTTTCAAGAACACTGGCAATGATTTTTTCCACCTGCCGGTTGTATTGATTTTCTGCATCCTGAAGCGTCAAATCGCCGGATTTTTTTTGAACCGCATCTCTATCAACGGCAAATGCCAGATGGTCCGGCAGGATGGCGTTTCCATCCTCCATCAGAACGACCCGTTCGATGGTATTGCGAAGCTCCCGGATATTACCGGGCCAGTGATGGGAAAGGAGAAGCTCCCGGGCGTCCGGGGAAATGGTCTCAAATTTCTTTTTAAACCTGAGATTGAAACTGTTCATAAAATGATCAGAGAGCGGAAGAATTTCATCGAGACGCTCGCGCAGCGGCGGCAGTTTCAGGGTAACCACATTCAGACGGAAAAACAGATCCTGACGGAATTCTCCTTTTGCCACCGCTTCTTCAAGATTTGTATTGGTAGCGGCAATGATTCTTGCAGACACCGGGATGGGTTTTGAACCGCCTACCCTGTAAAAATACCGGTCTTCCAGGACATTCAGGAGCTTTACCTGGACAGACAGGGGCATTACGCCGATTTCATCCAGGAAAAGGGTGCCGTTTCCTGCGGTTTCAAACCGGCCTTTTCTGCCTTTGGGAGAGGCTCCCGTAAATGCCCCGCTCTCATAACCGAACAGTTCGCTTTCAACAAGTTCCTTTGAAAGGGCGCTGCAATTGACAAGCACGAACGGCCCGGGTGATCCGGAATTGCTGTAATGGATTTTCCTGGCCAGCATCCCTTTTCCTGTTCCGCTTTCACCAATAATCAGGGTCGGGGTTTCCATACTCATCGTCACTTTTTCAGAAAGTTCCAGCAAGGCCAGCATGGCGGGATTCTGGCAGATAAAATGGGATTTGTATTTTTCCACCATGGGGCCCTGGATGGTCCGGATATGTTCTTTAAGCTGTCTGGCCTCCAGGGCATTTTTAATGCTCACCTGGATTTCATGGCTTCCGACAGGTTTGATCAGATAGTTGAAAGCCCCTTTCCTGACTGCTTCCACAACCATCTTCACCTCTTCCACAGCCGTAACCATGATGACGGGCGTTTCTTCATTTTGAGTTTTGATTTCATGCAGCACATCAAGACCGCTCATATCCGGGAGGCCGATATCAAGGAGAACGATATCCGGGTTTTCTTTTCTGAATACCTGGATGGCCTCTTGTCCGTCAGAGGCTTCAAACACTTTGTAGCGGCTCTCAAGGGTCATTTTCAACCCTTTGAGAACGCTTTTTTCATCATCTACAACAAGTACGGCTGCTTTCATTTTCCCCTCTCTTTCCTGCCGGATCATACCAGAGCCACAACATGTTTTCAATCTTTTTAACCCCTGCCGCATCCGGGTGTTGACACCCTCTCATAGCCCTGATACGGCATCGGGTTATGGTACATTAGTTGCAACAGCCCGGTACAGAGGATATGCTGTTAATCGAAAAACAGGTGCCGGCAGGCTGAAGCCTTACCGGATATTTAAAATAATTGCCAGAAAACCTGGCTGCTTGAAAGTTTTTCTGCTATGAATTCAATAAATTACCAGAATGATAAAAATTCTCTGGTATTGATGATTTTTGTCATGGGACAAAAACTATTTCAAATCATCCACAGATATTGCTATCTTTTTTTTGTGTGTATCATGGCCGGGAGCCTGCCGGGTTCAGGTCTGCCTTGTGCTCTTGCCAAAACCGATGCAGACAGGGTGCTGGTTCTTCATTCCTATCACCAGGGGTTTGAGTGGACGGACCAGATCATGGAAGGCATTGAATCGGTTTTAAAAAAGCCCGGCATCGGGGCGGAACTGATGATCGAATACATGGATACCAAATCCCATGCAGGCAGGGACCTGTCAGGATATCTAAAGGAAATCTATGCCTATAAATACAATAAAATAAAGCCGGATATTATCATTGTTTCCGACGACAATGCCTTAAGTTTTCTTATTTTAAACCGGAATCTGCTCTTTTCCGGCATCCCTGTAGTGTTTTGCGGCATCAACAATTTTTTTGATACCCTGATCTCAAACCAGGAGAAAATAACCGGGGTGGCAGAAGATTTTGATTTTGAGAAAACCCTTGATATTGCATTGACCCTTCACCCCGGAACAAGACGGATAGCAATTGTCAGTGATATAACCTATTCTTCCGGTATCAACCTGGAACGGATGAAGCTTAGCTTTCCCGTATACCAGGACCGCCTCACCTTTATCGAATTGACAGGCCTTGATGCTGACAGGCTGAAACAGGCGCTCCATGATCTTCCCGATGATGCCCTGGTGATTCATAACGGCCTGTACCGTGACGGAAGCGGCAGGAATTTTTCCCTGGAAAAAGGATTGGCGTTTGTGGCTGAAAATTGCCGGGTTCCGGTTTATACCTTGTGGCAGTTCATGGTGAAGCAGGGAGTCCTGGGAGGCATGGTGGTCAGCGGATTTACCCAGGGAGAAAAGGCAGCGCTGATGGCGGTAAGAATTCTCAAGGGGGAATCACTGGAACATATCCCGGTCATTAGAAAGAGCCCCAACCGGCCTGTGTTTGATCATGATGCAATGGTGCGTTTCGGGATCAGCAGGACTGATCTGCCGAAGCACAGCCTGGTGCTGAACGCACCAAAAGATTTTTATACCACACATAAAACCTTTATCCTGATAACGCTTCTGTGCATGATCGCCCTTCTTTTGATCATTTTTGTACTTGCATTCAATATCAGAACCCGTAAAACAGCGGAACTCGAATTAAAAAAATACCAGGACCATCTTGAAGACCTTGTGGAAAAAAAAACAACGGAAATTAAAGATTCACTCCTGGAAAAGGAAGTGCTTCTGAAGGAGATCCATCACCGGGTCAAAAACAATATGCAGGTCATTTCCAGCATCCTGAAACTCCAGGCATTAAGCCTTGATGATAAAGGGATCAAAGAGGTGTTGACGGATTGTCAGGGCAGGGTCCAGGCCATGGCCCTTGTCCATGAAATCCTTTATGGTACGAAGCGTCTTGCATCGGTTGATTTCAAAGTTTATACAACGAATCTGATCCATAAAATCTCTTATTCCCACAATACCCGGCAAAACCGGGTCGGATTAATGATTGATGCAGAAGAAATACTTCTGGGACCAGCCCAGGCAACTCCTGTGGGGCTGATTGTCTACGAGGCTGTATCCAATTCGTTCAAGCATGCTTTTCCCGGGGATCGTAAAGGGGAAATCCATATTTCCCTGAAAAAATCCGGACTGGATGTTGTCGAGCTGATCCTGAAAGATAACGGTATCGGCATATCCCATAGCCTTGACTGGCGGAATACAAACAGCCTAGGCCTCCAGTTGATCATTCTTTTGTCTGAAACCCAGCTTGACGGGACAGTTGACCTGGACAGGAAAAACGGAACCGGATTCACCATAAGATTCCGGCTTGAAGCCATACAACCAAAGGATATTTCATGAAAAAAGCAGATATACTGGTGGTCGAAGACGAAGCCATTGTGGGCAGGGAAATTGAAATCAGCCTTGAGAATATGGGTTTTAAAGTCATTTCCGTTGTCAGGACAGGTGAAAAGGCCATTGAAAAAGCCGGGCAGGAACATCCGGATATCATCCTCATGGATATACGGCTGAACGGCCGGATGGACGGCATAGAAGCAGCCGCTCAGATCAGGGAGAGATTTGACATCCCCATTATCTTTCTTACAGCCTATGCAGATGAAGAAAAATTGAAACGGGCCGGGCTGACCATGCCTTTCGGGTATATCCTCAAACCTTTTACGGACCGGGATCTGATGGTAACCGTTCAGATGGGGCTCTATACGGCAGAAATCAATGCCGAACGTAAGAGAACTGAAAAATTGCTTCAAAAGGCCCATGATGAACTTGAACAGCGGGTCAAGGAACGTACTGAAGAATTGTCCCTGGCAAACAGACAATTGCGAAGGGAGATGGAAATCCGCACCCTGGCTGAAAAATCCCAGAAAAAAACCAACCGGGAACTGATGTTTCTGAACAGGATGATCCGCCAGTTAACGGCCGGCCCTTCTTTCGACCATGTCATTAAATCGGTTATAAAGGGGATTGATGAAATCCTCAAGCCTGACACGGCCATCCTGTTTATCAGAAAAGATGTCCAATTGCTGCCGGTTCTGAAGAACGGCCATGATCAGTATACCCCTAACGGTGATGAACCTTTTGTACACCGGATCGGGGAATGCCTGTGCGGACTGGCGGCAAAAGAGGGTAAACCCCAGTATTGCATGGATATCCGGAAGGATGACCGGTGTGTCCGGGAAGAATGCCGGAAAACAGGATATCATTCCTTTGCAGCTTTGCCCCTGCTGGCCCGGGAAGAGGTCATCGGGGTCCTGGGGCTTGGAGCCTTGAAAAACCATGATTTTACCGGCCAAAAAATTTTTCTGGAAACCCTGGCAGATGAAATTGCCATAGGTCTCCAGAATACTCTCCTGCTTGAAAAGCTCAAGCGGCATGAGGAACTTTTCCGTATCGCCGCTAAAAGTGCAAGCGACCTCATTTATGAATGGGATCTTGAAACGGATATAATGAAATCATTCGGGGATATTGAGAAAATGTTCGGATATAAAGCCGAGCAGGTAGAAACGGTTCATCCCGGCGACTTTGTAATGGTTCACCCTGAAGACAGGCCAAGGGTTAAAAAAATGGCTGAACTCCAAAAGAAAACGGGAAACCCCGTCTTACTGGAATTCCGTACCCGGAAAAAGGATGGTACATGCAGAAACTGGTCATTGCGGGGTGGTGCGGCCTTTGATGAACAGGGAAAACCCTCCAGGCTGGTCGGGGTCTGCACGGATATTACTGAAAAAAAAGAGTCTGAAACAAAGATAGTCCAGAGCCGGGAAATGCTCCAGGCCGTGTTTGACGGGATTTTAGATCCCCTGATGATGGTTGACAAGGACATGCGGATACTGGTGATCAATGCTGCCGGTGCCCGGTATTATGGCACAGAACCTGAAAAAATCCTGAACCGGCCATGTTACCAGGGCATGATGAAAAAAGAATCTCCCTGTGACGGATGCCGTATCCCCTATTCCGTTATGAATGAAAGACCGGTCACTTTTGAGCGTAAAGGCCTGATGAATCCGGAGAGGATCGAAAGGGTAGTCACCTATCCTGTAACAAAGCCATCTGTCGGGGGCAGGACCATTATCCGCATCAGTGATATCACGGAAGAAAAGAAAATACAGGCGTCTCTTGCCAGGGCAGACCGTCTTGCCTCTCTTGGACAGCTTTCCGGCGGAATCGCCCATGAGATCAGAAACCCTCTGGAGGGAATCAAGCTGTTTGTGGATATTCTGAGCGATGAAACCCGGTATGAACGTTCTGAATCCGAACAGGAAATTTTCAATGATATCAACCTCAATATCAGGAGAATCAATGATATCATAAAAAGAGTCCTGACCTTTGCAAGACCGGATCAGGCAAGCCTGGAAACCTTGAATCTCAATGAGCTGGTATTGGAAACCATTAAGCTCTTTGATACCCGGTTGCGTAAGCTGAATATCAAAAAAAAGCTCAGCCTTGAAGAATCGCTCAGCCGGGTGAACGGTGATGCGGTCGCCTTACAGCAGGTTCTGGTCAACCTTGTCTCAAATGCCGTTGATGCCATGGACAGGGGCGGGACCCTGACCATTGAAACCTTTTGTTCAGAATCTTCTTTTTTCAAAGGCCGGATGGTTTCCGGGATAAAAATCAAAGATACCGGTCCGGGTATCAGGCCGGAGGAAAAAGACAGTATATTTAATCCTTTTTACACGACAAAAAAGACCGGAACCGGTCTCGGGCTAGCCATATCCCATCAGATTGTCGAACGTCACGGCGGAGCCGTTACATTCAACAGCGAACCGGGTCAGGGCGCTTTGTTTGTGATTGAACTGCCTGCCGCCAACTGAGAGGTTCCAAGAAATTTCTGGCGCAGACGTTCGAAATGATTCATCAGTTGTGTCCTCCTGATGACCCTGAATTCATTTGAACCATTGGAAGAAAAATATTCCAGGATTTTCTCAAATTCTTTTTTAACGGCCATCACTTCTTCCTGCCAGTCGCTTTTGGCCAGGACGCTATACCAGAGACGAAATGTCTGTGAATATAAGCGGTCGGAAACATCTGCAAGAACCGGGTTGCCTGCTGCATCATGGATGATGCCCCTCAAGGAGGCATCTATCTGCGCAAGGGCTTTTTTGTCCTCTTGATCCAACAGGGTCTTACAGTTGTCATTCAATTCATTCATCTGTGCGATGTGTTTTGAAGAAAACTGGGCTTCGGCAAGACCGGCTTCAAAGGATTCAATTTCAAACCGGACCTGAAAGACATTCATGATCCTGCTGAACTCAATCTCGGTCACCATACTCCCGGTCCGGGGAATGACCCTTACCATCTGCTCCAGTTCCAGCCGGTTGAATACATCCTTGACAGGCGACCGGCTGATCCCGAATTCCATGGCCAGAACTTTCTCATTCAGAATCTGACCCGGGCTGTACTCTAGATACAGAATCCTGTCACGTACGGTTTGATAGATTGTTTTTTTCATTCCAAGCATTCGGTTAGACGGTTTAAAATCTTTGACATATCATTGATATGCCACATCTGGTGACTACTTAATCTATCTTTATGATAAATTCAAGCCTTTTCAATTCAGTCTATTGATTTTTCAAAATCAGGAATTTAGGTTTTAAAAAAAATGCTTGACATGCTAATTCAACCACTGATATGTCAGTAAATATATCATAGATATTTTTGAAAACGTTCATTGATTTTTTTTGGTTTTGTCATTAATTTAAAAAAGGAGAGGGAAATGGCGGTTTTTTCTGTAACCAGACCCAGGCAGGCCTGGTATGGAGAATCCATTGGAATTTTAATATTGGATGCTTCTTATCCCTGTATTCCAGGGAATGTCGGAAATGCCACCACATTCCCTTTTTCCGTCCGGTATGAGCTGGTAAAAGGCGCATCCATAGACAGGTTATTGAATCAACAGGACCCGGAACTGGTTTTCCCCTTTATCGAAGCGGCCGGAAGGCTCTACAACAGCGGTGTACGCGCTATCACCGGGGCCTGCGGCTTTATGGCCCTTTTTCAGCAGGAAGTGGCCAAAAGCCTGGATATCCCGGTTTTTCTTTCCAGCCTTTTACAGATCCCGTTTATATATCAGATCACAGGGAAAAAAATCGGCATTATTACCGCTGACTCAACCTGTCTTCAGGCCAGACATTTTACAGCCACCGGTATTTCAGGGGATCTTCCCCTGGCCATTGCCGGAATGGAAAATCAGCCTGAATTTAAAAATGCCGTCCTTTTGGAAAAGGGAACCCTGGATTCCGGCAAGATCGAAATCGAAGTGGTTGAAACGGCAAAAACGCTTGTAAGGCAAAACCCGGATATCGGCAGCATCCTTCTCGAATGCAGCGATCTTCCGCCTTATGCACATGCTGTCCAGGCTGCTGTCGGGCTTCCTGTTTTTGATTTCTTTACCATGATCCATTACGTTCATAACAGCCTTGTGCGAAACCCTTTTTCAGGATTCATGTAAATGCGTTCACACACTCAAAGGCCATAAACACCAAGAGAAAAGGAACAGGCAATGTTTTTCGATGTATTGTTAATCGGTATCATGGTAGGGGCAATCTATACTTTGGTAACCATCGGGTACAGTATGGTTTACAGTATTTTAAAACTGATGAATTTCGCCCATGGAGATGTCTATATATTCGGGACCTTCATCTGTTACACCCTTTTGGAAAAATATCAGTTGAACCCGGTTCTTGCTATCCTGGTATCGGCAGTCCTGGGCGGGATTCTGGCATCCTTTGTTGAAATCGTTGCCTACCGCCGTCTCAGGGCCGGACAGCACCGGATGATCTCGATGATCACGGCCCTGGGGGCTGCCTATGTGATTCAGAATTCCAATGAGCTGAAATGGGGAAACCAGGTCATGGCCTTTCCTTCCATTTTAAGTGCAAAGACATTTCAAGTGTTCGGCCTCACCATTCCCATGACCCAGATCATCATCCTTGCCATTGCCGTCGGGCTGATCATTCTGTTTACCCTTTTTTTAAAATATCATCCTTACGGCAAGGCCATCCTCTGTGTTTCCGAAGATATCCCCACCGCAAGCCTGATGGGTATTCCCATCAATAAAACCATTACCATGGTTTATTTCATCGGCGGGATGCTAGGGGTTGCGGGCGGCATCCTGTATTCCACTTCTTACAATGCTGTGTCCCTGGCAATGGGGTTTCGTGGCACCATTATCGCATTCACGGCTGCGGTGATCGGCGGTATCGGAAGCCTGGGAGGAGCCCTGGTCGGCGGCATGCTCCTGGGCATCTGTGAAAATTTTATCGGAGTTTACGTTTCTTCCTCTTACCGTGATCCCATAACATTCCTGCTTTTGATCGTGATTTTGCTGGTTAAGCCCACCGGTATCATGGGCGCAGCCGAGCAGACCAAAGTATAATAGTTCAATTGAAAAAACAAACAGGGGTAAATGATATGAAACCTGGAACACAAAAACATGGAAAACAACAGACAGGGACAATAATTCCCATGACATTCAAAACATTGGCCAAAAACCCGGTGTTTAAAACGGCCGCCTTTCTTTTACCGGCCCTGGGCTGTGTTCTTTTGCCCCATGTCATGACTGACACGTATTACCTGGGTATCATCAATTATATGATTCTCTATGCCATTCTTTGTATGGGACTCAACCTGATCCTCGGGTATGCCGGTCTGCTCTCCCTCGGCCATGCCGCTTTCTACGGGCTGGGAGGATATACCACAGCCATTCTCATCACCCGCTGCGGCTTTGGATTCCTGTCCTGCCTGATCCTTTCCGGCATTATTGCCCTTTTGTTCGGTATCCTCCTGGGGCTGCCGACCCGGAAAGTAAGGGGAGATTATTTCTGCCTTCTGACCATTGCCTTTGGTGAGATCTTCAGACTGGTGGCCCAGGCCTGGATCGGGTTCACTAACGGTGCGATGGGAATCGTGGGCATTCCCATTCCCGCCATACTGGGATGGTCCATCCGGACGGAAGCGGATTTTTATTATCTTGGCCTCATCCTTTTGGCCTTTACCTCAATAACTCTTTCCCTTCTGGTGAATTCAAAATTCGGCAGGGCATTCATTGCCATCCGGGAAGATGAACTGGCTGCATCGGTCATGGGGATCAATACTGCCGTTTATAAAATTATTGTCTTTGGTATCGGGTGCTTTTACGCAGGTCTTGCCGGCAGTTACCTGGCCGTGTACCAGACTACTGTCACCCCGTCCAATTTCAGGCTGGAAGAATCCTGCCTCATGATCATCATGGTCATTGTCGGCGGCATGGGCTCTCTTTTCGCCCCCATTGCCGGTGTAATCATCATGACCCTGGCCACGGAATACTTCCGCGGAATTTCCGAATACAGGATGCTGATCATTGGCGTGATCATGGTGGCGGTGCTTCTTTTCAGACCCCAGGGGATCTTTGGAACCTCGGCATTTAAAGGATAAAGGCATGGGTATGGCGAAGATAAGAAATATCAGTTTAGAAGGAGCATTGGTATGAGTCTTTTGACTGCTGAGACAATCGGAAAAAAATTTGGCGGCGTTACGGCCCTGAAAGATGTCAGTCTCTTTGTTGAAACAGGGGAAATTGTCGGCATGATCGGACCCAACGGGTCCGGGAAAACCACCTTTATCAATAATCTGTCCGGTCTTTATGCCCCTACCACAGGCCGGTTTATGTTCAACGGGGAGGATATCACCGGGCTTCCCGCCCATGTCATTACGGGCAAGGGGATCTCGCGGACATTTCAGAATTTGAGGGTTTTTCCCAATATTTCAGTCCTGGAAAATATCCTCATCGGGCTTCACTGCAAAATCGACACCTCGTTGTGGGATGTGTATGCCAGGGTCCTGAAAACCCGGAAGGTTGAAAAACAGGCCAGGGAAAAGGCCATGGCCGTTCTTGAGCTTGCGGACCTTAGCGGAAGGCATGATACCCTGGCCAAAAACCTGCCTTATGGAAAACAGCGGCTCCTTGAAATCTGCCGGGCCATTGTGTCTGATCCTTATCTGCTTTTGCTTGACGAACCATGTGCCGGCATGAACCCGGTTGAAATGGACGATTTGGCCGGCTTTATCAGGATTCTGCAAAAAAAAGGCATCACGGTTTTTGTGATTGAGCACAATATGCGGTTTATTATGTCTGTGGCGGAACGGATTATCGTGCTGGCAAACGGAGCAAAATTCCAGGAAGGCACCCCTGTCGAGATTCAAAAGGATAAAAAAGTCCAGGCCATTTACCTTGGAGAAGAAGGAGACCTTTAATGCTGACCATCAATTCCCTGGAGTCGGGCTACGGTAAGATCAAAGCGCTTTTCGGCATCGACCTTGAGATTAAACAAGGTGAAATTGTGGCCTTGATCGGCGCCAATGGGGCCGGGAAAACCACATTTCTGAAAACGGTTTCCGGTTTGATCCAGGCCACCGGCGGGACCATGTCCTTTGAGGGCCAGAGCCTGAACCGCCTGGCGCCGGAAAAAATCGTGAACCTGGGCATCTCCCATGTGCCTGAAGGCCGTATGGTCTTTACCCAGAGAACTGTGGAAACCAATTTGCAGATCGGCGCCTTTGGAAGAAAAGACAAAAAAGCCATCCGGCAGGACATGGAAAAATATTATGAGATGTTCCCCATCCTTGCCGAGCGAAGAAACCAGAAGGCAGGAACCTTAAGCGGCGGGGAGCAGCAGATGCTGGCCATCGCAAGGGGGCTCATGAAACGGCCCAAATTGCTTTTCCTGGACGAACCATCCATGGGGCTATCACCGGTCCTGGTCAGCCAGATTTTTAAAACCATCAGGGAATTGAATAAAACCGGTTTATCCATCCTGCTGGTGGAACAGAATGTCAAAAAAGCCCTGAAAATCACCCAGCGGGCCTATGTGATCGAGCTGGGCAGAATCGTACACCAGGGCAATTCCTGCGATCTGCTGGATTCGGAACAAATCAGGAAGAGCTATCTGGGAGAAGTATAAATTTCAGTGAAGATTTATTTTCGATCATCCTATTATAAGGGTGGTCTCAATCAAGAAAGGAGACAGGAATGAAAAAGCTATTGACGAGTGTATTGTGTTTTATGGTTTTGTTTGGCCTTTGTGCCTCAAAAGGGATGGCAGGACCATCCAAGGACGGGGTGGACATGGAAAACAAAACTGTTATCCTTGCCGGTTATGATGCCTGTACCGGAAAATACGGGGACTATGGCCTGGATGACAAAAGGGGCCAGGAGATCGCTGTTGAAGAAATCAATGCAGCCGGCGGAATTGCAGCCGGCCCGTTAAAAGGATTTCAATTAAAACTGGAATTCTTTGATGACCGCGGCGATCCAAAAGAATCTGCCAATGTTGCCAAAAAGATCGCTTCAGGCAAATACCTGGCCGCTCTGGGACCCACCATGAGCAGTTGCGCCCTGGCCTCAACCCCCATCTTCAGCCGGTACGGCGTAGCCAATATCATTACCTATGCCAATGCCAGCACGATTACGGAACAGGGGTTTGACAACCTGATCCGCCTGACCTATACCACCAAGAGCATTTCAGATTTCATGGTCTTGACCAGCAAGGATGAATTTAAAGCCAAAACCATTGCCATTATCAGCGAAAACCAGGACTATGGCCAGCAATTGCGCAAATACGCCATTGATAAAGCCAAGGAAACCGGTCTCACCATTTCAACAGATGATGTCATCACACCGGGACAGGATGTGGACTTTTCATCGGTTCTTTTGCGGGCTAAAAATCAGAACCCGGATGTTCTCCTGCTGTTTGTTACCTATAATGAAGGCGGGATGATTGCAAAACAGGTCCGTAAAATGGGATGGGATATAATTCTGTACGGTCCGGATGCCCTGACCGCTCCTAAATTTTTTGAGCTTGCCGGAGATATGGACAAAATCTATCTGTCTTCGCTTTTGTCCCTGGATGTGACCCAGCCGGCCGCCAAAACTCTTGTGTCTGAATTTGAAAAAAAGCATACAGGACTGCCGCCTCTGTCAGCCATATATGGATATGATGCCGTCAAAGTGGCTGCAAAGGTCATTGAAAACGGAGGGGTCGACCGGGCGTCTTTTATCAAAAATTTAAAAGATGTAAAAGCGCCGGGTGTGGGATCACCCATGTACCAGTTCGATAAGAGCGGGGAAGGGCTTGTGCCGCCCCTGGTGGTCAAATCCGCCCAATGGCATAAAGATCAGCAGTAATAAATTACCCCTGCATGTCCGGGAATCTCACCCGGATATGCAGATTCTCCTCCATCCTGAAGAAATCCTCTAAAATTTAAAATTCAGAAAGACCTTTTTTATAATTTTTATCATTTCCGTCCTGTGGAGCAAGATCCAGGGTGATATTGACTTCCATGTGAAAGATACGATATCCTGCCCTGACGGCATCAGCCCTGAACCGGCTTTTGTATACGGATAGAGAGTCTTGAAAAGGAAAGGAAATTTTATGCATCCAAGCGTCCTGATTATGGATGATGAAAGAAGGGCTTTTACCCGCGCATTGTCCAAAAGGAATCATATCGATGCCTGATGGTCTTTTCAACCGGCTGCCGCTGCCCCGGACCCTGCGGCGGCAATTGATGCTCGCTTTGTCAGGGCAGGCGGCCCTGATAATCGCAGGCGGTCTCATTGCCATCTATGGACTGAATCTTTTTTCTCATACGGCAAAACATCTGGCCGAAGAGCGCCTGGTTCATCTGCAGGAGGCCCAGGACCTGTTGGCGTCTGCCTTGTTTATAGAGCGTGAAACCCATAACCTTCTGACCGCTGATTCCCCTGACAGGGTAAGAGCCGGATATATGGAAATTCTGAAAAAGATGGATGCTCTGGATGCAATTGTCCTGTGCCTGGGCCGTGCTGCCGATAACCTTAAGGTGCTGTCCCTGTATCAGTCAGACCAGGTTTTGCGCAATACTGTCAGTATCGTGGCCCAGTTACGCCTGAATATATTGGATGACCGTATTGGCCCCACCGGGACTGAAAAGCAGCAAAAGATGCTTCAGCATTTTCATATTGAGCTGGAGCGCCAGGTGGATTCCCTGGCTGATGCAGCCCATGAGCTGTCCGCCCGGTTTACCGCGGACTATCAGGACAGCATCAGGCATCTGATCGAAAAATCGGACCGGGATCAGAGGAGGGTCCTGGCATTTCTTACCGCCAGTATTCTTCTGGCCTGGCTGTTTTCCAGATATCTTTTGAACCGGCGCCTGGCTGAGACCAGGCTCAGCCTCATGGAAAGGGAAGAAACGCTGAGGGCGATCATTGATGCCGCACCGACTGCGATCATTGACCTGGACCTTAATGGGAACGTGTATTCCATCTGGAACCGGGCGGCTGAAAAAATGTTTGGAAGGAGCGCCAGGGAAGCCATCGGCCAGCCCCTCCCTGTGATGGGGGTGAAAAACGAAGAAGAATTCAACCGTCTAAAGGAACAGATAAAAAAAGGCCTGAGTCTGAACGGCGCTGAAATTCATCAAAAAAAACGTGACTGCACGCCAGTGGACTACAGTGCCCATGCCGCCCCCCTGTATGACACTGAAGGCAGGGTTGCGGGTGCCATCGGGGTGCTGGTGGACATCACGGCAAAAAAAGAGGCTGAAAAACAGCTCAAAAAATCCCATGATGAATTGGAGGTACGGATACAGGAACGTACGGCTGAATTATCCAGGGCCAACCGGCAACTGATGGCGGAAGTAAAGACCCGGGCCCGGATGCAGGAACATCTCAGGGAGCAGGAGGAAAAGCTCATCGAGGCCCAGCGGATTGCCCGGCTTGGAAACTGGGAGCATGACCTTGCCCGGAACATGGTATCATGGTCTGAAGAGACTTACCGGATCTTTGGCGTTTCCCTGGAAAATTTCACCCCCACTATGGAAAACCTGATGGAAAAGATTCATCCCGAGGACAGGGAAGATGTAAAAGACTATATCGAATCCGCTATCCGGGATAAAACCCATAGTGAACATATCCACAGGATCATTCTTCCTTCAGGGGCACTGCGTTATGTTCAGACCCGGGCGAAAATGATACGTGATGACCGTGGGATGACCGTGAAAGTGGTCGGTACCACCCAGGATATTACAGACCGCATAAGAGAAGAACAACTGGCGCTCAAGAAGGCATTACAGCAACGCACCCTGCTTGAAAATATCCCTGACCTGATTGTGCGGTATGATACGGAACTGAGACAGGTCTATGTCAACCCGGCCTGGGAAAAATTAAGCGGTCTGCCGGCCGGTGAGGTGACCGGCAAAAGATCCGAAGATATACCAAAGGGATTAAACCCAGTCACCCCCGGATTTCTTGAAAGATTAAAAAAAGCTTTGCATACCGGGCTTTCCCAGGAAATTGAATTCAAATGGTTTAATACAGAGGACAGGCTTTTTTATCTGGATTACAGGGTTGTACCGGAATTTGATCAGAACGGCAGGATTATCAGCCTGCTTTCCGTTGGCCGGGATATCACGGAGCGAAGGGAAATGGAAAATGTCCTGCGGGAGAGCGAAGACACCCTGAACCGGGCACAGGCCATGGCTCGGATCGGCAGTTGGAGCCTGGACATCCTGAAAAACATCCTGAAATGGTCCCGGGAAACATACCGGATTTTCGGAATCCCGGAAGACCGAGCCATGACACTGGAAGCATTTGCCGCCTGTATTCATCCGGCAGACAGGGACCGTGTGCTAAAGGCCTGGGAAAGTGCATTGACAGGTTCCGGGTATGATATCGAGCATCGAATCCTGGTTGATGATCAGATCAAATGGGTGCATGAACATGCAAAACTGCAATTTGATGATGATGGAAATGCCGTCGTTGGTATCGGCACAGTCCGGGATATCACTGAAGAGAAAAAGATGCAGTCAGCACTGGCCCGGGCCGACCGTCTTGCTTCCCTCGGCCTTTTGTCAGGCGGGATCGCCCATGAAATCAGAAATCCGTTGAGCGGCATCAGGCTGTTCCTGGATATTCTGGAAGATGAAACACGTTATGACCGTTCCGAGTCCGAACTTGAGCTTTTGAATGATATCAATGTCAATATCAACAAGATCGACACTATTATCCGGCGGGTTTTATCCTTTGCCCAGCCCGACCGGTCCGTTACAGGGCCCCTTGATATCAATTGCCTGATTGAAGAAACCCTCTCCCTGTTTGACAGCAGACTCAGGAAACACGGTATAAAAAAAGAGATAAGATTATGCAAACCCATCCGGCCTGTGAATGGTGACATGGTAGGCCTCCAGCAGGTTGTCGTGAATATTATCTCAAATGCAATCGATGCCATGGCGGCTAACGGAACCCTTTCCATAGAAACTTATCAATCGGAATCCGATTTCTACAGCGGCCGGAAGATCTCCGGGATCAGGATCAAAGACACAGGGGCCGGGATCAAACCGGGGGACAGGGGCAATGTCTTTAATCCTTTTTTTACCACAAAATCAAACGGGACGGGTTTAGGACTTGCTATTTCCTATCAGATCATACAGCGGCATGGAGGCGTGATCTCCTTTGAAAGCCATGAAAAAGAGGGAACCGTATTTATCATTGAGCTGCCGTCAATGGCAGAAGGATAAAAGGAGGAATCAGATGGATCATCCATATCGGCCACAAGATTTTTTCAGGATTTGCCGGACACTGGTTCCGGCCATAGTCTGTTTATTCTTTATTTCAGCGGTTTTTGCTTATGGAAGCGATACTGATCCGTCGTCTTCCGGAGCCATGGCTCAGATGGTAGCGGCAGCGGCCCGGATCAGCCCTCCCTGGGACGGCCCTGTGTCCGGTCCGCCCGGCATGAAAGGGAAAAGGATTGCCATGGTCTGTGAGGATCTGCGTAATGGAGGCATCCTTGGGGTGGCCCAGGGGGTGCAAAAAGCAGCGGAAGTCATACAGTGGGATGTCAAGGTTTTTGATGCAGGAGGTACAGGCCAGGGCAGGGACAAGGTCATGGCCGATGCCCTGGACATGAATCCGGACGGCCTTATCCTGGTGGGTGCCGATGCCGGGGTCATGAAACCACTTTTGCTGCCCTTTGCCAGGCAGGGAATCCCTGTCATCGGCTGGCATGTGGGGCCTTTGGCCGGGGCTTTGACCGGTGGCCCGGTCTCTATGAATATATCAACCGATCCGCTGGAGGTAGCCCGGGTGACAGCCGCAGCCGCTGTCGTCAATTCCGGGGGCCGGGCCGGTGTTGTGATTTTTACCGATTCCAATTTTAATATCGCCATGACCAAAGCCGAAGCCATGGCAGAAATCATCCGGAAAAGCCCGGGAAGCACCCTGCTGGAATTCCTGGATATACCGATTTCCCAATGCGCTGAACGCATGCCAAAAGTCACCCGCGAACTGCTTGAGCGCCATGGTGAAAACTGGACCTGTGCCCTGGCCATCAATGATATTTATTTTGACTATGCCGTGCCTGAGCTGATCAAACTCAGCCAGAGCACGAAGCATATCAGGTTTCTGTCTGCCGGGGACGGAAGTCCGTCCGCTTTTATGCGGATACAGGCCGGCATCTGCCAGATCGGTACTGTGGCAGAACCGCTGAGCCTGCACGGGTGGCAGGCAGTGGATGAACTCAACCGCCTCCTGGCCCGTCAGCCGGTGAGCGGTTATATCGCTCCCGTCCATCTGGTGACACAGGACAATGTCAAGCACGACGGCGGCCCGTTGCTGAAATATGATCCTGACAACGGTTACCGGGACATTTACCGCCGGATCTGGAAATGATAGATAAGGAAATGCATCAATGTTTAACCGATTTTTAAACCGGGTGCCCATGCCGAAAAGCCTTCAGCGGCAATTCATGCTCGCTTTGTCAGGCCAGGCTGTTCTGATTGTTGCAGGTGCCCTTATTGCCGTCTATGGGATGTATTTTTCCTCTGACACGACAAAACGCCTTGCCGAGGAACGCCTGGTTCATCTGCAGGGGACTCAGGACCTGGTGGCCCATGCCCTGTTTATCGAACGGGGGGCTTATAACCTTTTGACCGCCGATTCCTATGACAGGGTCCGGGCCGGGTATCTTGAAATTCTGAAAAAAATAGATTCCCTGGATGCCATCGTTCTGTGCCTGGGTCATGCCGAGAACAATCTTAAGGTACTGGACCTGTACCAGGCCAGCCAGCTTCTTCGTAACACCGTCCACATTGTGGCCCAACTGCGCCTGAACATATTGAATACCCCTGGGGATTTTTCCGGACCGGCAAACCGTCAGGAGACGCTGCGGCATTTCCATACCGGGCTGGAGCTTCAGGTGGAATCCCTGACTGCTGCGACCCATGATCTGTCTGTCCGGTTTACCGAGGATTATCAGGACGGCATCAGACAACTTACATTCAAGTCTGCCCGGGATCAGAGACGGGTCCTGGCATTTCTTGCCGGCAGTGTCCTTTTTGCCTGGCTGTTTTCCAGATATTTCCTGGGCCGTCATGTGGTGATGCGGCTGCGTCGGATCAGTGAGTGTCTTAAGATGGATGAAACAGGCGCTGTTCCTCAAACGGTCCCGGTTGAGGGGGAAGACGAGATCAGCCATATGGCCCGGGCTGTGAACCGTTTTCTTGATGAGAGAAGACTTCTGGCCGAGGCCCAGCACAGCCTCAGGGAGAGGGAAGAAACGCTGCGGGCCATTATTGACGCTGCCCCGGCCGCAATCATTGATCTGGATCTTGACGGTAACATCCATTCCATCTGGAATCAGGCTGCTGAAAAAATGTTCGGATGGAGTGCCCTGGAAGTCATGGGCCGGCCCTTTCCAGTGTTGGCGGAAGGCCTGGAAGAATTCGGGAACTTACAGGAACAAATAAAAAAAGGTCTGAGCTTGAACGGCCATGAAGCCTGCAGGAAAAAACGGGACGGCACGATAGTGGATTACAGCATCCATGCAGCTCCCCTGTATGATCCTGAAGGCAGGGTTTCCGGCAACATAGGCGTGCTGGTGGACATCACGGACCGTAAACTCCTGGATGGCCGGTTGCAGCAGAAAAATGCAGACCTGGAGCGCAGCAATGCAGAACTGGAAGATTTTGCCTATATCGTTTCCCACGACCTGAAAGAACCCTTGAGGAGTATTCATAGCTTTTCATCCTTTCTCTTGGAGGATCACCGGGAAAACCTGAATAGCGAGGGGATTTCCCACCTGGATATTGTCCGGCAGTCTGCCAAACGGATGGAAGCGCTGCTGGATGATCTTCTGACCTATTCCCGGGTGGGCCGGGTCGAGATGGCTAAACAGCCGACAGACCTTAGCCGGGTTGTATCCGGCGTGCTGGATGATCTGAGGACCCTTTTGGCAGAAAAAAATGCTAGTGTCCTGGTGGCCAAAGACATGCCAAAGGTTATCTGCGACCATGTACGGATCGGTGAAGTATTCCGCAATCTTGTTGAAAATGCTGTGAAATACAATGATCATGAGAAAAAGCACATTGAAGTGGGGTGGCTGCCTGATAAAAAATCAGGAAAAGGCGTACCGGTATTCTATGTCCGGGACAACGGCATCGGAATCCGGGAAAAATACCTGGACACGGTATTCAAGATTTTCAAACGGCTCCACGGCCGGGAAGAATACGGCGGAGGAACCGGCTCAGGGCTGACTATTACCCGCAAGATTGTTGAACGCCACAGAGGACGGATATGGATTGAGTCTGAATTCGGCAGGGGCAGTACCTTTTATTTTACTCTTGGACCGGATTCATGATAGGGTAAAAAGATAGTGATGTGATGCTACAGAGCCTATTGAGATGAATCCTTTAACCGTTAAGGAGAATTTTGTGACAAAGGATAACCGGCCCATCCTGGTCGTGGAAGACAGCCCGGAAGACTGGCTGATTCTGCTGCGTGCCGTTGAAAAAAGCAATTTAAAAAACAAGGTCATACGTGTGAAGGATGGCGATGAGGCACTGGATTATCTTCACCATAGAGGTGATTTCATTGACGCCTCCCGGGCGCCGCGGCCGGGGATTATCCTGCTGGATCTAAACCTTCCCGGGATAAACGGGCTTGAGGTCTTGAGCGAAATTAAAACAGCCCCCCAACTGCGAACCATTCCTGTTGTGGTCCTGACCACTTCCAGGGATGAGCGTGACATAGAGGCTTGTTACCAGCGGGGAGCGAGCAGTTTTATCAGCAAACCGGTGGATGCAAAAGAATTTCTGACAGCTATTACCCGGCTTAAGGATTACTGGTTTGAAATTGTCATTCTTCCAAAAGGGAACAAATAAGATGGAAAACAGGAACATCCTGGTCCTGATTGTGGATGACAATCCTGATGATGTACGGATATACCGGCGTATGCTGGAACATTACGGCAGTCATGCGTGGCAGATTACAGCGGTCTCTTCCGGTGAAGAAGGACTCAAGTTTCTCTCACGGCAGACAGTAGATTGTGTGCTGCTGGATTACCGGCTTCCGGATATGGATGGGCTTGAATTCCTTGCCGAGCTGAACCGGCAGCCAAAGCCCCTTGATTTTCCCATACTCCTTTTAACCGGACAAGGGGATGAACATGTTGCGGTCAAAGCTATGAAATCCGGTGCATCCGATTACCTGATCAAAGGCAGCCTGGAAGGGAATATGCTTTATCATGCGGTTTTCCATGCCATTGACCGGGTCTTCGGACAAAAAGAGCAGCAGCGGTATTATGAATTTTTGAAAATCCTGATGAATACCATACCCAACCCTCTTTTTTTCAAAGATCAGGAGGGTCTTTTCAGCGGATGCAACAAAGCGTTTGAAGATCTTGTGGATAAATCCAGGCAGCAGATCATCGGCTGCAGCGGGTATGATTTGTTTTTGCCGGACCTGGCCGCTGAATTTGAAGAAATGGAAAAAATTCTTATCCGGGAGACCGTCATCCAGACAAGGGAATTGACAGTACCCGGAGCTGACGGGCAAGAAATGAACATGATCTGTTATCTGGCAGGCTTCAGGGAAATCGACAGTGATCATGACAAAATACTTGGGGTCCTCCTGGATATCACTTCCCGGAAACAAACCGAAGCCAGGCTGCAGCAGACCCGGGTGGAACTTGAAAAAACCGTGGACCAGCTCCGGGAAGCAAACCGGCAGATTATTGATCAGCAGAAATCGGTAATTGAGGAAGAGAGGCTCAAGGTCCTGCTCCAGATGGCCGGGGCAACGGCCCATGAATTAAACCAGCCTTTAACGGTACTGCTTGGTAATATTGAACTGCTGGAACTGGATGATTACAAGCCTGAGTCCATTCGAAATCTGATTCCTGAAATCAAAAAGGCGACCCGCCGGTTATCTGATACGGTTAAAAAAATCCAGACCATCGACCGGTATAAAACCAGGAAATACGATTCAAATACCGAGGTTGTGGATATTCATGACGAGCTGAGAAACGATATCAACCGGGCCATGGTAAAAATGGCGGATCTGTCTGTCCGTGACGAGCTGACAGGGCTTTATAACCGGCGGTATATGAATGAGGTGCTCGAAAATGAATTCAACAGGGCTTTGCGGTATGGAACAAAATTATCCTGCATTCTTTTGGACCTGGATTATTTCAAACAGGTCAATGATAATTTCGGCCATGCCTGTGGTGATGCCGTATTGTTGGAGTTTGCCCGGAGGATTTCAGGAAACAAGCGGCAATCGGACTATGCATTCCGTTATGGCGGTGAGGAGTTTTTGCTCCTCCTGCCTCAGACTGATACAGGGGGTGCCTGCATTGTGGCTGAGAATCTTCTTTCCTTATGCCGGCAGAATAAATACACATTCAGCCGTCACTCTTTTGTTGTGACCATGAGTATGGGAATTGCCGAGAGAGAGGATTGCGGCGCCCTGAAGCCAAAAGACCTGCTTGCTTTTGCAGACAAAGCCCTTTACCAGGCAAAAGCAGACGGCAGAAATTGTATCCGCCTGTTTGAAGAGATCAACAAACAGGCCGTACCAAAAGAATTATTCCAGGGTCCTAAAGGGATGGCTTATATAAAAGGACAGTTGTCCCAGGTTCTGCTGAAAACAAAGAAAACGGCTGTTGCCTCCATAGAATCCCTGGTTCAAAGTATTGGAAGCGGACAATTTGATGAAATCCGGCAGACCCAGAACATTATTTCCTTTTTGTGCAAAAAGATGCATTTCCCGGAAAAGATCGTCCAATCCATCAAACACGCTGCATCCCTTCACAATGGATTCAAAGTCCTGCTTGGTGATGAGATTCTTTTAAAAACAGGTGAGCTGACCCATGAAGACAGAAAAAGAATCCAATATTTACCTTATCTCCAAATGGAACTGGCTAATCAGTTTGATTTTTTTTCCGAAGAAAAATCCATATTGCTGTATCACAATGAAAAGTATGACGGGACAGGGTATCCTGAAGGCCTGAAAGGAGAAGAAATCCCTTTTGGAGCAAGGGTTTTTGCCATTGCCCGGACCCTGGTCTCCCTGACTTCGGACAGACCTTACCGCAGCCGGTTATCAAATGAAGATGCAGTTTCGGAAATGGTCAGGAATGCAGGTACTCAATTTGATACACAGCTTGTCATGGCTTTGCTGGATACGCTTGTTGAAAACGGGTTGTTTGATGTTTCACAAAAATTTATTTCAGAACAGAAAAAAATATTAAAGGTGGAATAAGAAATGGAAAAAGCAGCATCCATTATTATCCGGAAAATTAAAGGGTTTCCCCCTCTGCCGGCTGTTGCGGCAAAACTCATTAAACTAACGGGAGATCCGGACAGCTCCATTGAAGACATCGCTGCCATAATAAGCATGGACCCGTCTTTTGCCATCGAAACGCTCAGGCTTGCCAACTCCCCCATCTGGGGACGAATCCACGGGATTGCTTCCATCAAAGAAGCCCTGTCCGTCCTGGGGATATCAGCCGTACGGGATTTGATTCTGTCAAAAGCAGTTTTTAACAGCTTTAAGCACATCGGCAAAACCGGAAAAGCTTTTACGCAAAAATTCTGGGAGCATTCTTTTTTATGCGGTCTTGCCGCCAATATGATTGCTGACGATTTAAAGGCAAACAAAGACAGTTGTTTTATTGCAGGCCTGTTGCATGATATCGGAAAACTGGTAGTCTATCTGGCATTACCCGGTGAATTTGTCAGAATTGCCGACCAGTCAGAAGCAAACCTGTTCGGCAGTCTCAAATATGAATCCAAGATTATCGGGGTTACCCATGACCGGGTCGGGCAGTTGCTGCTGGAGCACTGGCTGTTCCCCCAGGACTTGATTTTTGCAGTGGGGTATCATCATCACCCTCAAAAGACGGATGAAATTAGCCTTGTGCCCATGATTGTCAATATAGGCGATATTATTTCCAATTGCGTGCAGGTTCAAGATGAGACCCAGCTTGATGAAAATGCTTGCTGTGCATGGATTACAAAGGGACGTACCGCATTCTTTAAAAAACACGATAAAGACTGGAACAGCTTAAGGCTGTTACAGTATATTGAAAGATTGACAACATTGAAAGAAGAGAACATTGAAACAATGCGGCTGTTTCTTTCATAATCTTTCACCGGCCCTTGATATTTTGCGCCATCTCTTGACAAAAAAGACTTTCAAGCTTAATTGAAAGTGATGAAAAATGGAAGCAATAAAGGGATTCAACGGTTGCTCAACGCCACCCGGTTCACCATTATGGGAATCCGGTCTGCATGGTCCAATGAAGAAGCCTTCCGGCAGGAAGCCCTTGTTTTAATCCTGGTCATACCGGCCGGGCTTCTGATCGGAGAAACCTTTGTTCAAAAAGGATTGTTTATTTGTGCCTGGCTCCTTGTTCTTGTGATTGAGCTTTTAAATTCAGCCCTTGAATCCGTAGTCGACAGGATTGGGTATGAAAAACACCCCTTGTCAGGCCAGGCCAAGGATATGGGGTCAGCAGCCGTATTTATCGGTATCTCAATATCCTTCATTATATGGATATCCATTATCTGTGAACGCTTTATCATCTAAATTAAAACAAGATAGCGAAATTCTAAAAAAAGCTGTGGTAAACAGGTATGTGTTTTTTACAGGCTTTCTATACCTGTTTACCTGGGTGATGAGCCTCATCGGCGGAATGCCGCCCATCCGCCTGGCCTGGCGGCTGGAAATCCCTTTGCTGCTCAGCATGTATTATTATTTTAATGCCGTCACGCGTCCTTCAAAACAGCAGGCGCTTGTAACCGCCATTCCCCTTGTTTTGATATATGGTATTTTTGAGGCATATTTCATGTCATTCGGAAGGCTTTTGCGCATCATCGAGGTAAAAGAATTCCCTGAGCTTCTGGTGGTTTTGCCTGTGTGGGCCATTATTCTGATTGTACTTCTTTTTTGCCTGCCGCTTGCGGCGTTTATAAAGCTGTTGCGGCGCGACCGGGTTTCTTGGATGGTATTCGGGGCATTGCCTTTTTTCTTTCTTATGCTGATGACAGAGTTTTCACCAGATTATTTTCTTGCCGCTTTTGAGAAGGTTCAGGTTAAGGTAACGCTTTGGTCCGATATCCAGAGTGCTGAAGATAACGGAAGAATCTGGATGATGATGTATCATGAGGCCAAAAGGAATTCCAATCTTAAAAAGATGAAAGATTATAAGGACAATCCTCTCTTTTTAAAAGAGACAGAGGATATTGTTTTTAAACTTAATTCCCTTGAAATAAAAAAAAATATTCATCTTGTCGTGCTTGAAAGTTTTGTTGATCCAGAACTGTTCAAGGATTTGACCTTTTCCAGGAAACCGGTTCATCCTGAGTTTGAAAAAATTTTTAAAAATAAAGGGTCTATTTCCATATCCCCTGTGTTCGGCGGCGGAACCGCCCAGGCGGAATTCGAAATTCTCAGCGGTGTGCCTGCTTTTGAAAAATTATCCGGGATAGAATTCGATGTGTTTACAGGCAAAGGAACCTATGGTCTGCCTGCTATTCTTGGCAAAGCCGGATACCATACCATGGTCACCAATGCCTATAAGCCGGATTTTTTTAATTCCATTAATGCCTACAGCGGGCTTGGATTTAAAAAAAGCTATTATCCGAGAGAATATGCCAAGGGTCGAGACACCTATCTTTCAACCGGTGATGTCACAGGTGAAAAATACATGTTTGACGGCGATCTCTTAAAACAGAACCTTGCTTTTATGATGGAGTGGAAAAAATCCAATCCCGGTGTCCCGCTTTTTAATTATGTGATAAGTATTTATGGTCATTTCCCCCATCAGATGAACGAGAAAAAAAGGCCTGTCCTGATTGATGTCAAAGGCACCATCAAGGACGGGCATCTTGAGAACTGTATCAACCAGTTTTATTACCGGACACAGGCTCTTGCCGAATTTATCAATGAAATTAAAGCCCTGGACCCTGAAAGCCTTGTGATCTTCATCAGTGACCATCTCCCCTGGGTTTATGGGCCCGAGACCTATAAAAAACTAGGTTATGCGGCAGGTAAAAAGGATTCTGAGCATATCAACCGAGCCTTCTTTTTTGAAAACGGCCGGGCCGTTCACTATGACACCATTCACCATTATGATATCCCGGACATCATTCTTAATTATATTACCGGGGGAAGCCATTGTGAGAGCCATGCCTGTAATTTTTTGCCATCTAAGAAACCGGTTTTGGCAAAGGATTATGAAGAAGCCTATATGACCATCATGTCCAATGCCATGAAATAAGGGGTAGGGATTGTTTATCAAAAAAATTATATTGGCTGTTTTATTGATCCTGCTGCTGATCGTTCCGCTTACCAGGCTCGATGCCCCGGCCGGGGGCGGGAAACAATCCGGGACCGGGATTTCAAAACAAACCCCGGCTCCCCAAAGGTATGTGGTCAAAGGATCGAAAATTATCGATGTAAAAAAACAAACTCCTCTTTTTTTCAGGGGCATTGGTTATTCTCCCTATCTGTCCAATGAAACACCCTTGAAGGGTGAGCCCCCGGGCAATGATGACCGTTATAAAGAGCATTTTGCCCTAATGAAAGAAATGGGCGTTAATTATATCCATGTTTTTCCCACAAAAATGCCGGAGAAATTTTTTAAAGAGCTGGATAAGACTGATATGCTTTACGGGCAGGATATCTGGATCTGGGCCTATGAAGAGGATTTTCTTTTTGAACCGTTTCTGTCCAAAACCATGGAGGATATTAAAGCCGCCATTGATCACGTGTACAAGACAGGCCGGCCGGACCGGCTGGTTTTGTTTTCCATCGGAGATGAACTCCAGGCCGATTCCGTGGTCCGGACCGATACCCGGCATCCCGGGGTCAAAAGCTTTAAAGGCAAGCATGTGAGTGTTGAAAACAGAACTCCCACGGAAATCGCCCTTGCCCGGCTGATTGACGGTGCCATGGATTATGAATTGACGCGTTACGGACAACGGCACCTCTATTGCCATACAAGCTGGACCCATATCGGTCCCATCGGCAACCGGCCCGATATTGAAGTGCCTGAAGAAAATATGATCCATCCGGATCTGGGCGATCTTATCTGTCTCAATATTTATACCTATGCTAAAGGGGTGCGCACTTCGCCTCCCGGTTCAGTCACCGGTACCCCTTATCAAGGTTACCTGGAAGAGTTGACGGCCCAGGCCGACAAGCCTGTATTCATAACCCAGGTCGGTCTTTCCACCTCCCCCTTTGAGCCGAAACCATGGGTGCCGGGGTTTGGGGGGCATAAAATTGAGGATGTGCCCAAGGCGTTTGAAGCCGTCTGGAAGGATATCCGAACGGCAAAGGGAAAAGAAAAAATCTGCGGGGTTTCCTTTTTTGAACTCAATGATGAATGGTGGAAGAGCGGTGAAGACCCGGCCGATTCCGCCCGCCATGAAATAGAAGACCCTGAAGAATGGTTCGGTTTCTACGAAGTGGGGCCGGATCAACGCCTGGTCCCCAAAGGCAGGATTCCGGAAACCATCAAAAAGTTGTACGGGAGTCCCTGACCCTCTCTAAGGTATTCAAAGGGGACGTTGAAACAAGTTTTTTAAAAGCAATGCCGAAATTCTTTAATTCATATATGCAGATGCCGTCCACACTGAGTGCTCCGTCGGCAACAACCGTGTAGCCTGTATCGCCAGGGGCTGCATCTTTGATATGGGCGATAATCTCAATCTTATTATTTTCCGGTACAATCTGGCCCCGGTAAATCCATTCATGGGGCGTCCCGGTTAAGAGGCAGGGCTCATATTCATGGGGGTCGATACGAAATTTTTTAAAAAGAAAAAAACGAATGGCCTGGAGAAAGGATTCAATACCAAGCGAGCCGGGGCAGACAGGATCCTGGTAGAAATGAGCGTTAAAGAACCATTCTTTTGGATCAACCGTTTTTATGGCCTTGACATATCCTTTTCCATATAAACCTGCATTAAAATCTAAAATTTCAATCTTATCAATCATCCTGAGTGCTTTGGAGGGCATCCCGGAATCTGTATCTGTTTTATGATCATCAGGAGTCATGGGGGCATCATCTTTAAATTCAAACAGCACGGGTTTCAGGTTTTTTTCCGGAAAATTTTCGAATTTACAATTCCTGATCCCCACTTGATTGGCAAGCACCTTGCCCGTAAAAAAACCAAAATTAGTGCTTCCTTTATAAATCAGGTCTTTATTGTTCAGCATGTCTATTTCAAATTCCTGGATAATCATGCCCCCGGCTTTGGAAACATCTTTCATGCGGGTCCTGATCACTATGGTGCCTGAATGCCTGGACAACGATTGAAATAAAACCGCCTTCCCCCCTAAATTTCTGAAATAGAGCCGGTCGCTGCTTACAAGGGCGGAGCCGGCATAAGCAGCCAGCCATCCGCAGGGCTGGAGGGCAATCTCAAGCAAAATACAAAACGGTATGGTTTGTGTCCGGTTGGCTTTAAAATACCAGGCATGTTCCGGAATATCATATTCGGTTTCGATCCATCCGCCGGGCTGCATTTTCCACTGGGGGTGATCAACAGTCATCACCCTGTCCATAAAAAAATAAGGAGGCCTTGGAAGACGGGCAATTTTTCGTTCCTGGTCAAATCCCAGGTATTTTTCTCCAAAGGCTTCGGAAGGATTCCCTTCAGCAAAGGCAAGGATGCTGTCTTTTGAAAAAAGAGGTTTTTTTTTAAATTTATCCGTTAAAGAAGGATCGGTTATGGCCTCAAAACCAGTGATGCTGGCCACAACGACATTCTCTTCATTAAAAAAAGTGAAATAACCAATGATTCTGTTTTTGGTTTCTTCACTGACAATAAATAGAATCCTGAAGTCACCCTTAAGATTATTAAAGGATGCATACAGCCTTAAGCTTGCAATATAGACCGGCAGGCAGACCTGGCCCATTTTTTCACGGGACCAGAGTATGGCAGCCTGGAATGCCGAATCCAGCATCATGGGGTCAATAACCCATCTTGAACCGGGATAGTTTTTAATCCACTCTTCCGGATGTGGGGAAAGCCGGGTGGTGATTTCAATTCCCTTTTCAGAATATCCGCTGATGGATTTGATGGATTGCATCCTATCCCCATGAAAAAGGGTAGAAGAATATGCTTCTTTTGCAGATAACGAATAGGGTGAAGGTTTCATGAAAGCATCGCTGGAAAGCACAGGCGGAGCCGGGCGGCCGTCCTTTAAGATGATTCTGCAGCTTGAATGAATAAACGCATCACGGCCATTGTTGTCTTCTGATACAATATTGCTGGGGATCACCCATTTTGTCCCTTCGGGCTGACATTTCCCGAGATTGACAGACACCTTAATTTCTCCGTTACCGGGTTTAATTCCCTTTAAAAGGCGCATATTGTCCATTCCGGCAAATACAAGTCCGGGATTGTTTTTTTCAGATGCCTTGGCGTGGCATTCCATGATGATGGCAAAGGGAACCACAGGTTCGCCATTGATCTGATGTGATAGCAATACCGGCGATGTATGAATCCCAAAGGAAAATGTCATGGCTTTTGACAGTTTCGGCTCTTTCGGCTTTTTCAAGGTTTCTGGGGCAAATCCGCCAATGATGACTTCCGGGCCGGTCAGGGTTTTATTTCCCATTTCCATTAAAAATTGTTCAGCCCCTTTTTTCAAAGGGATAAGGGCAATGCCTTTTTTTGTGAATTCTTTTCTTAAAGATTCATCCACCATGCCGCCTTCCCAGGGGCCCCAGTTTATGGAAAGATATTTACAAAAAGGATAGGTTGCTGCAAGTTTTTGCGCAGTCTTGTTCAATACCTCATTGGCCATGGCATAATCACACTGGCCCTGGTTTCCGGTTCTGGCTGCAATGGAAGAAAAAAGGACGCAATATTTAAGCGTATCCTTTTCTGAGGCAGACAATAATACCTCAAGCCCTTTGACTTTTGTTTCCAGCACCCGGGTGAACGGGTCTGTCTGTTTATCTATTATGAGTTTGTCATCAATGACGCCTGCACCATGGATAATAGCTGTTATAGGGCCGAACTCTTCTCTTACGGCCTTAAAAACAGAAAAGATTTCATTATTATTCCGGATATCGGCAGAGAAATATTTGACCTTTGACCCATATTGCCGCATGACTTGAATATTATTTTCTATTTGTCGATGGGAAATGATTTTTTGATATTCTTTTTCTATATCAACAGGTCTTGGCATCCGGCCGTTAAAGATGTGGGTCAATATGGCTTTTTTCAGTGCGGCAGGCTCATAAAGGTTTTTTGCCCATTCCGGTTCGGATAAGGTCAGGGAAGTCCTGCCGATGAGGATCAGCACCGGGGAATGTTTTTTGGCGATTTCAATGCCACAGGCGGCTGTCACGCCCCTGGCACCGCCGGTAATGATCACCACATCCTCTTTGTTCAGATATAGGGCCTCATGATCAATGTCCTGGTCCACAAGATCCGGGATATTGCAGAAATCTTCATCCAGACCCATCTCAACAGCCCCATGGGTCATCATCAGGGAGACAGCGGCTTCTGCATGTTGAACGGCTTTTTCCTTTGAATCCGGTAGATCCAATGCCCGGCACAACACGTTTTTCCATTCAAGATTAGCGGTTTTTGCAAGTCCGGCAAGCCCGCCATAAACAGGATCGGTGCCAAAGGCTTTGCCGTCAAATCCAAAACCGCCGCCTAAAAAGGAGACAACAGCAAAAAAGGCACCTTTTTGTTTTGCCGCATTCATCAGATAACCGGCATTGGTCCGGACCAGGAGAAAAGCGGATTTTAAAAACCCGATCCCGGCAGACGACAAAGCCTTGTTGAATGCATCAGGCACAATGACAATCCCTGCCGCATCAGGACATTCAGGAATCTTTCCATCCCTGATATCAATAAGACAGCAAGGTATTCCCAGTTTTTTAAATTCTATCTGAAACTGTTCCGATATACCGGCGCTATCCTTTGTGATATATACTTTTTTTTTTAGCGGCAGTTCTATTTTAGCGCCGTTGTAAAACCGGATCTCATTGGTGGGATATTTTTTTAATGAGACGATCTTACGGGTCAGGGGCATATCCGGATTGACCCTATCCGGCTTTGCGGATGATTCAGGGTCAGGCAAAGGCGTTTTCTTGACAGGTTCCGGCAGTGAATTCTGATTATCCTTTGAAAGAAATTCGATAATTTCCCTGATGGTTTTCAGTTTCCCGATATCATCCGATGAAATCCTTTCGATATGATCCAGTTCCTGTTCAAGCCTGGAAAGGATTTCCACCCGTTTGATGGAATCAATCCCCAGATCAGACTCAAGATTCATGGAAGGCTCCAGCATCTCATAAGGAAATCCCGTCAATTCACTGATGGTATTTATTAATAGGGTTGAAACGGTTTGATAAAGATCGGTTTTGGAATTTTTCAGTGTCTGTGTTTCAGTATCGGCCAAGATTGCCTGAGGAACAGGGTTGTCATGCCTGGCCTGATGCCGGATGGCAAGACAGATGTCCTGAAGTGTCCGGACAGAGCCCATGCTTTCGGTCGTTATGCCTTCACATCCTGGGATCTGTTTTTCAAGTTCTGAAATAATTTCAACTTTCTTGATTGAATCAATACCGAGATCCGATTCAATATCCATGTTTGATTCAAGCATTTCAGAAGGAAATCCTGTAAGCCGGCTCACAATCCCGAACAGAATTGTTTCAATCCCGTCATCCAAGTGTTCTGAAATGGGTTCGACATCTTGTACAAGGGTTACAGGTTCAGTTTCTTTTGGTTTTTCAATGTCATCAGAAAATTTCAACACAGAAGGGCCGGATGGAGAAAAGGCAAGATTGCGGGTCTGTTCCAGCATGCTTGCCAGGGTTTTGCTTGCCTGGGCCTGGGTGTCAAGAAATTTTTCATGGGCACTGGCGGTCCGTGCCTGAAGCTGTTGCATGGCTTCAAGTCCTTTTTCTACCATTTTCATGGCTTCAAGGGCCGGATAAAAATAGTTCCCGGACTGATTCTGCTTTTGTTGAGATGTCATATCCTCACCTTTTAATGTGGGCACAAGGTCAACCGGGTTTTTCCGATCTGCGGGGTTTTCCGGTTTTGATTGGGGAATATTGCATTTGTTCACAGGTTTGGGATTAGCACCGGTAAGTTCTATTATCATCCTTTTGGGGTCGATTTTTTCCCCGGGTTCCTCCCAGGGGGTAAGATCAATGGGAAACCCCTTTGACGCAATGATGCATAAAACACGGGCAAGATCTAAAATCCCGGATTTTTTTCCGCATGAGGCATCCAAAGAAACGGCTGTGATATCCCGGTCCTTCAAGATGGTTTTTGTCAGATCCGTGAGAACGGTTTTGGGTCCGACTTCAATAAAGGTCGTAACCTCTTTTTCAAACATTTTTTTTATATTATCAAGAAAGTTTACCGGGTTTATCAGTTGATTACCAAGAATCTCTTTGATTTTCGATTCTTCTTTATCATAGGAATCGCCTGTTGTGTTTGAAAACACCTCTATTTGAGTCGGGCAAAAAGACCTGGATGTCAGGCATGCGTTAAAAGGAGTGACTGCATCTTTTACAAGCCGGCTGTGAAAGGCGGCAGCCACAGGCAGCTTAACAGCCTTAAGCTTTTTTTGCCTGCATAATTTTTTTGCCCTGAGGATTTCATCGGTAGAGCCTGATAACACGCCCTGGGTCTGGCTGTTCCTGTTTGCCAGGATAAGATCCAGGTTTTCTTCTTTTATAAGGGCCTCAATATCAGCCAAAGATGCCTGGACTGCCAGCATACTGCCCGGATCACCACCGTTCATGGATTTGGCCGAGGCCATATATTTGCCCCTGGCTGCGGAAAGCTTAAAAAATGCGGGTTCATCCATCCACCCGGCCGAATACAGGGCACATAGCTCTCCAAAGCTGTGACCACAGGCCATTGCAGGGCTTATCTTGAATCGCTTCAGCACCTTCACCATGGCTGAGGAGATGGCACCGATAGCGGGCTGGGCAATATCGGTTTCACGAAGTTTATCTTCTGATCTGTCTTTTGGCTGTATATGGATGGGAAGCGGATAGATATAATCCTGCAGGGCTTTATAATCTTTATCCGTATTTTCACTTAAAAAGGATTGAGAAGCCGTTTTTAAGGTTTCCATGGCTTCAGGGAAAAGGGAGACCAGGTCTTTTCCCATACCCGTATACTGGCTTCCCTGGCCCGGGAATAAAAACCCGAGTTTTCCTCTTCCGGTATGGGTTGAAAAATAGACATCCGGATGCAACTGGCCTGTTCCAGCGCTTTCCAGGGCAGTATCCAGAAGCCTGACAATATCCTCGCCGGCTCTATATATCAGGAGCAGTCTGTATCTTTGATTCACATCAAAAATCATCCTGGAGTCATGGGACTTTTGAGCAATGGTCCGGTTAAGCTGCAATGCATCATCCAAGAAAGGAAGACTTGTCTTAAAGGCATTGATTCTTTTTAACACGCCTTCTTTTGTGTCTGATGAAAAAGCAATGATTTGAACCGAGCCATCCCAGGAAATATGGGTCTTTGAAGGACTGTATTCTTCCAGAACCACATGGAAATTACTGCCGCCAAAACCAAAGGCGCTGACACCGGACCTCCTGGGATAAAAAGAGGATATCCAGGGTTTGGATTCTGAGTTGAGGTAAAATGAGGAGTTTTCAATATTGAGTTCAGGATCAGGTTCAATTGCTTTTAATGTCGGCAAAATCACTTTGTTATAAAGGCTGAGGGCTGCTTTGATCATGCCTGCCGCTCCTGCTGCCGCTTTTGTGTGACCGATCATGGATTTGACAGAGCCCACAGCAATTTGATGCTTCCCGGAACAAGGGTCAAAACATAATCTTAAAGCTTCAAATTCCACCTTATCCCCCACGCGCGTACCGGTCCCGTGGGCTTCGACAAGTCCCACCGTGGAAGGATTGATGTCTGCTTCCTGGTAGGCTTCGTTCAAGGCCCTTAACTGGCCTTTTGAATCCGGGGCATAGATGGCGGATGTTTTTCCGTCGCTGGAGGTTCCCACACCTTTGATCACAGCATAGATTTTATCATTGTCTTTTTCGGCATCTTCAAGGCGTTTTAACACCAGCATTCCGATACCCTCTCCCAAAACAGTACCGTCGGCATCCTTTGAAAAAGGTCTGGCATCACTGGTGTGGGACAGAACCCCTGTTTTTGAAAAACACATGTGCATGAAAATATCATTCAAGGTGTCCACGCCGCCGGTGATGGACATATCACATTTCCCGGCTGTAAGTTCCATGACGGCTGTATGGATGGCGGATAAAGAGCTTGCACAGGCAGCATCGGCTACGGTATTGGTTCCTGAAAGATTCATGCGGTTGGCGATCCGTCCTGCCACCACATTGCCGAGAAGGCCGGGAAAGGAATTCTCCTGCCATTCAACATATCCGCCCTGAATCCGCTGAATGATTTCTTCTTTTTTTTCTTTGGTGATACCCGAATCTTCCAGGGCCTTTTTCCAGATGGGGTGGCCAAGCCGCGAACCCAGAGGGATGACCAGTTCCTGGGTGCCGGTGACCCCTAAAATAACATTGACCTTTTTTTGTTCCAGAAACGGGTGCCCCATGGGATAACCTGCATCTTCCAGGGCCATCCTTGCCACTTCAAGACCCAGGAGCTGGGATGTGTCGGTTGCCTCCAGATTGTTGGGAGGAATCCCGAAACTTAAGGGGTCAAAACTGACAGGGGGAAGAAAACCACCACGCCTGCAATAGGTATGATCCGGTTTTGCCGGGTCCTGATCAAAATAGTCGTTTAATTTCCAGTGGGTGTCGGAAGGAATGTCTTGAACGGCATCAATTCCGTTATACAAAAGATGCCAGTATTCTTTCAGGTTTCTGGATTTCGGGAAGATACATCCCATACCGATGATGGCAACAAAGGGTTTACTATAAGCTGTATTTTTTTTATTCATATTACTCAAATTTAGGATTTAAATAATTAAAATTATAGGCAATATACTTGTTTGAGGATTTAAAATGCACCCGGCCGCCAGGAATTTGACAAAAGTTTTACATAGGTATGGCTATCCTAAATAAGAAAGAATTTCCTTTAACGGCAAGGGCTTGGATGAACCGGCATCTATACCAATGTCGATGCCTTGAATTTTTAATATGGATGCACGGGTACAGACGCATGCACCGAAAAGAATGTTTAAAGCGATTTCTGCGGTTTTCCGGTTTTCATGAGATTCGAGAAAGCTTCCTTTGGCCCATTGATTAAATGCCCCGATGGAAGGCCCGCACCAGATCTGGTAATCCATCTTTCTGTGGGGGATGCCCCGGATGGCCCATTTTGAGGAAAGTCCAAGATAGGATCTGAATACCAGGGCCATTTTATGCCTGGGGTCGGCTTCTGCTTTCTCGATTTCCTTTTTGTTGTTGGTTCTGAGGAAAAATTCCTTTGTGGAAGTCCAGGCATCTTCAAAACTTGCCTGTAAAAATTTTTCCTGAATTTCCTGTCTTGATTTTTCGTCAATTTCATCAAACCGGCGGCAGGACTGGTATAAACGATACAATTTTTCAGCCCTGACAGGAAAGAGGGTCCCCCGTTTCAGAACCTGGACCCTTGCCCCGATTTCAAACATATCTGCGGCAGGAGCCATGGCCACATCAGCCTGATCCGCCTCAGAGAGCAATTTTTTAACATCGTCGCAGATTCCGGCTTCAACGCAGGACTGATTGACAGACCCGGTCAATATATAGGCTGCGCCCATTTGAAAGGCTGCAGCAGCCGATTCCGGGGTAGCTATCCCGCCGGCAAGACCCACACATAAAGGGTCTTTGTAATGATAGGTTTTCATGGATTCATTTTTCAGCGATATCATGGTCGGCAAAAGAGCCAGGGCCGGTCGGTTATCCGTGTGTCCGCCTGAATCGGCTTCTGCCGTCAGATCCTGTGCCATGGGGATATATTGGGAAAGCCTGGCTTCGGCTTCGGTGATCATTTGACTCAGAAGAAGGGACTGCACCAGTTTCATGGGCGGGGGTGAGAAAAACTGGCGGGCTATTTCAACCCTGGAAATTTTTGCAATGATCGTGTTGGGCGCGACAATATTACCGTTACGGTCCTCGTACAGGCCTTTGATCCGGTAATAGACAAGGGCCGGCGTCATGCGCAGAAATGCAGCCGCACTGATTTGCCGGATTTCATGTTTCAGATAAAGATTGACAGTGGCCATTTCATGGGCCGGGTCCATGAGGGAGTGGATCAGGTTGAATCCAAAGGGTTTGCCAGGCAAGGCGGTTTTCAGATCAATGATGGCATCTTCAATTTTATCAATGGAAAGACCACCGGCCCCAAAAAAACCAATCATTCCATGTTCAGCCATGGTTTTTACCATGGCGGCCGAAGCGATTCCATTGGCCATGGCACCGGCAATATAGGGGTATTTCAATCCGTGCCGGGTCATGAATCCCGCATCCCCCAGGTTTTCAGGACCTATTGAGGGAACATAGGCCCTGATTTTCATGACCTTGTCTTTTTTGAGTGAGTCTGTAAAAAAGCCGGCATCTTTGATGACAAAGGAGATCCGGTCATCAGTGTCTAACACAAAAAAAGGTTTTTTCACATGCAGGAGCAGATCTTTTAACAGCATTGAAGCTTCAGTTGTCATAATGTTCTTTTGCAACCTTTCAGATGTCGGATAATGGGTTTGCTTCTTCAAATTTTTTAAGCCATTCTTTTAACATGAATGGAATTGAAGAATCAATAAGGAAGTCCCTGGTCTTGAAACCGTATTTCAAAGGTCAGGCCGGTTTTGCTGTTTTTTGCAGTAATTTGGCTTTTGCATTGGGTGATAAGTTTTTTTACAATGGACAGCCCCAGGCCTGTACCCGGGCTTATGCCTGTCTCTATCCTGAAAAAGGGTTCAAAGATTTTTTTGAGTTCAAGAGGCTTCAATGGCCTGTAGGTGTTGGTGATGGAGAAGATCAGAATATCATTTTCCGGTTTTATGGCTTTGATTTCAATGACACCGGTTTCATCTGTGTATTTTACGGCATTATCCATAAGGTTTAAAAGAATGGCGGCAACCCGGCTTTTATCCATATTAAGGATCAGCAAACCCTTTGTGTCCTTTACAAGAGTCAGCTTTTTCTGCTCCAGGGAAGGGATAAATTTTTTTTCCAGGTCTGTTATCATCCTGTTAAAATCCAATGGTTCAATGGACAGGGCGGATTCCTGTAGATCCAGTTTTGACATCATCAGTATTTTTTCAATCAGGGTGTCCAGAGTCTGTATTTCATGATCAATATTTTTTACATACCGTTTGATATCCTTATCTCCATCAGGCAGAAGCTTGTCCTGAATCATTTCATTGGATACTCTGATCCGTGTCAGGGGACTTCTGAGTTCATGGGAGATATTGGCTGTCAGCTCTTTTTTCCCCTGTATCATTTTTTCAAGCTTGTCAGCCATGAAATTAAAGGAATTCCCAAGTTCTGCGATTTCATCTTGGCCTTTGATGTCGATTCGCTTATCAAGATTCCCGTCCGCAAATTCCAGAGCTGATTGATTCAATTGTTTGATCCTGTTTGTAATGATTTTAGTCAAGGGCACAATGAGGACGGCGATGATTATGCCGATACTTAAAAGGCCAAGGTGAAACAGGGCTTCAGGTTTGTCGGAGTGTTCTGCAAAAAGATAAATATGCAAGGTGCTGATGGTGTTGCCGGTCTTGAGAGGAAGGGTTGCATAATAGGAAATGTGCCTTCTGGAAAGATAATACAGGTTGATCCCGTCCTTCATAACCGAATATTTTTTTTTCTTTTCTACAGGGATATCCCCGGGTGTTGAAAATGTTTTCAGCAACAGAGTGTCATCCCATGAGGTGACCCAGATTTTCAGATTAAAAAGATCGGAAAAAGAATGGAGCAGATTTTTGACTTCCTTGTTTTCGTTTAAGGGAATGCCCGGCATCTGTTCTATTTTTTCCTGGATCATGGCCTGGAAAATTTTAAGTTTTCCAAATGACTGGTTGTCAAGGGTGTTCCTGAATGATCTGCCTGCAGTACCGATAAACAATAAAAGGCTCAGGATGATTGTAATAAAAAGAATACAAAGAAAGGACAGGAGCAATTTGGTGTAAAGGCTTTTAAATTTCATAAAGATTCCGTCAACATATATCCTGATCCCCAGACGGTTTTGATCCGTTTGGGAGAAGAAGGGTCGTCCTCAATTTTTGATCTTAATTTGCTGATATGAATATCAATGCTTCTGTCAAAGGCCATGAAGTCTCTCCCCTTTGCCATATTCATGATCTGGTCGCGGCTTAAGACCCTGTTCGGGTTTTTCATCAATACTTCCAGGATATTAAATTCTGTAGTGGAAAGATCCGTGCACCTGCCTTTTATTTCAACGGTATGGGCAGCCCTGTTCAAAACAAGACCATCAACCTGAAGTATACAATCGTTTTTTTGAACCGATATTAAAGAAGGTATTGCCTGACGGCGAAGAATGGCTTTTATCCTGGCCAGAAGTTCCCGGGGGTTAAAAGGTTTGGCAAGATAGTCGTCGGCGCCCAGTTCAAGACCTACGATCTTATCGGTATCATCCCCTCTGGCCGTCAGCATGATCACGGGAAGATCATGCCGGGTGCGGATGTCCCGAAGCACTTCAAGTCCGTCTTTCCCAGGCATCATATAGTCAAGGATGATAAGATCCGGTGTTTTATCAGATATCTTTTCAAGGGCGTGACGGCCGTCAAGAAGATAAGAAATCCTGAATTGGTTTTGTTCAAGATATTCAGTCAAAAGTTCGATCAGTTTGATATCATCATCAATGATCAGAATATGCTTATTCATGAATCCATCCTTTTTGTCTCTTTTACATCTGATTTACAATTTTTTACAAGCCGGAAAAACCTTATTTACAATTATTCTTTATCCTTGATCCATCCTGACAAAGGATTGAGTTTAATAAAAATTTTAAAAGATTAAAAAAAGGAGACGAAAAATGACAAAGAAAAAAAAAGCAGTCTGGATTGCAGTAATTCTAGTTCTGGCCATGACAGTAACCGGTTTTGGATTTGCAATCAACTCCGGAGCGGCCTGCGGGTTTGGTTCATTTCACAGGTATGGGTTTTCCAGAAGAGGAATGCCGCCGTTTATGCATGAAGAAATTAAGAATTTCATTGCCTGGCGTATGGATAACGGCGCCAAAGGCCTTGGCTTATCAGACACTCAAAAGGAGCAGTATGATCTATTTCATATACAATTTCTGGAAACCATGGAAAAGGCTCTGGCGGCAAGGACGGAATTTAAGAAAAAGGTAATGTCAACCTTTGAAAATGAAAACCCGGATCTTTCCGTTATGGCCACAGAAGCTAAAACACATGTGAAAGCACTATCAGATGCCATAATGGAAAACCTGACCCGCTTTACCGGATTTTACAATTCTCTTGATGCTGCCCAGAGAAAAATCATCACGGATAAAATAAAAGCCGGGATAGATGATCATATAAATAATTTTCCATGTGATGGGAAGGGGATTTAAGATGAAATCCATGACACGAAGGCAATTTATCGTTAACAGCACTGTGGTGATGGGCGGTTTGATCGGTACGGGTATAGTTCAACCCGGGGTTACGATGGCAGATGAAATCGAATTCATTGAATCTGCCTGCGAAAAAGAGGGTAAAAAAATCCTGGTTGCCTATGAAAGCAATTGCGGCAGCACATCCGGGGTTGCGAAGGCTATTGCCGATGTGATCTGCCGTCAGGGGATCGGGGTGGATCTTCGCCGTATTGGAAATATTACCGATATTTCATCCTATACCGGCGTTGTGATCGGCAGTGCTGTAAAATCATCTGCCTGGTATCCCGGAGTCATCGGGTTTGTAAAAGATCATCAGGATCACTTCAGCCGGATTCCGGTGGTTTATTTTTTGACCTGTCTTGCTTTATATAAAGATACACAAAAAACCCGTGAACTTGCTCAAAGCTATTTTAATCCTGTGCTGAAGGCTGTTCCTGAAGTCAAGCCCAGGGCCATGGAAGCGTTTTCAGGAGCCCTTGATTATAGTAAACTGAATATGGTCGTAAGAATGATAATGAAATCCAGGATGGAAAAGCAGGGAATCCCGGAAGGGGATTTCCGGGATTTTCAGAAAATAGAGTCCTGGGCCAGGGATACTGTTCTCCCGAACCTGACAGCAGCATGACCAGGGTCAGGCCATGGGTTTTGTTTCAATAGTTTCAGGACAAGTTCTTTAAGAACAGGAGGTTTTACGGGTTTGGGAATAAAATCGTCCATGCCGGCATCAAGGCATTTGAGACGGTTTTCTTCACCAACATTGGCAGTCACTGCAATAATAGGGATATCATGATTTCTGACTGAAGATGTTTTATCCCGGATAATCCGGGTGGCTTCATATCCATCCATCTCAGGCATCTGGCAGTCCATGAGAACCAGGTCATAGTCTTTTTCTTCCAATAGTCTGATGGCCTGGTTCCCGTCGCTTGCATTGTCAGACTGCCAGTTCAGGCGATTACAGACACCGGCAGCGACTTTCCGGTTAACCGTATTGTCATCGACAATCAGAACATAGAGACTGCCTGTTAAAGCGGTTTCTTTTTCAGTCAGCCATTTTTTCAGGAGATCAAAAAGTATTTCCTGGCGGATGGGCTTTTTAATACAGTCATTTATGCCTGCTGCAAGGCATTTTTTTGTAATCTCTTCATTCATGTCCATTGTCATCGCGATCACCGGGACTGTATGATCGATAACATCGGAAGCCGTATCCCGGATAATCCTCACAGCTTCAACCCCATTCATTTCCGGCATCCGGCAGTCCATCAACACAAGATCATAGCTGATATTTTCCAATGCCTTAACGGCCTGATACCCATTTGAAGCAATATCTGTCCGAAAACCCAGCCGGCTGAGCATGAAAAAAATAAATTTCTGGCTGGCAAGGTTTTCTTCAACCAGAAGAATCATGAATTTGCCGTGTTTTTCCTCACTGATGCTGTGTCGTGTTATCAGTTCCTGTCCGGCTTTTTTTTCGTTTAATCGCCAGGATATTTTCACAAGTCCGTTATAGAGGTCTGATGGCTGAATAGGTTTGCAGAAATAAGCATGGAAACCAAGGTCAAGATATTTTTTTGCATCCCCCCGGGCCCCTGAAGAGGTTGCCATGATCAGGGCGATATCTTTCAGCTTGTCGTCGGATTTGATTTTCCGGCTAAATGAAACACCGTCCATATCAGGCATCCTGGAATCAAATATGGCTATTTTAAAGGATTGATTCCTGAGGGATGCATCAACTAAAAGTCTGAGCCCGTCCGAAGCAGTTTCGCAATAAACGGCATCTGTCTTCCAGGCATTGAGCTGAGCTGCAACCACCTCCATTGAAGTCTTGTCATCATCAATATAAAGTATTTTCAATCCCCTGATATCCGTGGTGTTTTGAAATTCAAACTGTTTGTCTGACTTTCCGGCTTTAATGGTAAAACTGAATTCAGATCCTTTGTCAATTTGACTTTGAACACGGATTTCACCGCCCAACAGCTCAATAATCTGTTTGCATATGGCAAGCCCAAGGCCTGTCCCGCCATATTTACGGGTATCGGAACCGTCTATCTGCGTGAATGTCTGAAAAAGCAGAACCTGTTTTTCCGGTAAAATTCCAATACCCTTGTCCTTTACGGAAAAAGCAATGATCAGATGTTCTTCTGTCTCTTCATTTAAAGAGGTTGTGATCAGTATTTCTCCTCTGCTGGAGAATTTTATTGCATTCCCGGTCAGATTCGCCAATACCTGGCGCAATCGCCCAGGATCACCTTGAATAAAACCCGGGATCAGCGGGTCCATGGAAAGACGAAGGCTCAGATTCTTTTCCTTTGCCTTGGAGGAAAATGAAGACACAAAATCTTCCAGCATGCTGTGAATATTGAAATCAATGATTTCAAGATCAAGACTCCCGGCATCTACCCTTGAATAGTCAAGGATATCATTAATAATCCTTAAAAGGGATTCTGCACTGTCCTTAATTGTCAGGGAATAGTCTTTTTGCCGGGTATCAAGATTTGTATCCAGCAGTAGCCGGTTCATCCCGATGATCCCATTCATGGGTGTCCTTAATTCATGGTTCATATTGGCAAGAAACCGGCTTTTAACCAGATTGGATTCTTCAGCCTTTTCTTTTGCAAGCATCAAATCGGTATTGATGGTTTCAACCTCTTTTTTTTGTAAGGCAATGGTTTTGAAAAGGGTGTTCTGCTCAAGAACGATGACAATGATGATTCCAATTTCAAGGGCCATATATCCCACGGGAAGCCACCAGATTTCAGGGTCCTGAAACTTCTGGTTATAGATCAGATCCCGGACGGCTGTTATGGCTGTGATGGAAAATGCAAAGAAAATAATAAGGGCTTCAATCCTTTTTTTCCGGATAAACTCAAGAACAAGCAGAACAGGAATGATGAAAAGCCCTGGGCCGATGACAAAGCGGGAAGTATAAGAGAATATCACCTTGGTTTCATAACTGCTGTCCCGGCTGAAAAAAAGAAAGGCAAAGAAAGCTATCAAACCTGCCCCGATGAAATTAAAAAACAGACTCTGGGTTATTTTTTTTTGCCCGATAAAGTCCAGGACAAAAAAGAGGATCGACACTATGGACGCTGTAAAACTGAACCAGGCCAGGCGCTGGAGCATTAGTCCATCCGTGGAGGCATTTGAAACGATCATAAACAAATAACCGCATCCAAAGAAAAAACAGGTGAGGGCAAAATAGAATTGTGAATATTTTTTAAATCCCGATGCCATCCATAACAGAACAAACATGAAAAAAAAGAAAAAGCTTAACAGCGAAAATCCGAAAAACAGGCAATAATGGACAATACTATAAAAAACCGTTTGAGAGGTGACATCTTTAAATTCACCCATAAAAATTTTTGGAAGTTCGGTTCTCAGCTTTCTTGGTATAATCCGGATGGTCAGCCGGTTGGGGCCGTCCAAGTTAAGTATCCTGGGGGAAATGAATTCTCTTTCTCCGAAATATTTTCCAAGGTGGTTGTTTGCGGTCATAATGCTGCTCATAAAGACAAGATTTCCGTTTATCTTGATCTCAACCGGGTATGAGGTTGCCGGAATAAAAAGCAGTAACCGTTCTTTTTTCAAAGCACCGGGAATCAGAAAATCCGTGGTAAAAGTCAGAACTGAATCCTCTTCAAGGCCTTCCGGGAGGGGTGAGTTATGATAGATTTGAAAATCGCCCTGATCCTGCGAAAATGTCAGGTCAGCATTTTTATCCTTCAGGCTTCCGATATGCATCCAAAAAGAGTTTGGGGTGATGCGGACAAAAGAAGGATTTTTGCCGGAATTATCTTTGCATCCACTGATCAGCAGGACAAAGCAAAAACAGATGATGAATCCAAAAAAAGAATAAGAATTCCTTAAACTCATGTGCATGATATATAGTAAAATCGGTTTATCCTGCCGGTCCGTCAAATCACAGGATTTGAAAAATATGAGAGCCGGATCGCAGGTATTTTTTTTAATGATTTTCCAGAAATATGTAAAGTATCATAACTTGACGATTCCTGAAAATCAAATGTTTTATTAACTTCTCGGATGATATTCATGGTGCATTTTTATGAGATATTCTTTTGAAATATGAGTGTATATCTGCGTTGTGGATATATCTGAATGCCCCAGCATGGCTTGAACAGATCTTAAATCAGCGCCTCCTTCAAGAAGGTGTGTGGCAAACGAATGCCGGAGTGTGTGCGGGGTGATATTTTTTGAGAGTTTGGCCATCAGACCGTATTTTTTTAATATTTTCCAGAAACCCTGACGAGTCATGGGTTTACCTGCCCTTGCAAAAAACAGATACGGGCTTGATAATTGGTTTAAAACAACCGGCCTTCCTTCCTTTATCCATTTTTGGATAACTGTGCCGGCAGGGGTGCCGAAAGGAATGATTCTTTCTTTTGATCCTTTTCCCATGACCCTGACACAGTTTGCATCCAGATTGACATCCTGCAATTTTAGAAAAATAAGCTCGGAAACTCTCAATCCTGAGCCATACATGATTTCCATCATGGCGGAATTTCTCAATTCCCTTGGATTGCTTATGTCCGGAATGTCCAGGAGAGCCGACACTTCCTGGACGGTTAGAAATTTCGGCAGCGAAACTCCGGTCTTTGGGATACCTACATTTTTTAAGGGGTTGGCTGAAATCACCTTTTCATTTAACAGATATTTAAAAAAACCGCGGACGGAGATCAAGTGCCGGGCCCTTGATTTAGCCGACAACCCGTTTTTTGCAAGGTCGATCAGCCAGGCCAGAATGACTGTTAAATCCACACCATTGACAAAGCCTATTTTATTTTTTTCAAGAAAGGTTAAAAACTGGGCAAGATCTGCTGAATATGACATGAGGCTGTTTTTGGACAAGCCTTTTTCAATGATGAGATAGTCAAGATAATTTTGAGTCAGTTCATCCATGGTTTATAAAAAAATCTCTGAAATACAGCGGAACCCTATTGTATTTGACGTGAATCCTGTTTTGAACAAGCCGCGAGAACTGATAGTGACATCGTTTTTCGAATTCCAGGCAGCTCCTTTTGCAATACAATAAGTGATATTTTTCTGTGATGGAAATCGTGGGGTTTCCATATCCGATGTCCATTCCATAACATTACCCAGCATATCAATGATTTTAAATTCATTTGCAAACGCATCATATTCATCTGATGCACAGGTATCTGAAAAACCGCTTTGTTCGATGTTAAATGCCTTGATATTAAATTCATCACCCCAGGGATAAATATACCCCAAATCCGTTCTGGCTGCGGCTTCCCATTCTGCTTCAGTGGGAAGCCGCCGGCCGATCCAGGAAGCAAAGGCTGCAGCATCATTAACACTGACCTGAACCACAGGATGGTTTCTTTTTCCATGCAGAGCCGAATCAGGTCCGGAGGGGTGATACCAGCAGGCACCTTTTATATCTTCAGAGCCAGCAGTTTTGTTCCAGGTTGCGGCTTTTTTATTTTTTTTAAACCTGGAATGGTAAACTCGCCCAAATCCTTTTTGTTCGGCAGTTGTCATATATCCTGTCTGCTCAATAAAGATTTCAAACAAAGCATTGGTCACAGGATAAACACCGATATATACTTTTGGCATATCAAACTGCTGCAGTTCAAGGCTGGATTTTATACTTTTTTTAGTTCCGACAGTGTATTTTCCGGCAGGCATGGTTGTATATTTGTTAAATTTTTTTTCCCTGTCTCCAAGGACCTCATCAAAGTGTTCTGCGAGTTCTTTTTTCTTTCTGTATTCTTCTAGGGCTTTAAGTTCGTCTTCATCGAGTTCATCAATTTCTTCCAGGGTTTCATCTTCGCCGATTTCAATTTCTTCGGCATCCTCGATAAGGTCTTCAGCCTCCTCAACCTCTTCAGCCTCCTCAACCTCTTCAACCTCCTCAACCTCTTCAGATTCTTCAGATTCTTCAGGTTCTTCAGGTTCTTCAGGTTCTTGATCTTCATCAAGGTCAACGGTTTCGATATCCCCGTCGATTTCTTCGATTCCCAGGTCTTCATCAGGCTCGACTTCTTCTATTTCCTCATCAAGAAGAACCTCTTCCAGCTCTTCATCCTCATTGAGTTCGATTTCTTCTATATCCTCATCAAGA
>Ga0156388_1101_pt1 | contig 47218 bp, 40 predicted proteins | sample RifOxyA3_FD_108032 | JGI IMG/M metagenome (GOLD analysis project Ga0156388, IMG submission 108032) | Desulfobacterales bacterium RIFOXYA12_FULL_46_15
GGTCACAGCGGTTTTTGCAAAAAATCAAAAGCCTGATGAAACAGACATCCTTCATGTCACGGTTCGCAGGACAAAACCGGCCAAAGAAAAGCTTTACTTTGAATTAGACCACTATGATTTTCATAAAGTACCTTTTAAAGACGCCTTAAAAAGCAGGCTTGTCTGGAAAGCCAATTTGCTGGGAGGCGGCAGGTTAAGACAGCTTTTGGACAGGCTGGAACCTATCCGGAGTTTTGGTGCATTTTTATCTGAAAAAGAACGGGATGAGGAGGGGGGGTGGAAAATTGCAGAGGGATTTATCGTTGGAAATGAAGAGGAAATTGATACGCTTGTCAAATTGAAGAAAAAAGCTCCGGAATTAACAGATGAGGAAAACCTGAAGTTGCAGGAACTTGAAAAGAAGTTTCAAACAGCAGAATACCTTACCGGGAAAAATACACTGCCCACGGATGCCTTCACAGAGGATGGCATCAATGACAGTAAAATTGACAAACTTGAAAACAAGTATTTCCTTCGAAATAGAAAAAAGAATAAAGAGATTTTTCAAGCCCCTCACCTTCTGATAAAGGAAGGGGTGTCGGAAAATTCCATTCCAGTAATATTTCGGGAAGACGATCTTTCTTTCAGGGATCAAGTAATCGGTATTCATGCTCCGAATCAAGCCGAGGCCCTCAAAAAAATTGAAAACCGGTTCAGGAATAACAGAACATATCTTTTTCATGTTGCCGGATTCAGTAGTAAGTATATGATAAAAAGGGCTACGGCCATCTTAAAGCACGATATTGAAAGTCTGCCATATCCTGAGGATGAAAACGAGCTTAATCTATCTGATCTCGAACAAATTCTCATGGATGACGTGCTTGATTATATGCTTGATTTCAGGAGAAAAGGCGAGAGTGCGGACTCGGAAAAACCGGTAACACAGGGCCAGTTAAAACAATTTTCCAATGTCTATTGTAAGGTTTTAAATTCTGTTTATAAAAATCTCAAGCCATATCACTATTTTGAAACCGGATCATATATCTGCTTTCCCTTTTATTTTGACGACCCTTCATCCATCGTACTCCAAAGAACTGAGAGACTTGAGGATGATCTTGATGAACTCATCAAAAATAATGTGCATTCAAATGCAAGAATCATTAGAATGCTTCGGATCTATGAAAACAATATTATTTATCTTATTAAACCCAAGCAGACGCGCTACTGGTTACGATCGGTTGCAATCCGGGATGCTGACGAAACCTTTTCTGATTTAGTGACCCAAGGGTTTTAATAATGTTCAATGAAAAATATGAATCAGAAGTATCCGGCAGATTATCCGGGCCGTATACACCTGAGTTTGACACATCGATCAACGAGGTGATTTTATTCATAGAAAAAAATCTCATTATTTTTTCCGAATCTATTGCCGTATCTCAAATTCAAAACGAAAAAGGCCTCACGCAAACACTTGTCGAAATTCTTAATTTAAACGCCAGAAGAGGATTTTCACCCTTCTGGTTTGAAAAAGAGTATATGGAAAATCCAGACAGGGGCGACAGCCCCTCAGTCGATATAGGTACCTTAAAAATTGATGACAGCGGCAATGTTATCAATTCGGTAGTTCTTGGAAATAAATCTTTTTTTTCCATGGAGGCCAAGAGGTTGCCCACACCAGGGAGTAATAGAGAGAAAGAATATGTAATCGGTTCAAAAAACAATGGCGGTATTGAGCGCTTCAAAACCGGGAAGCATGGATCAGCTTTAAAACACAGTGGGATGATTGGATTTATTCAGAAAAATGATTTTAAATACTGGAATAAAAAAATTAACGACTGGGTTGTTGAGTTGGCTCAGGCAAATACCAAATCTGATATAAACTGGTACGAATCCGAGATTTTAATTCCCAAGCATTTTAAAACGACCACAGCTCAATTGATTTCGAAACACGAACGAATGAACAAATCATACATAACTCTGTGTCATTTATGGGTATGCTTATGATTGGCGGAATTAAGGCGATTAAACAATGAATCTGATTTTGGAAAAATCTTACAAACTCTGTACCAGGCTTTCTGATAATTTTTACAGAAAACCGTCAAAAAAGGAAACTTGGCTATCGGGCTTTGGATCTGAACAAAAAATACACCTCCCCAAATCTTTAGAAATATTCAGAACTATATATCATGACATCGAAGAATCTGAATTCTGATAGAATGAGACAAATTGTATACTTGTCCCGAATAGAAAATTTAGCCATCCTTTGGCCCGGCGACTTTCATGCATTAGCCCTTTTCATTCTTCGTTCTTTTGATGCCACAGACAGGGAGGTTAACAAAAAAAATAAAACCAGCATACAGAAGTCTCGTCCAACACTTCACGGACTTGCCGGTGATTTCTCTAGGCTGACAAAAGTGCCAAATTTTATTGTTGAAAGAACGATTAAATCATTGGGATTAAATCTTGGAGCAACAGTTGACTTTGACCCCGATTCATCTATGCAAGATGTCTGATTGATAAAAAACATAATCGGGTAGCCGGGTAATTAATTCTGACACAGCGGTATGGAGGATACAAGCCTGCTCCGCTCGGTCAGCCGTTTGCTTCTCCATTTAAATTGCCGGAACGCCGTCGGCAACAACAACAAGGGATTTAAGGAATCCGGTTGAATTTTGAATGTCCGAATCAGGCTTGACATAAAAGCCGTCACTTTATAAAGTATGTTCCCATTGGTTAAACTATTTGATCTTATCCTCTTTGATCTTGAAGGAACCCTGGTGGATTTTCAATGGCGCCTGGAGGCGGCAGTCCAGGAAATGCTTCCCGTCCTTGCCGCATCCGGTATTGATATCCGCCAATACAGTGCATCCCCCGATTATGCCGCCCTGTCCCTGAGGATGATAACCGACCCGATGATCTTGTGCTTTGTGCTTTCTGAAAACCGAGCCGCTGATGCTGACATCCCTGGTCTGCCCGTCCTTTATGTCAAGCCGAATAAATGAATAAAAAGTCAGCCTATTGACAATACCGGCGATTTTAATTTAGGGTACGATAATTTATTTTCAGTCAATTTGTTGGATTTACAATCAGAAACAGGCAAAACCTGGCAATATTTCTCCTTTGCCTTGAAAGGAAAATTCAGTGATGAACTCCTATCTTGTGTTTCATTCCCTTGCTGAGCTTTTCAGCGTCATCATCGCCTGGAGCATGCTGATGGTGGCCTGGAATACCCGGCGTTATCTTGAACACAGTTATTTTTTATTCCTGGGGGCTGGCTATGCAGCAGTAGGTTTCATCGACCTTGTTCATACCCTGGCCTTCAAGGGTATGGGGGTGTTTCCCGGAGCCACAGCCAACCTGCCGACCCAGCTCTGGATTGCAGCCCGGTATCTTAATGCCGGAACCCTGCTGCTGGCTCCTTTGTTGCTGAAGCGAAAAGCCAGGACTTACCAGATCCTGGTTTTTTTCATCCTTTTTGGCGCTGTCCTTCTCACCTCCATTTTTTCCGGCCGATTCCCGGACTGCTTCATAGAAGGGCAAGGGCTGACCCGGTTCAAGGTGATCAGCGAATACGGAATCTGTCTCGGGGTGGCGGCAGCCATGGGAATTCTTTGGCAGCGCCGCAACCATTTTCATATTTCTGTCGTGCGCCTCCTCATGGCTTCCATGGCCGCCCTCATTTTTGAAGAGCTGTCCTTTACCCTTTACACTGATGTTTACGGATTTTTCAACAGTCTCGGCCATATCCTGAAGATCATTTCCTTCTGGCTCCTGTACCGGGCAATTATTGTCATGGGCCTTCAGAATCCTTATCAATCGCTGTTCAGAGATTTAAGCCAAAGCAAAGAGCGGTATCAGACCCTTTTTGACACCATGATCGAAGGGTTTGCCCTGCATGAAATCATTACCGATGCCAAAGGGATTCCAACAGACTACCGGTTTCTTGAAATCAACCCGGCCTTTGAACGGCTCACCGGCCTTTGCCGGGCTGATCTTATAGGCCGGCGGGCCAAAGAAATCCTGCCGGGTCTTGAACCTTACTGGATTGAAAGCTTTGGCAGGGTTGCCCTTACCGGCGAACCTGTACGCATGGAAAATTATTCATGTGAACTGGGTCGCTGGTATGACGTTCTGGCCTATCAGACTGAACCGGGCCGGTTTGCCGTCATCTTTACCGACACCACCCACCAAAGACAGATTCAGGAAATCCGGAAAAGGGAATCACAGATCCTGTCCCAGGTCCATGATGCCGTCATCGTCACCGATATGGAAGGCAAGGTCACCCGTTGGAACAAGGGGGCGGAAAACCTCTATGGTTATACAGAAGAAGAAATTATCGGACAGCATGTGTCAATCCTTTATTTCAAGGAAGACCTGCCACAGGTTTTGGATCATACCCTATATCAGTTAAAGGCCAAAGGAAACCATGAGATGGAAGAGCGATGCCGGACCTGGGACGGAAAGGAAATCCGGGTTCACCTGTCCCTTTCCCTTCTTCTGGATGAAAGAGGAAAACCTTACGGCCTGATCAGTTATTCCATTGATATCACGGAACGGACAAAAGCCCTGGCCGAGGCTGAAAAAGCCATGCTTCTCCTGGATGCGCTCATGGCCTGCGTGCCGGAAGGCATTGCCGTTGCAGAGGCACTGGGAGGCCGAATCCTGAGAGTCAGCCGCATGGGTGCCGCCCTGACCGGAAAGCAGAGTGAAGAATTGGAAAATATACCGGTAGAGGAATATTCGGAAAAATTCGCCATTTTTCTGTCTGACGGCCGAACCCCGGCCCCGGTTGAAACCCTGCCGCTCATGAGGGCCCTAAAAAACGGAGAAATCGTCAAGGACGAGATCTTTTGCGTCCATAATTCGGAAGGCCAGGTCACCCCGGTCCTGTGCAATGCAGTTCCCATTACCGTCAGGGATGGATTGATCACCGGGGGTATTGTCTCCTGGCAGGATATTTCAGCCTTGAAAAAGGCTGAGGCTGAAATCATAAAACTCAACCAGGGGCTTGAGGAAATGGTGGAAAGACGAACAGCCGAACTTTTGGTCAGCAAGGGAAAATATTACCGGCTCTTTTCCGAAATGCTCAACGGGTTTGCCCTGCATGAGATGCTTTATGATACTTCCGGAAGACCCGAAGACTGCCGTTTCATGGAAGTCAACCCAGCCTTTGAGGCCATGACCGGTCTCAAGGCCATGGATATCATCGGACGGACGGTAAAAGAGGTCTTCCCGCACACCACTGACATCTGGATCAACACCTTCGGCAGGGTGGCCCTGACCAGAGAGCCGGCCCAGTTTGACCTCTACTCCGAACTCTTTAGCAAATGGTTTCACATCAGTGCTTTTTCCCCGGAACCGAAACAGTTTGCCGCCCTTTTTGAGGATATCACTTCCCGGGTAAAGGCGGAAAAAGAAAGGGAAGCCATTCAGTCCCAGCTTTTCCAGGCCCAGAAAATGGAATCCCTCGGCACCCTGGCCGGCGGCATTGCCCATGATTTCAACAATATCCTGACATCCATCATCGGGTTCTGTGAATTGTCCATGGATGAAATCAAAAAAGGATCATGGCTGGACGACAATTTTACGGAGATCCTTAAAGCCGGAAACCGGGCAAAGGACCTGGTCAGACAGATCCTGACCTTTGCCCGGAAGTCTGAAGAAAAATCAGGGCCGGTCCGGGTAGACCGGATCGTCAAGGAAGTCCTGGATTTCATCCGGTCCACCCTTCCCTCCAGTATTGAAATCCGGTCTGCTGTCAAAAGCAGGTCCATGGTCATGAGCGATGCCACACAGCTCCACCAGGTGGTGATGAACCTGTGCACCAACGCAGCCCATGCCATGGAAGACAACGGCGGTATCCTTGAAGTCGGTGTGGAAGATATCACGGTTAACGGTACGGCTTCGACCGCAATAATTCCCTTGAAGCCCGGAAAATATATTGAGATCAGGGTATCGGATACCGGATGCGGCATTGAGCCGGATATGATCAAAAATATTTTTGTTCCCTATTTTACCACCCGGGACCAGGGGCAGGGAACCGGAATTGGGCTGGCCGTTGTTCACCGCATTGTTGAAAACCATGGCGGGTCAATCATGGTTGAAAGCACACCCGGTAAAGGGAGCTGTTTTCATGTCTGCCTGCCCATGATCGCTGGCCTTGATGAAAAAAATACGCAGGAATCGGCTCCATTGCCGGGCGGCACGGAAACCCTCCTGATCGTAGATGATGAGCCATCCATCACCAAATTCGGAAAAAAATTTTTTAAAGGGCTGGGGTACACCGTCTTTACATCTGAGTCCAGCCGGGATGCACTGGAGATGTTCAGGGCCGATCCTGGCGGTTTTGACCTCATCATCACCGACATGACCATGCCGAAAATGACCGGTGACCTCCTGGCAGGGGAAATTTTTACCATACGGCCGGATATACCGATCATTCTTTGCAGCGGTTTTCATAAAAAATTGTCCGGGTCCATGGATCTGCCCGGTATCAAGGCATTGATCAAAAAACCCCTTGACAAGGCAGAACTTGCCGGAACCGTCCGCAGGGTTCTGGACGAGCTGAAAAACCCGGATGAAATATTCAAAGACGGGTAAGGTCAATGGTAAGGCGGTATTCTGCAGAATCCAGATCCCTTTCAATTTTAAACCATAGTTTCTCCCCCAGCCGGAGCATTCCCGTATGATGCGGCACAGACAAGGGCATATTGATGGTGCCATTATTGAAAATATGCTGTCCCGGTATCACTCAGGTTTTCAAGTATATATCGGTGACAGGATCTATCCTTGCATCTCTCAGAGATGTGGTTTTCCAGCTCCGTACACTCATCCCAACCCCCCTTCCACAATTCCGCCTCAATTTCCTCCACCGCAGGCAGGCTGGATTTTAGTTGATCGGGATTGGGTGATCCGGCGTTCCTACTGAGCCACACCATCGGCTTCATCCCGCTGGCCCCCTGTAAATTGATTTCTTTATGACTCAAAACCGTTGGCAGAGCTTTCTGTCTGTTCCGGGAAAGCTTCCTCTGCTTTTGGCCGGATGGCCACGAGAATGGCTGAGAAAACAATCAGGGCTGTTCCTGCCATCTGCATCCACCCGATCTGCCGGCCCAAAAAGATGGAGGCAAGCACCATGGTGGTGACAGGCTCAAATGTGGACAGCATCGAAGCATTCACTGCTCCAGTCAGTTTCATGCCCAGAAAATAGGTATAAATGGCAATTACCGTTGAAATGACGGCAATGGCACCAATATACAACCAGGTGCTCCCTTGTTCCGGAATAAAAAACCCGGCTTTGAGATTATAGATAAAATAAAAAAATGCAGACGATGTAATCACGACAAGGCTTGCGGTAAATGCATCATTTCTGCTCATGACCCTTGCTCCCGCAATGGTATATAATGAATAGATGATGGCTGCACTTATCGCGAAAAAGACCCCTGTCCTGTTTCCGTCAGTATCAAGACCGATGACCAGGATAGCGCCTGAAATAGCCAGAACCAGAGCGATAACCTTATTCCTGGTAAAGGATTCTTTCAGGAAAAAAAATGACAGGCCAGCCACCATAACCGGATATAAATAGAGAAGGATGGCCAAAAGTGCCGGTGAAAGATAGGTCAGGGCCGTGAAAAAACAGAAAGACTGTCCGGCGTATCCGATAAATCCCATGGCCACGAGAATGATCAGGTCTTTTCCATGGGGAAACCGTCTTTTCTGAAAAAGGGCAATGGGCACCATTACCATGACGGAGATAAAAAACCTGAAAAACAACAGGGAATGGGTGCTGATACCCGAAGCATAGGCAAATTTGCCGAAAATAGCCATGGCTCCGAATGAAGCTGCTGAAATTAATATTAACCCTATTCCCGTTAAATGACCCATAATCCTTTGACTACCTCATTCCAATTCATAACAGGGTAAGGTCTTATTTCCATGGAAAAAAAGCAAGTCTTATATGACTGTATTTAAAAATAAAGAAGGCACGAATCATAGTTGCATTTTTTTTTCAAACACGCTAATTTCCGGATTAATATTGATTTACCGGAATTGAAATTCCCAAACAGTTAAAGGACTTGCTCATCATATGATTTTTGGCAGAGGATTGACTCATGATACGAAATCCTTGATATTTACTGCTGTCTTCTCATGCTTTTGCATCATCGGTTTTTTTTCCTTATCCGGGTGTTCCATGCTTATGAAATCAGCTAGTTCTGACATGATGGGGCATCTTTCAAAAACCATCTTGGACAATGATGATCTTTCCCTTGTAGAAAGCGGAGCCCCGGCCTATCTTCTGATGATCGACAGCCTGATCGGCAAAGACCCTGAAAATTCAGAACTGCTTGCCACGGCAGCACTTCTGTACACAGCCTATTCAGATGTTTTTGTAAAAGATAAGGAAAGATCAAAAAAAATAGCGGGTAAGGCCCTGAATTATGCTGAAAAAGCCATCTGTCTTGAAAAAAGACAGACCTGCAATCTTAAGTCCGGATCGTTTGAAGAGCTAAAAACGGTTCTTCCCGGAATGAAAAAAAAGGACGTCCCGGTTCTTTTTGCCCTCGGCAATGCCTGGGCTTCATGGATTATGGCCAATAAGGACGATTTTAATGCCATTGCAGACATTTCCCATATCGAACTTATCATGCAACGGGTGATCGAACTTGATGAAACCTATAGAGATGGGGCTGCCCACTTGTATCTTGCGACCCTTTCAACTTTTCTGCCGCCTTCTGTCGGCGGGCGGCCGGAAGAGGGGAAAGCGCATTTTGAAAAAGCCGTTCTTCTGTGCCGGGACAAAAATCTCATGGTCAAGGTCCTCTACGCCAAATTATATGCAAGACTGATATTCGACCGGACACTTCATGACCAATTGCTCAACGAAGTCATTGCTGCCGACCCTCATATACCGGGATATACCTTTGTCAACACCTGGGCGCAAAAACAGGCCCATGAATTAATCATCAGTGCGGATGAATATTTTTAGATATGATGAAAATGGAGAGTCCTATGTTTTTAAAATTAATTTTTCGCCCGGCAGTTGTGGTGTTTTTCATATTTTTGACCGGCCTGGCTTCTGCCGCCACTTTGAAAATAGCCACCATTTCTCCTGAAGGATCCATGTGGATGGAAAAAATGCGGAAAGGTGCGGATCAGGTTGAAAAAGAAACTGAAAAGCGCGTTGCCATGAAATTCTATCCCGGCGGTGTCATGGGAAATGACAATGCAGTGTTGAGAAAAATCCGCATCGGCCAGTTGCAGGGAGGTGCTTTTGTGGCCGGCAGCCTATCCCAGTTTTTCCCTGCAAACCAGATTTATGCACAGCCGTTTAAATTCAGGAATCTTGACGAGGTGGACCATGTCCGTCAATTTATGGATTCCTATATCATTGAAGGACTCGATAAAGGCGGATTTGTTGTTTTTGGAATCATTGGCGGGGGATTTGCCTATATCATGTCCAAAGAACCTATTCAGACTGTAGAAGATTTGAGGAGAAAGAAAGTATGGATTCCGGATAATGATCAAATCAGCCAGGATTCCATCAAAGTTTTCGGAATTACCCCGGTTCCCCTGCCCATTTCCGATGTCAGAACCAGCCTTCAGACAGGACTCATCGACACCATCGGCACATCGCCTGTGGGTGCGGTTGTGCTGCAATGGCACAACCAGATCAAATATGTCATGGATATCCCCTTGATTTATCTTCATGCTGTATTGGCCATTGATAAAAATCAATTTCTGAAAATCGATGAGACAGACCGGCAGATCATCACCCGTGTTATGACGTCGGCCTTAAATGAAATCGATACCCAGAACCGCAAAGATGATATTGACGCCATCGAAACCCTTAAGAGCAGGGGCATTACATTTACAACCCCTTCACGGCAGGACCTGGAAGAGTGGTACAGGATCGCAGATCTTGCCTCCAGGGAGATGGTAGAATCCGGAGTTCTTCCCCAGGATATCGTAGACAAAATGAATGAGTACCTGAATGATTTCCACTCAAAAAAAAGCAATCCCTGATGGCCGGTAAAACAGCAAACCGCATCCGGCAGGGAATCAGGATTCTTCAAAAACTTGAGGACGGCGTCCTTATCGGCCTTCTTCTTTTAATGGTGTTTGTTGCCGCTTTTCAGATTCTTGCAAGGAATCTCTTTGATTCCGGGATAAGGTCTGGTGATGAACTTATCCGGGTTCTGGTGCTCTGGATAAGCCTCATGGGTGCCATGGTGGCAAGCCGGAACAACAGCCATATCAATATCGACCTGATTTCACGATATCTTCCGGGCCATATTAAAAAATATTCATTCGTTATGGTCGGTTTTTTTACTTCCTTTATCTGTGCTGTGATGGCCTGTTTCAGTTTTAATTTTGTCATGATGGAAAAAGCGGACGGTATGATTGCCTTTGCCAATATCCCGGCATGGGTCTGCCAGAGTATTATTCCGGCATCATTTGCCGTTATCAGCCTAAGATACCTGTTATTATCATTTACAACTCTTTTTGATTCTTCCAAGCAGAAAATCAAATGACAATTTTACTGGTCTCTTTCATCATCCTGTTTGCTTTTCTGGGCGCCCCGCTTTTTTCCATTATCATTGCCGGAGCCATGCTGGGATTTCATACCGGTGATATCGATTTATCCGTTATGGCCATTGAGCTTTACCGTATTGCCGACACACCCATCCTTATTGCATTACCCCTGTTCACCTTTGCCGGGTATATCTTAAGCCGGAGTAATACCTCAAAACGTCTTGTCAGCCTGACCCAGGCTGTACTGGGATGGGTACCGGGCGGCCTTGCCATCGTAGCCTTTGTGGTCTGCGCTGTTTTTACGGCCCTCACCGGTGCCTCCGGTGTCACTATTGTGGCCATGGGTGCCCTGTTGTACCCTGCTCTGAAACAGGCCGGTTATAAAGATAAATTCAGCCTTGGGCTTGTGACGACTTCCGGAAGCCTCGGTCTTCTTCTGCCCCCGTCCCTTCCTCTCATCCTCTATGGAGTCATTGCCCAGCAAATGGATGCAGGGCAGGCGGTTACCATTGAAAAACTATTTATTGCAGGGATCCTGCCGGCGATTTTAATGATTGTTATTCTCTCTTTGTGGAGCATCTGGGCAAACAGGATGAATCCGGTTCCCCTGATACCCTTTTCCTTTAAAAACGTTCTTATGGCAGCCCGGGAGTCCATCTGGGAAATTCCCCTGCCGGTGTTTGTATTTACCGGTGTTTATTCAGGGTATTTTGCCGTGTCCGAAGCTGCTGCCGTAACTGCCATGTACGTTCTGATCATTGAAGTCCTGGTTTACAGGGAAATTAAGCTGCCCGATCTTCCCGGCATCATCAGGGATTCCATGGTGATGGTGGGGGGAATCCTTCTGATTCTCGGGGTATGTCTTGCATTTACAAATTTTCTTATTGATGCTGAAGTTCCCATGAAAATTTTTAATACCTGCAAGGTTTTTATTGGCAGCAGGATTTTATTCCTGGTTCTCCTGAATATTTTTCTTTTGATTCTCGGGACCATGCTGGATATTTTTTCAGCCATCATCATTATGGTACCGCTGATACTGCCGGTAGCTCAGGAGTATGGAGTTGATCCCATCCATCTGGGTATTATTTTTCTTGCCAACATGCAGATCGGATATTTAACCCCGCCTGTGGGAATGAATCTTTTTATTGCCGGATATAGGTTTAACAAACCCATTATTGAAATCTACCGGGCCACTTTCCCGTTTATGATCGTACTGCTTCTGGCCGTCCTGATTATTACCTACTGGCCATGGCTCAGCCTTGTGATGATTTCCTGATCAATTTTTCAATCCAGTTCAATTCCTGAGGTATTTATCATATATTTCCATGACCTGCTTTCTAACGTCATGGAAAAAGGAAGCAGGGATCTCAAGGCTCTTTTCCTGGAGATTCAGGCTGTGAATGGTCTTCCGCATGGACAGATATGCGTTTTGAAGCCTTTCGCTCTCACAATCCGTAATAATTTCTTCTGCATTAAGACTTTCAAGAAGCCTCATATTATCCGTCCAGATGATCAGATCCGGGCAATCATGGGCATTCTTTAAAATCAGGTATTGAACCAGGAATTCAATATCCACGATCCCTCCTTGTGACTGCTTTAGATCAAAAAAATCTTTTGAAGATTTCAAATGCTCTTCCCTGACCTTTTCCCGCATTTCACCCACTTCTTTTTTCAAAACCCTGGCCTGTCTTTCTTCAATCAAAACCGCTTTTCTGATTTCTCCGAACCGTGAGCCAAGGGTTTTATCCCCGGCCACGAACCTCGCCCTGATCAATGCCTGGTGTTCCCAGGTCCAGGCCTGTTTCTCCAGATACTCTTTAAAGGCATCAATATGGGAAACAATCATGCCTGACGCTCCACCGGGCCGAAGCCTCATATCAGCCCCGTAAAGGGTTCCGGCCGGGGTATGCATGGTCAGGGCATTGATGATTCTCTGGCCCAGGTTTGAATAGAACCGGAGGGTATCGATACTCTTTGGTTGACCTTTTGTAACCCCGGATTCCCCCCTATGAAGGAATACAATATCAAGATCCGATTTATATCCCATTTCCAGCCCGCCCACCTTGCCATAGGCAATTATGGCAAATCCGCAATCATCCAGACTTTGCCCTGATACATTGCCGGGGATTCCGTATTTTTGAGCCACAATATCCCAGGCGATCTGAAGGACCCGGTTCAGAACGGTTTCCGCAATATAGGTCAGGTGATCGCTGACTTTCATCAATGGATAATTCCCGCTTATATCGGCTGCAGAAACTCTCAGCATATTGACCTGACGGAATATGCAAACATCCTCCAGCAAAAATTCGACTTCCCCTGAAGGGATGGCTGCCATGCGGAGTTCCATTTCGTTTTCCAGGGATTTTTTGTCCGGCGGAGAATACAGGGTGGACGGATGCATGAGTTCATCCAGCAAAGCAGGATGGTTTGAAAGAAAGGAAATTATCCAGGGACTTTTATTTGCAAGGGTAATCAAGGTTTCAAGTGCGCTTTTATTTTCGATCAAAAGGGAGAGGTAACAGGTTCTTCTTTCAATGGTGATTATCAAATCAATTAGTTTGATCAAAAGAGCTTCAGGATCATCCTGGACCCCTATTTTTCTGACCATCACCGGAATGAGCCGGGCCAGTTTTTTTCTGCCGTTGGCAGTTAAGCGCCGGGTATTGGGATGCTCCTCCAGTGATCTTAATATTCCCAGAACCCGGTCCGGGTCCTTGAAGCCCTGGATGGCAACAGCCTCTGGTACGAATTGGGGGTCATTGATATTAATCCATAATTCCTTGAGCGCCTGGGCTGGTTTGTCGGTTTTTTCCTGTTCTTCCGTCAGAAGAAGCTGGTTGAAGTGATGGTGAACCCGCTGCATATGATGATTGAGGTCCTTTTGAAACCCCTCCCATTCATCATACCCCATGGAAAACGCAAGTATCCTTCTTTGGTCCTGTTTTTCAGGAATATCATGGGTTTGAAGATCTGAATAAGCCTGTAGCCTGTTTTCAACCATTCTTAAAAACCCGTATGCCTGTTTAAGGTCATTTTTTGTTGCCTCATTGATGCACTGCTGGGTTTCAAGCAAATCAAGCACCTTAAGAATACTTCGCTCCTGGAATTTGGGTTCGACCCCTCCCCGGATCAGCTGGAACAATTGTCCGAAAAACTCAATTTCCCTGATGCCGCCCGCCCCAAGCTTAATATTGTGTTTAAGTTTTTTATTGTTGACCTGCAGGATGATCCTGTTTTTCATATCCCTGAAGGAATCAAAAGACCCGTAATCAAAATACCGCCTGTAAATAAAGGAATTCAGGTTTTTTAAAAGCCTGAACCCGGCTTCAATATCGCCTGCCACCGGTCTTGCCTTGATCATGGCATACCGTTCCCATTCCCTGCCCTGGGCCTGGTAATATTCTTCAAAAGAAAAACTGCTCATCACCAGCGGCCCGCCGTCACCAAAGGGCCTCAGCCGGGTATCAATTCTGTAAAGCGTGTTTTCATTGAATCCTGATGAAAATAGCTTTAAAAACATACGGCAGGCTTTAATAAAGAATTCTTCGTTGGAAATCACGCTTTCGCCGGTGGTATAGCCTTCTCTGGGATAAACAAAGATAAGATCAAGGTCTGATGAAAAATTTAATTCGCCGGCACCCAGCTTGCCCATGCCGAGCACAATCAGTCTCTGGAAATTTCCCTCACTATCCACAGGCATCCCATGACGGTTGCAAAGGGAATCATAGATACTATCCACAGCCCCGGCAACAACGGCATCGGCAAGACAGGAGAGGTCACGGAGCGTTTCTTCAAGCAAGGACCTGCCAGTCAGATCCCGCCATGCAATTCTGATGGTTTCATATATCTTGGCCTGTAACAGGATTTCCCGGACCCTAGCCACATCCATATCCTTTGAAATCAGGTTTTCAAATTTTATGGCAAAGGTGTTTGCGGAATAGGATTTTTCAAAATCCCGGGTTTCGATGAGATCCTTTAAAATTGATGGGTTTCGGGTAAAAGAGGATGCAATGTATTCACTGAAAAAAACTGCTTTAATATAATCCGCTTTCAAGGGCCGGGAAAAATCAATCTGAACACCCTGGTTTTTAATGCTTTCATTGATGGCATCAAGCCGGTTTTTGATCAGGGTGGCCAGGGATTGATCGATGTTCGGGAATAGGATGTGTATGTCTGTATAGTCCATTTTTCAACCTGAAATTTTAATTTAAATTTTTACCATAATATCGGATCGGCATTTTATCAAGAAATAGCGAAAAGGAATATGGCAATGTGGTTAAAATACCCGATCAGGATGCCGGTAATTTCTGTTTGATAATTTTTTTTGTTTGGAATATAATCGGAATTATTCCACGGAAGACAATTCCATTTTTCCTAAATTCTCCTATCGCTGTTGGGCCGGATTATTATTGAGCTAATTTTTTTTGAGGAGGTTTCATGAAAATCATCACCAAAACAAGTTTCATTATAATACTGTGTGTCACTTTTATTTTTCAAGGCTATGGCCTTTCTGAAGAAAAAAAACTGATTGCCGTTTTCACCACCTGGGAGCCCTATGGATATATGGAAAATAATACGGCTGCCGGTTTTGAAATCGAAATATTCGCTGCTGTTGCCAAAAAAATGGAAATCGCCGTCGAATTCCTCAACCGCCCCTGGAAAAGATGCCTGTATTCCATGGAGAATAAAACGGCAGACGTAGTGATCTCGGCATTAAAGACAAAAGATCGCGAATCCTACCTGATTTATCCGGAAGAACCTATCAGCATCGGCCGGACCGGATTTTTTACAACTGTGGAAAAAAATATTGTCTTTAACGGTACTTTTGAACCGCTTACGGAATTCACCATTGGGATTACCAGCGGGTTCAGCTATGGAGATGCCTTTGACTCAGCCGCCTTTTTGAAAAAAGATGAGAGCACGGAAACCCCGACAATTATTACCAAAGTTCTCCTCGGCAGAATCGATCTCGGGATCGGAGATATTGCCGTCATCAAGACCGCTGCTAGAAAAGAAAAGATCCTGGAAAAAATAAAATTCCTGGAACCCCTGGTGCATTCCAGGAAATTATATGCCGCCTTCTCAAAAAAGCCGGGTCATGAAATCCTTTCAATGGAATTCTCAAAAGCGCTATCTGAATTCCGCACATCGGAAGAATATTACAGCATTCTTAAAAAATACGGTATTGAAGAAAAATGAAGCTCTTCTATAAGTAGCTTGCCAAAATTCCAAGGGTTTGATATCTAAATAGGTTCGATTTGCAAAGAGAATATCTTTTTGTGATAATCCGGGGCTGACCCGGATGCTGAATATCAATACATTGGTAAACAGGTGTGGATTTTTATGAAAGCATTATTAGCCCTTGAAGACGGAAGGGTTTTTCCCTGCAGAAGTTTCACAGGCCCGGGTGAGGCAAAGGGAGAAGTCGTGTTCAATACCAGCATGACCGGTTACCAGGAAATTCTGACCGATCCTTCCTATTATGGCCAGATGGTCACCATGACCTATCCTTTGATCGGTAATTACGGGATTTGCCCTGAAGATGTGGAGTCTGACAGGATACAGGTGGCAGCCTTTATTGTGAAAGAATACCAGGATTTCCCCAGTAATTACAGATCCAGGGGAACCCTTGCCGATTACCTGATCAAATCCCATGTGCTGGGCATCGAGGATCTTGATACCCGGGCCCTGACCCGCCATATCCGAAAATCCGGGGCCATGCGGGCCATGATCTCCACATCCGACCTTGTTCCCGATTCCCTTGTGGCGAGGGCACAACAGATCCCTTCCATGCTGGGAAGCGATCTTGTGGGAAAAGTGACTACAAAAAAACCCTATTTCTGGAAATATAACCAGCCCGATTATATTGATGTTGCAAAACTCCATGATCCTCTTATCTGGCGCCATAGAGGCAAGAAACATTCTGTTGTGGCCCTTGATTACGGTATTAAATATAATATTATCCGGAGCCTTGAACGGGCAGGGTGCGAAGTCCTGGTGGTTCCGGCAAGAACTGAAGCCAAAACCATCCGGAATTTGAATCCTGACGGCCTGTTTCTTTCCAATGGACCAGGTGACCCTGAACCCCTGACCTATGCCGTTGACACCATCCGGCAACTTCTGAATTTTGTCCCCATTTTCGGTATCTGTCTTGGCATGCAGCTTTTAGGGATTGCCATGGGCGGGAAAACCATGAAAATCAAATTCGGGCACAGGGGTGCCAACCAGCCGGTGAAAAATCTGTCCACGGGAAAAGTTGAAATTACCTCCCAGAACCATGGATTTGCCGTGGATCTTAACACCATTGGTAAAGATCAATCCGTCATGACCCATATCAATCTGAATGAAGATTCCCTTGAAGGTCTGAAAAGCAATGTCATCCGGGCCTTTGCCGTGCAATATCATCCTGAGGCCTCGCCCGGTCCCCATGATTCAGCCTATCTTTTTAACCAGTTTGCAAAAGTGATTAAAGATGCCAAAGCGTGAAGACATAAAAAAAATCCTGATCATTGGTGCTGGTCCCATCATCATCAGCCAGGCCTGTGAGTTTGACTACTCCGGCACCCAGGCATGTAAAGCTCTGAAAGAAGAGGGATTTGAAGTCGTTCTGATCAATTCCAATCCTGCCACCATCATGACCGACCCTGAAACCGCAGACAGGATTTATATAGAACCCGTTACCCCTGAAACCGTGATCAAGGTCATTGAAAAGGAAAGACCCGATGCCCTCCTGCCCACCCTGGGCGGTCAGACTGCGCTGAACACAGCCATTGAAGTAGCCAAGACCGGCATCCTTAAAAAATATAAAGTGGAAATGATCGGCGCTTCCGAAGAAGCCATTAATAAAGCGGAAGACCGGGAGCTTTTCCGGGATGCCATGAACAGGATCGGCTTAAGGATTCCCAAAAGCGGGTTTGCCGTCAATCTGCAGGAAGTGGAAGCTGTCTCAAAGCGGATCGGATTCCCCATTATCGTAAGGCCTGCGTTCACTCTCGGCGGAACCGGCGGCGGGGTTGCCTATAACATGGAAGAACTTAACCGGATTTCAAAAGCCGGGATTGATGCCAGCCTCATCCACCAGGTCATGCTCGAAGAATCGGTCATCGGGTGGAAGGAATATGAACTTGAGGTCATGCGCGATCATGCAGACAATGTGGTCATTGTTTGTTCCATTGAAAATGTTGATGCCATGGGCGTTCATACCGGGGATTCCGTCACCGTGGCACCGGCCCAGACCCTTTCGGATAAGGAATACCAGAATCTCCGGGATGCCTCCATTGCCATCATGAGGGAAATCGGTGTGGATACCGGCGGATCAAACGTCCAGTTTGCCATTAATCCTGAAAACGGGGACATTATTGTCGTAGAGATGAACCCCCGTGTTTCAAGAAGTTCAGCCCTTGCTTCCAAGGCGACGGGCTTTCCCATTGCCAAGATTGCAGCCAAACTCGCCATCGGCTACACCCTGGATGAAATTCCCAACGATATTACCGGTGAAACTATGGCCTGCTTTGAACCTTCAATTGATTATTGCGTGGTAAAGATTCCCAGATGGACCTTTGAAAAATTTCCGGAAGCAGAAGATATTCTGACCACGGCCATGAAATCCGTGGGTGAAACCATGTCCATCGGCAGAACCTTTAAAGAGGCTTTTCAAAAAGGCATTCGATCCCTTGAGATCGGCAGGGCAGGGTTTGGTGGCGACGGCAAAGACCCGGTTCCCGGAAGCGTGGCAGGAAACGAGTTGGAATATAAATTGTCCACACCCAATTCCCATCGCCTGTTTTACATCAAATATGCCATTGAAAACGGCATGCCCATTACCATGCTCTATGAATTGACAGGTATCGACCCTTGGTTTTTGAACCAGATGAAACAGATTGTTGATCTTGAAAAACAGATCAAACTGGCAGGCAAAAATCTTCCACGGGATCTGTTTGAAAAAGCAAAAAAATATGGATTTTCAGATAGGCAGCTCGCATTTCTTACCGGCTTGACAGATAGAAAAATCGAACAGGACAGGAAAGCCCTGGGTATTATTCCGGTTTACAAGCTCGTAGACACCTGTGCAGCAGAATTCAGGGCAGCCACTCCCTATTATTATTCGACCTATGAGACAGAATGTGAAGCCAGGGTATCGGACAGAAAAAAAGTCATCATCCTGGGCGGCGGCCCCAACCGAATCGGCCAGGGCATAGAGTTTGACTACTGCTGTGTTCATGCCTCCTTTGCGTTAAGGGAAGAAGGGGTTGAATCCATCATGGTCAATTCCAACCCTGAAACCGTATCCACCGATTATGACACGTCTGATAAGCTTTATTTCGAACCCCTGACACGGGAAGATGTCCTTCATATTGTTGAAAAAGAAAAACCCTTTGGCGTCATTGTCCAGTTCGGCGGGCAGACCCCTCTGAACCTGGCTTCCGACCTTCAAAAAGCCGGGGTCCCCATCATCGGCACCAGTCCAGACAGCATAGACCGGGCCGAAGACCGGGATCTTTTCCAGGAGATGCTCAAAAAACTCGGCCTTCGTCAACCTGAAAACGGAATCGCCCTGAGTCTTGACGACGCTTTAAAAGTGGCCAGGGATATCGGATATCCGGTCATGGTCCGCCCTTCCTTTGTCCTGGGGGGCCGTGCCATGAAAATCGTGTATGATGAAAAAGACCTGGAAGAATTTTTTGATCTGGCAGTCCAGGCCTCACCGGACAAACCCGTTCTCATCGACAAATTCCTTGAAGAGGCGTTTGAGCTGGATGTGGATGTTATTTCAGACGGAGAAAAAACCATTATCGGCGGCATGATGGAGCATATCGAAGAAGCCGGTATCCATTCCGGGGATTCGGCTTGTGTGCTTCCCCCGTACTCCATTTCCAAGGTTCATATTGATGAAATGGCGGATGCGGCACGGGCCATTGCAAAAGAATTGAATGTCAAGGGACTTATGAATATCCAGTTCGGCATCATGGATGACAAGGTGTATATCATTGAAGTCAACCCGAGGGCATCCCGGACCATCCCCTTTGTATCCAAAGCCATCGGTGTTCCCCTGGCTAAGCTTGCTACTAAGGTCATGCTGGGAAAAACCCTTGATGAACTCGGCTTTACAAAAGAAGTCATTCCACCCTATTATTGTGTTAAGGAAGCTGTCATGCCCTTTGACCGGTTTGAAAATGTAGATCCGGTTCTGGGTCCTGAAATGAAATCCACAGGCGAAGTTATGGGGATTGACAAAGATCTCGGTGCTGCCGTGGCCAAATCCCAGCTTGCCGCAGGTCAGAAACTTCCCACAGAAGGTACCATCTTTATCAGTGTCCAGGATAAGGATAAGAATAAAGCCCTTCCCATTGTCCGGAAATTTCACGGCATGGGCTTCACTATCATGGCCACCCGCGGGACAGCCCAATTCCTTACTGAAAACGATATCCCCACAAAAATTGTTAAAAAAGTATCTGCCGGACGGCCCCATGTAGTGGATGCCGTTACAAACAATGAAATCCAGTTGATTTTGAACACCGGGGCATCCAGCCAGACCCAGCGGGACGGATATGAAATTCGGCGGGCCGCCATCAAATACAAGATCCCCTATTCCACGACAACCGATGGAGCAAGGGCCATCTGCAGTGCCATTGAAGCCTTAAAAAAAGAAACCCTGTCCGTGCAAACCATTCAGGACTATCACCGGGAAAATAACCATGCATGACATATTTAACGCCTGCGAGCGTCCAAAAGATGAATGCGGCATTTTTGGATTGTACAAACATCCGGAAGCTGCAAAAATAACTTATTTCGGCCTTTATGCCCTCCAGCACCGGGGGCAGGAGAGCGCCGGTATCTCCGTTAACCGGGGAATAACTGATGCCATATATTCCCATAAAGGTATGGGGCTTGTTCCGGAAGTCTTTAACATGGATGACCTGGAAAGGATCGAAGGGGGGTCTGCCATCGGCCATGTGCGGTATTCCACAACCGGAGATTCGGTTTTAACCAATGCCCAGCCCTTTGTCGTCAATCACCGGCACAGGTCCTATGCCGTGGCTCATAACGGAAATCTGGTCAATGCCCATACGATCAAAGCGGAACTGGAAGAACAAGGGTCCATATTCCAGACCACCATGGATTCAGAGGTGTTTCTTCATCTTTTTATTAAAAGCCTGATCAAAGGGGATATTGAAAGTGCTGTTCAAAAAACGGTTTCAAAAATCGAAGGCGCCTATTCCATCATCCTTCTGACCTGCAAGGGTGAGATCATCGGCATGAAGGACCCCAACGGGTTCAGACCACTTGCATTAGGCAAACTCAATGGCCATTATGTGCTGGCCTCGGAAACCTGCGCTTTTGATCTTATCCAGGCTGAATACATCCGTGAACTGGATCCCGGAGAAATCGTCATCATTAATGAAGACGGCATCAAAAGCATCTGGCACCCCAATGCGGCCAAACACAAAACCTTGTGCATATTCGAGTATATTTATTTTGCCAGGCCCGACTCCACCATTGACGGCCTCAATGTCTATGAAATGAGAAAGGCCCATGGTAAACGGCTGGCCCAGGAATCTCCTGTGGAAGCAGATCTTGTCATGCCCTTTCCGGATTCCGGTAATTATGCCGCCATCGGCTATGCCAGGGAATCTCGCATTCCCTTTGAAATGGGGATGATCCGGAACCACTATGTGGGCAGAAGCTTTATCCAGCCCACCCAGTCCATGCGGGATTTTACCGTGCGGGTGAAACTCAACCCGGTAAGGGAACTGATCAAAGGCAAAGACATTATCATTGTTGAAGATTCTATCATTCGCGGCACCACAGCCAAAACCCGGGTCAAGGCCTTGCGGGAACTTGGCGTTAAGAAAGTGCACATGAGGGTCTCCTGCCCGCCCCATAGATTCCCCTGCTATTATGGTATTGATTTCTCCAGCAAGGGAGAACTCATTGCGGCCCAAAAAACCGTTGAAGAACTACGGGATTATCTAGGGCTGGATTCCCTGTGCTATCTGTCCATCAAAGGCATGCTGGAGGCCACGGGAGTGGAAAATCCGGACCGGAATTTCTGCAAAGCCTGTTTTGACGGCCAATACCCGGTCCCCTTTGACCCGAAATTTACAAAACAATGTATGGGATAACATGCAAAAACAGACGGTTGCATTTTCCAGGGATTCCTCTAATCTCTTTTTTCACATCCTTACCAAATGCAACCTTTCCTGTACCCATTGCTATATCAATACAGAACAGCACGGAACCAACACCCTTGATATCGAAACCATAAAAACCTGGCTCAATCTTTTTTCAGATAAGGCTGCTACAACGAATCTCATTTACCTGGGCGGTGAACCCACCCTTCATCCGGATCTATCTCTGGCGGTCAAATCAGCAAAAAAAATCGGTTTCAAATCCATTACCATTGATACCAACGGCTATCTCTTTCATGATATCCTCAACAAGATTTCAAGCAATGATATTGATTTCCTATCGTTCTCACTGGATGGGGCTACCCGAAAAACCAATGATGCCATAAGAGGCGAGGGAAGCTTTGACAAAGTCATGGATGGTCTGCAAAAAGCCGGCAATAGACATTTTTTATGCTCAATGATTTATACGGTCTCAGACAAAAATATCCATGAACTGAAACTTATGCCAAAGCTTGTCAGCGGGCTTGGTATCAAACGGTTTTTCATCCAGGTCATCGGCATGAGAGGTGCTTCTTCAGGGGCAAAAAAATATCTTCAAGTGTCAAGAGACTCCTGGCTTGAAATCATCCCGCAGGTAGCAGCATCGATTGCCGATCAAGGCATTGCAGTGACCTATCCAAAAGTTTTTCTCAACCGGGAAGAGATTTTTGAATGTGCGGGTAATGTGGCACAGAACTATTTTGTCTTTCCCAATGGCCGGGTCTATCAATGCCCTATCTGCGAAGATTTTTCCCTACATTCTTATATAATAAAAGAAAACAGGCTCATCCCCATGCCAAAAATCAATGAGAGCGATCTTTTTTCTCTTACGATTGCCGAAGGCTGCGTGATGAATAAAATCATCCAGCCTCAAAACCTTTCCTATGATAAAAACGGCATGCCTGAATACAGAATAGCCTGCTGCATGCTCAAAGAAGAGATTTTCAAATAACCGGACATTTCAAAAAAAGAAAAACATGTATCAAAGCTGATTGGGAGGGTTTCTATGTTTGACATTTCAAAGATTGATAAACTTTTTATATTAATGGAGAAAAAAAATCTTGATGTTGTTGTCATCGGCCCTTCCAACACGCTTGAATTCCTAACAGGGTTTAACCCTGTGGGATGTGAACGATTCCAAGCTCTTTTCATTACCCGTGAGAGACAATATTTTTACATCTGCAACCTGATATATGCCGAAGACATGAAACGGTGGTTTGATGCGGCTGCTCCGTTTTATATCTGGAATGACAGCCAGGGATTTCATGAACCCTTACAAAAAGCTGTCATGGATTTTGACCTTAACAACAAGACAATTGCTCTGGGAGAAAGCATCCGGGCTATAGACAGCATTGATATGAAATCTATTTTTCCATGTGAATTTATTAACGGTTCGCATCTTCTTGAAGAACTTCGCATTATCAAAACAGAACCGGATCTTGATAAAATGAGAAGGGCTGCCCGCCTTGCCGATGAAGTCATGGAGAATCTAACCGGATTTATCAGACCTGGCATAACGGAAAAAGAAATCAAGATTAAAATCGAAGACCTGTTTATTGAAAAAAGGGCGGACGGTCTTTCATTTTCACCCATTGTGGCCTGCGGCAGCAATAATTCAAGACCTCATTACAGGGAAAATTCAGGTATCATTGCCAAAAAAGACGTTCTCCTACTCGATTTCGGGTGCCGTTACCAGGGATTTTGTTCCGATATTTCCAGAACCTTTTTTATCGGTAATATTTCAAAGGAAGAAAAAAGAATATACAAAATTGCCAGGGAGGCCCAGGAGGCAGCCGTGCTTGCCGCAAAAGAAGGGGTGCGATGCTGCGATGTGGATAAAAAGGCCAGGGAGCACATTGAACATCACGGTATGGGTAACTATTTTTTAAACCGGACAGGCCATGGTATTGGTTTTGACGTTCATGAAGCCCCTTACATCAACGGGAATAATAAAAGATATCTTGAAAGAGGTATGGCATTCAGTATTGAGCCTGGCATCTGTATTCCCGGTAAGGTGGGCATGCGTGTGGAAGATATTGTGGTTATCAATCATCAGGGTGAAACAGAAGTTTTAAACAAATTTACAAAAGAGATTGTCATTATCAAATGATCTGCTGATTTAACGGCTTTCATTTCTTCTTTGACTTTTTCTTTCTGCTTTTTTCCCATTCCTCCTGTTCCCGGATCAACTCTTTGATACTATCTCCTTCATTAGAAAAGGAGATAGTATAATCATACTCTTTTTGACTGACCGGGATAACTTCAATTTTTTTATTTAAAAATGCCTGGATGGACTCAAACCGCTCTTTTTCTTCTGTGCTGCAGAAGGAAACCGCTATTCCTTTTTTTATTCCCCGTCCTGTTCTTCCCACCCTGTGGATATAATTTTCATTCTTATCCGGAAGATCATAATTAATGACGTAATTGACATCCGGAATATCAATTCCCCTGGCACTGACATCCGTAGCAACAAGAATACGGACCTGTCCTTGTTTAAACCCGTCCATTGCCTGTGCTCTGTCTTTCTGCTCTTTTTCACCATGAAGGGTCATTGATTCAATTCCCACTCGTTCAAGGGCCTTGGCCACACGTTCGGCTCTGACCCGGGTTCTGACGAAAACCATAATCTTTGCATCAGGGTGGTCTGTGACGAATCTCCTTAAAAAAAAACGTTTATCATCCATTTCTACAAACATGATAAAATGGGTAACGTTCTTTGAAACAGGGTCTTCCGGAGATATCTGAATTCTTATGGCCGATGTTTTAACCTGGGAAAACGCTAATTTTTTAATTTCTTTGTTTATGGTTGCAGAAAAGAAAAGCGTCTGATGTTTTTGCACCAGCATTTTCTTGATCGCTTTTATATCTTTAATAAACCCGGCATCCAGCATCCGGTCGGCTTCATCAAGAACAAGGGTGTCCACATGGTTCAGATTGATGAAACCCTGACTGATCAAGTCAAACATACGCCCTGGAGTCGCGACCAGCACATCAATGCCGTCCCCAAGTTTTTTTATCTGCCTGTCCTGTTCCACACCACCAAAAACAGCAAAGGAATTTACCTTTGTGTGCCTGGAAAGATCATTTAATACCCCGCCGATCTGAGCTGCAAGCTCTCTTGTCGGGACCATGACAATACATTTTATACCAGAAGACTTTTTCGAAGTCTTCATTCTGTGAATCCTGTCAATGACAGGGATGGCAAATGCCGCTGTTTTCCCGGTCCCTGTCTGGGCAATTGCAAGGACATCCTCACCTTTCAGGATAGATGGAATGGCCTTAAACTGGATGTCTGTCGGGCGTTTGAATCCAAGCCCGGATAAATTTTTCTTTATATCTGATGAGATATGGTATGTTTCAAATTTCATGGGACCTTCACTGGTGTTAAATAATAAGGCTTTAAGATACAGGTGAATCATTAATTATGCAACAGTCTTGTATTGCAAAAAAAACTTTTCCTTGACAGTTGTTGGATATCCATTTATTTTATCCTATTATTTCAGGTGCTGCAGGTGCAGATAATAGGGAATCCTGTGTAAATCAGGAACGGACCCGCCGCTGTAACCGGGGATGAAGGTCACAAATACCACTGTTGATAAACCGATGAACGGGAAGGTGTGGCCTGTAAAATGATCCGGAAGCCAGAAAACCTGCCTGAATGTTTGGTCATGTTACTTGCGTGGACAAGGGACGGATCAATAAAATGAGGATAAAAACGGTTCCCATATCAGACTGGCTCTGATATGGGAATTTTTATTGACGCCCGGTTCTGCATGATTGTAACCTTGAATAATCGAGGAATATTATGAGGAAAATTGATTTTATTACATGGATACACCGCCCGGGCTTGTTTTTTAACCCAGCTTTTTCATCCGGTTCCACCCTTGGCCTAAATTCCTCAGAAACCTGCATTTCCAGGCTGTTTCACATGAAACAGCCTGGATCAAATAATCAATCTGGAGCTTTTTCTCTTTCTGAAAAATACTCCGGCCTAACAGTTTCAGGCGTTGTCCTGTAGATTATGGCAGCAAATTGAGTATACCGGGTGCCATATTAAAAGGGAGAACAGGATTTCTGGTGATCCTTTTCTCCCTTTTTCTATTTTTAATGATTTTTCTTTCCCTTTCCATGGGCTATATCCGGATTCCGATCACTGATATTTTTCAGATTCTTATCACAAAAACAGCAAGCTCATTATATAGTTTTAAAGATATCAACGAAACCCATCTGGCCGTTATCATGGATGTCAGATTACCGAGAATTCTGTCATGCGCATGCGTTGGAGCTGCCCTGGCCCTTTCCGGTGTATTGTTTCAGGGGATATTGCTGAATCCTCTGGCCGACCCCTATACCCTGGGAGTTTCTGCCGGAGCAGCATTTGGTGCCTGCATTGCCATAATATTGAATTTAAGCAATGCCTTTGTTTCCGTTCCGGTTTTTTCATTTATTGGCGCCTGTCTTACTCTTTTTTCCGTTATTTTTTTATCTTATTCACCCAAAAACCCTACAGCAGGTCTTTCTTCCAATAATCTAATCTTGTCCGGAGTTATTGTAGCCGCCATTCTATCTGCCGGAATCAGTTTTTTAAAATTCATTGCCAATGAACAGGTATCCGTTATTATCTTCTGGCTCATGGGAAGCTTTGCTTCAAAAACCTGGTCCAATGTATTCATCATCATGATTTTTCTTATGGCAGGATTTTTTGTTTCCATATTTTTTGCAAGAGATCTTAACCTGATCTCTCTCGGTGCCAAATCCGCATCAAGCCTTGGTGTCGATTTGAAAAAAGTAATCTTTATTCTGCTTCTTTCAGGATCACTGCTTGCGGCTGTTTGTGTATCGATTTCAGGTATTATCGGGTTTGTCGGTCTTCTTGTACCCCATATGGTCAGATTTATCACCGGTCCTGATAATCGAAAACTTATTCCCCTGTCCATGTTGTCGGGTGCAATTTTGCTCCTCTTTGCCGACACGATTACCCGGGCCGTTCTTCCCCATGAAATTCCCATTGGCGTCCTGACTGCCTTGACCGGCGGGCCTGTCTTCTGCTGGATATTCAAAAAGAACCGGTTTAAATAAGGTGAGCATGGAAATTCGTCTTCATAACGTATCTTTTTCTTATGATGCAGGTATGACTATTAAGGCTTTCAGCGGGTCATTTTCATCCGGTTCTTTTTATTCGGTTATCGGGCCCAACGGAAGCGGTAAAACAACACTGATTGATTTGATCTCAGGTTTTTTAAAACCCTTATCAGGCAATATTGAAATTAATTCCCTACCGGTTTTTTCATTTTCAAAAAAAAACCTGGCAAGATTGATTGCCGTTGTTTCTCAAGACCATACCGTTAACTTCCCCTTCAGCGTAAAAGATATTATTTTGATGGGACGCCATCCATATATTTCACGATTTTCACTTCCTTCTGCCGAAGATATCCAAAAAGTTGAAAAATTAATGGATATTTGCGGTATCAGCCATTTACAGGACCGAAAAATAAATGAGCTTTCAGGAGGAGAAAGGCAACGGTGCGTGTTTGCAAGGGCCCTGTGCCAGGAGACACCCATTCTTCTCCTGGACGAAGCCTTTTCCAATATGGATATCCATCATACCCTGCAAATGCTTCAGCTTGTAAAACAATCAGTCAAAGAAAAAAACAGGATTGTGATCAGTGTATTTCACGACCTGAACCTTGCTTCCACGTGGTCTGATAGCCTTCTTGTTTTAAAAGAGGGGGAGCTCAGGGCTTTCGGCAGTTCAACAGAAACCCTGACAGAGGAGATCATCAAAGATGTATTTCAGGTAGATTCCATTGTTGAATATAATCAACACGTTCATGCAAAGCAGGTGTATTATCCGATGCATTAATATTATAGGATTGGTTATTTTCCTTATCCTTTTTCTTTTTTCAGGCTTATGCCCGGCACTGACCCTTATTGATCATCATCAGCGTCGGATTGATTTTGATAAGCCCTTTAAAAGGATTATATCACTTTATGGGGCTCACACTGAAAACCTGTTTTCTCTTGGTCTGGAGAATCAGATCATAGGGGTTTCTCACAACGACCTTTTTCCTCTGAGTGCGGACAGGAAACAAAAATTCTCTTATCATGATGATCCGGAAAAATTTCTGGCATTTTCTCCGGATCTAGTGCTCATCAGGCCCATGATTGACAACGGATATCCTGAACTGATCAAGCGCCTTGAAAAGTCAGGGATTACGGTTGTTTCCCTCCAACCCTCTGATATTGACGAGATGTATGATTACTGGTTGAAACTGGGCTTATTGACCGGGAAAATCGAAGCTGCTGAAAAAATGATTCAAGAGTTTAAAGAAAAGACAGGCCACATCCTGTCATTAACCCGGGATCTTCCCTTAAAAAAGAAAGTATATTTTGAAGCGATCCATGTCAAAATGAAAACCTTTACAAAGGATGCCATGCCCATCTTTGTTCTGGAAACAGCAGGCGGGATTAATATTGCCTCTGATGCCGTTGCATCAAGAGATACAAACATTGCCGTCTACGGTAAGGAACAGTTGCTTTCAAAAGCTTCGGAAATTGATGTTTTTCTTGCTCAAACCGGTATCATGAATTCCGTGACCGTTCAGGAAATTAAAACCGAACCTGGTTTTAATATTATTAAAGCTATAAAGGAAAACCAGATCTATTTGATTGATGAAAATATCATTTCCAGACCGGTTCCAAGACTTTATGAAGGAATGGTCTCTGTTGGAAAAATTCTTTATCCCGATATTTTTACTGAAAAAAAATTAAATAAGGAAATGCAATGAACAATACCGGAAAACTATTCGGGGTGGGTGTAGGCCCCGGTGATCCAGAACTTTTAACCATGAAGGCCGTCCGGGTGATTAAATCTGCAGATGTGATCTTCACGGCAGCATCTGCCAAAAACACATATAGTCTTGCTGTAGAAATCGCCTCACCCTATATTTCACCTGATGTCCCCGTGAATATACTATCTTTTCCCATGACAAAAGATATGAATACTGCTGAAACCGCCTGGACTGAAAATGCACGAATGATCGCCGGGACGCTGAGGCAAGGCCGAAATGCTGTATTCCTGACCCTGGGTGACCCCACCACTTATTCCACTTTCGGATATATTCTTAAAAAAATGAAATGTATCATGCCGGATGCGGATATTGAAACCATTCCCGGGATTACCTCTTTTCATGCAGCCTCTGCCCGGCTGAACCGGATACTTGTTGAAGGAGAAGAATCATTACTCATAACTTCGGGTGCTTTCGGCGGGGATCGGATAAGGAATGTTACCGGGATCGAAAATGTTGCCATTGTCAAGGCTTACAAAAATATCAGGGATGTCAACCAGGCATTAAAAGATACAGGCCTTTACAAAAGAAGCGTTGCCGTGTCAAAATGCGGCAGAGACAATGAGGAGATTATCAATGATGTTGGCGAGCTTGAAAACAGAGCCCCTGATTACTGGACATTGATCCTTGCCTCAAAATGAAAAATCGGGGATCTATAATACAGGATGGGTTGATATGTATGCAATAGATGTTATAGGGATGGGTCTCGGCCCGGATGACCTGACGCCAAAACATCTTACTCTGATCCGGGAATGCGATGTTCTTGTTGGAGGAGAACGTCATCTCGCATTATTTAGAGACTTAGGCAAACAAGAAATTGTGATTAAAGGCCGGATTAACGGAGTGATTGATGCCGTCAGGGAAAAAATGGATGGGTACAGAATAGTTGTTCTGGCATCCGGAGATCCACTGTTCTACGGGATCGGCGCTACGCTGATGCAATATTTCGACAAAACCCAATTGAATATTCATTCCAATATATCTTCCATATCAGCTGCATTTACGGCCATCAAAGAACCATGGCACGATGCACTCGTCATTAGCCTTCACGGCAAAAAAGAGGCTGAGGCCATTTCTTTTTCTAAATTTTCCGGTGAAAATAAAATCGCATTTTTGACTTCTCCTGAAATGAATCCCGGGTATATTGCAGACATGCTGATCAAAGAGGGCATCTATGATTTCAGATTCTGTGTCCTGGAAAACCTTGGGAACAAAGAAATGGAAAAAATATCATGGTTTGACAATATTGATCTTATACGGCAGCAAACTTTTCAAGATCCAAATATCGTCATCCTTTTTAAACGCCTTTTGGAAAAAAATATTGTTTCACGGGAAACACATATTGGCATGGATGACTCTCTTTTTAAACATTCAAAAGGATTAATCACAAAATCAGAAATCCGGAGCCTTTCCTTATCTAAATTAAAATTTATTAAAAAGGATCATGTGCTATGGGATATCGGTTCAGGCTGCGGGTCCGTCGGGATTGAAGCATCTTTTTTAATTCCCTGGGGTCTTGTCTATTCGATTGAAAAGCATTCGAAAAGGATTTCAGATATCATTCATAATCTTAAAAATTTTAATTGTTCCAATGTGAAGCTTGTAAATACCGAGTTTCCGGACGGGATAGAAGAGCTTAGAATTCCGGACAGGATATTTATCGGTGGCGGCGGAAAAAATATGGCCCAAATGATGGATGTGTGTTGTGAAAAACTTGCCCTTTTTGGCAGGATCGTCATTAATACAGTTCTTTTACAGACCATGGGAACCGTTTTGACCTGTCTTGAAAAATACAAATTTAAAACCGATGTGGTCCAGGTCCAGGTGTCCAGATCAAAACCCATGCCTTATGGGGACCGGCTCGAAGCCATAAACCCGGTCTGGATTATTTCAGGAGCCAAAACCAGGGAAGGAAATAATATATGAACCATACGAACATGGTCATCTTTGCAGGCGCAGGGCCGGGAGATCCTGATTTGATAACCGTCAAGGCTATGAATGCACTGAAAACAGCCGACCTTATCATTTATGCAGGTTCTCTTGTACCCAAGGCTGTCTTGTGCTGGAAAGGGGAAAAAACAGAAACCCTCTCCAGCGAAGATATGGATTTAACCCGGATCATTGACACAATCCGGGAATATTCTTCAAAGGGAATGAAAGTGGTACGCCTTCATACCGGAGATCCGTCATTATATGGCGCAATCCTAGAGCAGATGCGGGAACTTGAAAAATTTAATATCCCATACGAAGTAATCCCGGGAGTCACGGCCGCTTTTGCAGCTTCAGCAAAAATGAAAATGGAATACACGATTCCTGATGAAACTCAGACCCTGATTCTGACACGGATTTCAGGACGAACCCGTGTTCCTGATTCGGAAGATCTTGAAAAGCTTGCGTCCCATAGGTCTTCAATGGTCATTTACCTAAGCATCGGCCATGTCAAAAAAGTCCAAGCCATCCTGGAAACCTATTACGGGAAAGAGAATCTTTGTGCAGTGGCCTTTAAGGTCAGTCATCCTGAAGAAAAAATTATTTATACTAAAATTAAACATCTTGTAAAAACCTGTGAAGAACACCATATCGTACGGCACGCACTGATCATTGTAGGTAAATCCGTTGAGGCAGGCATTACTCCCGGCCGGAGCGGTTCATCAAAATTATATGATTCCGGATTTTCCCATGGTTATAGAACTGCTGAAAAATAAGACCATACCGGATCACCTGGCAATCTGGTGCATTACACCTAAAGGAAAGACTCTCGGACTGAAACTTAAGACAGCCTTACAGAACCCGGCTCTGTTTATTTCAAACAGAATCGGGGACGGTTTTGACAATAGACAAGGCATATTTGGATTTGATACGCTCAGTCATGAAATTAGAAAAAAATTTAATCAATATTCGGGACATATTTTCATATTTTCTACAGGAATTGCCGTACGACTTATTGCACCGCTCTTGAAATCAAAAATTATGGACCCGGCCATCGTTGTGGTGGATGAAAATGGAAATCACGCCATCAGCCTGATTTCAGGACATATTGGCGGAGCCAATGCCCTTGCAAAAAAAATTGCAGACATGATTCAGGCAAGTCCTGTCATCACAACGGCCACTGATACCAATGACCTGCCTGCCATTGATCTGATTGCCAAGGAAAAAAGATTATTTATAGAAACTCCACAGAATATAAAACGTATCAACATGGCATTCCTTATAGGAAAATCCATTGATTTGTATGATCCCTTTGGATTTGTTGAAACAGAATTGAAAGATTTTCTTTTATCAAAAACGCCAGATGATCGTGAAGGATTTGAAAAAATCTTCTGCTCTTATGAAATTGGACCAGTTTCACGTGAAACCATGATTTTGAGACCTCCTTTGTTAAGCGTTGGAATTGGTTGTAACCGTGGAACCGGGGTTAAGGCCATATATGATTTCCTTACCCATGTTTTCAAAGAAAATGGACTTTCCATAAGAAGCATTGACAGGCTTTCCACAATTGATTTAAAAAAAAATGAGGGGGGATTGCTATCCCTTGCAAAAAAGATGAAGCTTCCCATGGAGTTCCACACCAGGGAAAAATTAAATTCCATAAAATCCATTGAAACGCCTTCAGAAATGGTTGAAAAGCATGTCGGGGTTAAAAGTGTATCTGAGGCGTCGGCTGTTTTATCGGCCGGTAATGGCAAATTGATTGTTACAAAAAAGAAGAATAAGGATGTCACTATCGCTGTGGCAATAAAAAAATGACATTGTACATCGTCGGAACAGGGCCGGGAGATATTGCCCACATTTCAGGAAGGGCCATTGAGGTCATCCGCAACGCAGACTGCATTGCAGGGTATACGACCTATTTGGATATGATCGCGGATATCATCAAAGATAAGGAAATTGTATCTACAGGAATGATGAAAGAGGTTGAAAGGGTTGAAAAAGCAATAGAAAAAGCTTTGTCAGGAAAATCATGTGCCCTTGTGTCCGGCGGAGATCCTGGAATTTATGCCATGGCAGGCCTTGCTTTTGAAATCTGTAGGAATAAGGGGATTAAGCTTGCAAGACAGGGGGATAAAACAGATCCAACAGACAAAGGCCATTTTCTCTATATTGAAACCATTCCCGGAATCCCGGCTCTCGCAGCAGGCGCCGCCCTGGCAGGCGCTCCGCTCACCCATGATTTTGCAGCCGTCTCCCTGAGTGACCTTCTCACTTCCTGGGAAACCATTGAAAAAAGACTGACCTGTGCTGCCATGGCGGATTTTGTCATTGTTCTATACAATCCGAAAAGCAAAAAAAGGGACTGGCAGCTTAGACGGGCACAGGAACTGATTCTTGCCCATAGAGATGGGGCAACCCCTGTTGCCGTTGTTACGGGAGCCATGAGGGTAAATCAGCGGATTTCTTTTACGACCCTGTCTCAACTGGAATCTGAAGATGTGACCATGCAGACGGTTATTTTCATAGGTTCCAGCACATCTGTCCAATATCTGGATTTCCTGTTTACACCAAGAGGATATTCAGAAAAATATGATATATAAAATGATCCGAACTTCTTTGCAGGGGATTTGATATGAAAGGCTATATTCAGGTTTATACCGGAAAAGGGAAAGGGAAAACCACAGCATGCCTGGGTCTTGCAGTGAGAGCAGCCGGCGCAGGGCTAAAGGTCTATATTGCCCAGTTCCTAAAAAATGGGGAATATTCGGAGACCAAAGCATTGTCCCGGTTTGAGAATATTACGATTGAACAATTCGGTATGGGTAAATTTGTCAGAGGCTGTCCGTCAGAAGAAGAAATCGCAGCAGGAAAGGCAGGGTATAAAAAACTGTGTGATATTTTAAAAGAGGCAAAACATGATGTGGTCATTGTCGAAGAAGGGAATGTGGCGGTCATGTGCAATATTATATCGGAAAAAGAACTCCTGGATCTTATGGATATGAAACCTGACACTGTTGAACTTGTCATTACGGGACGGGGTGCCACAAAAGCAGTCCTTGAAAAGGCCGATCTTGTGACGGAAATGCAGGAAATTAAACATTATTATCAAAAGGGTGTTTCTGCCCGTATCGGAATTGAAAAATGAAGAAAAAAAATATAGCGATACTGGGCACAGGCTCTGATGTCGGAAAAAGTATTGTTGCAGCTGCGCTTTGCAGGTCTCTTGTTGATAAGGGAGATAGAATTGCGCCCTTTAAATCCCAGAATATGTCCAATAATTCCGGGATAACGCCTGAAGGACTTGAAATGGGGCGGGCTCAGATTGTCCAGGCAGAAGCTTCCAGGATCGCGCCCCATGTCCATATGAATCCAATCCTTTTAAAACCGACAGGTGAAAAACAATCCCAGGTGATCTTGTTTGGAAAGGTTCATGGAAATCATACAGCCATGGATTACCACAGGCAGAAAGGATTTTATTTTGAAAAAGCCTGCCAGGCGTTTAATGCCCTTGAAAAGACCTGTGACAGGGTTATTCTTGAAGGCGCCGGTTCTTGTGCAGAAGTCAACCTGATGCCGGGTGATATTGTCAATTTCCCCATGGCCGAATATGCCAGTGCCGATGTAATTCTTGTGGCTGATATCCACAGGGGGGGTGTTTTTGCACAGATTATCGGCACTCTGAACTGCCTGCCGCAAAAATACCAGGATATGGTAAAAGGCATTATTGTCAACCGGTTTAGGGGTGATATCGCTCTTTTTAAAGATGGGGTCGAATGGATTGAAAATAAGACCGGTAAAAAAATAATCGGTGTTCTTCCCTGGTATTCTCATTTTAAAATTGATGCAGAAGATTCCGTTGAAATAGAAGACTGCCGGAATTTAAACGCGCTCAAACCGGATATCCCGGCAATTGCCGTCATCCTTTTGCCCCACATTGCAAATTTTACGGATTTTCATGCCTTGTCAATGATAAAAGGATTACAGGTCATTTACATTAACAAGCCCGATCATCTGGAAAAATTCAAGGCTGTGATTATCCCGGGATCAAAAAATACGAGGGCAGACCTTGAGTGGCTGTTGCAGAAATTTAAGACTCCCCTGGAAGGATATGCGCGATCCAATGGTTGTATTTTGGGTATCTGCGGCGGGTATCAAATGCTTGGAGAATTTGTCGATGATCCTGAAGGGCTTGAAGGCCGGCCGGGAAGAACATATGCCTTAAACCTCTTACCGGTCCGGACCATTTTGAAAGCGCCTAAAACAACTACCCTCAGTGATTTCGAATGGGAGGGCATCAAGGGTAAGGGCTATGAGATTCATATGGGATCTACCATACTAAAAAGAGGTTTCCCCATGCTCACCATCCTTTCCCGAAACTTTGATTCCTGCGAGGCTGTGGATGGTTGTATAGAAATGAATAAAAAAATTGCAGGAACTTATATCCACGGTTTTTTTGATTCCCCAAAGGTATTATCCAAATGGCTGACACTCATTGGATTAAATCTTCCCTGCCCTGAAGAAGACCTTGTATTTTTAAAGGAAAAAAATTACACTCTTTTAAAAGAACATTTTGAAACCCATGTAAACTTAAGTCATATCCTTTGATCCGGACAGCCCGGTCAAAATCTTTAACCCGGATCGGGAATCCTGACAATCGTGATGAAATCATTTACATTCGCTTTTAAATTATTTATTCTTAGCCAATTATAAAATTGACAACTCTTTGGATAAAAACAGCGTGGAGCAATCAAATCGAATTCCGGATCTAGCCGAACTTGCACTTCAATATGGCACAATAAATATTGAGCAATTTCAGCACCTTCAGAAATTATATGCCTTAAAACAAAAACAAGGCCAAACCATATCCCTTGACCGGATAATCCTGAATTTAAATTTTGCAACGCAATATCAGGTCGGGCTTTTAAAATTAATAGAAGATTATTTGGTTATCAGAAAACAAGGCGAAGCGTTTGGCAGAATTGCCATAGAGAAAGGCTTTGCCACTGAAAAAGATATAGAAAAAGCACTTGAGTATCAAAAAAAAGAATTTCGGCGGGCAAAACTGAAAAAGCTGATCGGAGATATACTGGTTGAATCCGGTGTTATCACGATAAAACAGAAAAATGCCATTTTAAAGGAACAACTTTTTCTGGATACAGCAATGGAAAAGATAGCGGCTTTAGAACCGCAATCCGATGGACATAAAGCCTCTGACAAAACTATTTTAAAAAATGGCCCTGATCTTTCCGATTATGAAAAAAAATTTTTACAGGTAAAAATTTTAGACAAGGAATTTTCTGCCAGTGTTATTGAAAAAGGGTTTGCAACCGCCCTCCAGGTCAGGACCGCCCAGATCGCCCAGGAAAAGGCTTTTGAAAAAGAAAACAAAATTCGAATCCTCGGTGATTTCATGGTGCAGCTCAATTTTATAACCGAAGACCAGAAAATACTTGTTCTTAAAGAACAACAGCGGCTTGCCGAACTCTCCCAACCTGCAAAAGATAAGGACATCTTCGTCAGTATCAGCAAAGATAGAATGGAAGCTGTGATAAAAATAGACAAAGGTATTGAAACATTAAACTACCGGGATATCCGGCAGGCGCTTCAAGACAAGGGTATAAAATTCGGTATCTATCCGGATGCCATTCTTCAATGTAATCTTGATATGAGAAATATTGAATTTGTAGCAGCTAGACAGGATTTTTCGTTTGAATTGCTAAAAAGTAAGAAAGCTTCATATTCGTTTGATATCACCAAGGTAGACCCACTGGAAAAAAAAATGGGTGCTGCCCTGGCCCAGCAGTACCTTGGAGGAGAAATCCATTTAAAAAAAGACCTTTTCGGTAATAACCAGGAACAAACCAAAGGTTATGAGTTTCCATTCAGGTGTGCCTCCGGTACAAGACTGTCAAGCGATCAGACAAAGGCTTTTGCGGCTAAAACCGGGTTTCCTTCCCTTTCCATAGAAAGAAAACTTTATATTCACCCTCCGATTTTCGTTCTAGAAGATGCCGATCTTCGATACGGACCACTTGAAAATTATGCAAACCTGAAAATTTCCGGTATTTTAACCGGGGCATATCCTGTAACCGCGGGCGATCTTTATGCAAGGGAAATCAGGGGGGCCAGGATAGAAGCTATCGGGACAGTCAGAAGTGAGATCGGCATGACGGATTCTTTTGTCAGCGCACAGGGTGATATCCATGCCAAATATCTTCACAACTGCCGGATTGAAACGTTTGGCAATGTTTATATTGAAAATGAAATGATCGATTCGGAAGTTTTCTCCAGCGGGAAAATAGATTCAAGGCATTGCCGTGTAGTTTCCTCAACCCTGTTTGCAAAAAAAGGCATTGAGCTTAAAGGGGTCGGTAACGGCAGGACAAGATCCTGTATTCTCGGGGCTGGAACAGAACATCATATTCTGGAAAAAATAAAAGGGCTTGAGCTTGAAATAAAAAATATCTGTTCACCCCTGGATGAATTAAAAGAAAAAAAAGAAGACCGGGACAAGGCTGCAAATAAAATTTTTCAAAAAATGATTGAGCTGAAGATATTCCATGATCAGGCAAAAGAAAGAAAATCAAAACTTTCAAATGAATTTAAAAAGAAAAAAGAGGCTACAGAGAAAAAAGAACTTAAAAATATTGTAACCCTGGTCCGGACATTTGAAAAAAGAATGGAGGATTCGCTTGCTTCTCTAAAGGAATTGAACGAAATAAAAAAGAAATATGATAAAGAGTCAACCCTGCTTGAACAGAAAATAAAAAGACTTGAACCTGAAATAGAAAAAAGAATTTCAGGGTTTCAAATTGATATGCTGGCTATTTTTGAATGGGCTAGAAAAGAGGAAAATCATTCCTGCATTAAAATCAGAAAACAGGCGTTTTCAGGAACCCTGTTTAAAGGTGTTTATTCAGAGCTGGCTATTGATAACGAATTGAATAATTTTTCAGTAATGGAGAGACAGGATACAACTGCAGATTATAATCTGGTGGTTGTACAGCATTAATGCAAAAAATGTATAAATGAGATCTGTTTGTGAACAGCCCCGGAAGAGGACAGTTCGCTTTGAAAAAGACTGATCCCTGAAACTGAAAAACCCGGGGTTTGAAAATTTTCAAAAGTTTTTATCATTTTAATGACAGACTCTGGAGCAACTTCTTTTTTGACCCTGGCAAGAGTCAAATGTGGCCTGAATCGTTTTTCTTCTTTTTTTACCCCTATTGCTTTTAAAAGGATGAAGTCCAGTTTGGACGCAAGTTTTTCAAGATTGCCGGTTTCTCCCTGTATACCTGACCAGATAATACGGGCGTGTTTAACCGAAGGAAATACACCAATACCGGATGCAAAAAGAGTGTGAGGCAAAATCCCGGTTACAGCTTTTTCCATGCTTTTTTCTATGGTTCCGATATCTCCTGGTGATATATGACCCAGAAATTTCAAAGTCAGGTGAAGGGTTTCAGGGCTGGGAAAAGAAGCATGGATTCCGGATTTTTTAAGCTTTCCTTGAAGATCCAGGAAAAGCGCTTTGACTGTATCCGGAATCTGTATGGCAATAAATGAACGGGTATGCCCGGGGTCTTCTTTCATTTTCTCTTTTTGTTCACAAATCCAAGCAAGACCCTGTAAGGTCCGGGTGTTCCCGGCGGGATGAGTGCAACACGGTCATTGTCTTTAAGGATTGTATCAAACAATGAGACCTTTCCATTGATAAATACGGCTTCAACTTCTTCAGGGCTAAGGCTGACCTGGCGGATGAGATCCTCTGCACTTGTTTTGGGTTCTATATGCAGGGATACATTGGAACTGGGTATCCCCTTCTCTTTTAATTTTTTTTGTAAAAATGAAAATGCATTAAATGTAATAACCGGCATTTCGCATTCCTCCTCCCCCTTGGTTGGTAAATGTAAATAGTTTAGCATAACCGGGAAAATAGAGGCAAGGGCTATATCAAAACCAGGAATTATCTTTGTTTTACTTATAAACTGCCTGTAATTTTATTGAAAAAGACAATTTCTGCGGGTATAGTCCATTTATGCGACTTCGCCTCATTATATTGATTCTTTCCCTGCTGGCCTTTATTTCAGCCTCGGCCGGGGGTTTTTTGTATTACCACTCTTTCAGAAGCTCAGCCCTGGAAAAAATTGAAATTGATGCCCTATCCCGCCTGAATCTTTTGACGGATCAGCTTTCTTTCTATCTTTCAGAACATAAAAAACCGGTCAAAACTCTTTCCGGCCTGAAAGAATTAATAACTGCTCTGGAAACTCCCGGTTATGCATCAATCGACAATGCAAACCTGATCCTGGACCATTTCACGGCCTCGCTTGGACTTGAAGTCAGTTATCTCATGGACATAAACGGAATTACAATCTGTTCCAGTAATCGAAATACCGAAGGCAGTTTTGTGGGCAAGGATTTTTCTTTCCGGCCTTATTTCAGGAATGCAGCTGACGGAAACCCGTCAACCTATCTTGCACTGGGCACAACGTCGCGGGTAAGAGGAGTGTATCACTCTCATCCGGTATATGATCCATCCCATACCGCAATTATCGGGGTTGCGGTTATTAAGGCATCGGTTGAATTTGTTGAAACAAAACTATTTAAACCATCCAATGAAATCCTGCTGTTCGTTGATCCCAATGGTCTAATTTTTATATCAAACAAAGACGAATTTCGTTTTAAGATCCTCTTTGAGACGGCTGAACAAAAAAGCAGTCAGATATTGGATTCAAAACAGTTTGGAGACGGCCCATGGCTCTGGACCGGGTTTTTAAAGGATCGGGACGGGGATGTCATTGATAACAAAAAAATAAAATATATTTTTTCCAGCCTGGATGTTAAAAATTATCCCGGATGGAAAATTATCAGTTTAAGAAATTACAAAGATATTAAAAAACTCTTGTCAGAACCATTTTTCAGGGTGATCGGACCTGCGGTCACATCCATATTGATGTTGACCGGAATCCTGGTGCTGATCCTTTATCACCTGGGAATAAAGGAAATCACCAAGCGGAAAAAAGCTGAAAAAGAACTGAGATTCAGCGAAGAAAGATATCGGGGTATCTATCATAAAACCCCGGTCATGCTACATTCTATAGACATTGAAGGCTATATCATCCATGTATCCGATCACTGGGTGGAGGTGATGGGGTATGACAGGGAAGAAGTAATCGGCAAACAGCTCATCGGTTTTTTTACGCCTGAATCAAAAAAATATGCAGTTAATGTAGTTTTCCCTGAATTTTTCAGTACCGGTTTCTGCAAGGATATCCCTTATTCCTATGTTAAAAAAAATGGGGAAATAATGGATATCTTGCTGTCATGCTATGGAGTCAGGGATGAAAACAAAAAAATAATCCGTTCTCTTGCTGTAAGCGTTGATGTTACAGAGAAAAACCGGGCTCAGAAAGAATTGCAGCTTGCAAAGGAAAAACTGTCCCAGTATTCCCGTGACCTGGAGCAGCAGGTAAAAAAAAGAACGGCCCAGCTTGAAACCACCCAGAATAATCTGAAAAATCTGTCTAAAAATATCATTGCCTCCCAGGAGAGAGAGAAAGCCCTGGTGGCAAGGGAGCTTCATGACCATCTCGGGCAGGTGCTGACAGCCTTGAGAATTGATGCCGTATGGATTGGGAAAATCCTTTCCAATACCGGTCCTGATACCCGGAACAGGGTTTTGAAGATGTGCTCTCTGATAGACGATACCATAAATGATGTCAGGGCCATGGCCTATCGGTTGAGACCCAGGGTGCTGGATGATCTGGGGCTTGCCGATGCTCTGGAATCCCTTCTGGTGGATTTTGAAAAAAGGTCAGATGTCTCCTGTGTCTTCAAACAGGGGGTCATACCGAAAATCGACGATACCTTGGCCACCGCCCTTTACCGGATTGGCCAGGAGGCTGTAACCAATGCCCTGCGCCATTCCGGCGCCACCACCATCACGGTTGGCCTTGCAACCGATGAGGAAGGCATTGTTCTGACCATATCGGATAATGGAAATGGATTTAACACCCTTGGCTATAAAGAGTCAAAAGGATTTGGCCTTGAAGGGATGAAAGAAAGGGCCGGTCTTGCCGGCGGAAAACTTGACATCTCTTCTCTGCCCGGCCAAGGGACAACCGTCTGCTGTAAGGTAAAAGTGAAAGGATAATCCATGATTAAAGTACTGCTTGCAGATGATCACAGCATTGTCAGGGAGGGGTTACGAAGAGTCCTTGAAGACAGCAATGAAATTGAAGTCATTGCAGAAGCGGCAGATGGGGAAACCGCCCTGGATAAAGCCATGAATACAAAACCGGATGTTGCGGTCATAGATATTTCCATGCCGGGGATGGATGGCCTTGAGGTGGTAACACGGCTGAAAAGCTATTGTTCTGAAGTACCGGTTCTTATTTTAACCATGCATGATGAAGAGCAATATGTCATACGGGCCATTGAAGCCGGCGCCATGGGTTATGTAACAAAACAGTCTGCCCCGGAACAGCTTGTGGCAGCGGTTAAAAAAATCCATGCCGGTGGCAGATACCTTACTGAAAAAGCAAGCGAAGCACTGGCTTTACGCGTAATCCGCGGAACAAAACCCCATACGCTTACGGAATCCCTGTCCATGAGAGAACTTCAGGTGCTTAGAAAACTGGCTTTGGGCGCCACAAACAAAGAGATAGCCGTTTCGTACAATATTAGTGTTAAAACCGTTGATACCTACCGGTCTAGAATTTTAAAAAAACTGAATCTCAGAAATAATGCTGAATTATCAAGATATGCCATCCAGAACAAACTCGTGGAATTATGATCTATCGGTTCAATTTGTCAAAATTTGCAAATATCTTATTCAGCGTGACCCTGCATTGGGCGATTTCATCCGGTCTGATTCCCTGCTCGGCTTCCCCCAGCAATTCTTCAACAATAGCGATCAAGTCTGTTTTGAATTCCTTTGCTTTATTGGTCAGGTAAACCAGCTTGCTCCGCTTATCATTTCTGTCCGGAATTCTTAAGACAATATTCTTTTTTTCAAGGACATTTAAAAGTCTTGTAATAGCAGCCTTGTCCTTAACTGCAATATTGGCAAGTTCCTGCTGGGTCTGCCCGTCTTTCCGGTAAAGATGAACCAGGATGCTCCATTGCTCATAGCTTACGTCAAATCCGGCAGTTGAAAATTTATTTGTCAGCCGTTTCATGATGGATCTGGATGTACGACCCACTAGGTAGGCAATAGAGGTATCAATGACTTTTTCAAATGTTTCCATGTAATCAATTCTTTTTAGTGTTAGTAAAATATCGAACAAGCGGTCAATATCATTGTGCTTAAAAATTAACCGGGAAATTCATCATTTTCGATGCTAATATGGTATAAAACGGTTGATGACGCAACCATTTTTTAAATCTCCATAAAAAAAATTAAGGGCAGGAAACAGGCTGGGGGAGAATTTATGATTTAATACATTTTTCCCATAGGCTAAAGAATCTGATTTACGGAAGACAGGAGATGAGAAAACCTCTCGCCGCTCCTGGAAGTGTTTTTATAAAATTTGAGGCAGCTTTTTACAATTTCCAATACCTTGTCATGGGAATGGATTCCATGAATTTCCATGGCCAGCCTGGGATGGCGCCCCAATCGTCCCCCCAGCATGACCCTGAATCCTTTTTGTATTTCGGCCAATGTTCCGGCACAACAGGCTGTGATGCATTTTGAGCAACTGAGACAGCGGTCGTAATGAATCATCGGTCTTTGATTTTTTTCATCCAGCTCAATGGCATTTTCATCACAGGTACTAACGCAGACCCCGCACAGGGTACAGACCTTGTCCGATACACCTGGAACCACGGCCCCGATGATGCCGATATCGGTAATCTGCGGTCGTGAACAGGCATTGGGGCAATCGGAAAGCGACACCCTGAACTCATGGTGAAATTTCAAATCCCCTTTGACGGTCTTTCTTAAAAATTCCAGGAGATTTTCTGTTTCAAAGATCTTTTCAATATCCTGGGACACCAGGGCCGACGAATTTGCTGAATTCGGACACCCGGCACTGCCAAAGCAGGTGCTGATCTCATATCCTTTGATCGCTTTTTCAGCCTCTTTTGACCATTTCATGCAAGAATTTCCCCCCTGGTGCTGACCACCACTTCCTTAAACGGAATCTCAACCCCGGCTCTGGCAAGGGCTTTTTTTACAATGATGGGAAGCGCTGAACAGCAGGGAACCTCCATGACAACAGAAATGATGCTCTTTATTCCGGATACCTGAAATACCTTGGAAAGCTTTTCCACATATTCTTCTGCATTGTCAAATTTGGGACAACCGATCATGACGGCTTTTCCCTTTAAAAAATCCGTGTGAAAGCAAGGATAAGCCACAGGTACGCAATCTGCTGCAATCACAAGATCAGCATTTTTGAGGAAAGGTGCCCCCGGCGGAACCAGCTTGATCTGAACCGGCCAATGACCCAGCGCGGATTTGCCGCCGGTGGCCTGAACGAAAGGTTTATCAGCACATCCGCAGGCATCTGCTGTACCTGCCATGTGAAAAATTTTTACAGCTGCCGAAGGGCATCCGCAAGCTGGCTGTTTTGTTTCTTCTTTGGCAGCCTTCCGGTGTTTCAGCAATTCTTCAACTGCTTTTTCATCAAAATCATCAGCTTCCCTTTCAATGATTTTCAAGGCATCTTCAGGGCAATCCCCGATACAGGCGCCAAGTCCGTCACAATACTTGTCTGCAATCACTCTGGCCTTGCCGTCGATAATTTTGATAGCACCTTCTGCACAGGCAATGACACAATTGCCGCATCCAGTGCAGCGCTCTTCATCGATCCGGATGATTTTTCTCATAATTTTCATAATGGTCTCCTTTTTTATATCAGCTTGAATAATGTGATTTAAATTATCCAGCAGAAATTTCTATTGTGTTTCAATCAATACCTGTCTTGCCAGTTCCTTTCCGGCCGCTGTCATAAAAATTTGATCCAGCCTGGCGGCAAATTCAATATCATCAACGTCTGCCTTTTTCTCACAGGCCGACATATAGGTCAGTTGATCCGCATCATACAAAACCTTTTGATTCAGTCCGCCATTTTCAGCAGGACGGTTGTGGTTCCCGACGATTTCGATGATTTCAGCCGTCAATTCTTTTTTTGCACCCATTTTTTTCATCAGGGCTTCAGCGACTTCAGGGCTTTCTTTTTCTATATATTCAGGCATATCTGATCCGTATTTTTCCAATGCGTTTTTAACCCCAATATCATAGAGATAAGCTGCACATAGGACGACAGGAAGATTTGCCTTTTCCTTTTTACCGATTTTCTCAGCAAAATTGGCGACCTTGGCCGCATGTCCGATGCGCTTGAAATCAGCGCCAAGGTATCGTTTCATTTCAACAGCCACCCGGTCTTTAAAAAGATCATCCCGTTTTGCCACAAATTCTTCAGGTAATGTGCCAAGGCATTGTTCTGCAAATTTGCAATAGGAGGCGCAGCCAAAATCCATATTGGGGTTGACAATCTTTTTGTGACAGTTTGAACATCTTCGCGTGGCATCATCTTTGAAAAATTCCATGGGCTGGCCACATTCCGGACATTCGGTTTCAAAAATCGCTTCTTTATTCCAGTATTGGGTATCCTGTCCCGGGCATTTCATGTTCAACCTCCTTTAAAAAACCTGATTTCCTGTATATGGCCGGTGCAGTATAGATTTATGCACCGGCCAAAATTCTTATATTATTTACCCTGCATGATGGCAGCAACATCTGCCTCAGGTTCGGTAATAAGTTTGATATCAAAATTCTTCACCAATACGTCCAGTACAGCCGGGGAAACAAAGGCCGGCAGCGTGGGTCCAAGCCTGATCCCCTTGACGCCCAGGAACAGCAGAGCCAGAAGAACAGCCACGGCTTTCTGCTCATACCAGCCGATATCAAAGGAGATCGGCAGATCGTTGATATCACTGAGACCAAAGACTTCCTTCAGTTTAAGCGCAATCACGGCCAGAGAATAACAGTCATTGCACTGCCCGGCATCCAGGACTCTCGGGATTCCGCCGATATCGCCGAGGTTCAGTTTATTATACCGGTATTTTGCGCATCCGGCCGTAAGAATGACGGCATCTTGGGGTAGCGTTTCAGCCACTTGTGTAAAATAATTTCTTCCTTTCTGACGGCCGTCACATCCTGCCATGACCACAAACCGTTTGATGGCACCGGATTTGACCGCATCAACCACTTTATCCGCAAGAGCCAGTACCTGATGATGGGCAAACCCGCCGATAATCTTTCCGGTTTCCAGCTCCAGGGGGGCCTTGCAGGTTTTAGCAAGGTCAACAATCTTGGAAAAATCTTTAGCACCGCCGGATACCCGTTCCGGGATGTGAACGGCACCGGGATAAGAAACCACACCGGTTGTAAACAGCCGGCTTAGATATGTATTTTTACTTTTTATGGGGATAATGCAATTGGTGGTCATGAGAACGGGTCCATTGAAAGACTCAAAATCTTCATTCTGGTGCCACCAGGAGCTGCCGTAATTTCCCTTGAGGTGGGAATATTTTTTAAAAGCAGGATAATAATTGGCCGGCAGCATCTCTCCATGGGTGTACACATCCACGCCCGTCCCTTCAGTCTGTTTTAAAAGTTCTTCCATATCTTTAAGATCATGTCCGGAGATCAATATTCCAGGGTTTGACCCTACACCGATATTGACTTGTGTAAGTTCCGGATTTCCATAGGCAGTCGTATTGGCCTGGTCCAGGGCAGCCAGGGTGGTAACCGTCATTTCTCCGGCTTTCAGGACTTTTCCCACCATTTCATCCACGGAAAGATCCTCAGTTGTAGAAGCAAGGGCATCATAGAGAAAATCCCAGATTTCATCCTTTGTCACACCCAGGACAGCTGCATGATCGGCATAGGCGGATATTCCCTTAAGCCCCAGGATGAGCAGTTCCCTAAGAGACCTTACATCTTCATGGGCTGTTGCGAGCACACCGACCGTAGCCCCTTTTGACTTGAAACCGGATACATCATTGGAATACCAGGTCGTACTTTCATGAAGATCAGACCCGATTTTTCCCTTTACAGATTCAAACAATTCCTTTTTCAGGGTCTGGGCCCTGTTGATCCAGCCGATAATATTTTCATCATTAAAATTGGCATTGGTGATGGTGGTAAAAAGCCCCTGGGCAATAAACAACCCTGTTTTCTCCGGCACATTGAGTCCGGCAGCCCTGGCTTTACTCGCGATAACGGCAATACCTTTAAGATTATAGATCAGCAGATCCTGCAGATCCGCTGTGTCATTTTCTTTTCCACACATTCCCTTGATTGTGCATCCCTGGCCTTTTGCAGCTTCCTGACATTGAAAACAGAACATTGAGTTTCTCCTTTTATTTTTATGTTAATCAAGCAATTGATCTTTACATCCTGGCCTGAAATTAATATAAACGAGGATATAGCGCCTTGACATGGATCAAGTAATTGAAAATTTTTATTTTTTTTGATTTCTTTTATAGAATTTCTTTTTGGAGAGTATAGAGCATCGAAAAGCTGAAAACAATCCCTCTTTTTTCAGGGTTGTCCGATGACCACCTTAAGATAATTGCGTCCATTGCCACAACCCTTAATTTTGACAAAGGAGAGATGATCTTCCACGAAGGAGACAAGGGCAATGGGTTTTATATGGTTGAAACAGGAACCATCAAAGTGTTCAAGCTGTCCTTTGAAGGAAAGGAACAGATTCTTCACATATACGGACCCGGTCATGCTTTTGGTGAGGTCCCGGTTTTTGAAGGAAAAAATTTTCCAGCATCCTCCATGGCCCTTGAAAAATCCGTTATTATTTTTCTTCCCAGGGATAAATTTGTAAACCTCATCACCAGCACGCCGGGTCTTGGCATGAATCTCCTGGCCGATCTTTCCAGGAGATTGCGCGAATTTACCATCCAGATTGAAAACCTAAGCTTAAAAGAAGTACCGGCCAGGCTTTCCGCTTATTTCCTGACGCTTTCCAGGGAACAGAAGAATGAGAAAAAAATAATGCTTCCCATATCCAAAGCCCAACTGTCAAACCTGATCGGCACAACCCCTGAAACCGTTTCCAGAGTATTAAAAAAAATGATGGATTCTTCTCTTATCGAGGTTCAGACCAAAACCATAGTCATTAAAGATATTGAAGGACTCCAGGACCTGTCCGAGTCAGGGAGTCTCTAATAAATAAGATCTGATAAATAAAATCTAAAAAATAAAAAAGGATCTCCGGGAGTATGAATAAAAAGGCTGAATATGTCGTCTTTGGAAAAAACCTTGACCCCGGGGCCATATCCCAGATGGAAGATGCTGCCTGCCTGCCTGTGGCTGTCAAGGGAGCGCTCATGCCCGATGCCCACGTCGGGTACGGACTGCCCATCGGTGGTGTCCTGGCCGTCAGGGACGCGGTTATTCCTTATGCTGTTGGAGTGGATATTGCCTGCAGGATGAAACTATCCGTGCTTTCCATTCCCTTTGACGATTATGAGACCCATAAACAGAGTTTCAGACAAGCCATTGAAACAAAGACAAAATTCGGTGTGGGTGAGAAATTTTCACACCCAGGACAGCACCGTGTCATGGACAGTGACTGGAATATCAGCCCTCTTGTAAAATCCTTAAAAGATTTGGCACACAAACAGCTCGGAACCAGCGGATCAGGTAATCATTTTGCCGAATTTGGAAAATTGATCCTGACCCGCGAAGAAATCGGTTTAAAACCAGGTGAATATATAGCCTTTTTA
>Ga0156388_1197_pt1 | contig 43766 bp, 33 predicted proteins | sample RifOxyA3_FD_108032 | JGI IMG/M metagenome (GOLD analysis project Ga0156388, IMG submission 108032) | Desulfobacterales bacterium RIFOXYA12_FULL_46_15
CCTTTTGAAAAAGCAGACCGCTATGTGATAAGACTTACAAAAAAAACACAGTCTTAAGATAACGCCTTAAGAATCAAGGTTAATTCTTGACTTTTCCTTTCTTTAACCATACAAAAGAAAGTTCAATTATTGAAAACCAACTGATCCGAACAGCGGAGGAATAATGGATTATAAGAATACGTTGAACCTACCTTCTACGGAATTTGCAATGAAGGCCAATCTGCCACAGCGAGAACCTCTTCAGTTAAAGGAGTGGGATGACAAAAAAATTTATCAGAAGCTGAGAGAACAATCCAGAGGCAGAGAACTTTTTATTCTTCATGACGGCCCTCCCTATGCAAATGGTCATTTGCACATGGGCCATGCAATTAATAAAATACTAAAGGATATTATTGTCAGATCAAGACAGATGACCGGATTTGATGCACCTTATGTTCCGGGCTGGGATTGCCACGGACTTCCCATTGAACACAATGTGGACAAAAGCCTGGGTGAAAAGAAAAAACAAATGTCGGATGTCCAGATCAGAAGGGAATGCCGTTCCTATGCTTCAAAATTTGTAGATATTCAAAGAGAAGAATTCAAACGGTTCGGTGTTATGGGAGAATGGGACAAGCCTTATCTGACCATGAACTATCCCTATGAAGCCAGGATCGCAAAGGAATGTGGTGAATTTGCACTTTCAGGAGATATGTTTTTAGGCAAAAAACCCATTTACTGGTGCTATAGCTGTCAAACAGCCCTTGCAGAAGCTGAGATAGAATATCACGATCACACATCCCCTTCCATTTTTGTGAAGTTTCCGGTTAAAGATGATCTTTCAGGCCTTCTGCCGTGCAATAACGAGGAAGTTTCTATTGTCATCTGGACAACAACACCCTGGACCCTTCCGGCCAATCTCGGGGTCTGCCTTCATCCTGATTTTATTTATGCTGCAGCCAGGACTAAGGACCATGGGGTTCTGATTATGGCCAGGGATCTTGTCGAAAAGGCAATGAAAACCTTTGGAATTGAAGACTATACCGTGATCGGAGAACTGTCTTCCCGGGATCTTGAATATAAAAAATGCAAACATCCTTTTTATGATAGGGATTCACTTGTTATCCTGGGAAACCATGTCACCCTTGAAGCCGGTACAGGCTGTGTTCATACCGCACCGGGGCATGGGGCCGACGATCATATTGTGGGTGAGAAATATGGACTCGACTGCTATTCACCTGTTGAAGACAATGGGACATTTTCAGGGGATGTGGAATTTTTTGCAGGAGAATTCATTTTTAAGGCCAATAAGAACATCAATGAAAAGCTTTCAGGCCTGAATCTTTTGTTGAAGAATGAAAGTCTGTCCCATTCCTATCCCCACTGCTGGAGATGTAAAAATCCGGTGATTTACAGGGCCACGCCCCAGTGGTTTATCTCAATGGATAAAATGGGGCTCCGGCAGAAAAGCCTTGAAGAAATCAATCACGTCAACTGGATTCCCTCATGGGGCCGTGAAAGAATTTTTTCCATGATTGAAAACAGGCCGGACTGGTGTCTTTCAAGACAGAGATCCTGGGGTGTTCCCATCCCTGTGTTTCATTGCAAATCATGTAAAGAAATTTATGTCACGCAAGAATCCATAGATAAAATTCACCGGTTATTCAGCGAATACTCTTCAGATATCTGGTTTGAAAAAGATATCAAAGGCCTGATGCCGGAAGGTGCAAAATGCGGAAAATGTGGTTCTGTAGAATTTGCAAAAGATCATAATATCCTGGATGTGTGGTTTGATTCAGGAGTGAGTCATGCAGCAGTGCTTGAAGAAAGAGAAGGGCTGTCACGTCCTGCAGATATGTATCTTGAAGGAAGCGACCAGCACCGGGGATGGTTTCATTCTTCCCTTTTGACCAGTGTCGGCAGAACCGGTAAAGCTCCCTACAAGGCGGTTCTCACCCATGGATTCGTTGTGGATGAAAACGGCCGGAAGATGTCGAAATCCGTAGGCAATGTAGTGGCTCCCGACACAGTGATCAAACAATATGGAGCTGATGTCTTAAGGCTTTGGGTAACTTCGGCAGATTACAGAGGGGATGTGAGCATCTCCAATAATATTATGCGGCAATTGTCCGACGCATACCGTCGTATCCGTAATACCTGCCGGTTCATCCTGGGTAATTTTTCCGACTTTGATGTCACAAAGGACATGAGACCCGTCAAGCAGATGTCGGAACTGGACAGGTTCATCCTTCATCGGCTGTGCCAAGTAGTAAAGCGGGCACGGTCATCCTATGACAAATATGAATTCCATACCATTTATCATACCCTTCATAATTTTTGTGTTATTGATCTGTCGGCTTTTTACCTGGATATCATCAAAGACAGGCTCTATACATCACCCCCAGCTGATCCTCTGAGGCGGGATGCACAGACAGCCATGCTGCTGATTCTCGACGCCCTGGTAAAAATCATGGCACCCATATTGCCTTTTACAGCAGATGAAATTTACCAGTATATGCCTAAAGGACCTGATCATAAGGAAAGCATTCATCTTGAATCCATGGTTGAACCGGATGATGACTGGGAAGATAAAATATTATCCGATAAATGGGAAAACATACTGGTTTTAAGGGGTGAAGTTACCAAAGCCCTTGAAGAAGCCAGGGTCAACAAGCGTATTGGCCATTCCCTGGATGCATCCCTTGAAATAAAACTGCCGGATACGGAACTGAAAATTCAAGTTGAAAATCTGACTGAAAACCTGAATGACATTTTTATTGTATCTGCTGCCAGGCTTGTGGATTCCATCGAAGATGAGGCTGTTTATAATGGAAAAGATATTCAGGGACTTGTTATAAAAGTAAATAAAGCAGAAGGCCAAAAGTGCGACCGGTGCTGGCGGTTTGATACCACCATCGGTAATGATCCGGATCATGCCACAACCTGTGCACGATGTGCAACTGCTCTGAAAAAGATATTGTGAGTTGAATTTGCTGGATCTGAAATCCAAGGAACTTCTAAGGTTAATCCTGGTCAGCGGGATTATTGTCGCTGCTGACCAGTTAACCAAATATATCATTAAGGTGAATCTTGCCTTGTATGATCATATTGTCGTAATAGAAAATTTTTTTGACATTACCCATATTCTGAATCCAGGGGGCGCTTTTGGTTTTTTTGCTGAAAAATCACCTGAAATCAGAAAATTTATTTTCCTTTTTTTATCTTCTGTTGTGGCAGTTTTTGTTTTATGGTTTTATAAAAAAAGCTCTGAAAAATATGTATTTCTTTCATATGGGCTTGCTCTGATTTTCGGCGGTGCGGTCGGGAATCTGATCGACAGGTTTATGTATGGAAAAGTTGTTGATTTTTTAGATTTTTATATCGGGTCTGCCCACTGGCCTGCATTTAATGTTGCAGACAGTTCCATCAACATCGGCATGGGCATCTTAATTTTTCATATCCTGTTCAATAAGATCCCGGATATGTGACCCTGTGTATCCTTTGTTGTTTCATATTTGGTAGTTTTGTTTATGACGGTTAAGTGATCCCATGCCCCTGGTCCGATATGATCAATTTGAAGCAATTCTTGAGTCTTTTCAAAAAAAAGGCAATCCTCCTGGTTTATTCCTGATTTTCGGTGACTCATATCTTATAAAACAGATCTTTAGTAAATTATCGGAATATCTAATTGGAAAGGATAAAAAAGAGTTTGCTCTCGAAACCCTTGAAGGCGGATCTGTATCTATAGGGGATATCATTGAAGCATCATCTACGTTTTCATTTCTTTTTTCAAAAAAAATCGTTGCAGTCAAAAATGCCCCCTTATTTCAATCCCATAACAACAATGCAGACATCGTTTTTTCTTCAGCCGATCTTGAACGGTTAACATCGTTTATTGTAAAAGCCGGGTTACCTTCCAACCATTATCTTATATTGATGACCGGTGAAATCGATAAAAGGCGGAAAAGCTACAAAGCATTGGAAGAAAATGGATTGGTCATCGATTGTTCTGTTGCAGAGGGTGTTCGTAAAGCAGACCAGGATGAACAGGAAAAAGTTTTTCAAACAGTTTCAGACCGGATTTTATCAAAGGCAGGCAAAACTATCGGCAGGCAAGCCTTTCATCTTCTTATTGATTTGACCGGGTTTGATCTTGAGCTTTTTGCGGGCAATCTGGAAAAACTGATTATCTACTCTGGTGATAGAAATACTATTTCACCCGAAGATGTTCATGCAGTTGTCACAAGGGATAAAAAAGATCCCATTTTTAAACTGACCAATGCATTTATTGAAAAAGATGTTCGATCAGCTCTCTTTTTTTTGAATTCCATATTAAAAGACGGTGCTCATCCACTCCAGATTTTAAAAGTATTTGAAAACCAGATTAGGAAACTGATTCTTGTCAAATGCGGAATCACTAAGATCACCCGGAAAAACAAAAAGCTGAATTTTAAACATATTAATTTTAATTTGTTCAAACAAACGATTCTACCGGAAATTCTTGTGTATGATAATCAGATGAAAGCCAAATTCGAAGCCTGGAAAATATTCCTCTCAGAAAAAGAAATCAAAGGAAAGACAAGCACATCAAATGATCTTTTGCTTGCATCCAATCCTCAAAACGCATATCCTGTTTTTCAAATATTTCAAAAATCTGAGAATTTCTCATTAAATGAACTTCGGCACATTTTAATTTTTCTGAGTGATCTGGATTACAGATTAAAGTCTTCATCATTTGATGTAAAGACGGCCTTGGAAAGCTTTATCATCAAAACTTGCAGCAAAGGAGGATTTGTTTATGTTAATGAAAACAAAAATCGTCGCTACCATTTCTAATCTAAACTGTTCTCCTGAATTTATTACCGGGTTATACAAAGCCGGGATGACCGTTGTGAGATTGAATACTGCCCACATGTCCCAGGATGATGCCTTGGAAGTCATCCAAAACACACGCAAAGTATCCGACAAAATCGGGATACTTCTGGATACAAAGGGTCCGGAAATAAGAACCTGTAACAGTGAAATGCCCCTCACCGTCAAATGCGGGGATACAATAAGGATAAAAGGAGCTCCAGGCAAAACCTCAAAGGATGATATCATCTGTGTTTCCTATGAGCATTTTGTCAAGGATGTCCCTGTCGGAAGCTCCATCTTGATTGATGACGGCTGTATCGCCCTTGCAGTCATGGAAAAGGATGACGAATACTTAAACTGTTATGTGGAAAATGACGGTGTTATCAATCCAAGAAAAAGCATCAATATTCCATCGGTTCACGTAAAATTGCCTGCCCTGAGCGAAAAGGACAAAACATTTATTGAATTTGCAGCAGATAATGATCTTGATTTCATTGCTCATTCTTTTGTAAGAAACAAAGAAGATGTCCTGGCGGTTCAGTCAATTCTGGACAAGAAAAAGTCCCCCATCAAGATCATTGCAAAAATTGAAAATGCCCAGGGTGTTGAAAATTTATATGAAATTCTGGACCATGCCTATGGGGTGATGATTGCAAGAGGTGATCTGGCAGTGGAAATTCCGACAGAACAGATTCCATTGATCCAGAAAGCAATTGTTAAAACCTGTATTGAAAAAAGAAAACCCGTCATTGTCGCCACCCAGATGCTTCATTCCATGATAGACTCACCCAGACCCACCAGGGCAGAAGTATCGGATGTGGCCAATGCCTGCCTCGACCATGCAGACGCATTGATGCTTTCAGGGGAAACTGCCAGTGGAAAATATCCGGAAGAAGCGGTTATGACCATGGCAAAGATAGCAAAGGAAGTTGAAAGCAAAAAAAGCAGTTATATTGATGTTCCTTATACCCTTGAGAACAAAATTACGGCATATCTTGCAAAAGCCGCTGTAAAGGCTGCTTTACGACTGAACACCAAAGGCATTGTAGCAGACTCCCTGACAGGAAAATCCATCCGTGAGTTGGCAGCTTATAGAGGAGATAATCCTATTTTTGCCCAGATTTATGATAAACGGGTTGTACGCCGGCTTTCTCTATCCTTTGGTGTTTTTGCCGATTATTTGCCCATGGATATTACATCGGCCCGGCCCTTGAAAGAATCCATATGCCGGTTGATCAATGAGAAGCGGTTCAAGGATGAGGATCTGATTATCGTTCTTGCAGGAAGCTTTGGTGTCAAACACGGCGCATCCTACATTGAAATAAGTACAGCCGGTATTTTTAAGGAAAAATGTTCTTAAAGACCGGATAATTCCTGGGCTCTGTAGGAACTCCGTACAAAAGGGCCGGCAGCCACCTTTGAGAATCCGATTCTTCCGGCTATTTTTTCAAGGATTTCAAACTCTTCGGGCGAATAATATTTTTCAACCTGAAGATGATTTTGGGTGGGCTGAAGGTATTGGCCTATGGTAAGGATGTTACACCCATGGCAAAACAAATCCGTCATAGTCTGTTCAAGCTCTGCCGTTGTTTCTCCCAATCCGACCATGATTCCTGATTTTACTGGTATGGTAGGATCAATGACGGTTACATTCTGAAGCAAAGTTAGAGACCTCTGGTAAAGAGCTTCCGGCCTCACCCGTGGGTAAAGGGAGGATACGGTTTCGATATTGTGGTTGAGAACATCAGGGTTTGCATACAAAACTGTTTTTAAAGCATCCATGCTCCCCTTGAAATCAGGTATCAGGACTTCAACTTTGGGATGACCTGGGATCATGGATTTGATCTCCTTGATCGTTTCGGCAAAATGATATGCCCCTCCGTCATCAAGGTCATCTCTTGTAACAGAGGTCACTACAATATATTTTAAATTCAGGTCAAGAGCTGCTTTGGCTACCCTACTGGGTTCTTCAGGATCGACAGGGGAGGGTGGGCCACAGACGACATTGCAGAACCGGCAGTTCCTTGTACATTCAGAACCTAAAATCATGAAAGTGGAGGTGTCCTTGGAAAAACATTCAAACATATTGGGACAGTTGGCTTCTTTGCAAACTGTATGAAGCCCGGCATTTGACAACAGATTTCGAACCCGTTGATAATCTCCGCCTTTTGGAAGGCTTTTCTTCAGCCAGGATGGTTTTCCTGTTTTTAATAATTTTTCAGTATGCATGGTCCTCTTTTATGTCATAACTCAATACTGTTGAAAAATGCTTTATAAAATAGTCCTTTACCTGTTTGATGGATAACCCGGTGGGGTTATCCCCGTTTTTATTAATTTCTTTTTCTACGGATGTCATGGAAATATTGGTAAGGCCGCAGGGACTAATCCACGAAAAAGGTTCAAGGTCAAGGTTAATATTCAGGGCAAGGCCATGGAAACTGATGCCTTTTTTTATAGAGATGCCGACACTTCCGATTTTGGAATTTCTAACCCAGAGGCCATGATTTAATTTATTTCTGTCAGCATCAATATTAAACTCCTGTGCAGTTCGTTTCATGATTTCTTCTAACCCAAACACGAAATCCTTAACCCCAATTTTTTTGCTTTCAAGATCGATAACAGGATACAAAACAGCCTGACCCGGTCCATGATAGGTAATGTTCCCGCCACGGTCTGTTTGAATGATTTCAATTTTTTTAGAATTTAAAAATTCCCTTGAAACATTTAAATTTTCCTCCCCTCCTCTTTTCCCCAGTGTAAAGACAGAAGGGTGCTCGACAAAAAAAATATGATCTTCAGAAATGGCCCTGTTAATCTTTGATTCCAGGGTTTTTATCTGAAGATCAAGCGCTCTTTTGTATTCCAGTAAACCAAGGTCAATGAATACAGCCGAGCGCTTGTTTAGATTTATCCCTTCAGGCATGGTTTCCTTGCCGCCATGACTTCATCCAGTCGTGTTAGTTTTGCTAGATGAGGCGCTTTCTTCAGTTTTTCAGGATCGTTCTTTGCTTCCAGTGCAATGGATTTTACCGCCTGGATAAACTGATCTATATTTTCTTTGGATTCGGTTTCAGTGGGCTCCACCATGAATGCCCCATCCACTACCAGGGGAAAATAGACCGTTGGCGGGTGAAAGCCATAATCCAGAAGTCGTTTGGCCATATCCATAGTGGTAATATGATATTCTTTCTGAAATTTATCATTGAATACACATTCATGCATACAGGGTTTGTCATATGGCAGGTTCAAGATTCCTTTAAGGCTTGCTTTGACATAATTGGCATTTAGAACCGCCAGTTTACTTGCATCCGCCAGACCTTCAGCACCCATGGAAAGAATATATGCATAAGCTCTGACCATGATCCCGAAATGTCCGTAAAAGGTATGAATCCGGCCGATCGTATCCGGGCTGTCTGTGATGAATTTATAGGTATCAAATGCTTTTATAACCCTTGGAACAGGAAGGAAGGGCTCAAGCGTCTTACCGACAGCTACCGGTCCTGAGCCCGGGCCACCGCCGCCATGGGGAGTGGAAAAAGTTTTGTGCAGGTTTAAATGAAGCACATCAATTCCTATTTCACCGGGTTTGACAATGCCCATAATGGCATTCATATTGGCTCCGTCTCCATAAACAAGGCCGCCTTTGGAATGGACAATCTCTGCAATTTCTTTGATATTGGATTCAAACAACCCAAGGGTATTTGGATTGGTGACCATGATACCGGCCGTATCTTCATCCATGACCGCTGAAACGGTTTCAGGCTCTAGGATTCCATCCGGCCCGGATTTAATATTAACGGATTCGTATCCGCAAAGAGATGCACTGGCAGGATTGGTACCGTGAGCTGTATCCGGGATGATGATTTTGGAGCGCTGCCTGCCTTTTTTAGCATGATATGCATGAATCATGAGCATACCGCAAAATTCACCGTGGGCACCGGCAGCTGGTTGGAGTGTAACTGCTTGAAATCCCGTTATCTTTGCAAGGGATTGCTCAAGGTTGTACATCAATTTTAAAGCCCCTTGTGAAAACTCGTCTCCGGATAAGGGATGAGCACCGGCAAATCCCTGGCGGGCAGCCTGTACTTCATTGGTTTTGGGATTGTATTTCATGGTACATGACCCCAAAGGATACATTCCGGAATCAACACCGAAATTCCACTGGGAAAGCCGCGTGTAATGGCGTACCACATCAAGCTCGGAAAGCTCGGGGAGGTTTGGTTCATCACCTGTGAGATCAGCTTCAAGGGGTTTTCTTTCAACATCCCGTTTTGGCAGGGACATGGCGCAACGACCCATTCGGCTCTTTTCCCAGAGCATGGGTTCATTAAAAATAAGACCGCTTGTTCCAGGTTGCTGGATCATGATTGCACCTCCTTTACCAAATGATCAATATCACATTTTGAGATTGTTTCTGTTGCACAGAAAAGATAATGCTGTTTCAATTCAGGATAATAGGGTTCAAGATTCATTCCTGCAAAAATGCATTTATCCTGAATCAAGGCTTTCCTTTTCTTTTCAAACCCGTCCGGTGCTTTCATGACAAATTCATTAAAAAACGGTGTGCTGAACGCAGGCGTAAAATCGGAATTCATGAGGCTTTTCTTTAAATATTCAGCTTTATCATGATTCTGCAGGGCAATTTCCCTGATCCCGGTCTTGCCTACGGTTGCGAGGTACATGGCAGCAGTCATGGCATTGAGCCCGTTATTGGAGCAGATATTGGATGATGCTTTTTCTCTTCGGATGTGCTGCTCCCGTGTTGCAAGGGTTAGGACAAATCCATCGGCACCGTTGGCATCTTTTGTTTTTCCAATGAGGCGGCCGGGAAGGTTTCTCATCTGTTTTTGTGTTCCGGCAAGAAGCCCCAGGCCGGGGCCGCCAAAGGATTTTGCAATGCCCAGACTCTGGCCTTCCCCTGCCACCAAGTCTGCACCCAGGCTACCGGGGTTTTTTAAAAGACCATAAGCCAATGCTTCTGTAAAAGACATAATAAATAGGATGTTTTTTGTATCAGCCGTTGTTTTAAATGCCTTCAGATCTTCTATATTGCCGAAAAAATTCGGAGATTGAACAGCAACACCGGCAATACCTTCCATTTTTTCAAGTGCAACCACATCTGTCAGCCCTTCTTTTGTATAGGGAATTTCAACCATTTCATATCCGGCAGGATGGATATAGGTTTGAATGATCTGCCGGTGGCTGGGATGAACCAGGGAAGAAACGGCAATCTTGTTATCTGTATGATTTTTCCGTAAGGCAATGAGACAGGCTTCGGCAAGGGCAGTTCCGCAATCATAATGGGATGCCGTGGCTATATCCATCCCTAATAATTCCGTGATCATGGTCTGAAATTCATATATGCCTTGCAGGGTCCCCTGGCTGACTTCCGGCTGATAGGGGGTGTAGGCCGTCATGAATTCCGAACGTGAAATCAGATAAGGGATTATGGCAGGAATATAATGATCATAACTACCGGCACCTAAAAAACATTTATAGTCCTTACAGGCGATATTCAAGGAAGCAAGCTGTTCCATATGGGCATTGAGTTCCCACTCGGACAGGCTTTCCGGAATATCGATCCCTTGTTTTGTTTTCAAATGATCCGGTATGCCTGCAAAGAGATCATCCAGGCTCGCATGACCCGTTACCTTGAGCATGCTTTCAATATCGTCTTGGGTATGAGGTAGATAACGCATGGGAGTTTATCCTTTCAGCATATTAAGGTATGCAGCTTTGTCCATCAGGCTGTCGAATTCAGATGCATTGCCGGGTTTTACCTTGATGAGCCAGCCGTCTGTATAACAGGATTGATTGACCAGCTCAGGCGCATCTTCAAGTCCCTGGTTGATCTCAACAATTTCTCCGGAAACCGGAATATAAATTTCCGAGACTGCTTTAACCGATTCCACGCTTCCAAATTCGTCACCCTTGGAAAAACTATCTCCAATCCCCGGTAATTCCACAAAAACGATTTCACCCAGTTGATCCTGGGCGTAATCATTAATACCAATGATTACAAGCTCTCCTGATTTTTTTGCCCATTCATGATCTTTTGTGTATCTTACATCATCCAAAAAATTAAGATCTTTCAACTCTTTCATGATATCCTCCATTCATAAGGTTTATAAAAAATTAATGATTTTTTTTCTTGCGGTCCGATCCGGTCTGATATCCGTCACAATGGTAGCCGTGATCGATCTTTTACCTTCCATAAGGGTTAACATCACACCCGGGGTTAATTTTTTTGAAACCATGACAAAACCACAACTCAAGCCTTTTATTTTAATATCCGGTGACAAATTACCGGAACATATGCTGATAATTTTGCCTTCATGCCGTGAGATTCCCATATCAGTGGCACAAGTCAACACTTTTCCGATTACTGCCCCGGTTTGATCCATAACCTTTGTTTCTTCCCCTGCAGACACTTTTCTCAATGAATCACCTGCAAAAGGATAGATAAATGAATCTCCCTCTGTAGATAAAAGTGCCTTTGCCCCCAGAAAATCTTTTGTAAAACCTGTTTTATCCAAAGTATAAGGAAGCGCAAATTCCCATGGATGATTTTTAAATTTCCAGTGCCCAATATCCTGGTGGGACAGGGGAAGACAGGCTCCGGTTCTCAGAGAATCCCTGGCGGCCAGTCCGCAGGCAATAACCCCGAACTCTTCACCTGCAGATAGAACGTCCTTCCAGAATTTGACAATGACACCGGGGGGTAGAAATACTTCAAAGCCAAATTCACCTGTATATCCTGATCTAGATAAGAGGATAGGGGTTCCGTCAAGCAATTTAACAGCTGACGGGCCCAATAAGGATTCATTAAAATTGCCTTTAAATGAAAAATAGGGCATCTGGTTAAAAACCTTTTCCGGGTTCTGAATCAGTTTTGAGAGAATCCTGGCTGAATTGATTCCCTGGATGTCCATTTTGGCTATCTCTCCTGACAGGTCGGTAACGGTAACGTCTGTACAGGATTTATTTTCATCAAGGTGATTTGCAATGACTGCGCCCATTCCAGCATTAACACAGATCATATAAAAGGTATCGGATAATTTATAAACAATGGCATCGTCCATGCAATGACCGTCTTTGGTAAGAAAAGCACCATAAATACATTTTCCGGTCTCAAGCGTAGCCATATCCCGAGTAAAGCAATAATTGATCAGTTTGAATGATCCCGTTCCGCTGACAAAAATACAGGCCATGTGGCTTGTATCAAAAACACCGGCTGATGCTAAAACAGCAAGATGTTCTGTTTTTACACCGGTTTCATACCATAAAGGCATGTCAAAACCACCGAAATTCGCCATATTGGCGCCCATGGTTTTGTGCCATTTGTTTAAAGGTGTGGTTTTTAAGCAGATAGTCATGATAACATTCCTTTTATGAACATTATGTTAAACAAAAAGAAAAAATATTAAATTGATCCTTGAAAAATATCTTACGATAATGATATTGTCAAATAAAAATTGATAAAACTTATGTAAAATTAAATTTTATTTATCAAAATTAATGAAATTCATTTAGATTTATTTGGAAATTCGCGAGGCAGGCTTACCAAAACCTGTCTTTAATGATAAATGGAAACAAAATGGAGTTATGCTATGTCAACTAAAATTGTTATAATTGGAGGCGGCCCCGGCGGTTATGTGGCAGCACTTCGGTCAGCGGCCCTGGGTGGAAAAGTCACATTGATCGAAAAAGAAAATCTTGGCGGAACCTGCCTGAACCGGGGATGCATCCCGTCAAAGATAATGAAACACTCAGCAGATATTTTTCAAAAATTTTGTGATGCAGGAAAATTTGGCATCAAGGTTCATGGCGAGGTTCTTCCCGACATGACGGCTTTAATGGAAAAAAAGAATAAAATTCTTGAAACCCAGAGAAAGGGCATTGCATCATTATTACAGGCAAGTCATGTGACCGTGGAAAATGGCTTGGGAAAAATTAAGGCGCCCGGAACTGTTGAGGTTGTTTTTAATGATGGAAATATAAAAACCATTGAATATGATAAATTGATCCTGGCAACCGGGACCGAACCTTTAAATGTAAAGAATTTTCCCTTTGATCACGACCTGGTTTTATCCTCTGATGACATTCTGCAACTGAATGAAATTCCAAAATCCATGGTCATTGTAGGAGGGGGGGTGATTGGCTGTGAATTTGCCTGTATATTTTCTGCCATGGGAACTGATGTGACTGTTGTCGAAGCCATGTCAAGGCTTCTTCCCCTGCCTTCAGTGGATGAAGACTTATCCAAGCTGCTGTTAAAAGAGATGAAGAAAAGAAAAATTACGGTTCTCTGTGATACTGTTGTTAAATCTTCTGAGTTTAAAGGCGATCTGCTTTCAATAAATCTTGGTTTATCTTCGTTTACAGACAATCCAGCCCCTAAAAAATTAAAAATAGATATGATACAGGCACAGAAAATGGCTGTCTGCATTGGCCGGAAAGCCCTGTCAAAGGGTCTTGGGCTGGAAGCAATTGATTTGAAAGCATCTCCCCAGGGATGGATAGAGGTTGACAACGGGATGGAAACCCTTAGAAAAGGAGTTTTTGCCATTGGTGATATTTTAGGACCTCAAAAAGTAATGCTTGCCCATGTAGCTTCCCATGAAGGAATCATTGCTGCTGAAAATGCAATGGGTAAAAACAGTGTCATGAATTATGATGTGATCCCAGGGGCTATTTTTACTATGCCGGAAATTGGCACAGTGGGCTTAAGCGAATCTGAAGCCCTGAAAAAAGGAATCGACATTGAATCCTTTACCGTTAATTTCAGGACCCTTGGAAAAGCCCAGGCAATAGAGGAATTGGCCGGTCTTGCAAAAATGATAATTGAAAAAACTTCTGGAAAAATTATCGGGGTTCACTTGATGGGGGCCCATGCCACTGATCTGATTGCCGAGGCAACCCTTGCCGTTCAAAAGGGAATGACGGCAGACGATATTGCCCACACCATCCATGCCCACCCGACTCTTGCGGAAATCATGGGTGAGCTCTCTTTAAAAGCATCCGGAAAAGCGATACATGGATAGAAACCGACAAATAAGTATAAGCGCTCAAATTAATGAAATATTTTATTTTAAGCGCTTATACTTATAAATAATTGTATTGGATGAAAAGCATAAGGATTATTTTACCGGCGGAAAAATTTCAAATTCATTCATTTTATAAAGAAGGGTCTTATAGCTTATCTTTAATATTTTTGCAGCTCTGGATCTGTTCCAGCCTACTTTTTCAAGAACAAACATGATCACTTCCTTTTCTACCCTGTCTGATGCGAGCTTTTTAATTTTTTTGAGTGAGATATCCTCAAAGAGTTTATCCGAGCTTGTGGAGAGATCTACAAATTTGGAAATAATTAAAGTCCGGTCATCGGCAACATCATTTCTCTGTAGAACAGAAATGTCTTTAAGCCTGCCATCAGTCTCGATTTCAGCAACTGTTGCCACTTGCTCCCGGGGAAGTTCTTCGATAATTTTTTTCCATGAATTTAATACCATCTGCTTCTTGATACAATTTTGAAGCTGCCGAACATTTCCAGGCCATGGGTAGTTGCATAATGTTGTAATAATGTCTGAATCCGGCTTGCTCCCATGATTGTCAGGGTATTCTGATTTATAAAGTCTATAATAGTATTCCAACAGCGACGGGATATCTTCTTTTCTTTCACGCAATGGCGGAACATCAATTTTTATTATATTCAACCGATAGAACAAATCTTCTCTGAATGTTTTTTTATAAATACTTTCTTCAAGGTTATGATTGGTCGCTGCGATGACCCAGACATCAGTTCTGAATTCCTGATCTGATCCAAGAGGAGAGAATTCGCCGCTCTGAAGAACATGAAGCATCTTTGACTGCAAGGCCATGGGCATATCACCGATTTCATCAAGGAAAAGAACACCCTTATCAGCAGTCTGGAATTTCCCCGGACGTTTCCTGTGAGCCCCTGTAAATGCTCCTTTTTCATAACCGAAGAGTTCGCTTTCCAGTAGAGTTTCAGGAAGCGCGGCACAATTTATTTTTACAAAATTTTTCGTTGATCTTGCAGATTCTGCGTATAAATTCTGAGCGACAACTTCCTTTCCCACACCTGTTTCACCTGTTATCAATACATTCAAACAAGTATTGGCCACATGATTGATCAGTTCTTTTATTTTTAAAATTGATTTGCTGACGCCGATTAAAGGAGTGCTCATATGTCTATCTTAATTCTTTGTATTAGCTTTAACCTGGTTGATTAGTTCTGAAACAGTATTTTCAATTTTGAAGAGATCGATGGGTTTGAACAGAACAACATCGGCTTCAGCCTCTGAAGCAAGAGCACCTGGTTGATCTCCGTATCCGGTCATGGCAATGATTTTAAGATGGGAATATTCTTTCTTTACTATTGAAATCAGTCCGACCCCACTGATATTAGGCATTACAAGATCTGTGATCAGACAATCAAAGAAATTGGATTTATCCCTTAACAGTTTCAATGCAGCAAAACCGTCAACAGCCGTTTTTACTTCATAACCCATTGAATTAAAAAATTCATAGAAAGTAGATAATATATCTTCGTTATCATCAACGATCAAAAGTCTGTTTGGGTTTGCCATTACATGCCTCTTAAATATGAAGGAAAGTGTTTATGTAACCTACTCCATATAATATAACTGTTTCATCTGCAAGGAAAAAAACAAATCATGATGATTCTTGCCTAAATAAAAAATAAATATTATAAGGCGGGAATAATATTGTGGCTCCAATGTGTTATCAATGAAAATAGTGTTCGATAAGGAAGGCTTGAATGAAAAAAAGTATAATAAAAGGAACGGGAATGTATGTTCCACCTAATCTTATAACCAATCATGATCTTGAAAAAATAATGGATACATCAGATGAATGGATAAAACAGCGAACCGGGATTGAGCAAAGATACTGGATTAGCATGGAAGGTGCAACAGGCTCATCTGATTTGGGGTTAGAAGCATCTAAAATGGCTTTGGCAAACGCCGGATGGACTGCAGAAGATCTTGATTTTATAATTTTTGCAACGCTTAGTCCGGATATCATGTTTCCAGGCTCAGGCTGCCTGCTTCAGGCAAAACTGGGTTTAAATTCAACTCCTGCCCTTGATATCCGCCAACAATGCTCCGGATTTCTTTATGGTCTTGCAACGGCAGATGCTTATATTAAAACAGGGCTCGCAGGAAAAATTCTTCTGGTAGGAGCAGAGGTTCATTCTTCAGGCCTGGATAAATCCACACGAGGAAGAGATGTGACAGTAATTTTTGGTGATGGGGCAGCCGCGCTTTGTATTGAAGGAATTGAAACAGATGCCAATGCCGGTGTACTGGCATCAGCTTTACATGCAGATGGAAATTATGCTGAAGCCTTAATGACCGAGCTTCCTGCTTCAAGACTTCCCATAAGGATACCACCGGGTGTCCCCATTGATGACCCAAGATACTATCCTGTCATGGATGGACCTGCCATATTCAAAAAGGCTGTAAGAATGCTGCCTCAGGTAATTAATGAGTCCCTCGAAAAAGCACAGATGAGTCTGGATGACATTGATCTCATCGTGCCGCATCAGGCCAATTTAAGGATTAATCAAGCCCTCGGTCAGTTTCTGAAACTGGATGAAAATAAAATCTTCCATAATATTCAAAAATATGGAAATACAACAGCAGCCAGCATCCCGCTTGCTCTGCACGAAGCTATGGCTCAGGGCCGGATCGGCAAATCAGGAGATGTCGTCCTTTTTGTAGGTTTAGGCGCCGGATTAACATGGGGGAGTGTAATTTATAAATTCTTATAAAGATCCTTTGAACAAAGTATCAAGATAGAATTTGGCTACCGGATCAATAGAATCGAAATGATATGACATATCTATATTTTTCTTTCCGATTTGATTTCTGATGTCAGAAGCAAGAATTTTACCCAGTTCAACACCAAATTGATCAAAGGGATTTATACCCAGGACAAACCCTTCATATACCGTTTTTGCTTCATAAAAGGAGAGAAGCATGCCGATGCTTTCAGGAGTCAAGTCATTGATGAGTATAGTAGAAGAGGGCCGGTTGCCGCTGAAATATTTGGCTTTGTTTTCATCATCCTGACCGACAGCAAGGGCCTGGGCCTGGGCAATCATGTTTGCCCACAGTTCCTGATGGTTGTAAACACCTTTTGATGTCGTCTGGTTTCTTTTGTAAACCGGATTTACAACTCCGATAAATTCAATGGGAAAGGGACTCCCCTGATGGGCAAACTGGAAAAAAGAATGCTGGGCATTTGTCCCGGGTTCTCCAAAAATGATTACTCCTGTCTTATAGTCTGTAGATTGCCCATTCATTGTGGTTCCTTTTCCAAGGCTCTCCATATGTAATTGCTGGATATGGGGGGCTAACTTTGACAGAGCTGAACAGTATGGAATGATCGCCTGGGCGGCATAAACTAGAAAATTTGAATTCCATATACCTATAAGGGCAGAGATTAAAGGGATGTTTTTTTCTTCCGGGGCATTGGAAGCATGTAGGTCCATTTCATGGCATCCTTTTAAAAAACGGATGAAAATATCATAGCCAAATGCAAGGCTCAAGGGAACCCCGCCTACTGCTGAAGTAACGGAATATCTTCCACCGATAAAATCGAACATATGAAAAGAGGCAAGAACAGGATTTGAAGGGTCATCACCAGGACTTCCCTTTGATGTGACTGTGACGAGATGGTTTGCCGGATCAAGATGATGATCTTTTAAAAATAAAAGCGCCTGTTCTATATTAGCCATAGTCTCGGTTGTGGTATAAGATTTTGAAATGACTATCCAGAGGCAGGTTTCAGGATTAATTTCCTTAATGATCTGACCAAAATTATCAATATCGACGTTGGGCAAAAAATGAAGATTTATTATGGGCTTGATACTGTGTTTCAATGCATTAAATATAAATTCACATCCAAGATAGGAACCCCCTATACCAATAATTACAGCGTCAGTAAACGCCTTTCCGGCATAGCCTTTAATCCTTTTTTGATGTATTTTGGAAGAAAATGTTTTGATTTCCTCATTCACCTGATTAATTTCAAGCTTGATATCCTCACCATTCAGAAAAACAGGGGTTTGGGTAAAATCTCTGGTCGCAGTATGAAGGACGGCTCTGTTTTCTGTTACATTAATAATTTCTCCGGAAGCCATCTTTAAAAATCTATTTTTTATTTTTGCTTCTCTGGCAACCTGGATTAATTTTTTAAATATGTACTCATCTATTCTTTGTTTTGAAAAATCATAAAAAAAATTATTAATCCGGATTGAAAAACGATTGAGTCTATCAGGGTGTTGAATGAGTTTCTTTAAATGGTTATTTTCTTTATTAATTTCTTTTGATAATGTTTTTAATTCTTTGTATAAATAGGAATGGCTGAATTGAGGTTGATTCATTTTTTCTCCTAGTAGATCTATTAATTACAGGAAAGTTGGAATAATCATACGAAAACCTTTTACAGCGGTCAAGACCGTACTTCGAAAATACCTTGACAATTCAACCCACAGGCAATTATTTATAATCTCATGAAGAATATTGTTGAAATGCTTATCAAAAAAGGGGTCAATATACCAAACCCGGCAACCGTCTTTATTTCGGATGAAGTCAATATCGACAGGATATCCGGTGAAAACGTTACAATTTATGGCGGCTGCAAAATATTTGGAGAAAAATCCCTGATAATGAAAAATTCTCAAATCGGATATGAAGCTCCGGTTACACTTGAGAATACCTTCCTGGGCGAAAATACAAAATTAATGGGTGGGTTTTTTAATGGTGCGGTTTTTGCCGGTGATAATACATTTGGTTCCGGTGCCCATGTCAGAAATGGTACAATACTTGAAGAAGAAGCCAATGCAGCTCATACCGTCGGTTTAAAACAAACGATCTTGTTTCCATTTGTAACCCTTGGCAGCCTGATTAATTTCTGTGATTGTTTTATGGCCGGCGGTACTAACAGGAAAGATCATTCAGAGGTAGGGTCTTCTTTTATCCATTTTAATTATACACCTCACCAGGATAAAGCAACGCCCTCCATGATGGGTGATGTTCATCATGGAGTCATGCTGAATTCGAGACCAATTTTTTTAGGAGGGCAGGGGGGGCTTGTAGGACCTGTCCGAATTGCCTATGGATGTCTTTCAGCAGCAGGTTCCATCATCAGGAAAAATGAATTGAGAAACGATCGACTTTTATTGGGTGGTACCTATAAGGAAATTTCCATTCAAAGAGATTATAATAGTTACAAAAATATCAGCCATATTTTCAATAATAATATTTATTATATTGCCGGCCTGATCGCGTTGAAATCTTGGTATAAATATATACGTCCGCTATTTATTTATGATAATTTTTCGAAAAGCCTTGTAAAAGGTATGCAGGATAAACTTAATGATTGTATTATTGAAAGAGCAGTCAAGTTGAAAGAATTCTGTCGGAATTTAGAACAAGCTAAAGAAAAGCTTTTAAAAGAAAAAAAATATATAGCTGCCGAAAATATATCAAATTATGAAAAAGTGTTAGCAAAAATGCAATTAGCTGAGGAAGTCTTTGATTCAGCATTTGAAAAAAATGAAATAAGTGATGAGGGCGAGGCTTTTATTAAAAGTGTAGAAAAAAGAATAATGATCATTGGGAAAAAATATATAAACGTGATCAAGAGTATCGAACCTGTGGAACAAAGTCAGGGAAGCACCTGGTTATTTAATATCGAGCGGAGAATTGTTGAAAAACTTTTAACCTGATAATCTGACAGGAATAAAGAAGAGATGGCAAGACTTTTTGGAACAGACGGAATCAGAGGTAAAGCCAATTATTACCCCATGACATGTGAGATTGCTTTAGGTACAGGACGGGCTGTCGGCACATTTGCAAAGAATAATGGATATAAAACCGTCATTATTGGGAAAGACACCCGTATTTCCGGAGATATGCTTGAGGCTGCGCTTGCTTCGGGAATTACATCAACCGGTATGGATGTTCTCTTGGCAGGCGTTATCCCGACCCCGGGGATAGCCTTCCTATGCTCTGATAATCAGGACGCAGGAGCAGGGATTGTGATATCGGCTTCCCATAATCCATTTTATGATAATGGTATTAAAATATTCAAACACGATGGAACAAAACTTTCTCATAAAGAAGAAATAATGATTGAGACACTCATTCTTGATAGTCAAATTGTTTCACAAGAAGTAGTGGGGAAAATTGCTATAATTCCAGATGGTTTGCAGAAATATTCAGATTTTCTGCTGTCAAAGTTTCCATTCAAGAAACTCAGAAAAAAGTTAAAAATAATTGTTGACTGTTCAAATGGTGCAGCGTCAAAAATCAGTCATTTGATTTTTGACAGGACTTTGTTCGAAGCTCAATTTATTTCTGATTTACCGAATGGGACCAATATCAATGATAATTGCGGGTCTCAACATACTATTCAACTCCAAAAAAGAGTGCTTATGGAAAAAGCGGATCTTGGTCTTGCTTTTGACGGAGATGCGGATCGGTTGATAGCGATAGATGAAGCCGGAGCTGAGATTACCGGGGACAAAATATTGTCGATATGTGCAAAATACGCAAAAGAAAACAATAAACTTAAAAATAATATCGTTGTAAGTACAATAATGAGCAACATGGGCTTAACTGAATTTTTGTCAGCATATGGAATACAACATATCAGAGTTGAAGTCGGAGATCGAAGAGTGCTTGAAGAAATGCAGAAATGCGATGCCGTTATAGGTGGAGAAGACTCAGGCCATATGATTTTTCTGGACAACCACACAACCGGTGATGGCATGCTTTCTGCTCTAAGACTTATGGAAGTGATTTTAAAAACAAAACAACCTCTTTCAAAACTTGCTTCAGAAATGACTGTATATCCCCAAGTCCTGATCAATATTGAGGTAGCCAAGTCAAAGCCTGAAATCATGAAAAATAGTTTGATTGCAGATACAATCAAGGCTATTGAAGAAAAACTTGGAAAAAATGGCAGAGTATTGATCCGCTATTCAGGAACACAGCCTTTGCTTCGAGTAATGGTTGAAGGTCCGGACCAGAAGACAACCGAACAGTATTGTAAAGAGCTATGTGATTGTATCAGGGCTAATATATAATAAATCAGGCCCCTTCAATCTGTTTTTGATGGTGCCTGCCTGTTCTGATGATTTTAATTAATCTCTACTGTTACCAAATATCCGAAGAAGCATGATAAATAAATTGATAAAATCCAGATACAATGTAAGGGCTCCCATGATGGCGCCTTTCCGAATCATTGCGCCTGATGCATTGTCAGGAATAGTAACCGCCATGCTTTTTAATTTCTGTGTATCATAGGCCGTGAGTCCAATAAAAACAATGACCCCCACATACGATATGATCATCTGCATTCCTGAACTTTGTAGGAATATATTTACCACAGAAGCAATTATAATTCCCATCAGGCCCATCATCATAAATCCGCCGAGCGAGGTAAGATCCTTTTTTGTAATCATTCCATAAACACTGCACCCAAGAAAAGTAATTGCACAGATAATAAATGTTGAAACAATGGAAGTCGCTGTGTAGGCAAGAAAAATAAAAGATAGTGTTATTCCATTTAGGACTGAATAAACAGCAAATAATGCAGTTGCCGTAGAAGCTTCAATTTTCTGTATTCTTGCGCTCAAGAAAAAAACAAACCCCAATTCTGCTATAACGAGTACAATTAACAATCCCGGTGTGCCGAATATCAATTGAACCGCTGACTCATTATGAGCAACATAATAAGAGGTAAAGCCTGTTAAGGCAAGTCCGATAGCCATCCAATTATATACACTTCTAATGAATGAATTGGTTTTAACAAGAACGGAACTTTGTGAAAAAGAAGAAAATGAAACCATTTGTAACCTCCATCAAATTTATAGTTAATGTTTAATATGACATGAATATAACATGAAAAGAAAAGATTTCAAGATTACAATTTGATTAGGTGTGTTGGGACGCATTCGTTTCAATAAATTACAAAGCATTTAGTTTACATAATATCTATTATCAGACCTACGATAATGTATTAATAAAATATTGTGAAAATAGCCCCTTTGTTTTATATATAAAAACTTTATTATAATAAGGCTTGTATTGTATTAATGATGGCAGAAAAACAGACTGGACATATCTACACAGTATCTATACTGACAAGAGAAATAAAAACTCTCTTAGAAGAAACATTTCCTTTTATCTGGGTTACCGGTGAAATTTCAAACTACTCAGTTCCTTCTTCCGGACATTCTTATTTTACGCTTAAAGATCAGCAGGCCTCAATCCAGGCTGTGATATTTAAAAATCAGAAACTCAAGCTTCGATTCGAACCTGAAAATGGTATAAAAATTTACGGGCTTGCACGATTGTCCATTTATGAACCCAGAGGTACATATCAGCTTATATTCGAACATCTGGAACCCGAAGGCATCGGCTCCATTCAAATAGCCTTTGAACAACTTAAGCGCAAATTGTCAGATAAGGGATATTTTGATCAGAAGTTTAAAAAACCGATTCCTTTTTTATCTTCAAATATATGTATCATCACTTCTGGAACCGGAGCTGCACTCAGAGATATTATTCATATATCTAAAAGACGATTTTCAAATATTAACCTTGAAGTTTTGCCTGTTAAAGTTCAAGGAGCCGGGGCTGAACAGGAAATAATTGAAGCCATTCACTTCGCCAATAAACGCCAAAAGGCTCAAGTTATTATCTTGGCCCGTGGAGGCGGTTCTATTGAAAATTTTTCTGCATTTAATTCAGAATTGGTTGCCGATGCTGTTTTTCTTTCAAAGATACCCATAATTACAGGCGTCGGCCATGAAACAGATTTTACAATTGCCGATTTTGTTGCCGATCTACGGGCGCCTACACCTTCAGCCGCTGCTGAACTTGCTATCCCTGATAAACAAATTCTGACCCAACGTGTTTTTGAATTAAGGCAACGATTGGATAAATCAATATTTGTCCGGATTTCCCATCTTAATGATATGATAGCTTCATTAACATATAGAATTAAAATCCCGGAAATGATTATTTATAGCCACAGGTTTAAAGTTGAAGAGCTCGAATTGAGGCTAAAAAATCAAATTAAAAATGCTATTCGAAATCATAAAGATAAAATAAACGGATTGACTGATATGTTAATGCATCATTTTTATGTGATTTTTCAAAGAAATAAAATAAAGCAGCTCGAATTAATGTCTAAACTGAAGGCCTTATCACCCTTATCCGTTTTAAGCCGGGGTTACAGTATTACAAGATTCGCTTTTGATAAAAAGATTATTACCGATTCTATTTATGTGAAACCAAAAGATAGACTTGAAATTATTCTATCCAAAGGTCGATTAATTTCAACTGTGGAGAAAGTAAATGGTTAAAAAACAATCGTTTGAAGCTTCGTTAAAAGAACTTGAAGAAATCGTTAAGGAGATGGAATCAGGAAATCTTTCTCTTGAAGAAGCTATTAAAAAATATGAGCACGGTATTAAACACTCAAAGTATTGCAATGCTTTTTTAAATACAACAGAAAAAAAAATTATATTGCTGGCTAAAGATAACGATGGCAACTCTATAGAAGAAATTTTTGAAGATGAACAAGATGATATTCAACCTTGAGCACTATATTAAAGAAAAGCAGAAACTGATAAATAAATATCTGGGTATTATTCTTCATCAGTTTGATAAAAAAAGAGAATTAGTTATGGCAATGGAGCATTCTCTTATGGCAGGAGGCAAAAGGTTGCGCCCTATTCTCTCTTTAGCATCTGCCGAGATCTGTAGCGAAAATTTCAGTATGCTTGCCCTGCCCGCTTGCTGCGCCATTGAAATGATTCATACCTATTCCCTTATTCATGATGATTTACCGGCTATGGATAATGATGACTTGAGGCGGGGATTGCCGACCTGTCACAAACAATTTTCTGAAGCTACGGCTATTTTAGCCGGGGATGCATTATTAACACATGCATTTCAAATTATCAGCCAACCTAAAATAGTATTTGAGACATATCCTGACGTTGAAGTGAGGATGCAGTTGGTTTCAAAAATTTCACAAGCAGCAGGTATTATGGGCATGATTGAGGGTCAGATGCTGGATATGCAGCCCCAGATTTTTGAGTCCGGCGACTGCCTGACCCATCTTAAAAACATGCATTCCTTAAAAACAGGAAAAATGATTACCGTTAGTATTGAGTCCGGTGCCATAAGCGTCGGTGCTGATCCGGCAGACATTGAACATTTAATAGATTTTGGGGATAAAATAGGTCTCGCTTTTCAGGTAGTTGATGATATTTTAAATGTTGAAGGTGATCCGGACAGGATGGGGAAGTCTAAAGGATCTGATATTTTAAATAAAAAAATAACCTTTCCATTGATCATTGGAATAGACGCTTCCAGAAAATTTGCAAAAGATTTAATGGATGAAGCCATTGAATCCATTTCTTCTCTTGGTGAACAAAGTACTACCCCATTAAAGGCAATTGCCACATATATAGTTAATAGAGACCACTGAATAAAATATAGAGGTTTATCGATTTTGGCGCTTCTTGAACAGATAAAAAACCCCGGCGACATCCATCAGTTTACCAGAAAAGAACTCAAACTTCTGGCAAGTGAAATTAGAAAACGTATTATTGATGTTGTTTCAAAGAACGGCGGGCATCTCGCTTCAAGCTTGGGAGCCGTAGAGTTGACACTTGCCATTCATTATGTGTTTGACCTTCCGAAAGACACATTAATCTGGGACGTAGGACATCAATCCTATGCTCATAAGCTTCTGACCGGAAGAAATGATCGTTTTGATACCCTAAGGCAGTATAAGGGTATTTCAGGATTTGCTAAGATTAAGGAAAGCCCTTATGACGGTTTCACAGTAGGTCATTCCTCAACCTCCATTTCAGCAGGGTTAGGGGTTTGTTATGGTAAGTATTTAAACGAAGATGAATCTGATGTCATATCGGTAATTGGTGATGGATCTTTGACGGCAGGCCTGGCATATGAAGGATTGAACCAGGCCGGTGATTTAAAAAAACGAAATCTTATTGTTATCCTGAACGACAATGATATGTCAATTTCTCCCAATGTTGGTGCATTATCTTCTTTTCTGAGCCGGACATTTTCAGCAAAATATCTTCAATCCATGAGAAATCAGTTTGGTGCCTTTTTAAAATCCTTACCAAGGATCGGGGATGATATTTATCATATTGCCAAGCGTTCTGAAGAATCATTTAAAACCTTTATAACGCCGGGAATGCTTTTTGAAGCTTTTAATTTCGATTATTTTGGGCCCATTGACGGGCACAATCTTGATCATTTGATTGATATCCTTAAAAATATAAAAAATCCAAAAGATCCGGTTCTTCTTCATGTAACGACCAAAAAAGGAAAAGGATATGAGCCTGCTGAAAAAAACCCGGTGTATTTCCATGGGGTTGGGTCTTTTTCGATTGATACAGGTAAAAGCAAAGCCAAACCCAATGGAATCCCGTCTTATACCCAGGTGTTTGGCAATCAAATGGTAAATTTCGGGAAAAAGAATTCAAAAATTGTGGCTGTGACAGCCGCAATGCCTGAGGGGACAGGACTCATCGAGTTTTCAAAACAGTTTCCGGATCGGTTCTTTGATGTCGGTATTGCAGAACAGCATGCCGTAACTTTTTCTGCAGGACTCGCATCCAGGGGGTTAAAACCAGTTGTTGCAATCTATTCTACTTTTTTACAGCGGGCATTTGATCAGATTCTTCATGATGTCTGCATTGATGCTCACCCTGTTGTATTTGCCATAGACCGGGGGGGAATCGTCGGTGAAGACGGCCCAACTCATCACGGCTTATTTGATTATTCTTATCTGCGATGTATGCCCAATATGACCATTATGGCGCCCAAGGATGAAAATGAGTTTGCTGCAATGCTTGTAACAGGCATTCATCACAACGGCCCTGTGGCATTGAGATATCCGAGAGGAACCGGGCTTGGCGTAAAAATAGATGAAGACCCTCAACCCTTGGAAATAGGGCGGGGTGAGATCATTTGTGAAGGAAAAGATCTTCTCATCATTGCCATCGGGAACTCCGTATGCGAGGCTGTAAAAGCAAACCGGCACTTAAAGGGAAAAAATATACATTCAACTATTATTAATGCAAGATTTGTAAAACCCCTTGATGCTGATTTGATCTGCAGATATGCATCAAGAATCAACAAAATAATCACAGTTGAAGAACATGTACTTGACGGTGGTTTTGGGTCTGCCGTGCTCGAAACGCTTATCGATAAAGGTATAACAGGATTTTTATTAAAAAGAATCGGAATAAAAGATTGCTTTGTAGAACATGGGCCCTCAGATGTTTTAAGACGGGACTATGAAATAGACAGTATAACCATCATTAATACAGCTATTGAATTATATGACGGGAAAGACATATAAAATAGATAAAACCAAGGTGAGACTTGATTCCCTGATTGTTGATAGGGGCCTGGTCAAATCCCGTCATCGGGCAAGAGCCCTGATCATGGCAGGTAAAGTATTGGTCAATGATATACCGGTTGATAAACCCGGGCTGTCGATTTCCATTCAGGAAAAAATTTTTATAAAAGAGGATAACAATCCATTTGTCAGCCGTGGTGGTCTGAAACTTGAAAAGGCCTTGCAAACCATTCCAGTGTCGGTAAAAGGCTTAACTTGCCTCGATATAGGCGCCTCAACCGGCGGATTCACTGATTGCCTCATTCAATATGGCGCTTGCAAAGTCTATGCTGTGGATGTGGGATATGGCCAGTTTGACTGGACCTTAAGACAGGATCCCCGGGTTGTTGTCATAGAAAGAACAAATATCAGGTATATACCCTATGAAGTGATTAATGAAAAAGTCGACCTTATTGTAGCAGACACCTCATTTATATCCCTTAAGATTGTAATTCCGTCTGCTGAAAAATTCATGAAAGACAATACATTGATTCTGGCATTGATCAAGCCGCAATTTGAAGCCGGTAAAGAAAATATAGGCAAGGGAGGGGTGGTAAAAGATGAAAGAGTCAGAGAAAAAATAATCGAAGATATTAAAGCTTTTTTCAAAGAACGTGGATATTTGATTAATCTTGTTGTTCCCTCCCCTATTTTAGGTCCGAAAGGAAATAGGGAATATGTTTTATCTTTAAATTATAAAGAAAATTTTAAATAGGACTATTATTTTTATTTAAATTTGATTATTTAAATAAAACTATTTATTAATTGTTAATAAGGAGCAGTAATGAGCGAAGACATTAAAACCATGAGAAATATAGCTCTGGCTGGTCACGGAGGATCAGGGAAGACCACACTTGCTGAGGCGATGTTGTTTAAAGCCGGAGTTATCAGTCGTCTTGGAAAGGTTGAAGAAGGCAATACCGCTATGGATTTTCAGCCTGAAGAGATCAGAAAACAGCAAAGTATCAATACTTCATTTATTAAGTATACGCATAATAAACATACGATTACATTGATGGACACTCCTGGTGATCAGAATTTTTTCTCTGCTTCTAAAACATGTTTCCCTGTTGCAGACAGCCTTGCTTTTGTTATTGACGGGGTTGGCGGTCCTTCCGCCATGACTGAAGAAGCAGGGGCCAGTGCCCTGGAATATAATCTTCCAGGAGTTGTTATCGTTAATAAACTGGACAGGGAAAGAGCTGATTTTGCAACCTGTATTGAAGCCTGCAAAAAAGCTTTGAAAAAGAAAATTATTCCTGTCTGTTATCCCATAGGATCTGAGATTAATTTTAAAGGATTTGTCAATATTATTTCCGGACAGGCCTTTGAATATAATGCGGACGGAAAAGTCAGCAAGATTGATATTCCGCCGGATATGGCAGATGACATTGAAATGGCAAAAGAAGAATTTATTGAAAATATAGCTGAACTCAATGATCTACTGCTTGAAAAATATCTGGAAGGTGAAAAAATTGCAGAAGCGGATCTGAAAGCTACTTTCAGACAAGGTGTTTTAGATGCAAAATTTTATCCTGCCATCTGTAGTTCGGCTACCAAAATGATTGGTGTCGAAACCATATCCGATTTCGTCAACGATTATATGCCCTCTCCGCTGGATCGAGGGGATTGGATTGCAAAAGACTCTAAAGGAGAAGATGTTATTGTTTCTCCTGATCCTGATGCTGAATTCTGCGGATTTGTCTTCTGCACCATTGTTGATCCCTATGCCGGAAGGCTTTCCCTGTTCAGGGTCATATCAGGCAGCCTTGGAAAGGAAGGCAATGTTGTCAATACGACAAAAGATACAAAAGAAAGATTTTCACAACTTTTGGAGATTGCCGGTAAGGAACAAAAAACCATTACTTCAGCTATTCCTGGTTCTATTGTGGCTGTTGCAAAACTGAAAGAAACACTGACGGGAGACACATTGACCGGAGGGAGTGCTATTCAGATTCCTGCTCCTAAACCAATGCCGTCACTTATTTCTTTTGCCATTAAACCCAAAGCTAAAAATGACGAAGACAAAATTCACGAAGCCGTCAGAAAAATTCTTGATGAAGACACAGGGCTTCAGCTTCGGCGTGAAGAAGAAACCAGGCAGACCATTTTGTCTGGAAGAGGCCTTGTCCATATAGAAGTAACGGCTGAAAAAATCCAGAGAAAATTTAATGTAGGTATGGATATTGAGACGCCTAAAGTTGCCTATAGGGAAACATTCAAGAAAAAGATCCGCGTCCAGGGTAGGCACAAAAAACAGTCTGGTGGACATGGTCAGTATGGAGATTGCTGGATTGTTCTTGAGCCCCTACCAAGCGGCTCAGGGTTTGAATTTGTTGACAAAATCGTTGGCGGTGTTATTCCTAAAAATTATATCCCGGCCGTTGAAGCAGGTGTCAGGGAAGCATCAAAAACAGGCATTCTTGCCGGATTCCCCTGTGTAGACTTTCGGGTAACCGTTGATTTCGGTTCTTATCATGCTGTTGACTCTTCTGAAATGGCATTTAAATTGGCAGGAACCATTGCATTTAAGAATGCAGCAGCAGATGCCAAAGCAGTTCTCCTTGAACCCATTATGAAAGTTGCTGTGAAGGCTCCGGAAGACAATACCGGCGACATCATGGGAGATCTGAATTCCAGACGCGGCAGGGTTATCGGAATGGATTCCGAAGGTGATAAACAGATTATCAATGCCTTGGTTCCAATGGCAGAAATGTTACGGTATGCCCCGGATTTAAGTTCAATGACTGCCGGCCGGGGAACATTTTCCATGGAATTTGAACAATACGATGAGGTTCCGGCAGATCTGGCTAAAAAGGTTATTGAAAGAGTAAATGCAGAAAAAGAATAAATAGAATCAAGATGGGGCCGGGCAGATATAGTTTCTATTTGACCGGCCTCTTTTTTAAATTTAATCCGGATAGGATTTTCAACAGGATCTAATTGAGCATTTTTCTAACTGTGTCAGCTCCCTTGAATTCAGGGTCTATTTTCAATGCTTTTTTTAAATATATTTTTGCCTGTTCGTATTTTTGAGTTCTGTAGAGCACCATCCCGTAATGATATGAAACCAATGCACTATCAGGTTTCAATTTCAAGCTTTCTTCAAGCTCTGATAAGGCATTCAGATAATTGCCTTTCAGATAATAAATCCAGCCCAGTGTATCCATAACATTCGGATCTCCCGGCTTTTTTCCTCTTGCAAGCAAGGCTAGTTTAAAGGCTTCTTCAAGCTGTTCGGGTTTTTCAGAAAGGATAAAAGCAAGATTATTGGCGGCGTCTGCATAATCCGAATCTAATGATAGCACTTTACGATAATATTCAACAGCTTTTTCATAATCTTTTTCAAGATCGTAGATAAATCCAATGGCAATAAGAGAGGGCAAAAAATCAGATTTTATGGATTCCACTGATTTATAATATTCAAGAGCAGTTTTCCTTTGGCCTTTTTTTAAAAAAAAATTAGCAAGCGACATTTTCGGATCAATAAAGTCAGGTTTTATCTTTGCAGCAGTTTTGAAATGGATCAAAGCCTTATCTGATTCACCTTTACCAAGCAGAAGATTTCCTCTTAAATTTTCAAAAAAAGCTTTTACATTTCCCGATTCTGTTTTAAAAAAAAGTATATCCACCAGTTTCAAGGCTTCATCATATTTATTTTCTCGAACGTATATATCAGTCATGATCTTTACTATACCTGTCTGCTCATGGCTCATGGTATAAGCAGTTTTTAAATATTCAAGAGCCTTTTGCTTATTGCCCATATCATTATGTAACAAACCCAGCCTTATATATGCAGGGGTATAATCCGGTTTTTCTTTGATGATAATTTCAAGAATTTTCTCAGCTTCGTCAGGGTTGCCTTTTAGAAGATGAATACCCGAGAGCAGGGTCATAGTTTTTATATTTGGAGAACGTCGTTTAAAAATTTCTTCGATCTGTTCTTTAGCCTTTTTTAAGTCATTTTCAAGCATATAGATTTCCGCCAATTTAATACGGGCATCAATAAAGCCAGGATCAACCGTTATAGATGTAAGGAGATTTGCCTTGACTTGATCTTTTTCAAACTCTTCAGGCTTATCGAGCATACCAACGGCTGCCCTGTAAATTTTCTGTTCGGGACGATCCGTGGCACCGTGTTCTTTTATACAAAGAGCTCTATAATAATATGCTTGAGCATAAATCTGATCTAAAGCAATTACTTTGTCAAAGCTATCCAGGGCGTGTTTATAATCTTTTTTTTCCATCAACACCCTGCCCTTCTGGAAAATAGCATCTATAAAATTTTCATTGATAGACAATGCCTCATTAACTGCTTTTTCAGCACTATCCATCATATCGAAATAAAGGTAAATCTGTGACATCCCCGTCAAGACAAGGGCTTTATTTTTCTTTTTTGAGAGGGCATTCTCCATGGTCTCAAGGGCTTTATCTTTCATATTCTTTTTTGTGTAAAATTCAGCAAGATTCATCAAAGGATATATATCTTCCGGCTCCACCAAAACCGCTTTCTGATAATGTTCTTCTGCTGAATCAAATTTGTTATTTCCTTCGTAGAACCTTGCAAGATCTGTATGTTTCAGGGCTTGAATCCCAGGTGTTTTGATAACTTCCATAAGCAAAGATTCTATTTTAATCAAATCTTTCTGATATGCATAAAATCTTACAAGTCCCATATAGGCTTCCCGGGAGGCAGAATCAATGGAAATGGATTTCAAGTATGCTTTTTCAGCTTCAGGATAGTTACCGGCCGTTAGATAAAGTTCAGCAAGATTCATATATGTCTTGATATTATTGTTGTCAATATCTGCGGCTTTACGAAGAGTTACAATGGCTGAATTAATATCCCGCTCCTTTATTTGAATCCCGGATAAAACATGATGGGCTTCAATTGAATCAGGGGAAATGTCAAATATTTTTGAAATTTCATTTCTTGAGTCCATAAGATGATCAGTCTGAAGATAAATTCGGGCGAGTCTTAGATGAGGGATGATATTTTTCTCATCTGCCTTGATAGTAAGATTATAATATCTGATGGCGGTTTCGAGTTTATTCAGGACAATATATGCTTCAGCAAGCTCAAACAATGCCACAGGATTACCAGGGTCCAAGTCGACAGCGTTTCTATATTCGATGACAGCAGTTTCAGGCTTATTCTGAGACATGAAGGTCCTAGCGCTTTTTATAAAATCTTCAGCCTGTTTTTCATTGCTTTTTGAACAGCCGATAATTATTGAAAGAATTAAAAGGAAAAATAAAATTTGATTTCTCAGGATTGTGGCCATGGATATTATTTACCTTTTTCGATATTTTTTATTTGCAAATCCAATGTATATGCTTGATAAGTAAATATCAATATTTACAATCTTCAATCAAGGTTTTATTTACACTATATGGAAACTTCCAATACAATATATCTAAAAGATTATTCTCCACCAGAATTTGTAATTGATTCCATTCATCTCATCTTTGAAATTGATGAGAATCAGACGAAAGTGACTTCCCGGATGAATATTCATAAGAATCCGGCGTTTTTTTCCGACAAGAACACCCCGCTTGTGCTGGACAAGGGAGAGTTTAAAATAGCGTCGGTTATAGCAGATGGGATGATCCTCTTAAAAGATGAATATATTGAAGATGATGATTTTTTGAGACTCACAAAACCACCGGATTCATTTGAACTTGAAATCACGACGGTTTTAAATCCAGAGAACAATACCAGCCTTGAGGGACTTTACTTATCAGGTGGGGTTATCGTCACCCAGTGTGAATCCCAAGGATTCAGGAAAATAACCCCTTTTCCTGACCGTCCGGATGTTATGACGGTTTATTCCTGTACCATTATTGCTGATAAAACTAAATATCCGGTTTTACTTTCCAACGGTAACCTGATTGATTCAGGAGCACTCGATAGCAATCTTCACTTTGCCAGATGGGAAGATCCGTTTAAAAAGCCCTGCTATCTTTTTGCCCTTGTTGCAGGCGACCTTGCCCATATTTCAGATCAATTTAAAACCCGTTCAGGGCGAACAGTTGAGCTAAAAATATATTCTGAAAAAGAAAATATCGATAAATGCGGGCATGCCATGGAATCTCTGAAACAGGCCATGGAGTGGGATGAAAAGAGGTTCGGCCTTGAATATGATCTGAATCTTTACCAGATTGTGGCCATCAATGATTTTAACGCCGGGGCTATGGAGAACAAAGGGTTAAATATTTTCAATTCCAAATTTGTTCTTGCCGACCCTAAGACTGCAACTGACGATGATTTCATGAATATCCAAGGTGTGATCGGTCATGAATATTTTCATAACTGGACCGGAAACCGTGTAACCCTTAAAAACTGGTTTCAGTTGAGCTTGAAAGAAGGACTCACTGTTTTCAGGGATCAGGAATTCTCATCAGACTTAAATTCCAGGGGTGTCGAAAGGGTTACAAATATCAGAAACCTGAGAGGATTCCAGTTCCCGGAAGATTCTGGCCCTATGACGCATCCGGTTATGCCGGAATCCTATATTAAAATGGATAATTTTTATACCATGACGGTCTATGAAAAGGGATCGGAACTTATCAGGATGATTAATCAGCTACTGGGAGAAAAAAAATTTCGGAAAGGGATGGATCTCTATTTTGAAAAATATGATGGAATGGCCGTTACTATAGAAGATTTTATTAGTGTTATGGAAGAGGCAGGGGAAAAAAATCTTAAGCAATACCGGTTATGGTATTCTCAATCCGGCACCCCTATTGTAACTGTCACAAAAGATTATAACTCTGAATTAAGCCAATTGAGAATTATCTTCAAACAAAAAACCCTGCCTGATCGAAATCAACGAGAAAAAAAACCGCTTCATATTCCTGTTTGCTTTGGTATTATTGATGAGAAGGGGAAAGACCTTATATCAGACGAAAAAAGTCTGATTGAACTGAGAGCTGAAAGCGAAACTTTTGTTTTTAACCATATTCCTAAAAACAGTCTGCCATCATACTTCAGGCAATTTTCTGCACCGGTAAAGATTGAAACAGACTTTACCGACGAAGAGCTTGCCTTTCTCATGGCAAATGACACAGATGAAATCAATCGCTGGGATTGTGCTCAAACTTTGTTTATTAAAGAAATCAAGCGGATTATCAAGGCAATTCAACTAAAAGAACCCTTATCTGTGTCTATGAACCTGATCAATGCGTTTCAAAATGCGCTATTGGACAAAAGGATGGACAGGGCTTTTATTTCAAAAACGCTTACTTTACCTTCTGAATTTGAAATCAAAGAGCATTTTGATCCTGTGGATGTTACAGCCATTAATAAAGCAAGATTGTTTTTAGAACAGAAAATTGCAAAACAATTAAAAAATAATTTTTTAAGCATAATTCATATTTGTTCCAAAGCTGATCAACTCAGCATATCTCATAATGCAATGGCAGACAGGAGTCTTAAAAATTTGTCTTTATCCTATCTTGGCAGCTTAAAGGCACAAGAGACCACAGATCTTGTTTATAATCACTTTGTATCAGCAAAAAACATGACCGATGAAATAGCTTCTTTTAAAATTCTGGCTGAAATTAATCCGGATATTAAACAAAAAGCAGTTGAAGGTTTTTATTTCAAATGGAAACACGACAAACTTGTTCTGGATAAATGGTTTGCGGTTCAAGCAGGATCAGGTCTTACTGATAGCCTTGACAGGGTGAAAGATCTTGTCAATCATCCGGATTTTTCTATAAAAAACCCCAATAAGGTTAGATCCCTGGTCAATATATTTGCTATTCAGAATCATATTAATTTTCATCGTATTGATGGCACTGGATACCGATTCATAGCGGATCAGATTATTTTATTAGATCAGATTAATCATCAGACTGCTGCAAGGCTGGCCTCATGCTTCAATCCCTGGAAAAAATATGACGATCAACGCCAGACCCTTATAAAATCAGAACTCGAAAGGATTCTGAATATTAAATCAATTTCAAAAAATGTGTATGAGATCATTTCAAGAGCGCTTGAGTTGTAAGTTCCCTGTTGTACTACAACCGCCAGAAATTGATTCCCAATTCTTTGGCTTCAATGGGATCAAAAACTGATTTCACATCTATTAGACAACCTTCCGGCTTCAGCATGTCTTTAAATATTGAAAGTCGCTTAGCAAGATATGCCTTATGTGGAACAGCAAGAATCAAGGCTGATAAATCTTTTAAGTCTTCCCAGTGGCACAGGGTTACATTGTAATATGCGAAAGCATCCTTTGGATCGGAAATAACATCATGAACCAAGACATCAGTTCCATAGGAATGAAATTCTTCTATAATATCGATCACCCTGGTATTTCTTAAGTCCGGGCAGTCCTCTTTAAAGGTAAGACCAAGAATGCCTATTTTTGCACCTTTGACGTTGAGGCCTTGGTTAATCATGATTTTAATGGTCTTTTCGACAATAAACCGTCCCATGTTGTCATTAATTCTGCGGCCAGATAAAATAATCTGGGGATGGTAACCTTCGGATTCTGCCTTAAAAGTTAAATAATAAGGGTCTACACCAATGCAGTGTCCACCGACAAGTCCGGGCTTGAATGGAAGGAAATTCCATTTTGTTCCGGCAGCTTCCAGTACATTTTTTGTATCAATCCCTAATTTATCAAAAATCAAAGCGAGTTCATTCATTAATGCAATATTCAAGTCTCTCTGGGTGTTTTCAATGACTTTAGCGGCTTCGGCTTCTTTGATGGTCCGGGTTCGATGGACACCAGCCTGAACAATGGCTTCATATAGATCTGCCACTTTGTCACATGTTTCTTGATCATCACCTGAAACAACCTTAATAATTTTTGGCAGTGTATGCTCTTTATCACCAGGGTTGATTCTTTCAGGAGAGTATCCCACGTGAAAATCTTTTTTCCATTTATAGCCGGATTCTCTTTCTAAAATCGGTACGCAGACATCTTCTGTAACTCCTGGATATACAGTGGATTCAAATATCACAATCGCACCTTGCTTCATGTATTTCCCTGCTGTTATGGAAGAGCTGACCATATATTTCAAATCCGGACGTCTGGCTTTATCAATAGGTGTCGGAACGGCAACAATAATATAGTCTGCATCCGAAACCTTTGACGGGTCAGAGGTGGGAAAAAAGAAGCTTGCCTTTTCAAATTCTTCTTTTGAAACTTCTCCAGTGGGATCTTGATGTTTTTTACAATTTTCAATTATTTTTTCTTTAAGATCCAAACCGATTGTATGAAATTTAGCACTGAAATGAACGGCTAACGGCAAACCAACATAGCCTAGCCCGATAACTGCAATTTTCGTATTTGTGTCCATCAGAATTGTACTCCGGTCTTTTTTATTTGTAATAGCCTTTATACCATTGAATAAAATTATTTATTCCCTCAACAATGGGAGTTGAAGGTTTGAAACCTGTATCCTTAATCAGATCATTTACATCGGCAAAGGTAGCTGGAACATCCCCGGCTTGTAAAGGCAAATATTCCTTAACGGCTTTTTTACCAATAGCTTTTTCAATAGTTTCAACAAATTCCATCAGGGAAACGGGCTGATTATTTCCAATATTATAAAGTTTATACGGAACGCGGCTGCTGGATGGGTTGGGCTTGTCGGATGACCAGTCCGGATCAGCTTTTGGTATTGTATTCATAACCCGGACAACACCTTCTACAATATCATCCACATAGGTGAAATCCCGCTGCATGTTCCCATTATTAAATACTTTGATGGGCTCATTATTTAAAATGGCTTTTGTAAAAAGAAAAAGCGCCATATCAGGTCTACCCCAGGGTCCATAGACGGTAAAAAATCTTAACCCTGTGGTTGGAAGATTATATAAATAGCTATAGGTATGGGCCATGAGTTCATTTGCCTTTTTTGAAGCTGCATACAGGCTGATGGGATGATCCACATTATGACGGACTGAAAACGGCATAAGGGTATTTAGTCCATATACAGAGCTGCTGGAGGCATACACCAAGTGTTTAACCTTTGAATGCCGACAGCCTTCAAGGATATTTCCGAAACCGACCAGGTTGCTGTCGATATAAGATTCCGGATTTTCAATACTGTATCTGACCCCTGCTTGGGCGGCAAGGTTAATAACATAATCAAATGAATGGGTTGAAAATATTTTTTTTATTGCCTCTCGATCAGCCAGATCAATGTGGTTGAATTCAAATTTTAAGCTGTTTTTAATTATTGAGAGCCTGTTTTTCTTTAGATTTACATCATAGTAATCATTTAAATTGTCTAATCCGCAAACTTCGTGGCCGTCATTCAACAGGCGACATGTCAGACTGAACCCTATAAATCCGGCTACTCCGGTTACAAGAACTTTCATTGTTTTCCCTCAAGATTAAATTGTATTATCACCGTATTTGTACCGGTTCAGATTTGTTTAGCACAGATGAGTATTATAGAACAATGGAAATCAGTTTAATTTTTCTTATAGGATACTTGATTAAGAATATATTATATCTAAATAAAAGAATTGGTAATAGCCGTTATTTTTCAAACACTATGGTAAATCAGAGTAAATAGGAGCACTGCTCCATTTACTGATTCTTTCCCAGCCGAATCTGTCTTCCCATCCATTTCTTCTATCTTTATATATCTTTCTTCTTTGCCCTGCTGGATATACCGGCCCGATATCAAGGATGCGTCTATCCACAGGCGATCTTCTATCTACAGGAGATCTCTTGGCAAATACTGTTTTTAGTTGAGGCATTTTCTTCTCCTTCATGAATGAATCTTATTATGGATCTTAAAATGAAGCTGAATCTGAGTTGAAATAAAATTTTTCGTACGAAATCAGTATGCGCTATAGATTTATATGATTATATAAAATTATTAGGAATTGTCAAAATGTTTTTATGGAAATATTATGGAAATACCAACTTTTCAAGAATAAGGCCCCAGAAACTATTTGATTCAGATGAAAAATACCATCCCAGATGAGTGGAGCACCTGGTACAGATTCCAATTTGCCATGAATAACCAATAAACCATGGGAATTCATTTGATAAAGTTGAAGCCGGGCAACAGTTTATAACATCTGAAAAACATCCAATTTCAAATACATAGCCATGGGGATTGGCAAATATGTGCCTAAAAGATTGATGAATGGCAATTTGTTTGGAGGGATCAGCTATATGATTATGGCAAAAGGCACAAACAATAATCTCTTTATCTTTTGAAAGCTTTTTTGCCTCTTCGGCATATAAATTATCCGGCGATTGTTTGCAGATGATTTTCATGTCCATCATTTCTTTATATACATCAAACTCCCTCTCTATCAATAAATGAAAGGGTTGCACCAACCGGAGCAAAAGAGAGAAATATAATGTTCAGACCCGGGATAAGGAACAGAATTCCAAAACCGATATGAAACAACAGGTTGTTTTTTAAAAATCTAATCCGGGTTCTAAAAGGATACATACGTCTGGCAGGTACAAGATCAGTATTGTCCCAGGCTAAAAATACCGCGGCTGCAATTGAAGATACAAATATGATAATGGGGCCCAAGGGGCTTAATAATCCGATAACCATAATAAAAAGAGTTATGACCACCGGGATTATCGCTCTTGGTATCTCTTGCTTTATAAGATGAATTAAAAAACTAAACCATGATGCCTGGCTCATTTGAATTTGTTTTCCAAGAATCATTGATTCAGTAATCCTGGACATATAGTCCATAATGAAAACGCAAAACAATAATTGTGAAATAAGATATGACAGCACCATGGAAATGACAGCAAGGCCTATGGACAGGATATATGAGATAACATGCCAAAAATATATCAACCATCCTGAATCCGGTTTTATCCAGATTGCGGTTAAAATTTCATCATGCCGGTAAAATATGAGGCCTGATACCAGAAAGGTCAACAGTAAAACAAAAACAAATCTCAAAAGCCCTAACATTAAAAGTTTTGGGGTTTTAAGAGCCAGAATGATCCCTTTAATGTTGTATTTTATACCCTCTAATAAATCCATATGTTTTCTCTTATCTTTATTGTTAAATTTGATCATTTGTACTATACAAATACCAATTTTTCAACTTTAAGGAGCAAGGATTGATGAAAATATATTATGTCGATGGTAAATTTGTTTCATCTGATCAGGCAGTTATACCTGTTGACGATCTTGCTGTTTTGAGAGGATATGGGGTTTGTGACATCATGCGGACTTACAATGGCAAACCTTATTTTCTCAAAGACCATATTCGTCGTCTGGAAAATTCCGCAAAAGAAATAGGATTATCATTGCCTTGGCAGACCAGGGAAATTACAGATATTGTGCTTGAAACATTAAATCGGAATCAGGTCACAGATGAAGCTAACATAAGAATTGTCATCACCGGGGGATCGAGCCCTGATTTTTTTTATCCCCAGGGAAACCCCAGAATGATCGTTCTGATCACGGATTTAAAAAAATTACCTGATACCTGGTATGAAGCGGGGGTAAAAGTCATTACCTATCCCCTTGAAAGAAGTTTGCCGGATGCCAAGGTTATTTCCTATATACCGGCAGCAATTGCTTTGAAAAAGGCGAAGGAAACAGGAGCGATTGAAGCCATATACATAAATCGCAAAATGGAAGCCTTGGAAGGAACCACAAGCAATTTATTTGCGTTTTTCGAAAATACTCTTGTAACACCCAAAGATGGTGTACTGAAAGGCATTACAAGGCAGGCAATTTTAGCTATTGCAGAAAAAAGCTATAAAACAGAAGAAAAGCCCGTTTCGTTAGCTTGCCTTTTGAACGCAAATGAAGTCTTTATCAGCGGAACAAACAAATGTATCGTTCCGGTGATTCAAATTGATGACACAAAAATAGGCAATGGCAGACCTGGACCTGAGACAAAAAAATTGATTGCAGCACTTGAGAAACATGCTCTTGAATTTATCAGCTCACCATCATGAGATTGTTGAATCCGGAATGCATTTAATCATAAAAGAAGTGTCTTGTGAAAATTCTTTATAGACAATGTTTTGTCTTTTGTAGATCACCTCTTCTGTAATATGAAAAAATCGTCTATAACAATCTATAAATTTTGCTCTGTATAAATTATTGGATTTATTCAAAAAGCCGGATTCCGTAATGGCCTTCCAGATGATTCGAGTATCCTGGGTGATGCAGGCATTATTTATCAGGGACATAATATCATCACTGATATGGATTTCGCCACTCCTTCCTGTGCTTTCCAATCTTGATGCATTATTGACGGCCTTACCGATGGCGGTAACGATTTTCCGCTTCTGGCTTCCCACGGGTCCGATAATTGCCGAACCTATTTCCATCCCTGCCCTGTAACTTAGATCGACCTTTGAGGCATCAATTAATTTTTTAACTCGGCCTTCATTGTCCATCGGATGTTTCCCAGATTTCAAGAGATGAATTTCATTAAAAATTGATGCAATCGTAAAGATCATCAGCATTACACGCTCGTGAGCACTTATCGAAAAACAGGCATCTTGTTTGTCAAATGGGGAGGCATTGATGAGGAAAACAGAATCACCAATAAAATTATCCACTCGACAGGAAAATCGATTTGCATTATCTGCAGCAACTTGGTGACATCGGTTTAAAATAAAAAAATAATCGCTGGGTTGGAAATTTTTCCGGATGGTGGCCGAACCCACCATATCAATGAAGGCATAAACACCATCAGGTATATTAACTGCTTTCATATTGAGCTGTTCTTCATCAACAGCACCGACTGCTTTTAAATACTTTTTTTGTGCATTTAATCGTATTTCCATATTTTTTAAATCAAGTGCAGTCTTTCTTAGACTTTTTTCTTTTCTCCAGATAATATGAGCTGCCTGTCGGCCTTTGGCAGACCCTATATGCGCAATGGAAGTCATTTGGATGGCGGAAATCAGAATGTCCAATCGTTTTTTTAACTGATCCACATTGACGAACTTCTCTTCGTCAATGTGGATCAGGTCCTCACAGATCGTATTAAATACGATGGAACCATAATCCGGGATATAGGCGGAAACAAAATTTTTTGCATTGAATTGCCTGACGATGGCGGTATTGATTCTTAAGCCGGGCAAGCGTTCAATGTCCTTTCCGTCATATGAATGTATTGAATAAACAGATTCACCTTCAAAATCATTGAGCTTATCCTGAATATTGTGAATGATTAGTATCTTCAGTCCTTTTTCATAGAATTCCTTATGAGTTCTCAAAACAAAAGATATAATACCGTCACTTTCTTTTTTTTCTCCAAATTGTGTGTCCCTGTAAATTCGGACAGGGGAAAGCCCATTTTTTTTTACGATAAAGGTTCCGAAATATTTAAGGATAAAGCCTGAAATTCCTTTTCCATCAAATTTATGCATTACCCCCCTGTCCCATTGTGCAGGAGGAAGAAATTTTAAATAGGTATGATTGGTTCCAAGCAGTAATCCCACATGCCTGGCCTGAAGCAATTTGAGAGAAAAAGATAAAAGCAGGTTCAGGACATTTTTCTTTTTAAATACAATTCTTTCAAATCTTTCAATATCAGGCAATTCTGGTTTCATTTTTTGAATAGGGGCTTACAAAATTATCAATACTCATAGGTTTATCATCAGTCTTATAAAATAGATTCTGAAACAGAGAAATTTCTTTTTCTTTGAATGAAACTAGGGAACCGATAAAAAAGACATGATATATGCGATAGATTTCATCTGAAATAATTTTTAAAAGCATGTCTTTATGTTTTTCCATTCGTATAATCCAATCATTAAGAGTTTTGATATAATGAGGTCTGAAATTTTCCGCAGTTAACAGTTCAAACCCTGAAGATGATGCCAGTTCAACAAGCTCGTGTTCAAACATCAGTTCTCCTCCGGGGAACATATATTTATTCAGAAAGGAATTTTCATATCCTTTTTTGATTTCCTGATTGGTTGTAATGGTATGCTGCATGAAAAGCCCACCTTTTCTAAGAGTGCGATAAACGGTTTGAAAGAAGGCATGCATATTTTTCTTTCCTACATGTTCCGACATGCCAACACATGAAATTTTATCAAAATTATCTGATTCAAGATCCCTGTAGTTCTGGATTTTTATTTTAATTTTTCCGGAAAGGCCTTCTTTGGCAATCCATTGGTCAGCATAGTTTTTCTGCTCTGAACTCAAGGTTATCCCTGTTACATTTGCACCATATTTCTTTGCTGCGTAAACGGCAAAATTACCCCATCCGCATCCAATATCCAAGAGATCTTGGTCAGGTTTCAATCTGAGTTTTCTACAGATAATATCCATTTTCTCAATTTGTGCATCATTCATGTGGGTTTTTTCATCTATATAGTATCCACAGGTATACCCCATTGTTTCACCTAAAAATAAACGATAAAACTCACTGGGAACATTATAATGGTATTCAATATTTTCTTTTTCCTTTATTTTCGGGTTTGAAAAAAAATGTGAAAAATAGTGGATCAAATTCTTTCTTTGATCCTTATTGAGCAACTGAGTACATACGAGTTCATAAAGTTCTTTAATACTGCCTGAAATATCGAAATATCCTTTTATATAGGCCTCACCAAGTGAAAAGGCGTTGGGATAAATAAGCGCCTTAAAAAATTTCCGATCCTTAATGTGAATTTTATGCTGAATATCTTCCCTGGCTGTAGAATATTTATTCCCTTTTGTATCAATGATTTCAAGAGGTATCATACCCTGATCAAGGATCTCAATAAACTTTTTCAGAAAAAAAGATTCATTTTTAAGAAGAGATTTCATTTTTAAGCCTTTCTTTAAAAATTGAAATTATTAATTACATTTTTTTGTACAGGCTATTAAAAACTTTGGCTTATTATATTAAATCTCTCAAAAATATAAAGGCTTATCTTTAAAATTTCTAAATTTTTTTAAAGTTTTAAAAAATGGCAGAAAAAATGATATTCAGACGATGGCCTTCAGAATATTTCTTGTTTCGAGAAGTGATCTGGAAATATTATTTCTGTTTCGCCCCAGTTGAATCCGGATACTGTCCTTTTTTATGAATTCAAAGGGGAAAAGATCCTGAAGGTGTCCGGTTAAAATATTAAAGGATTTTTTCAAGTGTTTTTCGGAAAACGTGAGGGTTAATACATCAGGAGTGATATCAAGACGTTTAATGCCTTTCTGGATGCAATACACCCTGAGCATAATTTTTAAAAGCATATTTTCTGCCTCTTTTGGCAGTCGACCATAACGGTCTGCAAGTTCTTTTTTTATATCGTTCAAGTCTGAAATATGGATGATTCTAGATAGCCTTCGATACAGCGTGAGCCGCTGTTCAACAGACTCTATATAATCATCGGGAAATCCTGATGACATGGCAACATTAATTTCCGGCTCCAGCGGTTCAATGGTTTCTTCCCCTTTTAAATCGTGAACAGCCTGACCCAATAATTTTAAAAACATATCATATCCGACAGCCGCAATATGACCGGATTGTGAAGCACCCAGAGCAGTGCCAGCACCTCTAATCTGTAAATCTTTCATGGCGATTTGGAATCCTGAACCAAGGTCTTTATATTCCATTAATGCTGACAATCTTTTTTTTGCATCCTTTGTCAACTTGGTTTCATCGGAAATAAAAAGATAGGCATAGGCCTGGTGATCACCGCGGCCAATACGCCCCCTGAGCTGATAAATCTGGGAAAGGCCGAAGTTTTCAGTCTTGTCGATAATCATTGTGTTGGCAGATGGGATATCCAGCCCGGATTCTATTATCGTGGTACAGACAAGGACATCTATCTCGGAATTAACAAATTGAAGCATTATTTTTTCAAGTTCAGTTTCAGAAAGCCTGCCGTGAGCGATCCCTATCCTTGCTTCAGGGATAAGCCCTGCCAGATTTTCTGAAGTTTTTAATATGGTTTTAATGTTGTTATGAACATAGAAAATCTGTCCGTTCCGGGACAATTCTCTTTTTACGGCATCTTTTACAACAGATGCTTCATATTTTGAAATATAGGATATGATAGGCTGACGATCCGCAGGAGGTGTCTTAATGACGCTGATATCTCTCATCCCGGTCAGAGACAGGTGAAGTGTCCGGGGAATAGGGGTGGCTGTCAGTGCCAGAACATCCACAGTGCTTCGTTTCGTTTTCAAACTCTCCTTATGTTTGACACCAAAGCGTTGTTCTTCGTCTATGACTAGAAGACCAAGAGATTTAAAATCAACATCTTTCTGTAAAAGTCGGTGAGTTCCAATAACGATATCCACAAGGCCTGAACTGATTCCTTTGAGTATCCTGATCTGATCCTTTCGGGACCGGAATCTTGAAAGACATTCTATATTGAAAGGGTATCCGGCAAATCGTTCTCTGAAGGTCGTAAGGTGCTGTTCGGCGAGAATGGTGGTCGGCACGACAACAGCAACCTGTTTTCCATCATTAACGGCTTTAAATGCCGCCCGGATGGCAA
>Ga0156388_1105_pt2 | contig 43577 bp, 30 predicted proteins | sample RifOxyA3_FD_108032 | JGI IMG/M metagenome (GOLD analysis project Ga0156388, IMG submission 108032) | Desulfobacterales bacterium RIFOXYA12_FULL_46_15
TGTCCCCTTTGACCCATTCGGCAAGGACATAGGGACCTGCACCTACCGGGTTCTGGCGGACGTCTTCCCCGTATTTTTCAATGGCAGCCGGGCTGATGGGGGATACAAGGGCCAGGGACATGGTCGCATCCAGGGGTGCGAACGGATATTTCAGATTTAATTGAACGGTGAGATCGTCAATTTTTACACATTCTTTGACCATGGATACGGCATACCGCAAGGGGACCCGCATTTCCGGTTTCATGATCCTGTCCCAGGTCTGTTTGACCACATCTGCATTGAACGGGGTGCCGTCACTGAATTGGACTCCTTTTTGAAGATGCAGGGTCATGGTCAGTCCGTCTTCCGATGTCGTGTGTTTGGCAAGAAGCCTCGGGTGGACATTGCCTTTCGGGTCCTGGTAATACATATTGTCATAGATCAGGTCGCAGATATTCTGGAACAGGGTGGTGGTCTGTTCCTGGGGATTAAAGGTATCGGCATCCACGCCGATTCCGATTTTTAATTCCTTGATCTGGGCTGCGCCTGCCATAGGCGAGATCCACAAAACCACCAGGGCCGTCAGGATAAGACGTGTAAAAATTCGTCTGAAATGCTTTCCTTTCCCATTTTTTTTCATCTTCACATCTCCTTTTCAAATAGTTTATTTATGATTCATCTTTGATGAATTGACCGCTTTTCATGACTTCTATAATGGCATCAGGTTCGTTTAATATGTCGATATCGTCCAGGGGATTGTGTCGTACCAGGACGATATCTGCAATCTTCCCCTGCTCAATAGTGCCGATTTGATTCTCCATCCCGAGCACCCTTGATGCAACCCCGGTTGCTGCCATGAGGGCTTCCATGGGAGTAAGCCCGCGTCTGACCAAGAGGGGGATTTCCATCAGGTTTTTCCCATGATAATTAAACGGGGTTCCGGCATCGGTTCCCATGGCTATGGCGACACCGGCCTGATGTGCTTTTTTAACGCTTTCTGTATGATGGGGTGTAACAATTGTATTTTTTTTTACAGCCCATTCCGGGATGCCGCCTGCAACCCCCATTTTGCCGATGTGATACATGGCGGCAATGGTGGGGATATAAAAGACCTTGTTTTCAATCATCAAGGAAATAATTTCATCGGTCAGATAAATGCCGTGCTCTATGGAATCAATACCTGCACGGAGGGCATCCATAATGCCCTTGCTTCCCATGGCATGGGTTGCTGTTTTTCTGCCTGCCTTATGGGCCTCTTCAATGCCGGCCTTCATTTCTTCATAGGTAAGTTGAGAACTTCCCGGCTCCACAGAAGATGTCAACACGCCGCCTGTGGCCATTAGTTTAATAATGTCGGCCCCGGCTTTGATCTGTTCCCTGGCAGCCCGCCTGACATCGTCCGGCCCGTCCGCCTCACGGCCCAGGGGCCACCCATGGCCGCCGGTCATGCAGATGGGGCAGCCGGAAGCCAGCACCCTGGGGCCTTTGATCAAGCCTGAGGCAATGGCTTGTTTCAATGCAAGATCAATGCCTTGTTTCCCCCCCAGATCCCGGACCGTGGTAATTCCGCCTGCCAGGGTTTTTAATGCATGCTTCACCCCTTTTATGGTGGTGATCGCATCTGATTCTCCGCTAATGGTTCTAATGGGGTCAGGGCTTGCATCCATCACAAGATGGACATGGCAGTCAATAAACCCGGGGAAAAGAACAGCGTCTTTGATAGGAATCTTGCGCGTATCTTTGTCAAGCCCTGAATCCGTTTCCCTGATACTGACAATTTTATCATTTTCCACCAGTACGGTGGCATGTTCCAACACCCGGCCATCTCCAATAAATACCCGGCCATCAACAAATGCCGTTTTCATGATTTCTCTCCGTTAGTTTTAATTCCTGCCGTATCGTACCCAAGGGGCCCATCCAGGTCTTCCCGTAGAATTTTTTTTGTCAGTTCAAAGTGATCCTTCATCAGTTTTTCAGCTTCTTCTTCACGACGATGAAGGATGCAATCATAAAATTTATAATTATAGTCCAGATCCTGCCGTTTATTTTTTTCATTCACAGGCCAGGTCTTTGCAATATCGTCGAATATTTCTGCAACCGCTTCCATGGCTGCTGTAAAGAGGCTGTTGTGGCAGGCTTTTGCTATCAGAACATGGAATTCAATGTGTTTACGCAGTTTGATTTCACCATTTCCCATTTCTTTTTCGCAGGCTTCAATATTGGCTCTCAGGGCTGCCAGATCTTCTTCGGTCCTACGGCGGATAGCCGTCTTGATCAATACCGGTTCCAGGGTCTGCCGAAAATCAATGACTTCATCCTCGGTCAGTGTGCCGAATTGAAAACAATTGACCAGGGAGTCCCCCACTTGTTTCATATCCGGGGCTGATACAAAATTGCCGCCATACATGCCCCGGACTTTCCGGATCAGACCTTTGGCCTGCATTTCCCGCAGAGCCTCGCGTACTGCCACCTTGCTGACCTTAAACTGGGCGGCAATTTTTTCTTCCGTGGGCAGTTTATCCCCCTCTTTCAGGGAGCCGTCCCGAAGTGCCTGTTCCAGGACTGCCATGATTTTATCCGACACCCGGTCTTTTTTGATTGAGAAATTTTGAAAGATATTGTCCAATTCCTATCCTTTCAATAAAAAAACTATAGTTAGTTTTTTATCCATATGCTTTTTTATTGTCAATAAAAAAGATGATGTTAAAAAAATAATAAGGGGTGATCCAGGGAGGATTTATTAGGATTGAAAACTTGGATTTGTTCTGCTACGGTTATGTCGGGTAACGTGTGATGATAAAGTTTTTCGGTGGAGAGATGAAATGCGGTTTAAAAAAATAATTGTTTTTATTCTGATTCTTACCTTTTACGCCTGTTTAAAAGGTTTTGCAGATGACAAGACAACCCTGTCCCTTGAAAAAGCAGAGATTGAAAAACAGATCAGTTATGCACTGGGTTATGATATCCTGGAACAGATGAAAGGAAATTTTCCCCTTGACCCTGACCTTTTCATCATGGGACTCGATGATGCAAAAAAAAATCAACCCAGGCTTTCCGAGGAAAAAATAAAAGACCTTTTAACCTCCTATCAGAGGATTTTAAGACAGAAACAGATTGAGAAAATGAAACTGGATTCAGAGAAGAACAGGAAAGAAGGAACCGCGTTTTTAGAGGCCAATAAAAAAAAGGAAGGGGTTCTCACTCTCTCAAGCGGGCTTCAATATAAGATTCTGACCCAGGGAGAAGGCCCTGTTCCAAACCCGATGGATACGGTGGAATGCCATTACAAGGGCACCCTGATCGACGAGACGGTTTTTGATTCATCCCATGACAGGGGAGAACCTGCCAGATTTCAGGTCAACCAGGTCATCCAGGGCTGGGGTGAAGCCCTTCGGATCATGAAGACCGGTTCCACCTGGATACTCTATGTTCCGGCTGATCTTGCCTATGGAGACAGGGGAGCCGGGGATATGATAAAACCGGGGGCGACATTGATTTTTCAAATCGAATTACTGGGTATTGTGGCGCAAGGATATTATGATAGTTCTGGGAATTAACGGAAGCCCGCGTCATCAGGGCAATTCAAGCTTTCTCATGTCGCTTTTCATGGAAGAAATGAAGAAAAAAGGCCATGAGACCGAAGTCTTGAGTGCGGTCCGTCTTAAGATCAATCCCTGTATCGGGTGCGGCCATTGCGAAACAAAAGGTGTTTGTATTTTTGATGATGATTTTACCCGGATTTTTCTGCCGGCCGTTATTAAAGCAGACATTCTTGTCCTTTCCTCCCCTGTCTATTTTTATGCATTTCCGGCAGCGTTAAAAGCCCTTATCGATCGCATTCAGGTGTTATGGTCCAGAAAATACAGGCTTGAACTAAACGAGTTTAAAGGCCGCAGCCGTAAGGGGGTGCTCTTGGCTGTAGGGGCAACACGTGGAAAAGACTTGTTTGACGGCTTGAAGCTGACGGCCCGGTATTTTTTTGATGCAGCCTGTATCAGCTATGCAGGCGATCTCTGCTATAGGGGCATTGATGAAAAAGGGGAGCTGGAAAAGCACCCCTCAGTTCATGAAGATGTAAAACACCTGGTTGAAGATCTTATCCAATAAAAACATCAGGCAGCACAATACTGCCATGGGCCGCTTTTAATGCCAGAAGTTCTTTTTTTTGTCCGGCAAGGATTTTTGGCAGGGTTTCAGGCAGCCTTTTTTCCTTGGCATAGGCGGTTTCCTGAAGTTCAATCCGCTTGATGATATTATCGAGATAAAGGGAGAACTGTTTCATATAAAGGTCTTTTGGATAGTCTTTGTTGATAATGTCTTTAAATAATGATTTCAAGTCTTCATATTTCGGGAGGTTGCCGATGGGGGTGGACAGATATCCGGTTTCAGCATGGGCATATCTTTCAAGCCAGGAGAGCCATACTTTTACATCTCTTTTTTCACCGAGGAGTCTGGGAGAGTCCCCGCCTCTTGCCTTGTCCGTTAAAAAATAATTCAGGCCTGCCATTACGGGTTTGTATTCGGGTCTGATCTTACTGCTGGCGAAGAATTTAAACTGGACAGCCATATAATCGGCCAGTGCCCCTGGAATGAACTGGCCATTGGCCCAGGGCGCTCTTTTTACCCCTGTAGCCCCTACCTCTGTGGCTGTGGCGGCGGAAACAATGCAGGCCCCGATAGCGACGCCTGCATCGGAATTTTTGGCTACCCAGACCGGGGGCATGGTATCGGCATCCCGTCCGCTGTAGGTAAAGACCCGGGTAATGACCCCTTCCGGGTTATCCGCTTCCCTGGAGTAATTTTCAAGACAGGTTGAGCTTATGGTACACCTGGAATTGGGATGGGACAAGGGGATGGGTTTGCCTTGATCATCGGTCTTGCCTTCATGCCACTCTCCCTGGAAATTGAACCCTTTCCGGGGATGGGGCTCGTTATTTCCGACCCAGTGGGGCACCTTGTTTTCATCAATCAGAACATTGGACCAGATGACTTCATGACCGGGCCGGCGCAGGACTTTCATGAGCAAAGGATCTCCTGTCTGGTTGACATCCTCTACAATACCGAAGATACCGCATTCCGGGTTGATACTCCGGATGGAGCCGTCTTTGGCGATCCACATCTGGGCAAGATCATCGCCGATGAATACATTACCGGCCATGGCTGTGGTGGTTTTGCCGCACCCGCTGGGGGCGGCCCCGGCAAACCAGGTGATGCGGCCTTTGGGGCCATGAATCCCGGTGATAAACATATGTTCGGACAATTCATTCCCCGGGTTGTCATAAACCGCTTTATCCACGGCAAACCTGTGGTTTCCTTTTTTCAGGAGCAGGGTATTGCCGGCATAGGTGCATTTCCAGGCATAGGTGGTTCGGAATTTACGGTCCATAAACACCCTGGCATCGGGAAGATCTTCGGTCCGGTTCAGGCCTTCGCTGTGAACATTGGTGAAAAAATGCCCCAGGGTGGTGACCTCTTTGTCAAAGGCTTCATAGGCATTCCTGTAGAGAAGTTCCGCACTATGGGAGACATAGGCAGAACTTGTGATCTCAAGGGCCGGGTTTGAGGCGGGCGAACCCACGGGTCCCCTCATATAAAAACCGATGATCATGGTTTTGTCTTTCATGATGTCCGTCATATGGGATCTGACCTGTTCAAGGGCAGTGGGCCTGTCCATCCGGTTGGCCAGGGAAGAGATTTCATCTTCCGGGTTTGCAATATAATAGGTCCGGTCAACAATTCTTCCCTGTTCCCTGGCAAGGTCGAAATGAATGGTGTGGCCTTCCATGGCAAGGGGCTGTTCTTCTTTTTTTTCAAGGGCCAGGGTTCTGATGAACTTTTTATCCTCCGGAGACCCGGTATTGACAAAAATATCCTTTGGATTGCAGATCACAATGGAATTAGCGATCCGTTTTAAAACGTCAGGATGTTTGAACCGTAAAATCCGGCCCAGATTTTCTTTATCCATGAATTTTTCAAATATTTTTTTTGCGCTGTGCTCTGAATCCACTTTGCCGAGTTCAGTGATGATATCCATGTCTTTCTGTGTAATCTGCATCTTGTCTCCAATATCATAAAAGTTAAGGCTTTTTTTACGTTTAATTTGTTTCATATAATTATTAGCTTCTTTTTTCAATAGAATAAACTTTCATTGTGTTTTCGTGATAACCGGTATAAAAACAGGCGGATGAGCGAGATAACAGGATTTGATTTTGCAGGGGATACAAATGCAGAGGAAAATATTTGCGGATTTACACAATCATTCTACCTTATCAGACGGTGAATTCACCCCGGAAGAATTGATTGGAAAAGCAAAATCCTTGGGATTAAAGGCAATTGCCGTTACAGACCATGACACAATAGAGGGGTTGAAAACCGCAATTGACTCTGGAGAAAAACAGGGAATCGAAGTGATTCCGGGAACGGAAATTTCCATCCGCTTCAAGAAACCCTTTTTTACAGGGACTCTTCACCTGTTATGCTATTTTTCACCAGATATGCTTTATGACAAAGAATTTACAGCAGAGATGAACCTTGCTCTTTCCAGGGGAAGAGGGGAAGCCCTTGTCCGGGCAAGAATCTGTGAAATCAATCGGTTCTTCGGCCCAAAGGGGAAAACTCCGCTGCTGATGCGGGACATGGAATTTGAACACATCGCAGAATTGAGCCAGAATGCCACGCGGCGGCATTTTGCCAGGGCCCTAAAGGAAACTTTCGGCATTAAAGATGATCAAACAGTTCATGTTGTTCTTGGGAATGACAGTCCAGCCTATCTTCCTTCAGGAACCGGCCTGGAATACGTCCAGGGGATGATAAGGAAAAAAGGCGTTCTTTGCGCCCTTGCTCATCCGGCAGCAGGATCATTTCCAGGCAAAGGGCATTATAAGGAAGTCCTGCCCCCACTTGATATTGTGCTTCAGATTCTGCCGGAGTTTCTTGATGCAGGGATCCGCGGCCTGGAAGTGTATTACCCGGGGCATACAAAAGAGCACCGGGATCTTTTAAAATCACTGGCAGACCGGCATCATCTTCTTATCACCGGGGGATCGGACTGCCACGACGGCATGGATCGCCCCACAGGGGTAGAAGGTTTAACCGAATCAGAATACCAGAAATTTAAGGCGGCATTGATATGAGACGAAAAGAAAGAGAAATCGGCAACAGGGAGGAGATTGAAAAAATTTTAAAGAATAGCACTGTCTGCCGTCTTGCCATGGTGGATGAAGATAAGCCCTATATGGTTCCCATGAATTTCGGATACCGGGAAGGTGCTCTTTATCTGCACAGTGCTCGGGAAGGAAGAAAAATAGACCTGATCCGTAAAAACCCCAATGTCTGTTTTGAAGTGGATGAGATTGTCCGTTTTAGAAAAGCAAAGCTTGCCTGCGACTGGGGAGTGGAATATAAAAGCGTGATCGGGTCAGGTAAAGCGATTCTTCTTTCCACCCGGGATGAAAAAATCCAGGCCTTCAATATTATCATGGCACAGTATTCCGGCAGGGAGTTTGAATACCCGGACGAGATGCTTGAAAAAACCCTTGCCATCAAAATTGAGATTGAGAAGATGACCGGCAAGAAATCCTGACGGCTTAAAAAAAATGTGGCATTGAAGACACTTAAAAAGGGTTCCTCTTGTTTCCGGAGATGAAAACCGGAGTCAAGGGTCAGGTACTGGGCCAGGGTAATGAGAACGGAATTACGGCCGAAATTGATCAGGACCATGGCAATGATATAAATCTTGAATAATAATAGATATTTTTTTATAGTGAATGGTGTATTAAATCATTCAATCAGATATCATGCCGGTACCGTGTTTTGTATGATATCAACCTTCCCGGGGAACAATAGGCAGGAAAATGAAAAAAAATATTTTATTCGTGGATGATGAGCCCAATATCCTCAAAGGTCTTCAAAGAAGCCTGAGACCTTTAAGAACTTTTTGGGACATGGAATTTGCAGAAGGGGCAAAAAACGCACTGGCACTTCTTGAACGGCAGGCCTTTGATGTCATTGTTTCAGACATGCGGATGCCGGAAATGGATGGTGCGGAACTGTTGAAAATCGTACAGAAAAAATACCCCACGATGGTGAGGATTATCCTGTCCGGTCATTCGGATCAGGAAATGGCTATGAAATCCGTAAAAGCCGCTCACCAGTATCTTTCCAAGCCTTGTGAAAAAGATGTGCTGATCATTGCCATCGCAAGGGCCTGTGCCTTGAGGGATCTTTTAAATAAAAAGACACTTCAGGATCTCCTGGGAAGGATCGAGACCATGCCCAGCATCCCTTCGCTTTATTCCCGGATCATGGAAGCCCTTCGATCTTCCGAGAGTTCTCTTGCAGATGTGGGTGAGATCATTACAAAAGACATGGGAATGACGGCCAAGGTACTCCAGCTGGTCAACTCCTCTTTTTTTGGGATGCCCCGTCACATATCCGGTGCAAAGGAGGCTGTTGCCCTTCTCGGGATGGACGTGGTAAAAATACTGGTATTGAGCATAGAAGTGTTTTCCATATCAAAAAATGCTGTGGGCCTGATCCCGGTGCAGAAAATTCATGAGCATTGCATCAGAACAGGGGTCATTGCCAATAAGATTGCCGGGCTGGAAAAAATGGACAAGAAAAAGTCTGATAATGCCATGATGGCATCAATCCTTCATGATCTTGGAAAATTATTGCTGGCAGAGTATTTTACAAGCGATTATGCAAAGGTCATGGAAATCACCCGGAAAGATAACATAACGGTTTTTGAAGCGGAAAAAGCGGTTTTCGGTGTCACCCATGCCGAGGTCGGGGCCTATCTCCTGGGGCTCTGGGGATTGCCGGAAGCAATTGTTGCCGGTATTGCCTTTCATCATACTCCTTCAAAATATATTTCAAAGGAATTTGAACTCTGCGGAATCGTCCATGTGGCAGAACTTATGGAGCATCATGAGCAGCAGCAACCGGCCGGATGGGACAGGCTTAACGGGCTTGATGAGGACTATCTGGAAAAACTCGGGTTGTCAGACAGAATTCCGCTCTGGCGGGATTATATCAGGGGAAATCCGTTTTGAAAAGCATCCCCGATTGCTGTGGCGATCCCATTGTCGTCTATGACCGGGAGGGGTTGGCAACCTATGTCAATCCTGCCTTTGAAAAGGTTTTCGGGTGGAAGGCCGAGGAATTGATAGGGAAAAGGATTGATTTTGTCCCGGAACAGGCCATGGAAGAAACCCGGGAGGCAATCGGCCGGATTTATTCCGGAAAAGCCATAGTGGGGATGGAAACCATAAGAAAGACCCGGTTCCGGGGAAATATCCATGTCCGGCTGAGCGCGGATGCCCTTCCGGGTGATGACGGCCGTGTTAAAGGCATGGTCGTTACCTTGCAGGATATTACCGATCTTGTTCTGTCCCGGTATGAAGCATTCAATGCAAACAAGGCCAAAAGCGATTTTCTTTCCAATATCAGCCATGAAATCAGAACCCCCATGAACGGTCTTATCGGGATGATCGATCTCATCTTGAACACAAGGCTGGATGATGAACAAAAGGAATATGTGGAGGTGCTGCAAAACAGCGCATCAGCCCTCATGTCGGTGATTTCTGATATTCTTGATTTTTCGAGAATTGAGTCTGGTAAGATGGAATGCAGCCATATTAATTTTGACTTACAGACAACCCTTGAAACAGTGAGGGATGCAGTATCAGGAAAAATTGAAAAAAAAGGCCTTGCTTTTTTTCTCACCACTCAGGGACAGATTCCGCTTTTATTAAAAGGAGATCCGGAAAAGCTTCGCCAGGCTTTGCATCATCTTCTTGAAAATGCAGTCAAATTTACCGATCAGGGTGAAATCCGCCTTTGCGTGGTCCTTTTAAAGGAAAATAAGACCCATGCCGCTTTCAGGTTTGATGTGGAGGATACCGGGACCGGTATTGAAAAAGAACGTCAGGATGCCATTTTTGAGGCTTTTTCCCAGGCAGATGCCACTGCTACCAGGAAATACGGGGGAACAGGAATCGGTCTTACGATTTCAAAAAAGCTGGTTCACCTGATGGGGGGAAAAATCGAGGTTGACAGTACACCGGGAAAAGGTTCGATATTCAGGATAGAGCTGGAATTTGAAAAACAGGCAGTACTTCCTCAAATGATGGGTCCGATTCCCAGGACCCTGAAAGGCAAAAAGCTCCTCATTGTGGATGATGACGCAGCGAGCCGGATGATTATGAGAGAGTTTGCAAAATCCTGGGGATGTGTCTGTGATGAAGCGGCAAATATCCATCGCGCCATGGAAAAACTGGAACCGGCCGGGCAGGCCCGCCAGGTATTTGATATTGCCCTGATTCATATGCAGCTTGGTGGGGGGGCACAAGGGGAAGTCCTTGCAACACGGATCAGAAATAACGCCTGCTATTCCGCTATGATCCTGATCCTCCTGTATTCCACCGGTGAAAGAGGGGATATCGAGCGGCTCAAATCCATTGGTGTAGAAGGGTACCTGCCCAAACCCGTGGATGCCGATCTTTTGTTTGACTGCATTACCACGGCAATGGCTTTGAAGGAAGATAAGGCAGGCTCAGGCTTGATCATCACACGGCATTTCCTGAAAGAGAACAGAAAACAGCGCCATCCGGTCCTTGTTTTTGAACCCGGCAGTGTCAGCAAAAAAATTGTGCGGAATGTTCTAACCCAGGCCGGTTATGCGGTTGAGGTTGCAGAGACAAAAAAAGAAATGCTGGATGATTTTGAAACCGGCCGGTTTACCATGGTCCTCCTGGGAACCTCTCCGGATGATCCCGGGCCTGATGAAATCATTTCAAGGATCAGACTCATTGAAAAAACAAAAGGGTTTGAGAAAACAACCCTTCTTTTGATGACACAATGCCCTGACGATAAAAATACGGCAGCGGACGGCGTGGATGAGGTTATTGTAAAACCTTCGCCTGCCAGTCAGTTGCTCGCAGTCATTGAAAAATGGACAAGACACAAACCAAACCCTTTTGCCGTAAAAGAAAGGGATGCGGACAAAACCCGTATTTTTAATTACGGACAGGCACTTGAAAGGGCAATGGAGGATAAGGAATTTCTTTTCATGGTTGTCAATGAATTTATCAAAACCCTGCCTGAAAAAATTTCAGCCATTGAAAAAAATTTCAAGGACCAGGATATGACCGGGTTGACGCAAAAAGCCCATTCACTAAGAGGGTCTGCCTCCACCATCGGGGCAGATGCAATCAGTGCTGCGGCCCTGGAGCTGGAAAAAGCAGGAGATACAGGGGACATGAACACTTTTTTGAAAAAGATACAGCAGGTGAAGGATGAATTTCAAAAATTCACCACCCATATCAACACTATGGATTGGAGTGGCTTATGAAGATTCTAATTGCTGAAGATGACTATGTTTCAAGGCTTCTTGTGAGAAAAGCAGTCGGGAAAATCGGCCATGAGGTCATTGAGGCGGAAAACGGCAGGATTGCCTGGGAACTCTTCCTGGAACAGGAACCGGATATGATCATTTCCGACTGGATGATGCCGGAGATGGACGGGATCACCCTTTGTCAGAAGATCCGGGCTTCAGGAAGAAAAATGTATTCCTATATCATGCTGCTGACGGCAAAAGACAAGATGACCGATCTTGTGGAAGTGTTTGATGCAGGTGCGGATGATTATATTATCAAGCCCTTTAAACCCGATGAATTGCGCTCAAGGATCAAAACCGGGGAAAGGATTGTCCAACTGGAACGTAGGCATCATCAATTGCAGGAAGAATTGATTCTTCAGAACAAAAAACTGGACTCAACTCTCAGGGAATTAAAGACAACCCAGGGCCATATCCTTCAATCCGAGAAAATGGCTTCCATTGGCCAGCTTGCAGCAGGTGTAGCCCATGAGATCAATAATCCCATCGGGTTTATCGGCAGCAACCTGGATGCCTTGAAAGACTATATGGAGGATGTGGACGAGCTTTTATCCCATTATCAGAAACTGTGTAAATTATTGGTTGCCGCCCCGGGGGGAAGCCTTTGCACGGAAATACAAAATGAGGTCAAAGCCATTACTGAGTTTGAAGAACAGATTGAAATCGACTATCTTAAAAAAGATATTCCGGAATTGCTTCATGACTGCAAAGACGGGACACAGAGGGTTGGAAAAATAGTTGCAGACCTGAAAAATTTTGCCCATCCGGGTAATGACAAGCAGATGCTGGTGGATATTAATAAAGGCCTTGAATCCACTCTGAATGTTGTTTACAATGAATTGAAATACAAGGCCACCGTTACCCGGGAGTTCGGAGACATTCCAATGGTTGAGGGATTCCCCCAGAAACTGAACCAGGTATTCATGAATATCCTGGTAAATGCAGCCCAGGCTATTACGGAAAAAGGGGAAATCCGGATTAAGACAAAAAAAGAAGGCGGGCAGGTGCTGGTTGCCATTTCAGATACCGGGTGCGGGATTAAGGAAGAGCATCTTCAAAAAATATTCGACCCGTTTTTTACAACCAAGGAGATTGGCAAGGGAACCGGGCTTGGAATGAATATTGCCTATAATATCATCCAGGAGCACAAGGGGAAAATCAGTGTTCAGAGCACTGTGGGAAAGGGAACAACATTTACCGTGAGTCTGCCGGGAAAAACATGACAGGAGATGAAAATGATTAGGGAGAAATTCAACAATGATTAACCGGTTTCAAAAAAGTCTAGATTTAAAACTGGCAGGGTCTTTATTTGCGGTTCTTTGCGCAGCATTTTTTATTTTCATGATGTTTTTACCAGGCATCCCCCTGGGCCGTATGGTGGGGACAGGGGTGATCTGCATTGTATTTGTTATGGCAGCCATGGGGATTATTTTTCATGTCCTTTTTTTCAAACCTTTGAAAATGCTGACACAGGGTCTTGAAAAATCGATCCGGGGAAAGGACCGGGATCTCACCATCCGGCTTTCCATGGACCGGAAGGATGAGATCGGTATTCTTGCCGATTGTTTTGACCGGTTTATTTCAAACCTGGATGATATTATCATGAATATCGGGAGAAAAACGGAAACCGTTGCAGCGTCTTCATCCGAAGTCTTTATGGCTTCCGAGCGGATGCATGAGGAATCTTTTGACCTGTCTTCCCGGTCCAATTCGGTTGCTGCAGCTGCCGAAGAAATGAATTCAAGCATGCATATGGTTGCGGCCGCCAGTGAAGAGGCTTCCACCAATATCTCCATTGTTGCCGATGCCGCAGGTCTGATGCAATCCAATATCACCGGGATTGCACACAATTGCGATGAGGCAAGACAAATTTCCAGCAATGCGAAACAGCAGGTGGATATTGCCTCAGAAAAAGTAGGCCGTCTGGGCGGGGCTGCAAAAGAAATCAGCAAAGTCACCGCAGTTATTACCGATATTGCGGAACAAACCAATCTTCTGGCTCTGAATGCCACCATTGAGGCAGCAAGGGCAGGTGAAGCCGGAAAGGGTTTTGCCGTGGTTGCAGGGGAAATCAAGAACCTGGCTGCCCAGACGGCTCAGGCAACGGAAACCATCCGGGAAAAGATCGAGGGCATACAGGATTCCACCCGCGAGACGGTTCACGAGGTCGGTACGATTTCAGAGGTTATCTCCAGGGTGGATGCAATTGTCAATGAGATTGCAAAGACCGTTGAGGAACAATCCAGGACTGCCACGGAAGTTGCCGGTAGTATTGAGCAGGCCTCCATCGGTATTTCCGAGGTGAACGGGAATGTGGCCCAGATCTCCCAGGTCGCATCCGGGATTGCAAAGGATATTGCCCAGGTGGATCATATTGCATCTGAAATGTCCGGCAGGGCAGGAGGCCTGACCAATGGGGCAAAGGACCTGGATAGGCTCTCCCTGAACCTTCGGCAGATGATTTCCATTTTCAGGGTATCCATGGACAAAACAACCACTTTATCCGGTTTCGGAGCGGCTGAAAAATCCGTTCCTGACCTCATGCCCTGGCGGCCTGCATTAGAGACCCGTATCGAGGAAATCGACACCCAGCATAAAGAGCTTCTGCGCCTGATCAATCTTTTACACAAGGCCATGAAACAGCAGAAGGGCGCAAAAGAGGCAGGCGGAATTTTGAATGATCTGGCTAAATATACGGTTTTTCATTTTGGCTTTGAAGAAGAGCAGTTTAAAAAATACAGATACCCGGAAAATGAAAGCCACAAAAAAATCCATAAGGACCTGGTTGCAAAGGTAAAGGCATTTCAAACGGATTTTGAAAACGGGAAGGCCACGGTTACCATGGATCTCATGGATTTTCTGGTGGAATGGCTGAAAACCCATATCATGAAAACCGATATGGCCTATGTTCCGTTCTTAAAGGATAAAATGAGATTCAATAAATAACCGGTCTTACAAGGCGGAGACGGTATGGATGAGAATAGAAGAATTCTGATTATAGATGATGATGAGGGTATCCGTGAAACCTACCGGGGAATTTTCATGCCTGAAAAGGTGCCTGACGTATTTTCAAGGGGAAGGGAGCTTTTTGGGGAAAAAATAAATTCAAGACTCATAAATACGTGTAACATAATCTATGAGCCGGCCCTGGCTGAAAACGGGTTGCAGGGGATCAGGCTGGTTAAGTCGGCTTTGTCGGAATCCCGGCCCTTTGCAGTTGTCTTTATCGACATGAAAATGCCGGGATTGAATGGTGCGGATACTTCCCGGAAGATATGGGAAATTGATCCTGATGTGAAAATTGTGATTGTCACGGCATACAGTGAATATTCGCCTGAAGATATTATCGCCGTTACCGGCCGGGATAATATCTTTTATCTGCGCAAACCCTTTAGCCATGAAGAGATCCTGCAATTTGCAAGAGCCCTGACCAATGAATGGAACCTTGAAAGAAAAAGACTTGATCTTGAAAATGAGCTAAAGGAAATGAACCGGAATCTTGTGGAAAGGGTCCAAAAACAGGCAGCACTGATGATTCAATCGGAAAAAATGGCCTCGCTGGGCCTTCTTGCAGCCGGTGTGGCCCATGAAATCAATAATCCTGCCTCGTTTATCAACTCAAACCTGTCGGTGGCAAAAAAATATATCAGGAAAATAGCCGCCATGCATGGGAAATATGAAGCAATGGAATCTTTCCTTAAGCAAACCGGGAGCGATACTGCCTTGCAGATCCTGGAGGATATGATTGCCTTTAAAGAGGAAAATGAAATAAAGATGATCCTGACGGATTTTGAAGAGCTTACAGATGAATCCATTGAGGGCATCAACCGGATCAGCACAATTGTCAGAGATCTGAGAAATTTTTCCAGGATTGATGAAACCGAATACGAATATATTGATATTAACAATGCCGTTGATTCCACATGGAATATTATTCAAAATCAATTCAAATACAATGTGATCTTTGAAAGAGATTACAGTGACCTGCCCGAATTCCGTTGCTATCCCCAGAAACTCAAGCAGGTATTGATGAATCTTTTGATCAATGCCGGTCAGGCAATTGAAAAAAAAGGCATGATCCGCGTTTCAACCAGGATGATATCAAAGGGCCGGCGTGAATCAGACTCATTGATTGAGATTTGTGTCTCAGATACAGGCTGCGGAATCCCTGCAGAGAATCTGGGCCGGTTGTTTGATCCTTTTTTTACTACCAAACCTGTGGGAAAAGGGACAGGACTTGGATTAAGTGTTGCTTATGAAATCGTAAAGGCGCATGAGGGGAATATCAAAGTGGAGAGCGAACCTGGAAAAGGGTCTGTATTTACCGTTCATCTGCCTGCACTCGTCCGGTAGAACAAAAAAAGATGTTCCCGCATATAGGATCGGCTTAAAGAAAAAAAGGAGACATGATATTGGATACGATTCTGGTAGTCGACGATGAAAAAAAAAATCTGAATGCGATCCGGCGGATTTTTTCCGGTCCGGAATATAAACTCTATTTTGCCTCAAGCGGAGAAGAGGCAATGGAGAAGGTTGAAATACATTCTCCCTCCCTTGTCATCATGGATGTTATGATGCCGGGTATGGACGGGATCGAAGCCTGTTCCAGGATCAAGGTAAAAAATGAGAATATCATGGTCCTCATGCTGTCTGGGAAATCAGGAATCGAAGACAGGATGAAGGGTTACGCCGTCCTGGCCGATGATTATATCGGCAAACCCTATGATCCTGACGAACTCATTGCAAAGGTCAATATCCTGCTTCGGCTTTTCAATGCAAAAAAGGAACTGGCAGATATGAACGAAAATCTTGAAATCACTGTTCAAAAAAGGACGGGAGAATTGATCGCAAGAGAACGGCAGGCCCTAACAGGAAAAATGGTGCAGGGGATTGTTCACAATCTGAGGGGGCCGCTTGCTGTTGCTGCCAGCCATGCTCAATTATTATCTCTCCTGGTGGATGAATATCAATCGGCATCTGATCCGGCACCGCCCGTGAATATGGATTTTATAACTGAAGTGAAAACAAGGAACAATAAGATCCTTGATGCAATCGGGAAAGGGTCTGAACTGATCGATACCCTTGTTTTCCAGGGAGGGGCAAACCCCAGGGAGAAAAGACGGCCCCTTAATTTAAATGAGCTGATACAAAAAGAAGCCAGGTTTCTGAGGAGTGAAATCATCATGCACCACGGGGTCGAACTAAAACTGGACCTGGCTCATGAATTGCCGTTGGTTAATGGCCGGTATACTGATTTTTCACAGGTTTTTTACAATCTTGTAAAAAATGCCTGTGAAGCCATGGCCGGTTCGGAGAAAAAAAAGCTTACAATTTCAAGCCGTCATTCTGCTTCAGAAATTATCCTTTCTTTTTCCGATACAGGGCCCGGGATAGATCCTGAGCTGAAAGCAATGATCTTTGATCCTTTTTTTTCAACCAAATCCGGTGCGGATAAAACAGGGTCAGGGTCAGGGCTCGGACTTTTCATCTGTGCCAGGCTCATGAGTGAATACAAGGCGTTTATATCGGTCAGAAACCTGGACCCGGCCGGGTGTGAATTTTCCATACAAATCCCTTTACAGGATTCAAAAGAAAAGGATGATCTGCTAAAACCGTAATATTAAGGAGGATCAATCATGGGAAAAAAAACAGGCAGGGTTATCAGGACGGCGATAGGGTTCTGGGCTGTTTTTCTGTTTATCGGACAGGCCTGTGGCAGGGATCTGCCGGAGATAAAAGCAAGCGGTGTGATCAGGCATCTCGGGGTTCCCTATGCTAATTTTATCACCGGAAGCGGTGACGGCATGGATGTAGAACTGGTCCGGCTTTTTGCCGGCCATATCGGGGTCAGGTATGAATATGTCAAAACTTCCTGGGGTACTGTTATCGGGGATCTGATTGGAAAAAAAGTAAAGGTTGCTGGAGATGATGTTCAGATTATCGGATCGGCTCAGGTTAAGGGCGATATCATTGCCAACGGGTTTACCATCATTCCCTGGCGGGAAAAAATCGTGGATTTTTCAATCCCTGTTTTTCCAACCCAGGTATGGCTGATGGCAAGGGCAACAAGCCCGGTTATGCCGATCATACCTGGCGGGGATATTGAAAAGGACATTTCCATCGTAAAATCAAAATTGGCCGGGCTGACTGTTCTGGGGGTTGCAAATACTTGTCTTGACCCTCAATTGTACAATATAGAAAGCACGGGAGCCGTGCCCAGGCTTTTTCCCGGCGATCTGAACGAGCTGGCGCCTGCCATTGTCAACAACGAAGCGGATGCAACCCTTCTCGATGTTCCGGATGCATTGATTGCACTTGATAAATGGCCTGGAAAAATCAAGGTGATCGGGCCTGTCTCAAAGACCCAGGAGATGGCTGTGGCATTTGCAAAGGATGCTCCGCTGATGAAGGATGAATTTAACCGGTTTCTGCTGAAATGTAAATCAGACGGCCGTTATATCGATCTGGTGAAAAAATATTATCCCACTGTTTTTGATTATTATCCCGGCTTTTTTAAATAGAAGAAAAGATCAATGAAAGAATGGATCAAAAAGAATATCACTGGTAAAAAAGTTTTTGCCGTTATCATGGGAAGCGTGCTGGTGATTTTTTTGTCCTTTCTTTTAATTATCAATTATAAATCCCAGGTACGGTTGCAGGAAACAGCATTGGTTCGGCTGGTCCACTTTCTTGACACCCAGGCAAATGCCGCCGGTTATTTTTATTTGGAACGGAAGACGGATCTGAAAAATATTTCAAAGGCCCGTGAAATAAGTATTTTTTTTGAAAATAAAGCCCTGGGGATGTCCATGGCCTATGGCCTTAAAACAAGTCTTATCCAGATTGACAGGCTGTTTGACAGCCTCATTGAGGAAAGGAAAATCGGAAAATTCAATATTTATGAAAGGATTGTCTTTGTTGATACTGAAAACAATTTGATTTCAGACAGGCGTGCCGAACCAGGCATCCATGCCGGCAGCCTGCCCTGGAAAGATTTTTTTGCATCCAACCGGCCGGAACCTGAAGTGATCGCCTTAAGACAGGATGGTCATTTTGATATCCTGGTCAAGGTTCCTTTTTTTTTCAAATGGGAATTTAAGGGTCAGATCTTTGCCTGGATTAATCTTGAGGCATTTTTTGATCTTCAGATGAAAAAAGGGGAAGGCATGACACAGAAACATATTTTTATTGATTTTGGCCTGGCTGACGGGGCTTCGTTTTATCCTGAACCAGAGCAGTTGCCGGTAGACCGGATCCGGAAAGCCGGTCCAGGGGAAGTTTTTGAATTTGTTTTGTCTGAACCGGAAAGCGGGGCAACCGGGTATCTGGCAGTAAGGATACCCGTGCCGGAGACATCTTTTTCGATTGTAACGGTGATGCCGGTTTCTGAAGCTGCAGGCTATTCAAACCCGAATCACCTGTTGATGGCCATGATTATACTTGCCGCATTTGTGACCGGGGCGGCATTTCTGCTCTGGACCATGAATGCAAGAGAACTGGTGCTGAAAACGCGTCTGGATGAGGAAAATATCAGGAAGACAGAGATAGAAAGAAAAAATATTGAACTTGCCCATTACCGGGAAAACCTGGAATTATTAGTCAAAGAGAGGACAAAAGAGCTGGAGCAGGCACAAAAAGAACTGCTTCATAAAGCTGTGGAGGCCGGCAGGGCCCAATTTTCGGCAATGATACTGCATAATATCGGCAATGCCATTACCCCTGTTTCGGTTAATACGGAAATGCTCAGGAAAAATGGTGGGGACAAGATTCTTCAATTGCTTTTTCAAGCTTATGACGATCTTGCCGGCCACAGGAATGATCTGACATATTATGTTACAACGGATCCAAGGGGTATGGAAGTCGCAGCCTACATGGGAAGCCTGATCAAATCCCTTGACGGTCACCGGAAAAAAACCGATGCAATGGTCCAGGCCATATCCGCCGGTATTGATTATGTGGCTGAGATCCTGAGCCTTCAAAGGGCGTACGCCCCGGACAGGGCTGAAATGAAAGAGAGGGTCGATCTGAACCGCGTGGTTGAGGATGCATTAAAAATACAGGAAAACAGTATATTAAAACGCAATATCTGTCTTGAAAAAATTTTTGCTTCCGGTCTTCCCCATATCCTGATTGAAAAAAACAAACTCATGCAGGTGATCATCAATCTTATCAAGAACAGTTTTGATGCCATTGACGGGGTAGATGAAAGAAGAGAGAATAAAATCAAAGTGTTGACCTATGTGATGGAAAACAGGGTGGGGCTTAAAATTTCTGATACCGGCATTGGCATAGAAAAAGACAAATTAAAGGAAATATTTGAGTTTGGTGTTTCAACCAAGGGGTCTTCGGGTTTTGGCCTTTATTATTGCAAAGATTTTGTTGCAGCCAATAACGGGACCCTGGAACTTGAAAGCCCGGGGCCGGGCAAAGGCGCTGCTGCCGTCATGGAGTTCCTGTTATAGACAAATCCGGGAGGAAATAGAGAATAATTCCCTTACCGGAAAATTTACCGGTTAGCGGATAACACTGGATCATGCTGTCCCTGTTGTTGATTTTCTGGTTTATCGTTATCTTTTTGCCGGATGTAAAAAGTGCACTGATCTTATCCGCATTGCTTTTGGAAAAATAGTTCAGGATGGATTGTCCTTCAACGAATTTCTTATCATTGATCACTATCTGTTGCGCCTTTTTACCGGCAAGCAGGATGGTTTTGTCCGTTCCGATAAAGACAACCGGTATCGGCATCTGTCTGAAGATTTCATTTGCCAGTTCAAGGCAGATGTTTTGGGGTGGAATTCCCTTTGTCTGCATCAAATCCGGCTGTTCAGGGTTTTTATCCGTATTTTCAGGAGCATGGCATTCACAGGGAACGGGCAAAACCCCTGAATCACCGGCCTGAATCAGATCATAGGCTTCAAGCGTTTTGTAGACCTCAGCCTTAAGATCTTCACCTTTCCATGGTTTCAGGAGGAATTTATATATGTTTCCCTTGTTGATGGCTTCCTGTATGCTGTTTATTTCAGTATAGCCTGTTAAAAGGATTCTCATGGTATCGGGATAATTTGCCTTGACCCTGGTAAGAAATTCAGTACCGCTCATTTGAGGCATCCTCTGGTCGGATATGACCAGGTGTATTTTGTTGTTTTTTAAAATCTCCAGCCCCTGTTCCCCGCTTGAGGCGGTCATAAGATTAAACTTCTCTTTGCGGAAAAGCCTTTTGACGGATGCTATGATCGGTTCTTCGTCATCGACATATAATACTGTGTGAATCGGGTTAGCCATTTTGATTTCCTGTTGTCAGATCGGATGATAGATTAATTCTTTTTTTTATCCTGAGCCCGCACTCAGGGCAGGCATTCCAGTTGGGTTTAAGAAGACAACTGCATTTATCACATTTCATATAGAACATTTTTCCGCAATACGGACAAAAGCGGTTCCCTTTTTTTATTTTATTGCCGCACCCTTCGCAATTATAGATATTGACATTCTGGGGACCAAGCACCCTTAATATTTCATCACAGGTTGTCAATCCGTTTTTGACCTTTTCCATCCCGGCTTCATATAACGTTATCATCCCGCTTTGCCGTGCAGCATTTTCAAGTTCAGCTTCAGATGCGCTCTTCTGGATCTGGTACTTTATTTCATCTGTTATGAGAAAGATCTCATATATCCCGATTCGCCCTGAATAACCTGTAAAATTGCAGGTATTGCACCCTTTTCCTTTTTTTGCCCTTAAATCGGGATATTCTTCATCCATGTTTAATGCGGCAATGGTCTCCTTGTACATCGGGTCGTCAATCATGCAATCAGGACAGATCCTTCTGACAAGGCGCTGGGCAATGATACCGTTTAATGCATAGCTTAATACATGGCTTTTAACCCCCATATCCATCAACCGGGTTATGGTGGCAAGGCTGCTGTTCGTATGAAGCGTACTCAATACGGTGTGCCCTGTAAGTGCTGCATGAAAAGTAACCTCAGCCGTCTCAAAATCCCGTATTTCGCCCAGCATGATAACATCCGGGTCCTGCCTCAAGATAGTCTTCAGAATGATTGGAAAGGTGAGCCCGATTTTTTCTTTTACCATGACTTGTTCTGCCATGGACATATAATATTCAACAGGGTCCTCAATGGTTGTAAAATTTTTTTCAATGGTTGCATTTTTATAAATAATGGAATAGAGGGTGCTGGTCTTTCCGCTTCCGGTCGGACCTGTGGCCAGTATGCAGCCCTGGGGCTTTTGTATCAGCTTTGTCAATAAAGCGAGCTGATGGTCTGAAAGGCCCAGTTCGGAAAGATGCTTTACCGGCGCATTGCGGTCAAGGATTCTCAAGACGATTTTCTCACCATTGATGGTGGGCAGGGTTGCAAGCCGCATATCCACTATTCTTGTAGGTGTTTTAACCGTAATCCGCCCGTTCTGAGGCCGGCGTCTTTCAGCAATATCAAGTTCGGACATGATTTTAATCCGGGATACGATTATCGGATGCATGGATATGGGGATATGGAGTTTGTCCTGCAGCAGCCCGTCTATCCGATACCGGACAGTGATATATTTGATTTTAGGTTCGATATGCACATCCGAGGCCCCGTGCCGCAGGGCATCAGAAATAATGGAATTCACCACCCGGATAGCCGGAGGCTGGTCTTTTGCAGAGAGAAGCTCTTTTAAATCTATTTCTTCATCATCCTCTTCAATGATAACCTCAATGGACTCGGTGGGATCGGATAAATCAAATTCCATTGCAGGATCTTCCAGGAGGTTTGATTCACCATAGACCTGGATGATTTTATCCATAATTTCTTTTTGGGTGGCAATCACAGGCTCCAGATAGATCCCTGTGAGAAACCGGATATCATCAATTTTCATAAAATCAGATGGATCTGCCATGGCAACCGTTAATTTCCTGTTGTTCATTTTGAGCGGAACCATATGGTTTTTGATACACAAATTTTTCGGGATGATGGATGTCAGGGCGCCCGGCACCTGGAACTCGGCAGGATAGACCCTTTTGATCTTGAGTTCGGACTGGATTATATCCATGATCTGTTTTTCTTTAATCATACCCATTTCAATGAGAATGACGGGAAGAATCTTGCCGGTTTTCAATTGAACGGAGTTTACCTTTTCCAGATCAGCTTCCTTGATCAGATTTCTTTTTAACAGCAGCGTTCCCAACTGGCTTCTATTGACATCCAGATATTTTTTCAGCTTGGTAATACTTTTTTTTTGCTCTATCTGCTCTTCTTTTAAAATCTTGTTTTCTTTTCTCAGATCATATTGTTCAAGGGCAAGACTGACAGTTAGCCTTAAATCATCGTCATTCCAGGGTTTTGTGATAAATTTGTATACCGCACCCTGGTTCACCGCACCCATGACGGCATTTACATCTGCATGTCCGGTCAGCATGATCCGGATGGTTTCCGGATACTGTTTTTTTATTTTTATCAACAGATCCGCACCCGTCATTTTAGGCATGCGATAATCCGATATGACAACATGAACGTTTTGTTCCGAAAGGATATCCAAAGCCTTCAGAGGGGAATCAGCCAACAGGATCCGGTAATTCTCATGCCTGAAAATTCTGACCATGGCTTTGAGAACATTGGGTTCATCATCTACAAACAGAATGGCATATTTTTGTTTTTCAACAGGTTGGGTATCTCCATTTCCCAGTACGTCTTTATCTTTTTGTGAAAGAAAAAAATCAGCAATCCCCATCATTTTGTCCTTTCTTATGTAATGGAGAATTCAAGGGTAATGTGATTACAAACTGTGTCCCCTTTCCTGCCACACTTGCCACATCGGTCCGGCCGCCATGATTCTTGATAATGCCGTAAACAAGGTTAAGGCCCAACCCGGTGCCTTTGCCGACTTCTTTTGTAGTAAAAAACGGATCAAATATTTTCCTCAGATTTTTTTTAGGGATACCTGATCCTGTATCACTGAACAGAATTAAGATATTCGTGTCCTTATGCCTGGTTGTAATGGATATCGTGCCATGGGTCTCAATGGCCTGGACCGCATTAACCAGGATGTTCATGAAAACCTGGTTCAGCTGCCTAGGATAGCAGCAAAGGTCGGGTAATTTGCCGTAATCCTTGATAACATCGGCTTTATGCTTGATTTCATTATGAAGTATGTTCAGGGTGGATTCAATATTCTGATTGATATCTGCAAATTCCGGAAAGTCTTTTCCGGGATGGGCAAAATCTTTCAGGGTAGTCACTATTTTTCTTATCCGGTCAATCCCGTCCTGTGATTCATGGAGCAAGGCAACAATATCCTCTGATATAAAATCAATTTCAATCATATTTTCAATTTGGCGGATATTATCAATCAGATTCTTTATCTCTTCACTTTTTCCAGGTATTTTGTCACCCGAGGCAAACGGGATCAGTTTCCTATATTCCAGGATCAGGCTTTTCAGATCCTCATGATACCTTTTCAAGGTTTCCAGGTTGCTGTTTATAAAACCAATGGGGTTATTGATTTCATGGGCCACACCTGCTGCAAGCTGCCCGATGGAAGCCATTTTGTCCTGGTGCAGCAATTGGGCCTGTTTGTATTTAATTTCCTTTGTCTTTTTTTCCACCTCTGCTTCCAGGGATTTGGCCAGATCGCGGTATTTTTTTTCTGATTTTTCCAGTTTCTGATTTTTCTCTTTTAACTCGGTAAAGGAATCTTCCACGACAATGGTATGAAGATCGGCAGCCATCATCATTTTTTGATTCATTTCCATAAAATGATGAAAGAATTTCATAAGGAGAAAACCTGCATTCATTAAAATATCAGTATGATCCCTGCAGTTTTTTTTAAGCCTGATAACAAAATATGCCACAGGCTCTCCTTCATGAACTATCGGGAAATACAATATGTCGGAGACAGAGATTTCAATTTTCCCGGCCTGGTTGTTTGAAAGGGTTTTCAGCGTATTCCTGATTATATCGATGTGAGAGGGCAGGGCGAAATTATCAGTAAAACCCAATGAAAAATCAGGCGAATAAATTGCTATCCCATCTGCCCCCATTTTTTTTAAAAAAGGGATAACAGACTTGATAACGGCTTCCGGAACAAGTTGTTCAAAACTGAATTCACGATCGAAATTTTCCAATTGTATCACTCCAGCAGCTCAGGAATGAAATCTTCCTCACAGATTGAATGGTTTGCCTTGAGGCCCAATAATTTGTCCAGATGGGTATATGTCCTTTTAAGCACCGTCAAAAAGGTTTCCTTTACCCCATCCCCGTATATTGCCGAGCTGAAGGTTATCGGCAGACGGGTTTGCCCCCATTTTTCCAGGACCTCATCCCTGCCCACGATATCGCTTAGATCCTGCTTGTTGAACTGGACTACAAGCGGCATTGTCTCAAAATCAAGCCCCACGCGGTAAGAATTTTTCTCTAGATTTGTAAAGCTTTCAAAATTGTTCATGGTTTGGGAGTTCTGAGAATCCGCAATAAATACGATCCCGTCCGCACGGGACAATACGGCTTTCCGGGTGGCATCATGGGCCACCTGCCCGGGAACCGTAAACAATTTGATCTTTATGCTGAAATCTTTTTTTTTGATTATAAACGGTAAAAGATCAAAGAACAGGGTTCTGTCCCCTTTTGTCTCAAAAGACATCAATTCTCCCCGGCCCCCCGGATTCATAATATCATGGAGAAACATGAGGTTTGTGGTTTTTCCGCTCATTGCCGGACCATAATACACAATTTTAACTATTATTTTTTTTTCTTGTTTCCTGAATTCAACCATGAATGTCATGCCGCTTTAAAGATGTTAGTATTGGAACTAGTATATAGACCGGAAATTCTAAAGTCAACACCGGCCCGGCCATCCTTTTGCTAAGACCGTGAGCCTGGTGAAGGATGCTAAAAACGCATAAGCGGTTCAGTAATTTCCGATCCGCATCTCATAGAAAAGGACACCGCCTGATCCGTCCGGGCTCCTTGAAAATTCTCTGATGCTGCATCGGGATGCGCTATTATAAAGGGTAAGTGAGGAATTGGAGGCAAAAATTTTTGTTCCTGATTCAGCTTTTTTGCTGATTTTGACTTCCGGCAGGGGCTCTTTTCTGTTGGAAAATTCAAGCAAGCGTTTTTTTTCATCAGATAATTCTTTGCTATGGGCTTCAAGTTCTTTTATCCGCGTGTTTTTCTGGGAAACTTCAATTGCAATTTCATCCTGCCGGTCAAATCCCTTGTTGATTTCTTCTTCAGCTTTTTTTGCATTGATGCGGATTTCCTTGACAGAGTTTGAGACCTTCTGGTAAGCCGCCATATTCCCGGAAGCTTTCAGGTTTTCCAGTTTTTTTTCAATGTCTTTGAGTTCAAGCTGTGCCCGGTCCTGGACGTAGGCATGTTTGGAAATGATGCCGTGCAGGCTCTGATCTTCTTTTTCAAGTTTTTCAACTTCAGCTTGAAGCTCCTGGATTGCGGTTTTATCGATATTCAGCAGGGAGTCTATTTTTGCGGTTAAAAGATTGGTGTGCTCATCAACGCCTACGGTCAGGGTGGAGGGCTTTGAGTTCGGATTTCCGATATTACCGGACCTGATGCCCATTTTGGCAGATATAACTGAATTGACAATGAGGCCGTTTTCATTCATACAGGCCCCGCTTAAATAAATCCTGGAATCAATGATTTCCCTTTGAACAATGAGATCGCCAAAGGCATTGATTTTTGAGTTGTGTATGAATTTGGCCTGGACCGATCCTTTGACTTTGACAAGTTCGGTATCCACAATGCCGAGAGAGACGTTCAGGTCTCCATTGATGTCAATTTCCGCACCCTGGATTTCTTTTGCCGTCAAAGAAGCGCAGGTGACTTTGAACCCTTGTTTAACAGAACCGTTTATAATGACATTGCCGTCAAAATTGACATTGCCGGTTTCAAACCCAAGATCTCCCTTTATCTGGAATTCAGGGCAGACAGAGACGTTCCCCAACGCATCCAGGTGGGGCTGCCCGGATGTGGCGGCATAAATCCTGAGTCCATCTTCAGACAACCGTGCCCCAGGACCGGGTGTGAAAGTAAGATCAGCAGGGTCGTCTACCAGGATCTCTTTTCCAAACACATCAATCCCCGGAGCCCCCTGTTCCGGGAATATTTTTGCGGCAAGCAGTGCCCCGTCTTCCACATAAGGGACCTCTCCCCTGTCCTGGAAATCAATGCTGCCGTCTTTTCCCACCTTTCCGGCATGGAGAAACCGGGTCGGGAAATGATACCTGATTTCCGAATCTTTCGGAAATTTCGGCGCTTTTGCCTTTGCAACAATAAAGGGCCTGGCACCGGGCAGGGCGTTGAAAAGCCAGGATTCAATTTCATGATCCTCTTTTATCCCATTGATGATTTTATTTTTTTCAAGGAATTGCCGGACATGGGAAGGGGCAAGTGAATGGGTGTCTTTTGTTTTTATGGTTAAAAACGCCTCAATATTGTTGTCCGAAAGCCTGACTTCAAATATCTCATCCAGAATGATTTCCTTTATTTCTCCATGGGCAAGGGCTTGTGATGGTTTATATTTGAGGAGAAGAGAAAAAACAAGAGGCAGGATATCCTTTGTCATCGCCCTGGCTTCTATATTCATAAGGGAAGATATGGGCAGAGATTTGTAAGGAACAGGTGCCAGGGTAACATAATCTGTTGAAGCCGCTTTTTCAAGGATCTGTTTGATTTCATCTTTTATTGTGAGAAACTGGGTGCCAAAATCCCGGGGAGAAAAACCAATATCCCGTTTGGTCAGGATATCATTCAGGAGAACGGGTTTATCAGCACCAACAAATCCCCCTGCAGATCGAATCCTGGATTCAAGAATCCTGATTTCTTTTTTCTTTTGTTCAAGCTGGGCCAGATATAAGGTGTCCTTTTTCTTGAAACTGCTTGCCATCTGGAATAATTGCCGGTTCTGGTGATGAGTCAGCCGTTTAAGATGATTCTGTTTCCAGGCCATGTCATACTGGCGGCAACATTGTTCCACCTGGCGCAAAAGATCCGCGTCATTGAAGGGAAGGGTGAGGCAGGCGTGTATCCCGGCCGCGTTTATGGCATTGACAAGGGTCTGGAGTTCAGACACATCGGCAATCAGGATTCTCTGGGTATTGGGCGCGAGTTCTCTTGCTTTTTTCAGGATTTCATCCCCTTTCATTTTCGGCATCATATAGCTTGCGAGGATTACCGTGTAAGGGGCCGGTTTGGAAGCCCCAAGGGCTTCAAGTGCTTCCAAAGAGACATGGAAGCACTCTGTCTCATATCCATGGGCAGATAAGACGGCTTTTATCCTGTCCTTTAATGCAGTGGTGGATTCAACCACCAGTATCTTATGCTGTCTGTCTTCTGAAATAGGGCTTATCCTTTATATGTTCAGGGTTTGGTGAATCAGTTGTTTAGGGTTGTCAGGATTTTCCGAATCGATTTCCGTGAATTTGGATGCCCCGAAATCCTGCTTCAATATCATGGATGCCTTTGTGCCGGTTATCCTGGTTCCGGTATAAATCTTTTTGAATGCTTTTAGTTCGGCAATCGGCGGATCAGTTTCAAGCCGGCCGATAACCTTATCTTTATCTTTTTTGATTTTTTTGATTTCTTCATCCAGCCCTTCCATTTTCTTTTCACATTCCGCTGATTTTTGCATGACCATATCCTGTTCCTGAAAAATGGCCTTGATCCGTTCATCTGCATGCTGGATCGCTGTCTGAATGTCTTTAAGTTCTTTGATGGCTTTTTCCTTTTCTTCTTTTCCCTTTAGTTCTCCCATCTTGTTTTCCAGAAAATCGATTTTTTTTGATAGTTTTTCCTGGGCAAAGGTCTGGTTGGAAATGTCAATATGCATAGCATTATATGCTTCATCATATTCTATCTTTCTGGCAAAGATGAGATCCAGTTCCTTTTGCGCTTTTTCAAGTTTTGAGTCATATTTTTCAGCCACCCACCGGAGATGGTCATCGGCTCCTGCTTTGATGGTGGAGTATTCAGCCTTTTCCGTGCCGATCTGTTTGACGCTTATCCCCCTTCGGGCGGCAATGGTTGAAGCGGTAATTCTTCCGGTTTCGTTATTCAGTGATCCGCTGACGGCAATATAGGATTCCATGATTTCCCTTGTGACCATTATGTTTCCGTATCCATAGACTTTTGCCTTGTTCAGGAACTTGGCCTGAATACCGCCTTCCGTCTCTATGTCTGCATTCACAATTCCATTGGAAATTTTCAGGTTTCCTTTGATACGGATAACGCCGCCATTGATTTCATTGGCCGTCAGGTCTTCACATTCCACACGGAATCCTTCCTTGACCGTTCCGGTTACAATAACATTTCCGCTGAAATTGATATTTCCGGTTTTAAAATCCACATCGCCTTTGACAGTAAAGGTCTCCAGAACGGAAACGACACCTTTGATATCAATGCTGGGCTGACCGGTCAGGCTTGCCGTCAGCTTAAGCCCGTCTTCAGACAATTCCACACCCTGGCCGCCAAGAAGGGGGACATCATCCACATCACCGACCAGAAGGGTTTCACCAAACACATCCGTACCTGATTTGGGTTGTTCCATGGGTTTTTTTTCTGCCAGGAGCTGTCCCCGTTTGACAAAAGGAGATTCCCCCCTTGCCCGGAAATCTATGGACCCGTCTTCATTGATAACGCCTGCTGAGTCTGATTCTGTATTGAAATAATAAATGATTTCAGCCGGTTTTCCAACGCTTGGGGCGATCCCCTGGGCAATGGTGAATTTTTCATGGGGGTCTGTGCAGGTTTTCAGGAAATTGCGTATTTCCATGTCATTTACCACCCCGAATTTAATCCCCCGTTTTTTAATAAGTTTTTTGATGGGGTCGATATCGGTCGTTCCCTGGACTGTCTTTGGTATCCTCATCCACGCCTGGACCCGGTCTTCAGACACATGGAGATCCACAAAAGCGCCAAAATCAGAAGAAAATTCCGTGGACGGGTCAAGCGCTCCTTTTCTTTTCCCGGTTCTATCCTGGGCTGCCATGATTTCATTCTTGATTTCCATAGAAATCACTTCCGACTCCACCAGAAGATCGCCCAAAGGCAAGGCAACCCCGCTGTCTTCGAAATTGTTCAACTGTTTTCGAAAAGCCCGGTCAATATCCTTTCTCGATGCAATTTCACGGTTGATCAGCATTTTTGCAAAGTCCCGGTCTAAAAGCCGTGTTTCAATCATGGCATATTTTGCAAGAATCCGGCTTAAATCCTGCCTTCGCAGGAATCCGTCATCCATGAGGAGTTTTTCAATGGTCGTTGCCACAGTGCCTTGCATCTTTTTTTCTTCCATTTGTTCCAGGGCTTGTTCCCGTTCTCCCTTGGTGATGAATCCGTCATTGAAAGCCAGCTCGTCCAGGGCCGGCAGTTCTTTGTAATCATCAATGGTGACGCCGGCTGCAGGTTCGGAGCCAATTCCAAAGAGCTTAGGTTCCACTGCAATGACAACGTTTTCAATGATCGGGTCTATGACTTCAAAAAGTTCATCTTCCAGGTCATCTGCAGTCATTGCACCGGCTTTAAGGGTATCAGCCGAAATAGACAGTTTGTTCCGCTCGGAAAGGGTTTCCATAAGGCCAATCACTTCTTTCCGGGCGATCTTGAATGCCTGAACCAGGTTGACTTTGTTCATGGTAATCGTCCTTGAAAGCAATTCATCCAGACCCAGGAACACTTCCTTGTATTCAGCCTTTTCTTTTGCTTCTTTCAAGGCGGTTGTGAGTTGTTCGACCTCCTGTTTTCGTTTTTCAAGGGCTATGGTGAATTTTTGAAGCTCCTTTTTCTGGGTTGAAGCAAGATCAAAAAGTTTTGCATTCTGCCGTTTGGTGACATTGAAAAGGTGTTTCCGCTCCTGGAAATTTTTATAGATTTCAAGCTCTCCCAAGATTCTGAGCAAAAGATCGTCATTGTCCCAGGGTTTTGAAATATACTGGTGGATTTCGCCTTTGTTGACGGCACTGATGATGGCTTCAAAATCCGAATACCCGGTAACCAGAAGCCTTCTGGATTCAGGGCTGAGAAGAATGCTTTTTTCCAGGAATTCGCTTCCCGACATACCGGGCATGCGCTGGTCCGACATGATGAGAAAAAACTGGGCTGCGGTTGTCTCCAGGAGTTTGATGCCCTGTTCCCCGTTCAGGGCCGAAATGACCTTGGTAAACCCTTTGCGTCTCAGAACCCGCCTCATGTTTTTTACAATGGGTTCATCATCATCCACCACCAGGATACCATATTCGCTGTTATCCGGTGCATTGTCAGTCTCATTACCCGGCATATCAGTCTCCCGGAACCGTTTGCGGCATCTCAAACCCGTTTCGGACGGCAATTTCCTGGAATTGTTCGTAAAGTTCAGCTATGATGGCTGCATAGAGTGAATTGAGCTTTCCTTCTTCAATCATGTTTTTTTGCTTCAGAAGCGCTTCGATTTCATTGATATAATTCCTGTTTTCAAATCCTTTTTCAAGGCGGGCATTTAATTCGGATATCTGTTTGTCTTTTTGAAGAATCGCTTTCTGGTGGACTGCCGCACTCTTTTTAAGATCAGTGTTAAGGGTATATAATTTGGCGTTCTGTTCTTTGGCCAGGGCAAACAGGCGATGGTTTTCCATGATCAGCTCATGCTGCTCAAGCCCGGTTTTGACGGTTTCGGACAGAACCTTGTTATCCCAGGGCTTTGAAATATACCGGTGGATGGAGCCTTTGTTGACGGCATCGGTTACAGCATCCACATCTGCATACCCTGTGATAAGAAACCGGATGGTATCGGGTGAGATTTCTTTTGCCTTTTCAAGAAAGACGGAACCTACCATCCCCGGCATCCTCTGATCTGAAAGAATCAGGGAAAACGGTTTGGTTGCCTTTTTCATCCAGTCAAGGGCTTCCTGACCCGACGGCATATAAACGTATTTGGCGCCGATCCCTTTCATCAGGCGGCCCAAGGCTTTTCCGATCTGTTCTTCATCATCCACAATCAATACAGTGTGATCGAATTGTTCCGGCATTTACCCCCCAAGGTTGTGTATGATCAAAATGTGTATAATTGTCCTTCAAGAAGATGCTTAAGAAATATCCTATAGAGTTCTGCGTTTTTTCTCAAGGTTTTTTTCAGCCTTCTGCCATGTCTTTTTTAAATTGAAAATAAAGGTTGAATTCAGACAGGTTATTGACTATAAATTAGGCTAAGAATATCAGTAAATATCATCATTTCAAAACTGGAGCAGCACCTTTCCCGGAATATGAACCTGAATTTAAGGAAACTCTATGAAATCCATTGCCGTGATGGCCAAAGACCTCAATATTTCGCCCAGTACAATCCGTGAGTATCTAGGCAGGTTTGAAGAATTTTTCCCAGATCCTGTAGAACATGAAGGCGTAAAGGAATACCCGCCGGAAGCTGAAGAGCTGATCAAAAAAATTTATGGCTATTACCAGAACAGCGGGATGACCAAAGAAGAGATCCGGGTAAAACTCGGCGGGTCAAGAGACTCCCTTTCGGGTGAGGCACCGGCTTTAGCCGCCATGGCTCCCATGGATATGGAAAAGTTTGATCAGCTCAGTGAAAGGCTGGAGAGGCTGATCACTACCATTGAAAACCTGACATCCGCCATCACCGGGGCCAACGTGGAAGTCTTCAAAGGAATCCGGAAACAGGTGGGCTCTAGTGAAAAATTAAATGATATCAATAACCAGATTACCGATCTCATAGATTTGACAAAAGGAGAGGGTGAAAACACGGAAACCATTGAAAAAAACGTTTTGAAATCCGATGGTACGGTTATTTTTTCATTTGGCAAACTGACGCAGACTGCGGCTGATTCCATGAATTTTGCAAAAGCCCATAAAAAACCCTGGCTTCACATTGATCTTGAAACGGAAAAAAATCCGGCCCGGCTGTTGAGAAAATGGTTGCCCCAGTTTGAAATCAAGGTCCTGAATGTTGCAGGCAGAAGCGCCAGCAAAATACCGGGTCTTAAAAAATCCATTGATGATATGATTTCACTGGTGCTGAGTGAATAAGCCCAATTATCCTCATTTTATAAAGAGCTGAATGATGCCGGGAAAAAAATCTAAAAACTCAGGAAATCATGAAGTACAACAAATTCTTGATCTTGCTGTGAGCTGCAAATTATTAACGCCTGCACAGGAAAAAGAAATCCTGCCAAGGCTTATGGATGTCCAAGGGAAAAACACGGACAAATCCACGGCCCGGTTCCTTTTCAAGGAAAAAGTCCTTCCAAAAGACAAGATTGAATTTCTGTTTACGGTTAAACATCACCTGGATATTCTGATGAAGGACAAGATGTTTGGAAAACTCGGGGTTGCCAATGAATTCGTCAGCCAGGAAAAGGTGGACAAGGCCCTGGATCTCCAGGTCGAATTATTCAGGAAAAATAAAAAAAGCGTTAAGATAGGGGATATCCTGGAGAATATCCGGGAAATTACCCCTGCCAATAAAACAGCCATCCTCCTGACCCAGGACCGTATACGGGATGAGCTTCTGGCTGAAGCCCTGCATACAATCGCTGTCACTGAAATCGAAAAAATGGAAATCAACAAGAGGTTCGGCGCCATTGCGGTAAAAAAAGAGATGATTACCGTAAAACAGCTAAAAAGCGCATTAATCCTCCAGGAAAAAGAATTAAAAGAGAAAGGGGCCAAACGATACCTGGGTGAAATATTAAAGGAACTCTTCAGTATTTCGGATCAGGATATCCTGCATATTCTGAAAATCCAGAAAGCTTTTGAGACAAAACGGTTAAATCTGAAACAAAAACTTCACCAGTATCATTCTGAGAAAAAATCCAATGAAGCCCTGGACGGGTTTTTTGAATTCCGGGTCTCGGCCGATGCGCTCAAGGCATGGATCAAACGGATAAAAATATCTTCAACCCCTGTTAAATTACCGGCCCTGATGAACTGGCTGGCCCTGGCCGGCATAAAATCAGGTTTCTGCGAGCACAGGGAGATCATCGCATATTTACAGAAAAATCAACCCGGCGATGAACTCCTGATTGCCAAGGGATTTCCTCCTGAAAATCATAAACCGGAGTCGGCTGAATTCTTTTTTAAGGTGGAGGATCCGGTTGAAGAGGCACCGGATATTAAAAAAGAGTCAGGGGTTAAAAAAGGGTTTGTCCTTGCCGGGGTAATTCCCCGTGAAGATGGAAAACCAGGGAAAAACGTATTTGGCCGGTCCATTCCCATACCGGATATTCCTGATCTTGGTTTGAGCTGCGGGGAAGGGGTAATCAGAAAAGGCAATGAATTTATTGCAGATATAGACGGGATTCCCGGTTTATACAAACACCGGACTCTTTTTGTCATGCCGGTGGTTCAAAATGTTTCAAACCGTGAAATCAATGGGGATATTACCAAAGACACGGGTGAATCCTATCTTTCCTGTATCCTGAAACTAAAAGGCAATATTGCCCGGGGGGTAACCGTATCCTGCCATGATTTATTCATTGAAGGCGATATCCTGGGGAATGCCGTGGCTACAGGTGATATTGAGGTGAAAGGAGGTATCGGAAAAATTGCCGGACCTGTTGAAACAATTTCTGACCAGGCTCTTGTCACTGCAAAGGGAAGTGTTCATGTCAGTAAAAATATAATCAATGCCGGGGTATTTGCGGGAAAAGGGCTTTATGCTCCCAATTGCGATATCGTGGCCTCGGAAATATCATCATTTCAGAATATTGTGGTAAAAAATGTATTTTCCGCAAAAGAGAAGACTTCGGTACTAAAAATCGGCAGTGAAAATTTTTTTAAGATAGATGGGATCAATACGGCTGTTACTGAAAAGATAAATGCCCTGAACAAACTTTTATGCAAAGAGGAACAGGAACAACTGTCAAAGGAATTGATGGAACAGGTCCAGGTCCAGAACGGATATATGGAAAAACAGAATGTGATTTCCTGTCTGAAGGAGATCCTGGAAGACCCTGATTCGGCATCTGTTAAAGACATATCAGCTAAAGTCAAGGCTGCTTATGGAAAAGACAAGGATTTTGTCATTCCCGGGGGAACAAAAGCCTATGCATTCATGGAAAAAATTATTCTGAAATTAAAGGGACTCAATGAAAAGGATCAGGGTCAATACGTCAGGGAATTATTGGACAGCATTTCCAACCTGTATAAGGCAGCCGTAAAAGCAACCGAGGAGATTGAAAAAAAATATGAGGCCGGATCAAAATCCATACAGGCATCCATAGAAACAGCCGGGGAAGAGATTACCGGCATAAGAAAACAGATAGAAGAACTTCAGTCCCAAAAGGACCTCTTGTTGTTAAACCAGGAAAAGTCCGAGGCCATGGGCGAACCGGTTATAAAAGTGAAAAACCGGGTGGATGCAGGCACCCTGATCAAAGGCGAAAGATCGGAACTTAAAATTGAAACCGCCGTTCATGGGGTTTCCATCAAAGAAGAAGACGGAAAAACCTCAAAGGAGGGTCCAAGAATTGTCATTGAAGGCTATTTTGAATAAATTGAACCTGAAAAAAAAGAAACAGATGGCTGTTTCAATGGGTCTTATGTTTGTGATGATTGCAGGAGCAGCGTTTTTTTTTTATTTTTCCGACCGGGCAGAACCGGAAGACAATCTCCCGCCGATCATCAAACAAATCATGGTGTTAAATGAGGATGTCAGAAAAACAACGATCGAGATCTACGCTGCAATGGGAAAACTTGACAGCCTCGGCATGGTCCAGTCCAGGCAGACGGATATTGAGTCGGGCATCAAAACCATCGGCATCCTGAGGGATCTGGCTGAAAAGAATCAGGGCGCCATTGACCGGCTGATTCATTTTATTGAAGACCATTCGGATTTTGTCCACCGGAAAAACCTTTCCTGGGTATTTGCCGTTAATGAATTTTACAGGGACCCATATTTCATAGAGCACAACCAGAGCCAGGCTGACTATTTTGCGGCATTTGAAACCCTTCTGACCTATACGGGTAAGAATTTTTTAAATATTATGGAAATCAGAAGCCGGGCACATATGGTCAATTATGACGCCTATTATCTGAGATACCGTAAAGCAGCCGACGGTTATAACCGTTTCAATAAAAAGAGGATTGAATTTGAGAGGGCTTTTGTCGAAGAGCACCCTGATGTCAAACCCTTTCTTCCCGGCACTCATCAGGCCGGTGATTTCAGGTTCTGGGATAAATTTTCCCTTTGATGCAGGGCGTTAAAAATTATCCGTCAAACTGGGAAAATCATCTGCCGGTACAGGCGGGCTGAACAGATAGCCTTGTATGATATCGCACTCGTGGTTTTTTAAAAATTCCAATTGATGCTCATCTTCAACCCCTTCGGCAATGACTTTTAAATTCAGATTATGGGCCATGGCTATCATGGTTTTTACAATTACGGCATCATTCTGGTTAGTTACAACATTTCTGATGAATGAAATGTCTATTTTCAGCGCATCAAGCGGAAGTTTTTGAAGATATCCGAGAGAAGAATAACCTGAACCGAAATCGTCCAGCATAATTTTAACCCCGTTTTTTTTAAGCTCGTTTAAATTACGGATCGCTCTCTCAGGATCAACCATGATGGTTGTCTCAGTTATCTCCAGCTCAAGGTGTCTGGGGTTAAGCCCGGTCTTTTTTAGAGCAGATAAAACAGTTTGAACAAAATCTTTCTGCCCGAATTGTACCCCGGATACATTTACAGCCACCCCGATCTCTTTCATGCCGGCTTCCTGCCATTTTTTGTTCTGATGACAGGCAGTTTCCAGTACAAAATTATCAATCGGGATGATAAGGCCGTTTGTTTCTGCCAAAGGGATAAATTCTGCCGGAGGGATGAGTTTCCCATCTGCTTTTCTCCAGCGGACAAGAGCTTCCATCCCAACTATTTTTCTTGTATTCAGGTCTATCTTGGGTTGATAGAAAAGCAAAAACTCCTGCCGGTCAATGGCTTTGCGAAGATCGGTTTCCAGATCCAAAAGTGCTATGGCGGTTTTATTCATAGAGTCTGAATAGAACCCGAAATTGTTCTTTCCCTTTTTTTTGACAGAATCCAATGCAGCTTCCACATTCTTGAAAAGGATATCGACATCATTGCCGTCATCAGGATACATGGCAATACCAATGCTGGCGGTAAGATACACCTCATGGCCCTCCAGGTTATAAACCCCGGATAATTCATTGAGCATACGTTTGGCTATGGGGCCGGCCTTACAAATATTGTTGATATCATGTAACAATACCGTAAAATGATCTCCCCCCATCCGTATGATATGGGATTCTTCCTCAGGACCCCTTGCCACACAATCACTTTTTCGTAAAACAGCCGATAACCTGGCGGAAACAATCTTAAGACATTCATCCCCTATATTATGCCCAAGGCTTTTATTAATTCTGCCAAAATTATCCAAATCAATAAGCATAAGGGCAAATGACTGCCGTTGACGGTTTGCATATTGGATTGTTTTTTTTATAAATTCATAAAAAAAATGGCGGTTGGGCAGATCCGTCAGGCTGTCGTAAAAGGCTAACAAATGAACCCGGTCTTCTGATTTTTTCCGTTCTATGCCTAACGCTATCTTGTCTGAAATCGAAGCCAGTGCATTTAAAACAGACTGGCGGAGCGGTTCTTTTGAGAACATTGCCATAACCCCGACCAATCTGTCCTCAACAATTAAAGGATGCCCGGCAAAAGAAACCATTCCCTCTTGTTTTGCCCAATCCGGGTTGCTTATCTGAGGGTCGCCGATTACTTCATTGGTCAGGTGCGGTTTTTTCTCCTTGGCAATCCTGCCGATTTTAAATTTACCGACAGGTATAAATTGATGATTTCCTTTTATATTGGTATACATCCCGGCACTTGCCGTTAATTCAAGGATGTTTTTTTTTTCATCAAAGACCCAGATTCGTGCAAAAGCTGCTTCAAGGTATTTTACAATAGATTCCGTGCAATATTGTAACAGGCTTTTCAAATCTTTTTTTTGAACAAGAATCGAACTGATTTCAGCAGCCAGCAGCGCCTCCCGGGTCCTTTCCCTTACTATTTCCTCCAGGGAAAGAGTCTGCCGGATAATTTCATCATGATATGCTTTTAATCTAAGGCAATTGTTTATCCTCGCAAGCAGATCCCCCTGGTTTAACGGCTTGTTTAACAGATCGGCAGCCCCCATTTCAAGGGCCTTTAATTTTAAATCACTGTCCAATGCGCCGGTCATCATGATAACAGGTATTGTCTGTGTTTTTTTGTTTGCCTGTAAACTGTTCAACAGATCAAAACCTGTTTTCCCGGCCATTTTAATATCAGTGATAATCGTATCAAATTCATTCTCTTCCATGATTTCAAATGCCTTTTCCACGCTTATGGCAAAAAACATGTTCCATTTATGGTTCTGTTTGTGAAGCAGGCGTTTGATACTGTCCAAAAAGATGGAATCATCATCAACAAAAAGTATTTTTTTCATTTTTGATTATTCCCGGGTAATCAAAGGCAGGCGGATAAAAAAAGTCGTACCTTTGCCCTGAGCGGTTTCAAATTCAATCTCACCCTTATGCCGGTCTACGACCACTGAACGGGCAATGGCAAGTCCCTGTCCGGTTCCCTTGCCGATCTCCTTGGTGGTAAAAAAGGGATTGAATATTTTGGATTTTATATCTTCAGGAATGCCTGCGCCGGTATCACTGACGGCAATTTCAATCCAATTGCCCAGCTTTTGGGTCTTGATTTTTATTTTCCCCTTTGGGGAGGAATCGCATTTTAACTGGTCGGATACGGCATGGCCGGCATTGATTATCAGATTTAAAAAAACCTGGTTTAATTCACCAGGGTTGCAGAACGCTTCCGGAAGGGTTTCATCCAGGTCCAGAACAAGATCGGCAATATATTTCCACTCGTTTTTTGAAATAATGGCTGCATTTTTAATGCACTGATTCAGATCTGTATAAACATGTTCTGTTTTGCCCGGGTGGGCAAAATCTTTCATGGCTTTAACAATGTTTCTGATGTTCCGGATTCCCTCCAGGGTCTGGTCAATGGCCTTTGGCATCTCTTCGGCCATATATTCAAGATCATCCATATTCAACATGGAACGAATCTGATCCGGAAGTGATGGGCCCGGGGAATCATTTCGGGCTGATCCGGACAGGCTTTTCAGGTGGCTGAGAATCTCGTTTAAATCCTGGAAACTATCTTTGATAAAGGCTACATTATCAGCAATATACTGAATGGGGGTGTTTATTTCATGGGCAATTCCTGCAGAAAGCTGGCCTAAGGATTCAAATTTCTGTGACTGGGCCAATTCTTTGTGGGATTTCAATAAATCTTCCTTAAGCTGCCTTTCCCTTAACACTCTTTTCACCCTTAACAGGATTTCACCCGGACCAAAGGGCTTTTGAACAAAATCGCAGGCACCGGCACCCACAATATGGTCGTAGCTATATTCATCAATCCGGCCGGTCATGGCAATGACATCAGCCGGTAAATATTCTGCAATTTTTTTAATCAGCTCGGTTCCATCCATTTTCGGCATGACAATGTCTGTGATGACAATATCAAAAAAGGATTCCAGCAAGATTGAAAATGCCTCTTCCCCATCAGATGCAAAACAGATCTCATACCCTTCCGGTTCCAGGGCTCTTGCCACAAGCTTTCGGATTGGCGGTTCATCATCGACAATAAGAATCCTGACCTGGTTTGAATTGAAAACCGGTAAATTATTGTTTGACATAGAAATCATCTCCCCATATGGTTTCTTCAGTAATTATGGGCATTATATGTATTGCTGCGAATGGATAATAAAGATAAGATCATACTGATTTATTAAGAGGTGTTTGTCAATGATAGATTATATGGCTATGGTCAATATTACATGATGAATGATAAAATCGATAAAATAAATTTTCTGGATCTTGAATCACTTGATCCTTGTGATGTGATGTCCAGGACCGGCTGCGAATTTGATCCGGCAACCCGCCAATACCGGGTAAATATCTGGGGGCACCCCTATTGCGCGGATTTGGAAAAATATGAAGTGAGGCCTTGCGGGACGGGTCTTAAAACCTATCATGATTATCTGTACATTTTTATCCTGCATTTTTTGATAAAATCAAAATCTCTTCCCCCTGAAGGGAAATGGGTGTCTGAAAAGGATATTAAAGGCGGGGCGGCCTTTTTCAGGGGGCCGCATACCCTGCCGTCGGAATGGATCAGCAAACGGTTTGGAAACAATATTAAAGCATTCAGGGATGCCTGCGAAAAACTGGGAGGCGTCCCCCTGACCCTTGCGGATGCAGCATTTTCATTTCAGATCACCCCGGCAATACCCGTGGCAGTGCTTTACTGGCAGGGAGACGAGGATTTCCCCTGTGAAACAAAGCTTTTGTTTGACAGGAGCATCGAGCTTCACCTGCCGCTGGATATTATTTTTGCACTGGCGGTTGAGGTCTGCCATGGGGTTATCCAGTCCCCCCTTTTATTTCAAAGCGGTTAAAAGAGATTTGGCAACATCTTCGAACTCGCTTTCCTTAAAGCAGAACTGCATGTCCAGGAAATCCTGCCTGAATTTTATGATTTCATCCTTGACGGCAATGCCTTTTTTTATAAGGTCCCCCATCAAAACGGCCAGGGCCTTGAAATCCTTTTCTTCCATGCCGAACCGTGTCATTTCGGAAACACCCATGCGAAGGGCGCCAGAGGCGGTAAACCCTTCTTCAGCCGGGGTGGCCTGGTAGTTGACGATGATATTGTTTTTTTCAAGTATGCGGGCGATTTTTGCTCCTTTCCCATAGCCTACATTCAAAATGACCTGATGGGTATCGGTATAGGAAATAGCAGGATCACCAGCCACATTGAGACCGTTTTCCTTAAGTGCCCCTGCAAAAGCCTTGGCATTTGAAATAACGGATTTCTGGTAACCGGTCTTGAAATGATTCATTTCATAGGCAGAGAATAAAAGCCCGGTCAGGGTGCCGAGATGGTGGTTGCTCACGCTTCCGGGAAAGGTCCGTCGCTGGACAGCCTCCCAGAGACCGTATCCAGGGTCCTCTTCCTGAAAATCCGATGCAATGACCCCGCGCTGGGTACCGAAATAGGTTTTATGGGTGGACCCTGTGACAATATGGGCGCCTTCTTTTAACGGTTCCTGGAAACAGGGTCCGTAAAGCCCGAGAACATGTGCCATATCATACATGACAAGGCAATCAGGGGCAAATTCGTCCACGAGTTTCCGGATTTCAGCCACAGGTTCTTTATGAATGATCATGCTTTTGCCTAGAATGACAAGTTCCGGCTGATGCTCTTTGATCAGGGCCTCGCAGGCCCTGATGTCGATTTTATAAGGATTCTCTGCTTCAACCGGGAAATTCACAACAGCAGCTTTTTCGGTTTTCGGGTCCCGGGCCACAAAGTCCCGGAGGGCTCCCATGGGCTGGGCGCTTAAATGACCGCCTTTGATGATATGGTTGTTCATGATTTTCCGGATTCGTCTCTGCTCGCTTTTCCGGTCCGTCCGGTTCAGGAAATCCACAAGGGCGCTGAAAAAGGCAGTATTGGCCATCTGACCGGAGATGACCCTGGATTCTATGTTCCGGCAATTGAAATAGGTTTGAAATTCCAGGTTTAAAAGACGCTCTACTTCGTTGATAAATCCTGTGCCCTGGTAATAGAATACATCTTCCCCTGAAAAAGCTTTTATTTCCTTATGTTCGGCATAGCGGTTGACAGGGTCACTGATGGACAAAAGCCGTGACAGATAAGACTCACTCATTTCAGACGGGATCAGGTTGATGCATTCTTTCTGGCGCCAGGTATGGTTATGAACCGCCCTGGAAAGGAGCTGCCGGGCAAGACCGGGATAACCCGTCTCATCTCCGGGTGCTTTTTTAACCCGCAACCGGTCTTCCGGGATGGACCGGACAAAAGGCGGTGCTTCAGAACTCATGTGATAGGGAACCACAACCCCTTCACAGCGTTTTTTTCTGATTTCAATGTCAATGCGGTCTCCTTCACCAATGGTGCTGTCCATCAGTGCCATGGCAATTGCCCGTTTCCGGCTCTCTTCCCTGAATGCGGAATCAAGCCCGGTTCCGAGGGGTTCCTGAAAAGGAATCATGGTGCCTGAGGTGATGTAGCCCACTTGCCGGTCTTTCACAAACACCGGGTATCCTTCCCTGGCAATGCCTTTTCCAGTCACGGCAACGGCCATGACCATCCTCGGCAAAGAAGAAATATCTTTAAATTCCCGGTTTATGATGTTTTTCAAGGCCTGGTGTTGAAGAAAAAGAGCTTTTTTCCCAATAAAATCACCTTTCAAAGGAGAAAAGCTCACGGCAAACCTGGATAATTTGGATGCAAACACAGGGATGGGCTTTTTGTCATGGTCTAATCCCAGCTCATGGCCGTAAAGGGGAAGGCAGGCTTCCAGTCTTAAGGTGTCCCTTGCACCCAGACCGACGGGCACGGCCCCTTTTTCCATCAGAAGTGTCCACATGGCAACTGCATGTTGATTTTCAATAAAAAGCTCAAACCCCAGGGGTTCACCCGTATACCCGGTTCTGGCCAGGGAGGTGGTTACCCCGTTGATCTCCACGGTTGAAAGGCGGTTCCGGGCCGGTTCCGGCAGGTTTCCCTTTGTAATGATCCCTTCCATGATGGATTTTGAAAGAGGTCCCTGGAGTGAAATCATGGCGATTTCAAAGGTTTTGTCCAGCATTTCAATGTCCTGGAAATTTTCAAGCCGGGTTTTAAAATGAGCCACATCTTTTTCCCGGTTGGAGGCGTTGACCACCAGAAGATATTCATCCGGTTTGAACCGGTATAAATAGGCATCATCAATGGCGCCGCCGGTTTCATCCTGGATCAGGGTATACTGGCTTTCACCTGTATTTATTGCGGCGGCATTGTTGGTCAGGACATGCTGGAGAAACGGCAGCGCGTCTTTGCCCCTGAAATAGAGCCGCCCCATGTGAGAGACATCAAAGATGCCGGCGGTTTTCCGTGTGGCCATATGTTCATTGATAATGCCTTCCGGATATTGAATGGGCATTTCCCAGCCCCCGAATCCAACCATCTGGGCAGCCAGATCCAGGTGTTTCTGATAAAATACGGTTCTTAAAAGTTCGCTCATGGGGATCTCTCTTATTAAATTAGTGGTTTCATCCATAAAAGGTGGTTATTCGTATCATAAAAATAAAAAAGCGTAATCGAAACAGGAGAATCTGTCAATAATTATCAGATGTCAATGATCAACTGTCGGTGCATCCGGCCGGATGACGGTAAAACCCTCTGAGAAGGGAAATAAAAGCAAAAAGGGTGCAGGTTCCCGATATCATACAGATGGGCAAAAGTCCGTAATTCGACCAGATGATACCGCCAAGAAAAGCCCCTGCCACTCTTCCGAGACCGGCCACAGCGAAAAAAGCCGACATGGTGGATGCCCTAAGTTCCGGAACAAGCTCGGTTGATAAACCCATGGATGTGACTATGGTAAATTCAAAAGTAAAAAATACAAAAAAAAGCCCGGTAAGGACATAATATAAGCCGATATCCAGGACCGGAAGGAAAAAATAAGCCAGGGTGCACAGGGCTGTTCCGATAAAAGTGGTTTTTTTCAGCCCGATCCTGTCTGAGAAAAAGACGGTAAACCCCTCTCCCAGGATTTCGGAAAGTCCGATAAAAATGGTTCCAAACCCAATGGCTGCCAGGGAAAGGTGATAGGTTTTTTCAAGCCAGGCCCCGTAGATCACAAAAAGATTATCATTGGCCAGGGCCATGAAAAAGGAAAAGCCCAGCATCCCGGAAACCTGCCGGTTCCGGATGATGGTTTTCCAGTTGGACAGCAGCGGTGTCCTGGATTTTGAGGATGGGGCGGTTTTCCCGGCCGGTTTGGGCATGAGTTTTAAAATAATCAAAAAACCGGCAAGGCTCATACCGCTGATTATTAAAAAAGGAGTTTGCCAGGAAAAGCGCTCAATCACCATTCCGGTCACGGGAATACCGATGAGTGTGGAACCTGCCCAGGAAAGCTCCGTAATCCCGATGATTTTCCCCCGCTTCCCGTAAGGGACGAAATTCCCGATAAAGGCCTGGAGGCTCGGATCAAATATGCTTTTGGCAAGTCCGGCCAGAAAGAGGCAGATGACCAGCACCGGGTAAAGAGGGATAAGACCTAATGCAAATGTCCCTGTGGTCAGGAGCAAAAGGGACAGGAGCATTATAAACCGGTATCCG
>Ga0156388_1109_pt1 | contig 43216 bp, 29 predicted proteins | sample RifOxyA3_FD_108032 | JGI IMG/M metagenome (GOLD analysis project Ga0156388, IMG submission 108032) | Desulfobacterales bacterium RIFOXYA12_FULL_46_15
TCCCGGAACCGGGATGAATCATGAAGATAAATATACCTGATAAAATAGTTTATTGGATCGTCATGCTAAAAAGGAAGAGAAATGGAAACAAAAGAATTATTAAAAATAGCAGATACTAAACTGCTCAAGGTCACGAACCGGCCTGACATAATTATGCAAAGCGGACAGGGTCTCAATCTCATTGATACGGAAGGAAATGTTTATCTGGACTTTATCGGCGGATGGGCCGTGAACTGCCTGGGACATTCACCCAAAGTGATTTCCGATGTTCTTACAGAGCAATCCCGGACACTGATCAATGCCAGTCCTTCTTTTTACAATGTACCCATGCTGGAATATGCAGAGCTGCTAACCTGCCATTGCTGTTTTGACCGGGTGTTCTTCACCTCAACCGGAGCAGAAGCCAATGAGGGAGCCATAAAGCTGGCCAGAAAATACGGCAGCAAATTCAAGAACGGCGCATCCGATATTATCACAACCCTTCGCGGATTTCATGGAAGGACCCTCACCACCATGTCCGCAACCGGTAAAAAAGAATGGGAAAAACTGTTTGAACCCAAAACCCAAGGGTTTATCAAAACCATATTCAATGATGTTGAATCGGTTCAAAAAGCTGTCACAAAAGATACCTGCGCCATTATGATAGAACCGGTCCAGGGTGAAGGCGGGGTCAATGTTGCCGATCAGGACTATGTCAAAAAGTTGAGACAGTTATGCAGTGAAGAAAATATTCTTCTTATTTTTGATGAAATTCAGACCGGCATGGGAAGAACCGGAAAGCTGTTCTGTTATGAACATTACGGTATTGAGCCGGACCTCATGACCCTTGGCAAGGGAATCGGAGGAGGATTTCCGCTTTCAGCACTGCTGGCAAAAGAACGATTGAATATTTTTGACCCAGGCGACCAGGGCGGCACTTATACGGCACAGCCATTGGCTATGTCTGTCGGGTTGGCGGTTCTCAAAGAACTTTTGAACAAGGACCTGGTTACACACACCCGGAAAATGGGTGATCTGATGATGAAAAGGCTGGCCGAACTATCAGAGCATTATGAAATCGAGAATATCCGAGGCAAGGGATTGTTGATTGCATTTGACCTCACTAAAACAAAAGGTGCTGATTTTGTTGCCAAATGCTTGAAAGACAGGCTTCTGATCAATTCTCCAAAAGAAACATCCATCCGGCTGATGCCGCCGCTGGTGGTAACTGAAGAAGAAATAGAAAAGGCAATATCGATCTTTAAAATCAATCTTGCCGAAAGATAAACAGCATAACTAAACAGATACAGGCACTGGCCTGCATCTATGACAATAAAAACGAAGGGGTAATGTGACACGTTTAGAAGAATCAAAGATAAAAGAACATTATCATTCAGACAATCTGCTGCAAAAGATAAAGGATGCATTGCAAAAAGCCGGGAAAGACCTTACCCGGCTTGAATTAAAAGATCTTGCCCCTGTGGATCAGCTTCATACTGGCGGTGCCCTGTCCAGCATTGAACTTTTCAGAAAAGCCGGGTTTTTACCCGATGAACAGGTGCTGGATGCAGGCTGCGGCATTGGCGGATCATCAAGGCTTCTGGCCAAAGAATTCAATTGCCGGGTGACTGGTCTTGATCTTTCAGACCTTTTTATCGAATGTGCCGTCTTTTTGACAAACTGCACCGGGCTTGAAGAAAAGGTCAGGTTTCAGGAAGGCTCCGTCATTGACCTGCCATTTGAGGATCACTCCTTTGATGCGATCCTGTGTCAGCATATTCTCATGAATATCGAGGATAAGGCTGCTGCGGTTAAAGAATTTTACCGGGTGCTGAAACCGGGCGGAAAACTGGTGCTCCATGAAATTTCCCAAGGCCTGGGCCAGGGCATATGCTATCCGGTCCCCTGGGCATCTAAAGCATCCCTGTCCTTTCTTGAACCATGGGAAGACCTGGCCTGCATCATTCAACAGGCAGGATTTGAAAAAGCCTTTGTTTCTGATGAAAGCCGGAAAGCATCTTTATGGTGGGAAAAGGTGAAAAAGGCATCTGAAACTCACACCCAGAGGCCAGACTCCCTCGGCCCCGGTATTGTTTTTGGGGAAAATGCCATTTTTTTCGGGCAAAATATGGCTGCCAATTTTAAGAATAATACCGTTTGTCTGATTGAAGCCCTTTTCAAAAAAGGGAAGGATGATTAATGTCTATGATCATGAACCTATTATATCAGGAGGCACCATGATTTCACAGAAACTTCAGGATGCATATAACCAACAGATCAACCGTGAATTATTTTCAGAATACCTTTACCTTTCCATGGCTGCATATTTTAACTCTGCCGGGTTAAAAGGGTTTGAAAACTTTTTCCTGATCCAGGTCCGGGAAGAAAGACTGCATGCCATGAAAATGTATCAATTTGTCAATGACCGGGGGGGTAGGGTTTATTTAAAAGCCCTTGAAGCCCCTGAAACAGAATTTAAAAATGCCCTTGAAACATTCGAAAAGGCCTATGGTCATGAGAAACTGGTTTCAAGGCTGATCAACGACCTGATGGATCTGGCCATCAGGGAAAATGATCATGCTGCAAAAAGCCATCTTAACTGGTTTGTTGAAGAGCAGGTGGAAGAAGAATCCACAATGGAAACCATTGTGAATAAATTAAAACTCATCGGCGGTGAAGGCCACGGTCTTCTTATGCTGGACAATGAACTGGCCCAGCGGGTGTTCACACCGCCGCCGGTAAAATAACAACTCTCTTTTTTGAATATAAAGAGGCTGATACCCTTTCAACGGATATCAGCCTCTTTGTTTTTGGTTCTCTTAAAAAAAATTATCCGAAGAATGACGACAACTGATCTTTAAATATTTCTCCTGTTATTTTCTCAATCATTTTATCGATTTTTTGTCCTGCATTTTCAACTGCATTATAGAGAAATTGATCTTCTCCGCTGTTGTTTTCCTTCATATTCCCCAGATGATGCCTGAAGAGCTTTTCAATGGGTTTTTGAGCCTTATCCATCAGCTTTTCTTCAAGCTGGTCAATCATTTCAGCCATTTTTTCAAAAAATGTATCCGGATTTTCCAAGACAGGCTCAGGAATGGCGCCTATTGTATCTGCTTCAATTTCAGATGTGGCCACATAGGATTTTTGATACATAATCTCAGCAGTATAAGCATCGATTGAATCATAGCCCCCCATGGAAAGCGCAGCTGCAACGGCATCATCCATACTGCCGCCGGTCATTTTTGAAATGACCTCATCAATACCTTTGACAATAGACTCAATATCCAGGAGTTCCTGTTCATTTAAATCCCCTTCAACGGAAAATATAAAGTTTTCCCCTGAAGCAAGGGTGATTTCCCTTTGATTCTGAGTCACGGCCGTTTTTCCGGCATTGGTTTGCAGGACACCCCTGCTGTTATACAAAGAAGCATCAAGTTTTGAGTAAGTGCCGGATGAAAGAGTGACCAGATCCCCTTCCCTGGTCTTGATGGTTAATCCGGCATCAAGGCTCTCATAGGCGCTATAGGATTGTTTTTTTACATAGTTTGAGAATTGAGAGTCAGACAAGGGGTTATTATACCTGGATGATGGTTCTGCCGAAAAAGGCTGGCTTTGTATGCTGCTCATATTGTTTCTCCTTTAAAAAACAGGGAATTGTTAACTATTTACGGTAGAATGTTTATCGGCCGGCTGTCACAATTAATTAAAATAAATTATTTATTGAAGGATTTTTTATTGATATAAAAATTCATATGGATTGTTTTTCATTTACAAGACAAAAATTTCTATCCCTTTCCATTGAGAACCGGAACAAACAGCTTGTTAAATGGTGATCCGGGTTTTATCAGAAACTGACCACCAACCGGGTAAATCCCGCATCTCTCGATCTTTTTACCCGGCAATACAATGAAATCCTGACCTGGGGCGGCATGGAACATTTTATTAAACCTGGCTCCTTTGACCCGCGGTTATGGCTTGAATGTATTTCCGACCGGATCTGCTTTCACCGTTCAGTCACAGGACAGATTCTCCGGGATTATGACCTGCTTGAAGCCGTTCGGACCACAGATGCAGAAGCCTCCCCCATTCTGACGGATATCAACTGTCATATCGCCCTTGACGGGATACGGAGCCTTTATAATACAGGCTCCATTTTAAGGATCTGTGACGCTGCAGGGTTTAAATCCGTCATTCTTGGCAACACACTGGGAAAGGATCATCCAGGGGCAAAAAAAACTCCATTAATATTGCGACAGCCGCGAGTGTTATTTGTTTTCAAGTGGTAACATCCCTTTCGATTTCAAGCCGGCAGCCCTCTATCTCGATGACATCACCGGGATGAATTTTCTTTTGCTTCTGCGTTTCAACCCTGCCATTTAATTTCACCAACCCTTCCGCAATCATGTACTTTGCTTCCCCGCCGCTTGCCGCAAGGTTTTCAAACTTCAAGACCTTATGCATTTCAGTGGGTATTTTTGTCAGCCTTACAATTCTTGTTTCCATATTCTCCCAAATTAAACGATGCACCGGCCCGGAACATCTTAAAATATTCCTGCCCCGGATTGTAATGCGTCTTGCAATAACACGAGGATACATATATTGAATGGAAAAATAAACCATTAAGGATATTTTTATCATATGAAATTTTATAAATTGATCCTTGTTTATATGTTTTTCTTTTTTCTGATTTTTCAATCGCAGGGATTTTCCTTTCATTCAAAGACCGAATATGCTCTGTCAGGAAAAACCATGGGGACTTTTTACAACATTAAATTTCTGGCAGACAAGAATGAAGACCTTGATTCATGGCAGACCCGGGTGGATATCTGCCTCAAGGATATCAATAAAACATTTTCAATGTTTGACCCTGAAAGCCGGCTCTCAGTGTTTAACCGGCTGGAAATCAAAAAAAACATGAAAGCCCCTCCGGATTTTTATTCCGTGCTTTTAACTGCGCAAAAGCTATATCAGATGACCCATGGCGCATGGGATGGAACGGTTAAACCCCTTGTGGACCTCTGGGGATTCGGGACTCGGAAAAAAGAAGATAAAATCCCGGAACCTTCAGAAATCACCCTTGCTTTATCAAAAACCGGATTTCATCATATCCGGCTCATGGAAAATCATACAATATCTAAAGATACTGATCTGACGCTTGATTTGAGCTCCATTGCAAAAGGATACGGCGTAGATGCCGTTGCCGCTCTGTTTATGTCTTCAGGCATCAGTAATGTTCTGGTTGAAATCGGCGGCGAGCTTTATGCAGCCGGTAAAAACAGAAAAGGGGAACCCTGGTCCGTAGGCATCAGCAGACCGGATAAAGACAATTCAAAACAGGATCTGTATAAAATTGTCCGGCTGAGCAACCAGGCCATTGCCACCAGCGGCAATTACAGAAATTTCTTTGAAATGAACGGAAAATCCTATCACCATATTATTGACCCGAAAACCGGATTCCCGGCAGATGGTCGTATTGTAAGCGCCTCGGTCATCTCAGAAGACTGCACCTTTGCAGACGGACTTGCCACTGCCCTCATGGTCATGGATGTAAAAGAAAGCCTCAGGCTCGTCAACAGCCTTGAGGGTACCGAATGCATGATCATAGAAAAAAACGGAGACGTTTTGGAAAGCCGGATGTCTAAAAATTTTCAGCGTTTTTTATCGGATTAAACTTTCATACTTTCTGCCCTGAAATGTATCCCTTCTTTCAAGCTCATCCTGGATCATATTAAAAGTTTCCCGGTACCCGGCCGCCCACAGGGGCGCTCTTAATTCATCCGGGTGGGGGTCTCCTGTGATCCTCTGGATAATGATATGTTCCGGCAACAATTCCAGGAAATCACAAACGATATCGACATATTCCGCCTGCGTGAGGGGGGAATACTCCCCCTGCTGCCACATTTTTTCAAGAAAAGTTCCCTGGATGACATAAAGCAGATGGATCTTAATCCCATTAATCCCGCTGCCGGCCAGTATCTTCGCCGTATCGAGCATCATTTTTCTGTTTTCACCCGGAAGCCCCAGGATGACATGGGTGCAGATCTGAATCCCCCGGTTCAGGGTCAGGTTCACAGCATGGACAAAATCCTGAAAGGTATGTCCCCTGTTGATGAGGCGTAATGTGTCATCATGAACAGACTGAAGCCCGTATTCGATCCAGACAAGATGCTCTTTTGTATAGGTTTCGATCAGATTGAGCTTTTCTACGTCGATGCAATCGGGCCTCGTACCAATGGCCATACCCACCATGCCGTCACAGGAAAAGGCTTCATCATACATGGCTTTCATATGGTCAACCGTGGCATAGGTATTGGAATAGGATTGAAAATAAGCCAGAAATTTTTTTGCCTTATATTTCTTAATACTCCCGATTTTCCCGGTCTCGATCTGCTCTCTTATAGACAATCCTTTTTCAGACAGGCCTGAGCCTGAACCTTTCTCATTGCAATAAATGCACCCTGACCGGGAGAGCCGACCGTCCCGGTTGGGGCAGGACAGACCGGCATCAATGGAAATCTTCTGTACCCTCTCACCGAATAAGCCTCTTAAATAGGCATTATAATCCGAATACCGTTTTTTTTTCCCCATCTGCCCTTGCCCTTCTCCCTGAAAGTAAATATCTCTGGCCGGCCAAATCAGCCGTTTTTTTAAAAAATATCATTTAATGGAATTGTTATAAAGTCATTTTTCAAACCCGAGGTTGACCAAATCTTCAGGCAAGGATATACTTTGCCGCCATGAATTCAGACTATAAAGATTATAAAAATTATGATGTTATTGTTATCGGTGCCGGTCATGCCGGGTGCGAGGCTGCCCTTGCATCGGCACGCATGGGCTGTGCGACCCTTCTTTTAACCATTGACATGGATAAGATTGCCTCCATGCCCTGCAGCCCCTCCATCGGCGGAATGGCCAAGGGGCAACTGGTCAAGGAAATTGACGCCCTGGGCGGTCAGATGGCCAAAATCACCGACTCTTCGGCCATTCAGTACAAAACCCTGAATACCAGCAAAGGTCCTGCGGTTCATTCGACCCGGACCCAGAACGACAAAGGCCTGTATTCAAGAAATATGAAGGCTGTGATCGAAAAAATAAAAAACCTGGATTTAAAACAAGCCATGGCCCATGAACTCGGGGTTGAGAATCAGACTATAACCGGAATCGTGGACCAGACCGGGTTTGAATATTCGGCAAAAGCCGTTGTTATTGCCACAGGAACTTTCCTCAAAGGGACGGTTCATATTGGGGCATCAAAAATCCAGGCAGGGCGGGCCGGAGAATTTTCATCCATCGGGCTTGCACAGAATCTTGCCGATCTCGGTTTTACGGTCGGCCGGATGAAAACCGGAACCCCGCCGCGGCTCCATGCAGATACCATCGATTTTTCACAATTTACCGCTCACCCGTCGGACAGCGCCCCAAAGCCGTTTTCCTTTTCAACAAAAACCATCACCAACCCCATGCTGCCGAGCTATATGGGCCGCACCAACCAGGACACCCATGACATTGTCCGGCAGAACCTGCAATATTCAGCACTTTACGGAGGTCATATCAAGGGCCGGTCTGCACGCTACTGCCCTTCCTTTGAGGATAAAATCGTCAAGTTTCCCGAACGGGAAAGCCACCATGTCATCCTGGAATATGAGGGGCTTCACACAAAGGAGATTTATGCGTCCGGTCTCGGCAACAGCCTTCCCCTGGAGATCCAGTACAGAATCGTCCGATCCGTAAAAGGGCTGGAGTCGGCCAGGATCATGAGGCCTGCATATGCCATTGAATATGATTATATCAATCCCCTTGAGCTGAAACCGACCCTTGAAACCAAAAAAATCAAAGGGCTGTTTCTTGCAGGGCAGATCAATGGTACATCCGGGTACGAAGAAGCCGGAGCCCAAGGATTATGGGCAGGGATTAACGCTGCCTGTATGGCTCAGAAACGGCCGCCCTTTGTTCTGGATCGATCCGATGCCTATATGGGGGTCATGGTGGATGACCTTGTGACACGGGGCACCAATGAGCCCTACCGCATGTTTACTTCCAGAGCGGAATACAGGCTTCTGCTCAGGGAAGACAACGCAGATCTGAGACTCTCCAGGGCCGGCAATGAGCTGGGCCTTGTGGATAGCGATGTAGTGAAATTCTGTGAAGAGATAAAAAAGCAGTCAAAAAAAGAAATCAAACGGATTAAAACCTTTGTGGTAAAACCCACCCCTGCCGTCAACGACTTTCTCCTGACCAAAGGAACAGCCCCCATCACTAACGGGGTAAAGCTTGAACAACTGCTGAAACGTGCGGAACTGGATTATGCTTCCCTTAAAAATTTATTCCCTCCGCCGGAACCTGTTTTAAAAAGGGCCGAGGAACAGGCTGAGATCGAAATCACATATGAAGGATATATCCTGCGCCAGCTCAATGAGATCAAAAAATACAAGGATCTTGAACGGATCCGGATACCGGACGGATTTGATTATTCCGCTGCCCCGGGACTTTCAAATGAATTAAAGGAAAAACTATACCGGATACTTCCCGCATCCCTGGGACAGGCGTCCAGGATTGACGGGATGACACCGGCCGGCATTTCCGTCCTGATGGTCGCAATTTTGGCTTTCCAAAATAGAAACAAGAACTTGACTTAAAACAATTCAAACTTACTATAAGAAGCACAAATAATTAAATTAATTGGATTTATGAGTAAAAGGAACCCTGTATGGCTGATGACTATTATAAAATTTTAGGTATTGAAAAAAATGCCGGCCCTTCTGAAATAAAAAAAGCCTATCGAAAACTAGCCATGAAATATCATCCCGACAAAACCAAGGGAGATAAATCTCTGGAAGAAAAATTCAAAAAGATCAGCGAGGCCTATGCGGTCTTAAGTGACCCTGAAAAAAGAAATCAATACGATACATATGGATCTGCCGGTTTTCAGCAGCGATTCTCCCAGGAAGATATTTTCAGAAATTTTGATTTAGGTGATATTTTAAAGGAATTCGGGTTTGGCGGACCCATGGGGGGGGGATTCTCAAATGCCGGCAGGGGCGGCAGGCAAGGCGGCTTTTCCGGTGGTAACCCGTTTTTTCAGAATGCCGGTCAGGGCGGTTTCGGGCAGAGGCAAAGGCCCCCGGCCAAAGGGAAAGACATTGAATACGAAATTCCTCTGACACTTCATGAACTCATCAATGGCACAAAAAAAACCATCACCATCAGCCAGGGCGGCAGCACCCGGGCCATTGAAGTCAATATTCCCAAAGGACTGACCGAAGGCAAAAAAATCCGGCTGGCCGGAAAAGGTGAAACAAGTCCCAACGGTGGTCCGGCAGGTAATCTCTACATCCGCTCCCAATTTATCCCGACAGACGGATGTACCATTGAAGGCAATGACGTGCTGGTTTCAAAACAGGTTCCACTAACCCATACCCTGCTCGGAGACACCCTTGAAATTGTCACACCGGACGGGATGACCCTCAACCTGAAAATCCCGGCCGGCACAAACCATAAGGCAAAAATGCGGATCCCGGGCCGGGGAATTCCTGAGATGAAAGGAAATGATTGCGGAGATCTCTTTATTGTGATTAATATTATCATGCCAAAGGAATTGACGGCCAAACAAAAAGAAATTATCCAACAACTTAAAAAAACAGGACTATAATCCATAACATGCCTGAATTCATCCCCTTGATATCTGAACAGGAAATACATGAACAGATTCAAAAAACCGGACAACGGATTTCTATTGACTATAAAACAAAAGACCTTGTTCTTGTAGGTATCCTGAAAGGATCATTTATTTTCCTTGCCGATCTTTCCCGAAGGATAACCATAGACCATGAGATCGATCTGATCGGCGCTTCATCCTATCATGGGACAACTTCGACCGGCAATCTGGTATTTACCAAAAAGCCGGATCTGAATCTCGAAAACCGGGATGTCCTCCTGGTGGAAGATATCGTCGATACAGGCCAGACCCTGATCAAGATAATTGAATCCATTATTTCGTTAAACCCTCGTTCCATAAAAATCTGTGCGCTGATTGACAAACATGAACGGCGTAATGTAAAAATTGATGTGGATTATTCATGTTTTTCGCTTGAAAAAGGGTTTATTGTCGGGTATGGACTGGACTATAATGAAAAATATAGAAACCTTCCTGCCATCTATGACCTGAAACTTTAGGAAACCTTAAAACTTCAGAATAAGAGGAACCCAATGATTATTACCTGTAATCAGTGCTCAACAAGTTTCAATCTTGACGCTGCTCTTGTCAAGACAAACGGTTCAAAAGTTCGTTGCAGTGTCTGCAAAAATATTTTTACAGCCTATCCATTGCCCCGGAAACCGGAACAGGCCGGTGAAACACAGCCGGATGGCATTCCTGAATCAGCCCCGGCTCCTGACGACATTTCCGGTTTTGAAATGGAAGACAATGATTTTTCTTTTGAAGAAAATGATTTTGATCTGAATGCCGGTAATGGGGAAAAAATACCGGACGAAAAAGAATTTGAGTTTGAAACAGAAGATATTTTAATTGATGTTGATGAACAAAAAGACGCTGATGTTGATGGAATTGAATTTGAACCCATGAAAGCTGAGCCTGAAGAATTAACGCTCAGCATGGAGGAAAGCGAACCAGACCTCCATATTGAAAAGGGGACGGATATTCTTGCAGATAATTTTAATGATACGGATTCGCATGGGCAAGAAGAAACTCTTACAAAGGAAGAAGGAATAAATGCAGTAGAAGAAGAAAAAGCAGAGTTTGAGCTTGAATTTGATATGGACGATGATCCAGCCGGTAACGCTGATCAATTTCCCCTTAAAATCGTACAGGAACCCGAAGATCAGGAAGATGTGCTGGCCCTTGAAGACACAGAAGATAAAGGTTTTAATGAGCTTGATGAAATAGTGCTGGAAGATGATTTTTCAGACTATGATGAAGTGTTGGCACAGGAAACCGACCCCCATGAGGCTTCAGAGGCTTCAGAGGCTTCAGAAGATGCAGAAGATGCAGAAGATGCAGAAGATGCAGAAGAAAAATTCGAAAAAGATATTCAGGGACAAGAAACAATAGAAGCAAGATCTTTGATTGAAAAAGTGACGCCCTTGATGGATTTACCGGAAAGATCTTTAAGAAAGGAGAAAAAGCCTCTGATCAGCCTTCCTCTTCTGATGCTTCTCCTGATCTTTTTTCTAACGGCCGGGGCCTATATTACCAGCATCCTGACCGGATACAAAATCCCTCATCTTTCCGACGTTAACATCCCTTTCTTTGAAAAATATCTGAAAAAAACCGCTCCTGCTGCAACGGAGCCAAAACCGTTCCCCAGTGAAAACAGCGTAAACGGAAGATTTGTTTCCAACACCGGCAGCGGACCTCTGTTCGTCATTACCGGGCGTGTGGACAACCCATCCGGTATTGCGTTAAGCCATATCGAAGTTCAAGGGACCTTATCCACAAAAGAGATACCGGTTGCCAAGACAAAAAATGTGTTCTGCGGGAATATCATAACAGAAGAAATGTTGAAATCAGGCAATTTAGAAGAAATGATGAAACTTCTTGAAATCAGGGAAGGTGCCCATAACTCCAATGTGGATATTAAACCTGGTGCGGGTGTCCCTTTTATGATCGTATTTTCCGATCTCCCTGAAAAACTACAGAATTTTAATGTCAAGGTGGTAGGGTTTGATAAAACAGCCGGTAAATAAAAATACATATTGACAATGGAAGCTTTCTTGTGATACTTTTGCCGGGTTTTTGGTTCATGGCGACGTAGCTCAGCTGGTCAGAGCATGCGGCTCATATCCGCAGGGTCCGGGGTTCAAGTCCCTGCGTCGCTACCAAGTCTATACAAAGGCCGGTAGTCATGGCATCCCAACATGATTACCGGCCTTTTTGTCAGATCTCTTATATTGTGTGCCTTAAAATTTTACACCCATTGTGACGAGAATTTCAAAGGGGTCGCCAAGAGTGCCTTTATCTGCCCAGGTATTGTTTACATAAGTGGGATAGAGATATTCATTGTTCAGGATATTGGAACCCCGGATGTTCAGGTATACCCCTTTATCGAACAGGTCGTTGAATCTCAGGTTTGCACCAAGGAGAAAATGACCGTCCACTGATTGGCCGATCCTTCCCCCGGCCCCGCCGTTTAAAGCAGCATTCCATTCAGTTTCCATTTCATCTACATAGGTTCCGGTTAGTGCAAAACTTATGGTACCTGTAAAATCGTAGGATAATTTTGCATATCCAAGAAGATGCGGGGAATAGGCAACCTCTATGTGTCCATACCCGTCCCGTTGATCTTCAGTGTCCTGATATGTCAGGCTGAAATCTGCATGGAATTTTTCACAGGGATTTGTAAGAATGGACAATTCGGCGCCATTGGTGACAAGTTTTCCGCCATTGGAAGAATATTGCACAAGCTGATTTCCAACCAGGGAATTGTTCCTGACGATCAGCCGGTCCAAGGTATTGTGAAACACGGATAAATTGGCGGTTATTTTTGATGAAGGAACCGTCATGTAATTAAGTTCAAAGGTTTCTATTTCTTCCGGCTCAAGGTTTGGCCGGCCGCTTACAAACTGGTCCCTGTTCTGAAAAAAGGAAGGTCTTGCAATGGCCTGACTGTAAAGAAATTTGAATACATTCTGATCATTATATGAATAGATGGCGGCAAGGCTGGGAATGAGATCGATATCATCTTCATCATATTCACGTTGCGTAAGCGTATTAGCCGGCTGCCCCGGCTTATTGTCATGAATCATGGTATAACCAAGCAATTTCTCAGCCCTGAGTCCGCCAACCAGCCTGAATTTTTCATTCAGCAAATAATTCATCTGTGTAAAGGCAGCTAAAAGCTCAATATCATCTGTTGTGGTATCATCATAAATGAGATTGAAAATATTGACATCGGCATGAAATTCCGGATCTTTGGTCATTTTATAATATAAACCTGTGGTAACCAGGAAATCATCTGTAACATTAATAAAAGAATTGGCCTCAAACTCATACATATCGGCTTCACCGCTCGTTTCTCCGGCATCACTGCCTGTAAATACGGCTGAAGTGATATCCCAATCCAAATCAAATGAAAAATGGTGATAGATCATTTTTGTATCAATCCTGACCGCTTCACTGATCTGATTCTCATATCCGACCGCAATTTTGGCTGAATCACGGTTGTAGGCACTTCCTTCTGAAACGGCAGGTCTGAAAATGGCTGCCTCATCCGTACTTTGATTAAACATCATATCTGTATAAAAATGTTTATATTTTCCTGAGAATATGAAATTTTTTGAATCCCGTTCAAGCCTTTCCTTGGTGGTATTATTTGAAGAATTAATACCCCAGAAGGTTAACGCAGACATGTCGGTCACCATTTTATCCCAATCCTGATCCGGCCCGTCAGTTGCTGAATACCCGGCGCTTAAAGAATATTTGAATTCTCCTTCAGTTTCTGAAATCTTTGCAACAGCTCTTTCTGCCATATTTCCGTAGGAAACAGAGGCCAGGGATGTTCCATCATAGGAATCGTTGGTAATGATATTAATGGCACCAAAAAAAGCGCCCTGGCCATACATGACAGACATCGGACCCCTGACCACTTCAATTCTGTCAATGGCTTCTACGGGAATATTGAAATTAGCCATAACATTGAAATCAAACACACCTTCAGCCTGGGAAACACCATTTACAAGAAAAATGATATTCCGGGGCGTTCCGGAATAAAAACCGCGAACCCCATAAGTTTTCCGGTATGCGCCCAGGTCATCAATGACATACATGCCAGGAACATTTTCAAGAATTTCCTCCAGGCTCATATAGCCGTATTTTTCAATGTCCTTTCTGGTGATGATAACGGCACTGGCCGGGATATCTGCAATTCGTTCCTCTTTTTTTCCGGCTGTGATGATCTTTACATTCAGCATTTCCTCAATTGACATGTTTAAGATATCTTCCGGAGCAATGGATTTTTTATCCCTGGCAAAAAGCGGATAATCCTCAAAGCCCACAAGAATAAACAAAATCAATACAATCTTTAAGTACTTCATTTTGATGAGGTCCTTCCAGTCGTCAAAACATTCATAGCAGAATAGTAAAAATCCTCTAATTTTGAGGACGCTATCAAATAAAATATCCCTTGGTCAACTGTTTTTTATCCATATGCGTAAGAAACCAAGCTTTGGGGGTTATATTTCAAGAATTGCGGTTCCCCATGAAAACCCGGAACCAAATCCGGAGATCAGGACCCTGTCTTCTGACTTGATGATTTCCTGATCCAGGGCTTCCCTGAGAGCCATGGGGATCGAGGATGAGGATGTATTACCGATATACTGGTAATTCCTAAAATTCTTCTCAGGCGGAATCCTAAGAAGCCTTTGTAATGAATCTAAAATGAGTTTGCTGCCCTGGTGAAAGACAAACAGGTCAATATCATCCATGGATAAATGATTACGGTTTAAAAGCATTCTGACCTGTCTTGGGATATGAGATCCGACCTGGGCCATCAATCTTTTTCCATCCAGGGACAGATTCTCCGGGGTCCTGATATTACCGCTCTCATCAATGGTCTGTCTTTTTGTTTCTTCGGAAACCGGCATCCTGCAAAGACCGGCAGGGATATAAACGGCATCATAAGCTTTTCCCATGGCTCCGAAATCCATGTCAATAATCCCTCTGGAAGATTGAGAGGCACTCACCCAGGTTGCAGAAGCACCATCACTGAACAAGGGTTTACAGGCCCTGTCCTGGTCATGAATAAATTTGGTCAAAGACTCGGCCGTTACAATCAGAATGTTTTTTGCTACGCCTGTGGCGATAAGCCCCTTTGCCACAGCCAGGGAATATACAAAGCCGGAACAGGCCAAACCGATATCCAGACAGAAAACAGTATGGGGGAAATTCAATTCTTTATGCAGGATATAGCTGTTTTGGGGAAACAGATAATCCGGTGTAGTGGTACAAAAAAGGATACTGTCTATTTTTTCATATAGCCCAGGATTCTGGTCAAACAATTTGTTGCAGGCCAGAACGCCCATATCCAATGACGTTTCCTTGGCATCTGAAACCCTGCGGGTTAAAACGCCGGTTTTATCTTCTATTTTTTCCATGTCCCAGCCCTGGTTCAGGGCTGACAAATCAGCACTGGTAAGTCTGTTTTGAGGCAGGTAACAGGCAATATCATTGATTTTCATTCTCATCTGAAACGAGCAAGGTAATATCTCCATCAGGGGTTCAGCCCTTCTTTTTTTATCATCTCCGTTAAATATTCCGCAAGCCGGCCGGCGTTACCGAAAGGTCCGTCAGGCTCAAAATTTTCTTCATCCGACGAAATACTGATGAACATGCCGAGGGTATTATCCATCCATTCTTCAATCGCATTGATCAGATCCAGAAAAGCCATTGAATCCAATTGCGATGACTCGCCGATAATAACGGTCTCCTCAGATACTTCAAGACCCAGCCCCTCTTCCTGGTTGATTCTTTCCAGAATCTCAAGAATCATATGACTTATTGTTTCTCTTTTAATCATCACAGCCTTTAATTTTTACCGGTTGATATTTAATAAATCCCTAATATGCCGTTTCATCTGTCTGGCCATCACATTTACATTGGGTGCACTGTTCATGGTGATATGATTGCCCGGAACCGTGTAGACGTTCGCACCTGTTTCAGCCAGGGGCAGCCAGGCCATTTCAGCGTGAGCATCATAGTCTTCAAGCGGTTCATTTGCCCTGAAAAACATCAGAAAACTCATGATCGGGCCGGGAGTATATCTGCGCATGGCTTCCACATGGATTTTGATCATATTGATAAAATCGCTTGAGAACCGGTCCGGAATCATGTCCCCTTTATTTTGAGCCTGCGCTTTTTGAATAATACAGTCGATCTGGCGGTTTGGATCATCTTCGAATCCATACAATTCTTTTTCCAGGTTTCCTGCAGAATCAAGGATATTGGGAAAGAGCCGGCACAGGATCTGGGCATTGCTCTTTACAGGCGGCACCATATGGCCTGGGCCGGGAGTGTCTGCCATATAGATGAATTCAATCTTGTGGCCTCTTTTGATGAGCTGTTGAGCCGCCTCATAGGCTACCATTCCGCCAAATGAAGACCCTCCAAGCCAATAGGGGCCTTTTTTCTGGATTTTCATTATCTGATCTACATGATGCGCTGCTATTTCTTCTATGGATTCCAGGGGCCTGTCGTTCCCGTGAAGTCCTTTTGCCTCAATGCCGTATATGGCATTGGGAATATTAAGGGCATGAACCAGATCAAGATAAAAATACAAATGCCCTGCCCCGGGATGGCATAAAAAAAGGGCTGGAGACAAACAACCTTTTTTAAGCTCGACAATATATTCCGATGCAGCCCTTGGGTCTGTTTTAAGGGATTTTGAGACTGACCGGTCACGGATATACCGTGCCAGGCTGCCAATGGTTGAACAACTGATCAATATATTGGCGGACAGGTCGATATCAAATCTATCGCGCAATTGCTCCAGCATCATGACAGCGAGCAGGGAATCACCCCCTAGTTTAAAAAAATCATCTTGAACACTTAAATTGTGTAACCCGAGAAACTCTTCCCAGATATGGGCGACGGTCTTTTCAACAGTGTCGTTAAATTTTATAACCGGTTTGCTTTCCGGCTCATTATCGGAACCGGTATTTAAAGCCGGAAGATTTGCCGTCTCTTCAACCCAATATCGTTTTCGTTCAAAAGGATATGAAGGCAATGAAATAAAACCAGGGTTGCCCTGGTGGAGTTTTTCCCATTTAGGACAAAGCCCGTTGTTCCATAATACACCCACGGCATTCAGCAGAAAGGCTTTATCATCTGCAATCTCCCCGGGTGCCCGGACCGTTGGTAAAACCAGATGATCGCGCTGCCTGCCGGGATTCTGCAAGGCCAGGCTTGAAAGCGTTCTGCCTGGTCCTGTTTCAATCATGGCCATTTTGGGATAATGATCAAACAAGGTTGCAAGGCCATCTGAGAAATGTACCGGATTCCTCATCTGCAAAACCCAGTAGGATGGGTCTGTGGCCTGGGCTTTTGTCAACCAGGTGCCTGTTAAACTTGAAACAATAGGGATTTGAGGCGGATTCAAATGAAAACTGCTGAGAACGGTCCGGTATTTTTCCAGGATCGGGTCCAGCATCCCGGAATGAAACGCATGGGATATTTTAAGCGGGACCACAGGGATATTAAAATTCTTACAGATACCCTTGAATTTTTCCATATCCTGTCCGGCTCCTGATACCACGGTTCTTAAAGGAGTGTTGACAGCGGCAATACAAATGCTTCCGAAAATCAATTCTTTTACCTTTTCTTTTGCACACCCCACGGACATCATCTTGCCTGCAGGAAGTTCCCGGATCAACAGTCCCCTTTGAACAACGGCATCCAACGCCTCTTCCAGGGAAAACACCTTGGCGATACACGCAGCCACATATTCCCCCAGGCTGTGACCGATCATCACATCCGGGTCAATCTCCCAGTGCATTAAAAGCCTTGCCAGGGCATATTCGAAAATAAACAAGGCCGGCTGGGTAATGGCGGTTTCAGATAAGGCATTGGTATCCCAGATGTTTTTACCTTTATTAAAAAGGTTAAACATTTCAGCATTGATCCGGGAAATGATGTCAAGACATTCGTCTACCTGTTTTTTAAAGAAAGGCTCCCGGGAATAGAGATCCTTTCCCATATTCATGTATTGGGAGCCCTGCCCTGTAAACATAAAGACCACTGGAGGCCTTGTATTTTTTAAAAGATATTCGTGATCTTGTGTTTCAATGACGTAGGTGAGCTGTTCAATGGCACGTGCATTGGAATCGGCAACAAAAAATGTCCTGAAATCAAAATTTCTTCTGCCTTTCTGGAGAGTGTAGGCAATATCGGCAAGGTTTTTATATTGTTTTTGCTCCAGATGGCCTTTCAGATTACGGGCTGCCGTGATAAGGGCTGTCCGGGTCTTTGCGGAAATCGGGAAAATATGCCATCCGGGTTCGCCGGCATCTGACGGTGTAACATCCTCATATTCCTCTAAAATAGTATGGGCGTTGCAGCCGCCAAGCCCAAAGGAGCTGACCCCGGCTCTTCTGGGCAGTTTATCGGTTGTCCACGGTTTAAGTTTGGTATTGATATAAAACGGGGGATCTGAAAATTTGATATGGCTGTTGGGCTGTTCATAATGGATACTGGGCGGCAGCATTTTATGCTTGATGGCCAGGGCGGTTTTAATAACACCGGCCACACCCGAAGCAGTATCGGTGTGCCCGATATTTGCCTTGACCGCTCCAACGGCACAGGACCCTTTTTTCAAATGATATCCGCTGAACACGGTTTCCAATGCTGCGGTTTCAATGGGATCACCCACATTTGTGGCAGTTCCGTGGGCTTCAATAAAGGATATCTGTCCCGGGACCACGCCTGCATTGATCTGGGCGGACCTGATCACTTCTGCCTGTCCCGTAACTGAAGGGGCAGTGAATCCTGCCTTTCCGATCCCGTCGTTATTGATGGCCGAACCTGCGATAATCGCATAAATATGTCGTCTTTCATTGATGGCGTCGGAAAGCCGCTTTAATACAACAATGCCCACACCCTGGCTTGGGATGGTACCGGAAGCATCCCTGTCAAAGGGCCGGCACTGGCCGCTGGATGACAGGATCATGCCTTCCCGGTATAGATAACCTTTTTTAAGGTTCCCTAAAGAAATGCCGCCTGCCAGTGCAATATCGCAATCCCCGTTGAACAGCCCGCTGCAGGCCATGTGAATCCCGGTCATGGATGTGGAGCAGGCAGTTTGAATGGTTGTCATGGGGCCTTTGAGATTCAGTTTGTATCCGATGCGGCTGCTCAAAAAATCAATGCTGTTGCCGATCATGAGGTTAAAATCCCCCATCTGGTCCCGGATTTTCCGGTGCCGGCTCAAATGATCTGTATAATAGGCATTCTGACCGCAACCCGCGTAAATGCCTGTAATGTCATCGGTCCGGTGCGGATCGATCCCGGCATCCTCAAGGGCTTCCCAGGCACATTCCATAAAAATGCGGTGCTGAGGATCAATGATCCTGGCCTCCATGGGGGTGATATTAAAAAAATCGGCATCAAATTGGTCAATGCCGGCCAGCCAGCCGGATCTCGGAATAAAATGCCTATGGCGGATTAACCTTTCCGAAATACCGTTTTCGAGTAATTCCTGTTTTGAAAAATCGGAAATGGATTCAACCCCGTTTTTAATATTCTGCCAGAATTCATCTTTGCCGGCTGCTCCAGGATAGCGGCAGGCCATTCCAATGATGGCAATTTTGGAAGTATGTGGTGTTTTATATCTTTTAATGACTGCAACAGAACCGTTTTTCGATTTTTTGATATACCTTTTATCCGCTTCGGAGCGATCCAGGAAATTTGCCAGGGAGTACACAGTGGGATATTGATAAAGATCTATCAAAGATATCTCTTTATCAAAATGCTGTTTTAGTTTTGAAAACACAGACACCATTAAAAGGGAATGGCCGCCAAGATCAAAAAAATTGTCCTGTATGTTAATTCCGGAAAGCTTTAAAACATCTTCCCATATATCTGAAACAATTTTTATAGAATTGGCCTGACTCGCTTCTATTGTCTTTAAACAGGGATGCGCTTTTTGAACCTTTGGTTTCGGCAGGCCATTCCGGTCGATTTTACCATTGGGAGTTAACGGCAGCATCCCGATCAGGGTGATATGGGCCGGCATCATATAAAGGGGTAGCTTTTTTCTGATAAATTCCCTGATGTCTTTATCCGTTACCTGGCTTCCGGATTCAGGCACCACATATGCCAGGAGGATATTATCCCCGGAGGAATCTTCAGACACTGTTGCAACAGATTCTTTCACATTTGGACATAAATTGATAATGGTCTCAATTTCTCCAAGTTCGATCCTGAACCCCCTTATTTTAACCTGGCAATCCATGCGGCCTATAAAAGCGATATCACCGCCGGGCAAAAGCCGCACAAGATCACCGGTTTTAAATAACCGGCAATCTTTGTCTTTAGCAAAGGGATTGGGAATAAACCGGTTCCGGGTCAGCTCCGGCCGGTTTAAATATCCCCTGGCCAGCCCTGGCCCTCCTAAATACAGCTCGCCGGGCATACCCTCAGGAACAGGCTGCATATAGGGGTCGAGAATATGAATCCGGGTTTTTGACATGGGCCGGCCAAGGGGCGGGGCATGGTCTAAATGGGGCTCAACCAGGGCATAGGCGGCACAGACGGTTTCCTCGGTAGGTCCATAAAAATTAAATACTTTTTTGATATGGTTAAGAGAATACAGGTCATTGACCAATTCCTGCCTGAGTGGTTCTCCTCCCATTCCAACGGATGTCACAGATGCAGGGATGGCCTTTAATTCAAATAATGCCTTGATCAGTGAAGGGGCGGCACTGATCAGTGTTATTCTGTCTTTTGCCGGCAAAGCAGACAACATCAGCGGGTTCTCAATGAGTATAAGGGTCCCGCCAAGCCCCAGGGTGCCGAAAATATCTACGACGGACGGATCAAAATTTAAAGAAGTGGCAGCCAGCACACCTGACATTTCTTTTTGGGAAAATACCCCGGAATAGGAGTTAAACAGGGCAGATACGCTATTATGCTCTATAACCACTCCTTTGGGCCGGCCTGTTGTGCCTGAGGTATAAATCACATAGGCCATGTTTGATAATTTTACAGCCACGGAAGGATTTGTGGTCTGTTTGGATTTTATAACATCCCTGGCATCTTCAACGGTAATAATATTTTTTGAATCTGCCGGCAGACAGTTTCGATGTCTTTTTTGTGTGAGGACGAAGGCAATATCGGCATCCTTTATAATGAAATCCAGCCGGTCCCTGGGATATTGGGGGTCCAGCGGAACATAGGCAGCCCCTGCTTTTAATACACCCATCAGACAGACAATGGTAAAGGCGGTACGGTCCATACAGATTCCCACCAAAATTTCAGGGCCTATACCCAGATCCGTCAGATAGTGTGCCACCTGGTTGGCCCTGCAATTCAATTCAAGATAGGTCAGTTCTTCATGGCCGTCAATCAAGGCGATTTCATCGGGTCTCAAACCGGCCTGGGCTTCAAACCAGTGATGAACACAGGCATTCTTTTTAAACCGGCTGGGTTTATATTTCCATCCCTTCAGTATCTGTTTTATTTCAGTATTGCCGAGTAAGGGTAAACGGTTTACAGACTGACTAGGAAAATTCACCATCCCGTGTAAAAGGGATATAAAAGCATTGGCCATTCCCATCATGCCCGGCCGGTTAAAAACCGTTTCATTATATTGCCAGTGAATCAGAAAATTTCCATCAGCCTTTAATATTTCAAGAACCAGATCGGAATCGTCTGTCTGGCCCCTTAGATCAATTTGTTCCCAAATCATTCCATTGATCTGCCATTCGATTTTCCCTGAATCTTTCACAGTTACAAATGGTTTTTTCCTTTTTTGAAATGCTTCATAATCGACCCAGTTGAATGTTGCCTGGGCAAAAGGCCTATGAGATGCATCACGGGTCATTTGTAATATTTCCGGAAGTTCTGAAAACGGGAAATCCTTATGGAGCATGGCAGAAAAAACAGTTTTATGCATTTGTTTTAAAAACGGCATTAATGCCGGATCTTCTGAAAAATCCGACTTTAAAACGACCGGGTTGACAAAATAGCCTGCCACATCCTTGTATGGCAATGTCCTGCCGGACATAGGAGAGACCACAAAAATCGTATCCTGATATGAATACCGGTGCAGCAGAATACTGAAAGCAGACAGAAAAAAAGTGTAGGGGCTGATCCCCGTTTTTTTCGACAAATTTATAATCCGGGAAGATAACCCCTTAGGAATCATTAATGTATACTGATCCCCCCTGTAATTTGAAACAGGCGGCCTTGGCTTGTCCAGGGGAAGATTGAGAACGGACGGCTGTTTACTGAGCTGTTTTTTCCAATATCGGGACAGCTTTTCTTTTTTGATTCCATGAAACCCGGCAGATTGGTATTTTATAAATTCCCCGTATCTGAAGTCTGTATCCTTCTCTTCCTGTTCATGAAGACGGCCGGTTTCAAATATGGACGAGAGATCTTCCATCATCATGATAATGGAACCATAGTCTGCGGCAATATGATGAATGCTAAAAAAAAGGATATCATTGTTCCGGCTTTTATGAAAAAGTTTCCACCGGGATACAGGGCCGTTTTCCAGGTCAATGGGCCGGTATGTTTCTTCTTTTAAAACAGAATTCAGAAAGGCTTTGCTGAAGCCTGTACAATCCGTCTCTTCAAATTTCAGCAGGATATCCGGATGGACTTTTTGATAAAGGTCTCCGTCATCATTTACATGATAGGTTGTTCTCAATATAGGGTGAACAGCACAAATCGTCTTTAATGCATCTTTTAAAACCATAATATCGGGGAAGCACGGGATATGCCAGGCCAGGCTGATATTGAAGGCGCATTGGTCAGGGGAAATATTTTTAACAAACCATAATGCTTTTTGACCCAAAGACAGGGGATAGATGATATCTTTTTTACAAATTTTACAGGCACTCATATTTTTTTATCCTTTATTACTTTCCTCCTTCTCATCAGGCGAAATGCAAAATACGGCCAACTCATATTAAAATTTGCCCATATAGTCAAGTTCCTTATTTTGTTTGAAAAATACCTGTAATACCTGTCAAAACAAAAGAGGTTGTTTTTGGTCTTGACAGTATGGTTTTGATCAGATACTTAGGAGTTCGTTTTTATTTTAACGATTATAATGGTTAAAGTTGCAGGGCATTATTAAATATAACCCCAGAAATAAGGCAACAGGATATAAAGGTTCTTCCTTTTTTAAAACGGTTGCCTTTTTTATTATCCTGACAATGGTTCCGGCTCTTTCATGGGCCCAGCCGACGGAATATCTTTTAAAAGCCGGGTTTCTTGAAAAGTTCGCAAGATTTACAGACTGGCCGGATACCGGCGATATGAAAAACCCTGATAGCCCTTTTGTCATTTCTATCATTGGTGCCAGTCCGTTCAAGGGAAGCCTTGAAGAAATTTATAAAAAAGCCGTAATCAAAAACAAACCTGTAATCATCCGATACATTAATTCCAAAAATCAAATCCCCGGCACCCATCTTCTTTTTATCTGTGAATCTGAAAAAAACAAACTGGAAGACATTCTTCAAACAGCCCAGAATTACCCTGTGTTGATTGTAAGTGATACTGAAGGGTTTGCAGAAAAAGGGACCCATATTAATCTTTATACGACTAAAAAAAATACGCTTCATTTTGAAATCAATGTCGGTGCAGTCAAAAAATCAGGCCTGTCAATACAGCTTGTGCTTCTTGAGATTGCAAAAGTTTTGGGAAATTGAAGGGGTATCTATGATTCTGTCAAACATTCAATCCATAAAAAACCGGATCATTGCCATTATTCTCCTTATCTGTGTAATGACTATCGGCACGGCAATTACCATTGTCACCATCATGGATATCAGCAGGATAAAAAAAAACATAGCTGACCAGGCATCCATTGCCGCCGGATTAGTGGGTCAAAGCTGTGTCAGTGCCCTGACCTTTAATTACCCGGATACGGCAGAAAAAAACCTGAAAATGCTTCAGTCTTTTCCGGGCATGATCAATGCCTGGATTTTTGATGCCAAGGGCAGCCTGTTCGCCACCTATGGCAAGAAAGAAGCTATAGATCCTGTTTTTTCAGAATCCCCTGAAGAACCATTCCATTACAAGGGCGAGTATCTTTATATAGGGGCGCCTATTTTGTATGAGAACAAGTCCTATGGAGTGATTTACCTGAAAATCAGTCCTGAAATCAAACAGGAAATATATTCAAGAATCACGATTGCCACATTATTGGCAGCCATTCTCCTGTTTGTGGCCTATCTCCTGGCAAATTTTGCTCAGAAAATTGTTTCCGACCCGATCCTGCTGCTGGCCGAAACCGCTGAAAAGGTCTCTGACGAAGCTGATTATTCCATCCGTCTTGAAAACAAGAACAAAGGAGAAGTCGGGATTCTGTATGACTCCTTTAACGGGATGCTGGGGACTATCAAGGCCCGTGAGAAAGAAAGGGATATGGCTGAAAAAAACCTCCTTTTTAAAGAACAGGTTATTGAATCAAGCACAGGTGCGGTCGCTACAGCCGATTTTGAAGGGGTGGTGACTTACAGCAATCCTGCATTTATGAAATTGTTCGGATATATTGAGATCACAAATGTGGTGGGCAGGCCTTTTTCCGTGTTTCTTGAAAACGAAGAAGCTTTTGAATTCATGTTGACATCCCTTTCACGGCAAAGGGCCTGGACCCGGGAAATCAATGCCCGGCAGAAGGATGGATCGCTTTTTAATGCAATTATCTCAGCCGATACCATTCTTGATGAGAAAGGACGGGCCGATAGTTTTGTCATTACGGTTTCCGATATCACCGAACTGAGAAAGACCACCCGGGAAATGGAAAGGGAAAACCTTCTTAAGACAGCTTTGCAAGCCATTTCAGACCGTCTCAGGGGAGTCCAGAAAATTACCGGCCTTGCAACAGGTCTGTTAACCGGGCTCTCTGAATTTATTGATTTCCAGGTAGGGGCGGTTTATATCCTGGATGAAGCCGGCGTTTTGAGTTTAAAAGGCGGTTATGCACTCTTAGAAACCGGAGAGTTTATCGATGAGTTTGAGCTGGGCCAAAGTCTTGTGGGCCAGGCAGCAATGGAAAAAAAGACTCTCCATATCTCTGATATCCCCCGGGACTATTTCAGAATCAGCTCAGGGTCAGGCCAGTCATCACCCCGGTATCTATTGGCTGTTCCCTTTATTTATAATGGTGATGTAAAAGGAGTTCTGGAAATCGGATCATTTAATGCATTCCGCCAAATGAATTTTGAGCTTCTGGATAGATTGAACGAAACTGTGGGGATTGCCATTAATACGTCACAAGCCAATGAAAAGCTCCATATGCTTCTTGAAAAAACCCAGATGCAATCCGAAAAGCTGCTGACACAGACAGAAGAATTGCAGTCTCAGCAGGAAGAGCTTCAACAGACCAATGAGGAACTGGAGGAACAGGCCCAGATCCTTGAGGAGCAGCAAGCCGATATCCGGAAAAAGAACCTTGAACTTGAAAAAACCGGTCTGCTTGTGGAACAAAAGGCAAGGGATCTTGAAATCACAAGCCGGTACAAATCCGAATTCATGGCCAATATGTCCCATGAACTCAGGACACCTTTGAACAGTATTCTTCTTTTGTCAGATGTGCTGACGGAAAACAAGAACGGCAATCTGTCAGAGAAACAGATAGAATTTATCCGGAATATTCATGAATCCGGGTCCGATCTCCTGGTATTGATCAATGATATCCTGGATCTTTCCAAAATCGAATCCGGACAGATGGAGCTTGTTTTGGAAGATACCCCTGTTTCTGAATTTGAATCAATAGCACAAAGGGTGTTTGAACCGCTTGCCAAAAAAAAGAACCTGTCCTTTACCATTCATATTGATAAAACCCTTCCCAAAGAAATCATGACAGATAAGCAGAAAGCCGAACAGGTATTGAAAAATCTGATTTCCAATGCTTTCAAGTTCACTTCCCAGGGCGGTGTCACCCTTGCCATAGCCCGGCCCAAACCGGGTGAAAAAGACTTTCCAAAAAACTTTGATCCTGAAAAAACCATTGCTTTCCAGGTATCGGATACAGGTATCGGAATTCCAAAAGAAAAATTCGCTATTGTTTTTGAGGCATTTAAGCAAGTCGACGGGACCACCAGCAGGAAATACGGCGGCACAGGATTAGGACTTTCCATCTCCAGGGAGATTGCCCAATATCTCGGCGGTGCCATCACCTTGAGCAGTGAGCCGGGTAAAGGATCTGTCTTCACGTTCTATCTTCCTTATGTACTGGAAGAACCGGTTTTGTCAAAATCAAAAAAGAGCCCGGGGATAAAAACTGCCGGCATAAAAGGGATATTACCGGGAAAGGTATCCATACCGGCTATTATCGACATTGACACAGGGGTGATCAAAGATGACAGAGATACCCTTGCCTGTGAAGACAGAAGCGTTCTGATTATTGAAGATGACCCGGGATTCGCCAGGATTCTGTGCGACCTGGCACGGGAGCAGGATTTTAAGGTAATTGTCGCTTCAGACGGTGAAGCCGGGCTCCATTTTGCCGATTTTTACAGACCGTCCGCCATCATCCTTGATCTGGGCCTTCCCGGGATTGATGGCTGGGCAGTAATGGAAAGGCTTAAGAAAAATCTAAAAACAAGACATATTCCGATACATATTATTTCTGCGGAAGAGATACGGCGAAAGGCTCTGAACATGGGTGCAGTCGGTTTTCTTACCAAACCTGTGAGCCTGGAGAAACTTGAAACCGTATTCAAGAAATTTACCTATATACTGTCCAGGCCGGTGCGAAAAGCCCTGGTAGTCGAAGACGATGAAGAACAATGCAAATCCATTCAAAAAATTATCGGAAACGGTGATGTAAAAGTATTTTGCACCCATTCGATCAGGGAAGCCGAAGATCTGTTGAGTAAAAAAGAATTTGACTGTCTTATCCTGGATCTCAATCTTCCGGATCAATCCGGGGTTGAATTATTGTCCTTTATCAAACAGGATCAGAATTTAAATGCCATCCCGATCATCGTATATACCGGCAAACCCCTGACCAATGAGGAAGTGGCAATCCTGCACGACTATGCCCGGAGCATTACCGTAAAAGGAGTTGATTCGCCGGAAAGACTTCTGGATGAGACAACGCTTTTCCTCCACCGGGTCGAAGCCAATCTTTCCGAGCCTAACCGGAAGGTTCTCAGACAGATATATGAAAAGGAATCGCGGCTGAAAGGCAAGAGGATACTCCTTGTGGACGATGATATGCGCAATGTTTTTGCCATTAACAACATTCTTGAGGAAAAAGGGCTGAAAATCATTGTCTGCAAAAACGGCATGGAAGCCGTTAACCACATGAAAACAGACTCAAGAATCGATCTTGTCCTCATGGATATGATGATGCCGGAGATGGATGGGTATCAGGCCATGCAAGAGATAAGAAAACAAAAGAAGTTTGAAAGGCTTCCCATTATAGCCCTTACAGCCAAGGCCATGAAAGGCGACAGGGCAAAATGCATTGAAGCCGGAGCCAATGATTATCTCTCAAAACCCATCGAGAAGGAAAAGCTGTTTTCCATGATCCGGGTATGGTTGTATTAAAAAAAAAGTGGAAGAAAAATCTGCAGCTATTGATATTGAGATAAAACTTTTCCTGGAGGCTATCTATCTTAAGTCCGGGTATGACTTCAGGGAATATGCACCTGAGTCGGTTAAACGCAGAATATTGAGGCGGCTTGCTTTTTCCGGGTTTGAGAATATTTCGGCCATGCAGCACAGAGTTTTGAATGATAACCATTTTTTAGAACTTCTATTGCAGGATTTTTCCATTAATGTCACTCAAATGTTCAGAGATGCCTCTTTTTATAAGGCATTAAGAAAAAGCGTCCTGCCGGTTTTAAAGGAAAAGCCTTTTATTAAAATCTGGCATGCAGGATGCTCAACCGGAGAAGAGGTCTATTCCATGGCTATTTTACTAAAGGAAAAAGACCTGTATGAAAATTCCCGGATTTATGCCACGGATTCCAATATAGATGTCATCCATAAGGCAAAAAAAGGAATTTATTCTCTTGACCGGATCAAGGAATATACTGCCGGATACCAGAGAGCAGGCGGGAAAGGCTCTTTTGCTGATTACTATACGGCATCCTATGATATGGCAATTATGAATAATAATTTAAAAAAAAATATTATCTTTTCAGACCATAATCTGGTAACGGATTTTTCATTTGGAGAAATGGACCTGATCATGTGCCGGAATGTCATGATCTATTTTTCAATGGAGCTTCAAAACAAAGTAATTTCTCTTTTCCTGACCAGCTTGAAAAAAGGAGGATTTCTCTGTTTAGGAGCTAAGGAGACAATTGCCTTTTCAAGTTATTCGGAATATTTTGAAAATTTTATGAAAAAAGAAAAAATTTTTATGAAAAAATAAAGTCTTGTTGATATTGCTTCAATTTATGAAATGAATTATGAATAATATGTTAGTAATTTTCAGTCAATAAAATCAGGTGTTGAATGAATAATGGATGAACCTATCAAAATTCTTGGTGTTGATGACAGGCCTAAGAATTTACTGGCACTTGAGGCTGTTCTTGAAGAGCTTGATATCTGCTTTGTCAAGGCACATTCCGGTCAGGAAGCCCTTGAATATGTTTTCAGGCAGGAATTTGCCCTGATTCTTCTAGATGTGCAGATGCCTGAAATGGATGGGTTTGAAACAGCCTCCCTCATCAGAAGCAACAAACGGTCCGAACATATCCCCATTATCTTTGTAACTGCCATCAGTTTTGAAAAAAAACACGTCTTTAAAGGCTATGACGTCAGCGCGGTGGACTATCTTTTCAAGCCCATAGATCCGAATATCCTCAGAAGCAAGGTAAAAGTATTTATTGAGCTGTTCAGACAAAAGGAAAAATTGAAAAAGAAAGCCCTGGAGCTGGAGCAGGCCAATTTACAGATACTTGAACAGCAAAAAGCCTTGAAGAAGAGTGAAATCCGTTTCAGGACCGCATTTGACCAGTCTTTTCAGTTTATGGCCATCCTTGATGTCAAGGGAAAAGTCCTGGAGCTTAATGATCTATCCTGTAAAGCCTGCGGCAGCACTGAGAAGAAAATGATCGGCCGGTATTTGTGGGATACCTGGCAGTTTAAAGATCAAGAAGAAAAAACAGCGTTAAAGCACCATATTGAAAAAGCTGCAAAAGATGAGTCTACAAATGACGAAACCGTATTCTACAATGAAAAAGGGGCAAAGCTTGCCATCCTTCGTACCATCTCACCGGTTAAAGATGAGTTTGGAAGAGTGATTCATATATCGGTTCAATGCCAGGATATTACAGAAAGAAAAAGAGCTGAAGAAGAAAAACTGATGCTTGAAACACAACTTCGCCAGGCTCAAAAAATGGAAGCCCTGGGAACCCTTGCAGGCGGTATTGCCCACGATTTTAACAATATTCTCAGTGTAATTTTCGGATATACCGATATGGCGCGCAGAAGACTCTCTGACAATTCTCCTGTGCATACACACCTTTCCAAAATTTTCTCAGCAGCAGAAAGAGCCAGGGATCTGGTCAAACAAATCCTTGGTTTTACCCGGCAGACAGAAATTGCAAAGGTCCCTTTCCAGCCGTCACTTCTTGTTAAAGAAACCATCAAGCTGTTGAGGGCCTCCATCCCCGCAACCATTCAAATCCAGGCTGATATCGATCCTAAATGCGGCTGGATCTCTGCAGACCCTACCCAGTTTCATCAAATCCTTCTGAATCTTTGCACCAATGCCTATCATGCCATGGAATACACCGGCGGGAGGATAGATATATCCCTGTACGAGACCAGGGTCGATGAATCGGAACTTTCAAAAAACAAAGACCTTCTGCCCGGTCAATATGCCAGGCTTTCGGTCAGGGATACCGGAACCGGGATGGACAAGGATATCCTGGAAAAAATTTTTGATCCCTATTTTACAACCAAGGAAATCGGAAAAGGGACGGGCATGGGCCTTTCCATTGTGCATGGCATTGTAAAACGGCATAAGGGGTTCATCCTTGTTGAAAGTATAGCCGGTGAAGGGTCTGTGTTTCATATCCATTTTCCCATTATCAAAGAAAAAACCTCTGTTGAGGTCTCCTCCCCAACAATCATTCCAAAGGGACTTGGAAAAATATGTCTGATTGATGATGAACCCGATTTTCTTGAAATGGCCCAGGATATGATGAAAACCCTGGGATATGAGGTGATTGTAATACAAAACAGCTTTGATGCCTTAAAATTGTTTCAAAAAAACCCGGAACAGTTTGACCTTGCTGTAACCGACCAGATCATGCCGGGTATGACCGGAATGGATCTGGCCCTGAAAATGTTGGAAATCAGGCCTGGTTTCCCCATTATTTTGTGTACCGGCTACAGCCAGAATCTTACAAAAGAAAAGATCAGGAAGGCAGGATTAAAGGAAATGCTGTTTAAACCCCTGGTTGTCGAAGATCTCTCCAAAGCGATCCAAAAAGCTCTTGAGAGCGAGAGCACATAGATCCAAACAAAGAATAAATCCCACCGGTTATTTTCCGATAATTAATTGTTCTTGACTTATAGAATAATATCAATTAAAAATATTTCCATCAAACGCTGGAAGCATTTGACAGGTTTTTTTTATTGCGTTTTTTTTTAATTATTCTAACGTGTTCAGGAGGAAACCCATGGCTTTGAATCTCAAATCAATCGGAGAAAAGATCGGCCCCCTTACCAGGAAGTATTCCCACAAGGATGCCATCCTGTATGCCCTTGGGGTGGGTGCTGGTTTTTCCGATCTGGAATACTGCTATGAAAAGGATCTCAAAGTAATTCCAAGTTTTTCCATTGCCTCAATTTTCGACACCCTTGCAGACTTTGCCCTTAAAGCTCAAGTAAACCTGGCCGGCATCCTGCATGGAGAGCAGGATCTGATCTTTCACAATCCCACCCCGCCCGAAGGAATGCTCACAACAAACGGCAGGATTGAGAAGATATACGACAAAGGCAAGGACAAAGGGGCTCTCCTCGTCGGAAAGAGTGAAACATGTCATGCCAACGGGGACAGTCTTTTTACCAGTATATTCTCCCTTTTCTGCCGCCTTGACGGCGGGTTTGGCGGCGAAAATTGTCCAAGAACCGAATTCAGCTTTCCCCAAAGAGATCCCGATTTTCTGGTTACTGAAACCCCCCTGCCAGACCAGCCCCTGATCTACCGGCTTTCAGGAGATATCTTCCCCCTGCATGCCGATCCCAAGTTTGCCAGGGACTCAGGGTTTGAAAAACCGATCATGCACGGCCTTTGCACCCACGGGTTTGCCTGCAGGGCTTTGATCAGCCAACTGATCCCGGGGCAGCCTGAAAAGGCAAGGCGGATGAAATGCCGTTTTTCCAGTCCCCTCTATCCTGGTTTTCCCATTAAAACCCTGATCTGGAAAACCGGACAGGGCAGTGCGGTATGGAAAACCGTAAATGCCCATACAAATGAGGTCATCATCACTAACGGCATTTTTGAATATGGTGATATCCCCAAGGATGAAATCCGGTTTGACGACCAGGTGGCCGTCGTAACCGGTGCCGGCTCGGGCCTGGGACGGGCCTATGCGTTGGAGCTTGCAAGGCGCGGGGCAAAGGTGGTGGTCAATGATTATGGCCTTAGCCCTGATGGTTCAGGCCACGGTTCTTCAACCCCGGCACAGGTTGTGGTGGACGAGATAACAAAGGCCGGAGGCCGGGCAGTGGCCAATTTTGATAACGTGGCAACCCCCCAGGGGGGAGAAAATATCGTAGCCACAGCCCTGGAAGCATTCGGCACGATTGATATCCTGATCAGTAACGCCGGCATCCTGAGAGACAAGAGCTTTGTGAAAATGGCGCCCGAGTACTGGGAATCCGTCCTTAACGTCCATCTCTACGGCACTTACAATGTCACCCGGCCGGCATTCAAGGTCATGAAGGAGAAAAAATACGGCCGGATTGTCATGACCACCTCGGCAGCCGGGCTGTTCGGCAATTTCGGCCAGGCCAACTACTCTTCTGCCAAGCTTTCCCTGGTGGGGTTGATGAACACATTAAAGCTTGAGGGAGAAAAATACGATATCAAGGTAAATACTGTGGCCCCTTTTGCTGCGTCACGCCTGACCGAGGGGATCATCCCCCCTGAAGTATTTGAAAAATGCAAACCTGAATATGTCTCTCCCATGACCCTTTATCTATGTTCCAGGCGATGCCCTGTTACCGGCAATATTTATAATGCCGGTATGGGATTTTTTAGCCGGGCCGCCATTTTCACAGGTCCCGGGGCCGTGGTGGGTGACCAGGAGAAAATGCCGGATGCCGATGCTGTCCAGGCAAAAATAAAACAGATATCCAGTCTTAAAAATGCAAAAGAATATTTTAATCTCAACGACCAGGTCATGGATCTTTTAACCTGTCTTGACTCACCGCCTGAGGCTATAGGCCGGGACGATGAGGATGACACAGGTTCCGGATTCAAAACGACAGATTCTGTTTTTAATGCCATGTCAGATCTGTTCAAGCCCGATGCTGCAGCAGGGATCGATGTGGTGTTCCAGTTCATTATCACGGGGAACAACGACGGGGACTGGTCCTGCACCATAAAGGAGGAGACCTGCACGGTCAGGCAGGGAAGGCATGATTGCCCCACCTGCACCCTGAAAATGGATTCACAAAATTTCATTGCCATGATGAACAAGCAACTGACCCCGATGCAGGCTTATTCGTCAGGCAAGCTGATAATTGAAGGGGATATCATGAAATCCCAGCTCATAGAGAAGCTGTTTAAACTGTAATGATAAGGAGAATGATACAATGATCGGCATTAGTTCTTATGGCGCATATATCCCAAGGCTGAGGCTGGACCGGTCAGCCATCTACCGGAACGTGGGCTGGTTCGCCCCTGCTGTGATAGCCGTTGCACAGGGCGAACGATCCATGTGCTACTGGGATGAAGATTCGGTTACCATGGCAGTGGCAGCTTCCCGGGACTGCATCAAGGGCAAAGATAAAAAGCGCATTGACGCGATGTATATGGCTTCTACCACCATGCCCTTTGCAGATCGGCAGAACGCGGGTATTGTAGCATCCGCCCTCAACCTGCCCGAAGATATCATCACCTCTGATTTTACCGCTTCCCAGAAGGCCGGCAGCACCGCCCTGATTGCGGCTCTTGAATCGGTCAAAAGCAAGGAGCGGAACCAGATACTTGTGGCTGCGGCAGACAAGCGCGAGACCAAGAGCGCCTACTTTTATGAAATGTGGTTCGGCGACGGTGCTGCCTCCCTCATGGTGGGAGATACGGATGTTATTGCAGAATATAAAGGATCCTATTCTGTTTCATGTGATTTTATCGATCATTACCGGGGAAGCGGCAATGCCTTTGACTATGTCTGGGAGGAGCGCTGGGTGAGGGATGAAGGGTATGCAAAGATTATCCCCAGAGCAGTAAACGGTCTCATGAAAAAACTCAACATTACCATGGATGACGTGGACAAGCTGGTCTATCCCTGCTTTTTCAAGCGGGACCATGGTGAGATTGCCAAAAAACTGGGCGCCGCACCTGAAAAAGTGGTGGATAACCTGCATGAAGTCTGCGGAGAGACCGGAGCGGCTCACTGCATCCTCATGTTTGTATCTGCCCTTGAACAGGCAGAACCCGGGGACGGCATTCTCATGGCAGGCTTTGGCCAGGGGTGCAACGCCCTGTTTTTCAAGGTCACGGAAAACATTAAAAAACTTGTCCCGCGACAGGGGGTCAAAACAAGTCTTGATAACAAGCTGACCACGGATAATTATCTTCGGTTTCTTATATTCAGGGATCTGATCAAGACCGAAATGGGAATCCGGGCCGAAGCACCCACCCAGACCGCCATGACCACGCTCTGGCGCAAACGGAAAATGCTTCTCGGGCTTGTGGGCGGAAAGTGCGCTTCCTGCGGTACAGCCCAGTTTCCCAAAACCGATGTCTGCGTAAACCCGGGCTGCAATTCCGTAAAGACCCAGGCAGATCATGAATTCGCTGACACCCCTGCCAAAATCAAGACATTTACCTCAGATCTTCTGGCCGTATCCGTGGATCCCCCCCATAACTACGGTATGATCCAGTTTGAAGGCGGGGGGCGCATGATGGCCGATTTTACAGACTGCTGTGAAGCAGATCTCAAGGTGGGGCTGCCCATGCAGATGACCTTTAGAATAAGGAGCCGGGACAGGGAACGCGGATTTGTCAATTACTTCTGGAAGGCAACCCCGGTTCCGGGTGCTGCCCGGCAGATGGACAGGATATCCTTTCAGGACAAGGTCGCCATTGTCACCGGAGCCGGGGGCGGACTGGGGCGGGTTTACGCCCTTGAGCTTGCCAGGCGGGGAGCAAGCGTTGTTGTCAACGACTTCGGATCTGCCCCGGACGGTTCTGGCAAAGGGTCTTCTTCTCCTGCCCAGATTGTTGTGGATGAAATAAAAGCGGCCGGTGGCCAGGCGGTAGCCAATTTTGATAACGTGGCAACCCTCAAAGGAGGTGAAAATATCGTTAAAACGGCTATGGACGCCTTTGGACGGGTGGATATTCTGGTAAACAATGCCGGTATTTTAAGGGATAAAAGTTTTGTTAAACAGGATGACAAGACCTGGAATTCCGTTCTTGATGTCCACCTTAACGGTGCCTATTACGTGACCCGGCCGGCATTCAAGGTCATGAAGGAGCAAGGATTCGGCAGGGTCGTGATGACCACGTCTGCTGCCGGGCTTTACGGCAATTTCGGCCAGGCCAACTATTCCGCTGCCAAACTGGGGATTGTGGGGCTAATGAACACCCTGAAGATCGAAGGCGCCCAATATGACATCAAGGTCAATACCATCGCTCCCATTGCCGCATCAAGACTGACCCAAGAGATCATGCCGCCCGAAATTTTTGAAAAGAGCAAGCCTGAATTTGTTTCCCCCATGGTTCTCTATCTTTGCAGTGACAAATGCCACGAGACCGGCCAGATTTTTAATGCCGGGCTTGGCTTTTATAACCGGGCTGCCATGGTTACGGGCGTTGGTGTAAAAATCGGAGACGAGGGCAATCCCCCGACATTGGAGATGATCCACAAAAATTTTGAAAGGATCAACAATCTTGAAAATGCCAAAGAGATGACAGACGCCGCCACTGCCGTGTTTGCCCTTATTAATCCGTCTGCCGATGCCTGACAACCGGCGGACGGGGATGAAAAATATTGGATCTGAATAGATAAAGGAGGATATATCCATGGCAACAGGAATTAAAGATAAAATCGCAATTATTGGTATGGGATGCACCAGGTTTGGTGAACGCTGGGATGTGGGGGCGGAGGAACTCATGGTGGAAGCCTTTGAAGAATGCATCAACGATGCCGGGCTGGAAAAAAACCAGATAGAAGCAGCCTGGCTGGGCACCTGCATGGAAGAGGTCAACGTGGGAAAGACAGCCATGCCCCTTGCCACTGCACTGAGACTGCCCATGATCCCGGTGACCCGCGTTGAAAACTACTGCGCCACCGGAACGGAAGCCTTTCGGGGTGCCTGTTATGCAGTGGCGTCCGGGGCTTATGACATCTGTCTGGCCATGGGTGTTGAAAAGCTTAAGGATACTGGTTACGGTGGGCTTCCCAACCCGGGTTCGAGTGCCGGGACCCTGATCTGGCAATGGTGGCCCAATCTTTCGGCCCCTGGTGCCTTTGCTCAGCTTGCCAGTGCCTATACCGCCAAATACAATGTGTCCGGCCAGGACCTGAAACAGGCCATGGCCCATATTTCAGCTAAAAGCCATGATAATGGCCTGCTCAACCCCAAGGCCCATCTTCAAAAGAAAATTACCGTGGAACAGGTCATGGCAGCACCTATTATCGCCCATCCCCTGGGCCTTTTTGACTGCTGCGGTGTCAGTGACGGTGCTGCCTGCGCCATTGTCACCACTCCTGAAATAGCAAAAAAACTGGGAAAAAAAGATGCTGTTACGGTTAAGGCATTACAGCTTGCCCTTTCAAACGGAGAAGAGGTCGGGTTCAATGACTGGGACGCAGACCACTTCATGACCACGAGCAAATGCAGCATCAGGGCCTACAAAGAAGCCGGCATCGAGGATCCCAGAAAGGAGATCTCCATGATGGAGGTTCATGACTGCTTTTCAATCACAGAACTGGTGACTATGGAAGACTTGCATATTTCCGAAAGGGGAAATGCCATCAAGGATATCCTGGACGGTTTTTACGATAGAGGCGGCGGCCTGCCCTGTCAGGTTGACGGCGGGTTGAAATGTTTCGGCCATCCAATCGGTGCGTCAGGCATCAGGATGCTCTATGAGATGTACTTACAGTTGCACGGCAGGGCTGGCAATCGCCAGATAGAAAACCCTAAATATGGTCTTACGCATAATCTTGGGGGATTTCCTTTCCAGAATATCTGCAGTATTTCCATTATCGGCAAAAAAGATGCGTAATGATCCGGAGGAACCATCATGTTTGAACTGAACAGATCTCAAAAAGAGATACAAAATGCCGCCAGGCAGTTTGCCAAAGGCGAATTTGACAGCCACCTGGCACTTGAGCTTGAAGAAAGCCGGGAATTTCCGAAAAAGATATGGCAAAAAGCGGCAGGACTGGGCTTTGTCGGGATTCAGTTACCTGAAGAATATTCAGGCGGCGGCCTTGGTCTTGTGGAAGCATGCCTGATTGCCGAAAATTTCTGCAGGGTTGATTCCACCTTTGGAATGGCACTCACCCTAGCTGGCGCAGGGTCGGAAGCGGTAGCCCGTTTTGCCGATGCCGGGTTGAAACAGACCATTCTTCCAAAAATCTGTGAAGGTGAGCTGCTTTCAGGCATTGCCTTTTCAGAAACCGACTATGGACTTGATCTGTCATCCATTAATACCATTGCCAAGCCGGCCGGCGATACCATTCTTATCAACGGGAAAAAAACCCATGTGGCCAACCTGGGAACCAACGGGATCTATCTTGTGCTCTGCAAAACAGAGCTTAACCAGGCCCCCCCTGAAGAAAGCCTGAGCATGGTCCTTGTCAAAGGGGACCAAAGAGGAATGAGCATTGAGGATTCCGGAAGGAAATTCGGGGCAAACATGACAGCAAGCGCCACCATAACCTTTGACAACGTTACCGTGCCAGGATCAAATCTAGTGGGAAAAAATGGAAAAGGGTGGTCCCAGGCCGGAAAATTGCTTGATGAACTCAAAATCCTGACCGCAGCCCAGGCCCTTGGCACAGCCCAGGGAGCCCTTGACCGTGCGCTGGGACATGTCAAACAAAGGGAGCAGTTTAACCGGAAACTTGGAAGGTTCCAGATTACCAGGCACAAAATCGCACTAATGGCAACAAAAGTGGAACTTGCACGGCTGATCACCTTTCAGGCGGCTGATATGTTTGACAAGGGCATGGCAGATAGCACCTATATCTCAATGGCAAAAATGGTTTCTGCGCGAACCGCTGTGGAGGTGGCAGATGAGGCTATCCAGCTTTTCGGAGGATACGGGTACATGAAAGAGTCACAAGTTGAGCGCTTTTTCAGGGATGCAAAGGTTGCCGAACTTTGCTTTGGCGGCCTGACAGCCATGAAGGATATGATCGGTGAAGCAGTCATCGGAAAGATATGATAACCCAAAGCCAAATCGCATATTAGAAAAAGGACACATATAAAATGGATATCCTCAAATTCTCCAAAGAACATGAAAAATTCCGTGAACGCCTGGCAGGGTTTCTTGCCAAAGAGGTCACCCCTTTTATGGACCAGTGGGAAAAGGACCGGATTGTTCCCAAGAGCATCTGGAAAAAGGCCGGAAGGGCCGGTTTTCTCTGCCCGTCCGTCTCAAAGGAATATGGCGGGCTGGGAGGGGACTTCCTCTATTCGGTCATTGTTTCTGAAGAATTTTCACGAATCGTGCACAGCGGTCTTGCCGCAAGCCTTCACAGTGATGTTGTTGTCCCCTATATTGAGTCTTTCGGGTCTGAAGAACAGAAAAAAAAATACCTTCCCGGGTGTGTCTCAGGAGATATCATCACAGCCATTGCCATGACAGAACCGGATGCCGGCAGTGATCTTGCCGGCATGAAAACAACGGCTGTCGGGCAGGGCGACCAGGTGGTGATCAACGGGTCCAAGACATTCATATCCAACGGTATCAACTGCGACCTAGTGGTGCTTGCAGCCATTGATCCGGCAATTACAGACAAGCATCAGGCAGTATCCCTTTATCTGGTGGAAGACAAAACCCCTGGGTTTAAACGGGGCCGGCATCTGGATAAAATGGGATGGAACAGTCAGGACACGGCGGAACTCTTTTTTTCCGACTGCCATATCCCCAAAGCCAACCGGCTGGGAGAGGCTGGATCAGGATTTATACAGCTCGTGATGAAACTGCAGCAGGAACGACTGGTCTGTGCCATGGGCGCTGTCTTTGCTGCAGAGCGCATCATGGAATTTGCAAATGAATACTGCAAAAAGACTATGGTGAAAGAAAAGCCCCTGAACCGGTTCCAGGCGGTTCAGTTCGCCATTGTCGAGATGACGACAGATGTCAAGCTGGGCAGGACATTTGTGGAAAAACTCTGCGCTGACCACATGGAAGGAGAAAATATCGTGATTGAAACCTCCATGGCCAAATACTGGACCACGGATATGGTCAACCGGGTTGCAGAGCGGTGCATGGATTTGTTCGGCGAGTCTGCCGTGCTCGAATCCAACATCATGGCCCGGATAAAACGGGATGCCAGGGTGATGTCCATATTTGCCGGCACCAACGAGATTATGAAAGGGATCGCAGCAAAATTTATGGGGATGTAAGCTTTAAAAAGGAGACTTTCGATGATCCAAAACGATGACATAAGGCCGTGGATAAAATCCTATGATAAAGGATTGGCTCCGGATATTGAGATTCCTGACAAGACCTGTGTTGACCTTCTGGAAGAAAGTATGAAGGAAAATCCGGACAGGCCCGTAATTTACTATATGGACAAGATTTTTCGCTTCAGGGATCTGGATGATCTGTCTGCAAGATTTGCTTCTTATCTGTACAAAAAGGGAATCGGACCTGGCAAGGTGGTGGGCATAAACCTTCCAAACATCCCCCAATATCTGATTGCCCTTTCAGGTGCGTTTCGCGCAGGGGCGACCGTAACCGGCATATCCCCCCTGTTGTCTCCCCATGAAATGGCGTATCAAATAAATAACGCCAATGTACAGGCCCTGGTGACCCTGGATGTGCTGTTCGAGAAGAATTTATTGAAAATCAAAGACGAGGTTCCCGGACTGGAAACAGTTATCACAACAGGTGTTGGAGATTATCTTGGGCCTGCCAGGCGAATACTGGGCAGTCTGCTGGGAAAGATTCCAAAGGGGAAATGCATGCCTATCCCTGGAAAAGATGTTTTGCGGTTTCATCATGTGTTAAAAGAAACCCGGGCCCTGCCCCCTAAAATTAAAATAAGCCCTGAGGAGACCTGTCTGATCCAGTATACCGGCGGAACAACCGGGATACCGAAAGGGACGATTCTCACCCACGCCAATATGACGGCAAACTTCACCCAGATATCTGCATGGGTCAATTTTAACGCCGGCTGTGACGTCCTGTGCTCTGCCTTTCCGCTCTTTCACCTGGCAGGACTTATGTTTAGCATGGCAGCCATGGCCAGCCAAAATCCCCAGTGCCTGATACCGGACCCGAGAAATACCGGACATATCTGCAGGCAAATCGCAAAATACAGCCCCACTGTCATGGCAAATGTCCCGACCCTCTACCAGATGCTTCTTGAAGAGCCTGTCTTTAAAACCCTGGATTTTTCATCAACCCGGATTCTCATATCCGGGGCAGCCCCTTTTTCCATAGAGAGTATCCACGCCCTGGAAGCTGTGGTGGGTAAAGGCAAGGTCATGGAAGTCTACGGAATGACCGAAGCCAGCCCCATCCTGACCATGAACCCTTTTCAGGGGGAAAAAAAGCCCGGGTCGGTCGGGCTTCCGGTTCACAATACCAGGATTAAGCTGGTTGACATAGAGACCGGAACCAGGGAGGTCGATTTTGATGAAGAGGGCGAAATCATTGCATCAGGTCCCCAGATCACGGGGGGATATCACAACAGGCCCGAAGAGACCGCCAATGCCCTGAGACGTTTTAAAGGATCAACCTGGTTGTATTCAGGTGATATCGGAAAAATGGACAAAGACGGCTATCTCTATATTGTCGACCGCCTTAAGGATATGGTCATTGTCGGCGGATACAAGGTTTTTTCAAGAGAGGTCGAGGAAAAACTCGGCCAGCACCCTGATGTAGAATTCTGCGCCATTGTCGGGGTCCCTGATCCTGACAGGCCGGGAAGTGAAATTGTAAAGGCCGTGATTCAAATGGCGGCAGATTCCACAAAAAAAGATGCCAAAAAACTGGAACAGGAAATCATATCTTTTTGCAAGGAAAATATGGCATCCTTCAAAGCACCGAGAATCGTAGAGATTGTCGATGAAATCCCTCTTACTTCAGTGGGAAAGGTTGACAAAAAAGCACTCAGGAAGGTAAGATGAAAACATTATGAAAAACAATGGTGCATTATCAGGAATAACCGAACTTGATCTGAGCCGTTGCAGTACAAACAAAATTTATCATCAAAAATATAGGAACAAGGTAGATGGCAACCCCCCTTGAAAAGGCAAGACAGCAACCCGAATCGATGAAGGCAAAAATCCTTACATCTGCCAGAAAACTTTTCGGAGAATACGGATTCCACGGAACAACCACCCGGATGATCGCCTCAGATGTGGGGATTGACATATCCACCCTCTATTACCACTGGGGTGAAAAAGGAGATCTGTATGAAGCCGTGATCGTTGACATGAACGACGGCATCCGGGCAAAACTCACACAGGTGGAACAGATTATCAAGGGCCGCCCCCTGGCAGAGCGCATTGAAATTGCCGTGGATGAACTGGTTGACTACCTTTTCGAACATTCTGAATTATCAAACCTCGCCATTTTCAGTTATTTTACCAAAAACCGCCACAACAGCAGCGTTGATGAACGTATCCCGGAATTCATATCCGATATTGCCTATTCCATGGATCTTTCCACAAAACGGGGAAACGCCTCACCTTTTGCAAAGATGAAGGTGCTGAGCATCATGAACGCCATCCACAATTATGTATCAGGAGAAGCCTTTTTTCTGCCCATGCTGGGAATCACACGGGAAGAATATATCTGCCTGACCAAGGAGACGGTTAAATTTTTTACGCTATCGAATTTCGTGGATGGATAAAACTGGGGTAAGAATATAGTAGACAATCAAGACAGTTTTCTGTTCAATTAACGCGTTGATTTCCAGTACTGTCCGGTTTTTAGGATTAGTATTTATGGCGCGCCCGGAGGGATTCGAACCCCCGGCCTACGGATTCGAAGTCCGCAAAATATAACATTGAAAGGAGTTGAAACCTATTCCGAAATATAATAAAATATATATAAAATCAGGATATTTAAAAAAACATCATAATTATATCACTTGCTTTCAATGCAAAACAATTGTATGAATTTGCTTACATAGTGCTTACACAAAAAAGCAAGGGGGGTGACTATGGGGGTAAACTTCACAGAAGGCAGGATAAACAATTTTAAATGTCCACCGAATAAAAAACAAATTTTCTTATGGGATTCCGACGTAAAAGGTCTTGGACTGCGAGCGACACCCGGAGCAAAAGTCTTTATCTTTCAAGGACGATTAAACGGAAAAAGCTTCCGGTTCAAGATCGGGGATTCGCGGACATGGCTACTGGATGCCGTTAGAAAAGAGGCTCGGAGAATACAGTCTCTTATAGATAAAGGCATAGACCCCCGACAAGACAAACAAGATCAGTTACAAAAAACAGAAGATCGTCAGCAGGCCGAAAGCTGCCAGGGCATAACAGTGAAAGAGGTCTGGGATATTTATATTGAAAAACGGCGCAATGCAGAAAAAAACGGATGGGGCGCAAGGCATTACCTGGACCACATTAAGATTTCACAGCCAGGAGGAACCCCTGTTCTTAAAGGTAAAAGACTGACAAAGGCGGGACCATTGGCGGCATTAATGCCGTTGAAGCTTTCTGATATCACCCAGGAGGTAATTGAGGATTGGTTAAAGACAGAAGGCAAAAACAGAGGGGCCAGGGCCAGACTCGCTTTCTCTTTGTTGCGAGCTTTCTTAAAATGGTGTGAATCTGAAAAGGAATACAGAGGGTCAATACATCCAAACGTATGCAGCAGCAAATTAAAAAAAGAGTATATTCCGAAAATGAAAACCAAAGATGACTGTCTGCAAAAAGAACAATTGCAGGTATGGTTCCAGGCGGTTCAGGGGCTAAACAACAAGATCATATCAGCATACCTTCAGAGCTTACTATTAACCGGGGCCAGGCGTGAAGAATTGGCGGGACTTAAATGGGAAGATCTTAATTTTCAATGGCATTCCATGACAATCCACGACAAAGTAGAAGGGGAAAGGACAATTCCCTTGACACCATATGTATCCTTCCTTCTTGCAGCACTACCACGGAAAAATGAATATGTTTTTTATTCACAGACGGCAGCAGATCATAAAATATCAGAACCCCGACACGCACACAACAGAGCAATCAATGTTGCAGGAATCGATCATCTTACCATCCATGGGTTAAGACGGTCTTTTGGGACCCTTTCAGAATGGGTTGAATGCCCGGTTGGCGTTGTCGCACAGATAATGGGTCACAAACCTTCAGCTATTGCAGAAAAGCATTACCGCCGGCGACCTCTGGACCTGCTGCGGATGTGGCACACAAAAATTGAGAAATTTATCCTGGACCAGGCAGGCATTGCACAACCAGAGCCTGGCCAGACTGGATTGAAAGTAGTAGGCGAATAGCATATCTTCCCGGCCATAGGCATGACCTGATCAGTTGGGCCGAACAGCCACCACATGCCCCACGATGGCTCTGGCCGGGATCTTAAACTCAAGGGGCAAGCATGAAGGGGCGATCATGAATCCATTTCCAGAACTCGACATAGACCGGTTAAGAGACAGTGCCCGTCACTGGATCAAAGATGTTCGTGGGGATTTAGGCATTGGCATTGAGAGAATAACACTCTACCAATACCGTGCCAGCATTCCAATGGCAGCATTTTTGGGCCTAAATTTAAGGGATGACGAGGCAGGTACTAGTCCGCTGAAATATGCCGTTATCTTTACTCTCATTTGCCCCGGTGAAGCTCCGGAATCAAACGATCATGCAATGTGTCCGCATTCAAGTATTGAGAGCTTTGTCTCCCGATATACCAGCCATGAGGACGGCATACCAACCTTTGCATTGGACAGCATCAAGGAGGCTTATAAAGCCGATGCTCCGGCCAATTATTCAGAACAATGGACGTTCTTACCGGATTGTAACGGGCCAGGTTGTAAGGGGATCGCTTTGCCGACAGAAGTCAAGATAGATGAACCATCCGCTCTTTTATTTGATGAAGACAAGAGCTTCAGCCTGCTGATAAAAAACTGGGAAAAAGAAACTTCTGGGAAAAATCAGGTCAGGCTCAAATTACCACCGTCACAAAAC
>Ga0156388_1111_pt1 | contig 42934 bp, 38 predicted proteins | sample RifOxyA3_FD_108032 | JGI IMG/M metagenome (GOLD analysis project Ga0156388, IMG submission 108032) | Desulfobacterales bacterium RIFOXYA12_FULL_46_15
AAACATATTGTTTCCTTAAAAGTCATGGCAGACAACCATCCCATGATCAAAGAACTGGATATCAACCCTTTGTTTGTTCATGAAGAAGGCCTGGGCGCAACAGTGGCAGATATTATTATCCGGCTTGAAAAAGAGGAGAGCTGAAAATCATCCTTTATCCTTTTATATCAAAGGTTCCTGAAACCTGCCGAAGATTGGGCAGTAAAGAAAGAGGGCAGGACCTGAGCTGTTTGGCAAGAGATTGCGTAAAAGCATCTGCTGTGAAATCAAAACTTGATACCAGAGGGTTTGAAAAAGATGAATCCGGGGTTCCTTTGTCGTCAAACGGTATTTTCTGGTCTCTCAGCCATAAACCGGGTTATGTGGCAGGTGTTGTCTCAAGACAGAAAGTGGGAATAGATATTGAAAAGCTGAAGTATATTTCTGATCCGGTTTTTAAAAGGATTGTCGATCCGGCTGAATTTCTCCATTTTATGAATCAGGACAAAATGCTTGTTTTTTTCAGGGTATTTACGGCAAAGGAAGCAGTGCTGAAGAATGCAGGCATTGGGTTTAAGGGGTTGTCAAAGGTAAAAATCCATACAGTAGTGGATAATTATCATCTGATTGTCCACTACCTGGATCAAAAATATCAGGTTGAGAATTTTTATTTTGACGGCTACATTGCATCTGTGACAAAAGATAATGTGGGTATTGAATGGAATTTCAGATAAGACCAATATTTCAAGGAGAAACAAAATGGCCGAGGGAAAAGGTTTTGTGATGAGCGAGGCTGCAGCATCAGGCCCGCTGCCGAAAGTTGATTTTTCAAGCTTTATATTGTCCTTATACTCATCAGGACTTGTCCAGCTGGGTAAGGTTGAAGACCCTTCAACCGGGAAAAAAGCAAAGAACCTTGAGCTTGCAAAACATACCATCAACATGATTGCCATGCTGGAAGAAAAAACAAAGGGAAATCTGACAGAGGATGAAAAAAATCTTCTCAAGGCACTCCTGACTGAAATCAGAATTGCATTTGTTGAGGCAAAGTCTTGACAGAGAAGTTTTCATCCTGTGCCAAGATAAATCTGTTCCTGTATATTACCTCAAAAAGAGGGGACGGGTATCATACCCTTTATTCCCTTATGACACCCATTGATCTTTGTGATGACCTTTATCTTGATTTTGAAACAGATAAGATAAAGGTCACCTGTAATCATCCGGATGTGCCAGAAGATGAATCCAATCTTGCCCATAAAGCCGCGGTCCTGTTCTATGATGCATTAAAAGAAAAAGGGTATGAAAAAAGGGGCATTGGAATTGAAATCATAAAGCAGATACCGCCCGGTGGAGGTCTTGGCGGAGGCAGCAGCAATGCAGCCACGGTTTTAACAGCCCTGAACACTCATCACCGGCATCTGTTTTCAAAATCCGAATTAATGCATATGGGATTGCGTCTGGGTGCCGACGTCCCTTTTTTTATTTTTGGAAGCCCGGCCATTGTTCAAGGGATAGGTGAAAAGCTTGAAAAAGCCCCTGATCTTATGCGGTATCACCTTGTGCTGTGCGATCCCGGGGTTGCTGCAGCAACAGCAGCAGTATACAAAAAATATGATTTTGAATTGACATCAAACCAAAAATATACTAAGAATGCTGGTTTGAATGTACTACTACGGGGACGGAAATTTGATGCAGGGAATTGTGCCCACAACGATCTTGAAGGACCGGCGTGCAGGCTTTACCCTGAAATCAGGGAAACAAAAGAAGAGATGGAGTTGTTACTGCACACAAAAGTGCGGATGACAGGAAGCGGCTCCTCTCTTTTTGCACTTTTTCAAGCTCGCAAAGATGCTGAAAAAGGCTGTGAAATCCTCCTGGGAAAATGGGCCGGGAGCAAAAGGAAACCATTTCTTTCTTCGTTTGGCTGAAAATTGTGAGTTTATTGTACTGGGGCGTCGTCAAGCGGTAAGACACAGGGTTTTGATCCCTGCATCCAGAGGTTCGAATCCTCTCGCCCCAGCCATATTTTTATATTTTAATAAGAGATTTTTTTTATGAACGGCTTGTCCATTTTTGCAGGAAATTCAAATCTTCTTCTTGCAGGGAAGATTTCTGAGTATCTGTCAAAACCTTTGGGGAAAATGAAAGTCAACCGGTTCAGTGACGGAGAAATCCAGGTTGAAATTCATGAGAATGTCCGGAGGCAGGAAATTTATGTGATACAATCCACAAGTTATCCTGTAAACGACAATCTTGTCGAATTGCTGCTTCTGATCGATGCTTTCAAACGGTCGTCCGCCAGTAGAATCACGGCAGTGATTCCTTATTTCGGGTATTCGCGCCAGGATAAGAAAGTATCCCCCAGGGTTCCTATCAGTGCCAAGCTGGTGGCGGACCTTCTGGAGTGTACCGGTGTTCACAGGGTGATCACGATGGATCTGCATGCCGGACAGATTCAAGGTTTTTTTAACTGCCCGGTGGATAACCTTTATTCAGCCCCGGTGATCATTGATGATATCAAGACCCGTTTCTCGGATGACCTGGTAGTCGTATCCCCTGATGCAGGAGGTGTTGAAAGGGCAAGGGCCTATGCCAAGCGCCTGAATGCCGGACTGGCTATTGTGGATAAAAGAAGAAGCGCCCCGAACCAGGCAAAGGCCATGGCCATCATTGGAGATGTTCAGGATAAAATTGCCATTATTATTGATGATATGGTGGATACCGCAGGAACATTGGCCGAGGCTTCCGGGGTTATTGCAGAGAACGGTGCAAAAGCCGTTCATGCGTATTGCACGCACCCTGTACTTTCAGGACCGGCCATTGACAGAATAAACAAATCATCTTTAAATTCTCTTGTTGCTACAGACACGATCCCTCTTTCTGAAGAAGCAAAACAGTGTGACAAGATTAAAACGCTTTCCATTGCCAAACTGGTGGGTGAGGCAATTGTGCGCAGTTACAGGGGTGATTCTGTAAATTCTCTGTTTATATAAAATAAAATAGGATCTATTAGCCTTCTGCATGGACATGTGCAGATACGGAGGAAAAAACTTTGGAATTAATTGAATTAAACGCAAAACCAAGAGTAACTACCGGTAAAGGTGCTGCAAGACAATTAAGAGCGAAACAGGCCATACCTGCCATCGTCTATGGTGAGAAAAAAGAGCCGACCATGCTGGCCCTTGATACGATTGAATTTGATAAAATCATCCGGAATCACGGATCAATGGGCCTTTTTTTCAATCTCAAGATCAGCGGTGCGGATGCACAAAAAATCGTAATGCTCAAGGATATGCATATGGATACCTTTGGGCAGAGCTATCTGCATGTGGATTTGCAGGAAATCGATATGGACAAGAAAATTACCGTCAGTGTCCAGGTTGAAGTCATTGGTAAATCTATAGGGGTCAAGGAAGGCGGCCTTCTCCAGATTATCCGGCGTGAGCTGGATGTGGTCTGCAAGCCCATGGATACTCCGGATACCATCCAGGTTGATATCACTGATCTGGAGATCGGTGATGCGGTGCATGTCAATGACATTGATCTGGGTGAAAACATCCATATTCCTCATGATGTGAATTTTACAGTCATCACCATCGTACCGCCGTCAACAGATGCCAAGGAAAGAGGTGAAGAGGACGATGAGCCGGATGAGAAAGCCCCGGCAGCCCCAGCTCCCAAAAAAGCGGCTGAAGCATAATCCCGTTGTAGATGTCGGATTCGAAATATAAAATTATTGCGGGTCTGGGCAATCCTGGAAAGGATTATGCCCGGACCCGTCATAATATAGGGTTTCTGGTCCTTGACGCCCTGGTATCAAAATCCCGCCTTATATTTGACAAAACCCGGTTTGATTCTGAATATGTGAAAGCAAGAATCAGGGATAAAGATGTCTTTCTCATCAAGCCTTTAACCTATATGAACCGAAGCGGGCTTTCCATCCAAAAATTTGCCTCATATTACAAGATCGAGATCGAAGATATCATCATTGTCCATGATGATATGGATCTTGAATTCGGAAAAATCAAGATTGTGAAAAGCAGGGGCCATGGAGGGCATAATGGTGTCCGGTCCATTATGGAAACCTTTGGCAACAATGATTATATCCGGGTCCGGGTGGGTGTCGGCCATCCATTGACCGGAAGAGATATAACCGGTCATGTTCTTGGCGGATTTTCCCCGGCTGAGACAAGCCTTCTTGATAAAACCACGGATACTGCTTCAGATGCCTGCCTTCATATCCTTGAAAAAGGTCTGATTTCAGCCATGAACATCTTTAATCGAAATACGGATCGATGAGATTTCAAGAACTATTTGATTGACAAGGTTGTTTAAATATGGTTTCCTGCACGAGAATGGGCTAATTGTTTCTATAATGAAAAGGCGGGCTATCAAATGGGTGAAAAATCCAAGAGAATCAGAGTAAAACAAGGAACGTCAAGCAAAAAAGAATTTTTAAAAGGTGATGTGGCTGTTTATCCGGCTCACGGTGTAGGTTACATTGAGTCCATCGAGAGCAAGGAGATAAACGGTGACACATTGAATTTTTACATGATGAAAATCGTGGAAAACGGTATGGTGATCATGATTCCGACATCAAACGTAGAATCGGTCGGTTTAAGGGAGCTTATCCCTGAAACAGAAGTTCCGGAAGTCTACAAGGTAATGAAGGAAAAAGCACATGGTTCTGATAACCAGACCTGGAATCGAAGGTATAGGGAATATATGGACAAGATCAAGACCGGATCTATTTATGATGTGGCTGAGGTTTTCCGGGATCTTTTCCAGTTGAAGCTTGAAAAAGATCTTTCCTTTGGTGAGCGCAAACTCCTTGATACAGCTCAGAATTTACTGGTCCAGGAATTGTCCATGGCCAAGGATGTGGATGAAAAATCAATGATGCAGGAAATTGAAAGCCTTTTTATTTAATCTATTAATAAGTTAAAACAAATTTTTAACCGGCGGACATCGGCATTGAACAGTCCGCCGGTTTTTTTATCATGCAGATACATATCCGCATATCAGATGACCTTCAAAATACAAGGCTTGACATCATCCTCTCCCGCCATGACAAAGTTTTTACCCGAAGCCGGGCAGCAGCTCTTGTCCATAGCGGGGAAATCCTTGTGAACGGCAGAACAAAAAAGGCAGGGTACCGGGTTAAGCCCGGGGATATCATCACCGGCCATATTTCAGAATTCACTGTAGAGCCGGAGGTACTGCCTGAAGATATTCCAACAGATATTGTTTTTGAAGATGAGCATATTTTGGTGATTAACAAAAGAGCGGGGATGGTGGTTCACCCTGCACCTGGGAATTTTTCAGGAACACTGGTCAATGCATTATTGTACCATAACCCGCTTATCCTGGGCGTTGGTGAGGAAAAACAGAGGTCAGGAATCGTTCACAGACTGGATAAGGATACCAGCGGGTTGATGGTGATAGCCAAAACGGAACAGGCATTGGTTTTCCTGCAAAAAGAATTCAGGGAACGCAGGGTTGAAAAAAGGTATCTGGCCCTGGTGTCCGGAAATTTATCCCACGATCAGGGTGAAATTGATCTTCCCATCGGCAGGCATCCTGTAAAAAGAAAGCTGATGGCCATCAATTATGAAACCGGAAAACCTGCCGTTACCTTATGGAAAGTCCAAAAACGGTTTAAAGATGCCTGCCTGGTTGAAATAGCCTTGAAAACAGGAAGAACTCATCAGATTCGGGTCCATTTTTATTCAATGGTGCATCCCCTTTTGGGGGATCTTGTATATCAACCCGGCAGACTCAGGAAAAAAAAGAGCATCGCGCCCCGGCAGATGCTCCACTCCTGCCGGCTTTCTTTCAGGCACCCGTATTCCGGCCAAAAAATGGAGTTTTCGTCTGGATTGCCTGAGGATTTTTTAATAATCCTGGCCCTCCTTGAATCAGAACTCTAAATTCAAGAACTCTCTACACTGTCTCAATCTTAATTGCACATACTTTATATTCCGGTATTTTGGCTGTCGGGTCCAGCTTTGCGTTGGTCAATTCATTGGCAGCCGCCTCTGCAAAATGGAAGGGAATAAAAACTGTTCCTTCCACCGCCTTTGAGGATATTTTCAGCTTTGCACTGATTTTGCCTCTGCGTGAAGACACACTCACCATTGTACCTGTATCGAGGCCCAGTTTTTCTGCATCTGCCAAGGAAATTTCCACAAAACACTCAGGTGAAAGTATATTGAGTCCTTGTGTTTTCATGGTCATGGTCCCGGTGTGATAATGGTAGAGGACCCGGCCGGTGGTCAGGATCAAGGGATATTCCATGTCCGGGAGTTCGGCAGGAGGAGTGTGATCAATGACATGGAAAAGCCCTTTCCCCCGGGTAAACTGGGTGGTATGCAGAATGGGTGTTCCTTCATGGGCTTCAGTGGGGCAGGGCCAGTGGATGCCGGCCTTATCAAGCCTTTCCCAGGTGATACCTCTGTAGGAAGGAGTAACGGATGCGATCTCTTTAAAAATATCATGGCTGGATGCAAAGGTCATTTCATAACCCATGCGTCCGGCAATATCACAGATAATCTGCCAGTCTTCCCTGGCTTCCTCCGGGGGGGCTACGGCTTTTCTGACCCGCTGGACGCGTCGTTCCGTATTGGTGAAGGTCCCGTTTTTTTCGGCAAAACACAAGGCCGGCAAGACAACATCGGCCAATTGTGTGGTTTCTGTTTCAAAAATATCCTGGACAACAAGAAAATCTAATTTGTTCAATGCTTTTCGGGCATGGTTTAAGTCCGGGTCGGACATCATGGGGTTTTCACCTATGATAAAAAGGGCTTTAAGCTTTCCTTCATAGGCTTTCTGAATCATTTCCGTAACGGCAAGGCCTGGTGCCGGGGACAGCCCTGTTATGTTCCATGCCTTTTCCATGCCGGTCCTGGCCTTTTCATCGCTGACGGGCTGATAGGCCGTGAACACATTAGGCAGTCCGCCCATGTCACAGGCGCCCTGGACGTTGTTCTGGCCGCGTAAGGGGTTTACCCCGGTGCCGGGTTTTCCTATGTGCCCGCACAGCATGGAAAGGTTGGCAAGAGATTTGACATTATCCGTGCCGCAAGTATGCTGAGTAATTCCCATGCAGTAGAGGATGGATGCGGCAGGGGCCTTTGCAAAAGCTTTTGCAACTTCAATAAGATCCTCTCCCTTGATGCCTGTGATTTTTTCCACATATTCAGGTGTGTATTTTTCAACAGATGTTTTCAGCGCATCAAAATTCTCAGTTCTGTTTTTTATAAATGTCTTGTTCTGCAGGTCTTCTTTTATAATGATGTGCATCAGGCCGTTGATCCAGGCAATATCGGTTCCGGGCAGCGGCCTGAGCCATTTGTCGGCATATTCTGTGAGTTTGATTTTTCTCGGGTCGATGATATAGAGCTTTTTGCCTTTCAGGGTGGCCCGTTTGACAAAGGCTGAAAGAACAGGATGATTCTCTGTGGTATTTGAGCCGACCACCAGGATCATGTCTGATGTTTCAATATCTGCAATGGTATTGGTCATTGCACCGCTTCCAAATGCTGCAGCCAGACCGGCTACGGTGGAGCTGTGTCAGAGCCGGGCGCAATGGTCTATATTATTGGTTTTCAGTACGGCCCGGGTAAATTTCTGGGCAATATAATTATCTTCATTGGTGATCCTGGCAGAAGTGAGAACCCCGATGCTGTCTGGTCCGGATTCTGATTTAACGGATAGAAGTTTTTTGGCCACAAGATCCAGGGCCTCATCCCAGGAAGCGTCCACCTGTTTCCCATCTTTTTTGATCAGGGGCCGAGTGAGACGTTCCGGGGATGAAACAAATTCATATCCGAATCTGCCCTTGACGCAAAGGCTTGCATGATTGGGAGCAAGATCGGAATCCGCACCATTGATTTTAACAATTTTGTTGTCCTGGACAAAGACATCCATCTGGCATCCTACACCGCAAAAAGAGCAGGTTGTCCTGGTTTTTTGAGTGTCTTTGAACCTGCCGTCCCTAAAGGGTTTGTCCGGTACCAGTGCCCCCACAGGGCAAGCCTGGAGGCATTCCCCGCAGAAAACACAGTCTGAATTTTTTAAAGTCATATCATCTTTTGCAATGATTTTAAGATCAGCCCCTGTATATCCGAATTCAATGGCATTGTTGACCTGAATTTCCCGGCAGGCTTTTACACATCTTCCGCAGAGAATGCATCTTGAAAAATCCCTGATAATAAAAGGATTGGCCCGTTCGGTTTCATATTTGCATTCCTTTGTCGGCAGTTGCCTCGTTTTTACCTGGTACCGGTAAGCAAGATCCTGAAGCTCACAATCCCCCCAGACCGGGCACAGCTCTTCTGCCATATCGTTTTTCAACACCTTGAGCTGAAAGGATGTCCAGTCTGCTGCATCCACTTCCCTGGCGGCACAATTATGATTGCCTGAAGAAAGAAGCTTTGTGATGGCTTCTCTGCGTGCCTGAATCACTTTTGAAGATTCAGTAAAGACCATCATGCCGTGTTTTGCTTCTGTTGCACAGGATTCAACAAGGCAGTCCTCCCCTTTTATTTCCACCTGACAGATTTTACAGGTATGGGTGGGGGTGGTATGTTTCAGATGGCAAAGGGTAGGGATTTCGATCTTGTTGCGCTGGGCAATTTCAAGAATGGTCTCACCCGGGTTAAATGCCAGATGGTTTCCGTTGATAGTGATAGTATGATGTTCCATTATTTTTTTCCAGGTATGATATTATAACAGTTTCGATCACTTGCCTTGACAATAAATAGTTTAGTACACTCTGGTTTTCTGATTGTCAATGAAGCTCTGTAAAAAAATTTGTTGATATTATTGACTTTTCGTTTTTGAGGGGGTTATAGAGAAGTGGACGAATAAACACCAATCGGGTAAGGATATATATTCATGTTACAATCTATTATTTTGATGGGGGGGCTTGGTGTCATCATCGGCACTGTTCTGGCCATTGCCTCAAAGGCCTTTTATGTCTACGAGGACCCAACTGTAGTCGCCGTAGCCGGTGCCCTGCCTGGTGCCAATTGCGGCGGGTGCGGGTACCCGGGATGCAATGCCAATGCCGAAGCAATTGTAAAAGGCCTTTCGGCTGTAAATTCCTGCGTGGCCGCCGGAGCAGAGGTGGCCTTGGAGATTGCCGCCATCATGGGTGTGGCAGTGTCGGACAGGGAACCTGAATTTGCAGGGCCTGGATGTTATTACAGCAAGGATGCGGCTGATATGGAATATCAGTATCTCGGCATAACCGATTGCAGGGCGGCTGAAATGCTTTTCGGAGGGATGAAGGTCTGCAGGATAGGGTGTTTGGGGCTTGGGACCTGTGTGAAGGCTTGTATGTTCGGTGCCTTAACCATCGGCCGGGACGGGCTGCCCAAGGTTGACCGGAGCAAATGCACGGGATGCGGGGCCTGTGAAAGGGTTTGCCCCAAACATATCATCCGGCTCAGTTCTGTAACCCGAAGAATTTTACGGGAATATACTAGGGAAGAATGCTTGACCCCTTGCCAGCGGGCATGTCCCACAGGCATCGACATCAAGGAATATATCAGGCTGATCCGTGAGGGGGATTATGAAGGGTCTGTTCAGGTCATAAAGGAAAGAAACCCTTTTCCAACGGTTATTTCCAGGATATGTCCAGCCATATGCGAATCTAAATGCAGAAGACTTTTACAGGATGAATCCGTTGCCATTAATGGATTAAAAAGATTTGTCTGTGATTATGAAATGAATTTGAACCGCCGTGTTTTGCCCTATAAAGCACCGGCCACTGGTAAAAAGGTGGCTGTCATCGGCGGGGGTGTTGAAGGATTGTCGGTGGCATTTTTCAGTGCCAGGCTGGGTCATGAACCCACTGTTTTTGAGGCAACAGATTCTCTGGGCGGTATTCTTAGAAAGGCTGTCAAGAGAGAGAGGCTGTCGATGGATGTTCTGGATTGGGATATTGAAGGAATACGGCAGATGGGAGTTGATATCCGGACAGGGGCCAAGGCGGGAAAAGATTTTTCCGTTGACGGTCTTCTTAAACAAGGTTTTCATGCTGTTTTTACAGCCACAGGCGGATGGGATTCCAGGCTTCTCAGGGGGGATACGGATGAAGCAGAGACTGTATTTCCGGGTGCATACCTTTTTATTGATCTTTTAAGAAGTAAAGCAGATGATCATATCCGTATTCCTTCCGGGAAAAAAGTGGTGATCGCGGGCGGAGAAAGACTGGTGGCTGAGGCTGCAGAAATTCTAAGGGAAAACGGGTCAACAAACATTACCGTTATTTCAAGAAAAACCGAATCAGAACCCCTGTTTGATCGAGATACATTGGAAAGACTTTCAAAAGCAGGGGCTGACGTTATTTACCATTCAGGGATTACAAAGGTAAAAGGTGAAGACGGCCGGTTAACATTAATTGAATATATGGAACTTAATACAGGCGAGAAACACGATGTGGAAGCGGATCTCCTGATTATCGGTGCCGGCAGGTTTCCTGAGCTTGTATTTATTCCTGAAATAAAAGATCAGCAGGAAGGGAAAAGCGATCAACCGGAAAATCAAGGGCCTATGCTCTGGGAAGGGTATGAACTTCAGAAAAAACCGGCCGGAAAACAGGAATCCGGTTTCTTTTCGGACCAGGATGTCATCAGTGAATACGCTTCTGCCGTTTCAGCCATAAACGGCGGGAGAAAAGCGGCTGCCGCCATCCATTACAGGGTGACCCATACCGGGTTCCAGGATGCGTCAGATATGATTACGGAAACTTCCATGCTTCAGGATGTTTTCATACTGAACAATGTAAATATGGTATCAAGAGTTATCATGAATCCGGTAGACCGGATAAAAGGCACTGAGGATGAATTTTCAACCGGTTTTTCAGTGGAACAGGCAAAACAGGAAGCAAACCGGTGCTTGAAATGCGGTCTTGTCTGTTATGAAAAAACAAAGATAGAAGGGCAGGCATTGAAATAAGAAAAAATAATACCGTCATATTAATTCTGTTGGGATAATCTATGAGACCGGAACAGATACTAATTGTTGATGATGAAAAAAGGATCGTTGAGAATATCTCTCTTTGTCTGTTAAGAGAGGGATACCAGGCTGTCGGAGCTTACAGTGGGGATGAAGCGATTAAATTTTTTGAGCAGCAGAGATTTGATCTGGTCCTGCTTGATATCAGCATGCCCGGAATGAACGGATATGAGGTTATGGAGCATATTTACGGCCTTGATGATGAAGTATTGATTATCATCATTACCGGCCATGCATCCATTGAGTCGGCTGTCCGCGCATTAAAGATCGGGGCCTGGGATTATCTTAAAAAGCCTTTTGAATATGCCGATCTGATCAAAACGGTGAAGAACGCCCTTTCCCAGAAAAAACTGATTGCTGCTAAAAAAATTGTATCTGCCAGGCTTGAGGCTTCTGAAAGGCAGTTTGAATATATGGTGAACAATTCTCCTGATCTTATCTTCACCCTGGATCAGAAAGGGTGCTTTATTTTTGTGAATCACCAGTTTGAAAAGGTCCTGGGGTTCACAAAGCAGGATCTGATCGGGAAAAGTTTTAAAACCATTGTTCATAAAGGAGACCTGCCAAAAGTTGAGACACTGATAAATTATGATAAATCCGGTTTTTCAGCCATAGATGGGAAAGACCTTCATTTCAGATTTTTGAGGGTGGAAAAAAACAAACCGGCCTATGGGAACTCTGACCCCTGTGCGTATATGGAGCTTAAGACTTCTCCCATGCATCTTCCTGCCAGTGATGGGAAAGACGAATTCAAAGGCCTTTACGCCGTGGCAAGGGATGTGACGGACCGGATAAATCTTGAAAATCAGCTCAGGCAGGCCCAGAAAATGGAAGCTATAGGCACCCTCGCAGGAGGTATTGCCCATGATTTTAATAATATCCTCATGGGCATCCAAGGGTATGCCTCTCTTGTAAAAAGCGGTTTTCCAAGAGAAAGTGATGAATATAAACGCCTTGCCTGCATTGATGACTATGTTTACAGCGGTGCTGAAATGGCCAGGCAATTGCTTGGGTTTGCACAAAAAAGCTTTCAGGAAATCTCTCTTGTCAATCTGAATTATCTTCTGAAAATGTCTGCAAAAATGTTCGGCCGCACCAAAAAAGACATCCTGATTGAGCAATACCTTGCGAAGGATCTCTGGGGAACAGTCGTTGATGAAGGGCAGATCAAACAGGTACTGATGAACCTGTTTGTCAATGCCTGGCAGGCAATGCCCAATGGCGGCAAGATTGTTATCCGGTCCGAGAATAAGCTGGTGGATGAGCTGAAAGTGGATGAGCTTGGGCTTGAATCTCCCGGGACCTATGTCAAGGTTACAGTTGCAGACACTGGTATTGGAATGGAGGATGATATTATGTCCAGGATTTTCGATCCATTCTTTACAACCAAGGAAAGAGGTCAGGGTACAGGCCTTGGGCTTGCCACAACCTATGGCATCATTAAAAGTCACAAGGGTGCGGTAAGGGTTGAAAGCAAACCTGGAAAAGGCAGCTCATTCATGTTTTTTCTCCCGGCCCAAAAAGCAAGGGTGGAAACTCCGAAAGAGCCTGAAGAAAAGTATACGATTATCAATGGAAAAGGGAATATCCTATTGGTGGATGATGAAAAAGGTGTAATAGAGGTTTGTTCTGAGATGCTGGAAACTCTTGGATATAACGTAACGGCAGTTTCCAGCGGGCGGGAGGCTATTGAAGCATTAGGGTCCGGAGATGACAGACGGGATCTTGTTATTCTGGACCTGGTCATGCCCCAGATGAGCGGACAGGAAGCCTTTGAAAAGATAAGGGCCATTGATCCGAATATAAAGGTATTGGTGTCTTCGGGCTACAGCAGGGAAGAGGAAATCGAAAAAATGATGAAGAAGGGCTGTGACGGGTATATCCTCAAGCCGTTTGACATGGCGGCGCTTTCAAAAAAAATGGATTGTGTCTTGAAAACCCCGGAGAGGGTTTAAAAAACCTGTTTATTACCTGATTAAAAGACAAGGGTCCTGGAAAACATCCAGGACCCTTGTTATTTATATCTTTTATGCGTTTTTAGGCAAATGCTTTCTCAAGCGGCGGGATGATTTCTTTTTTACGGCTCATCACACCTTTCAGCCATGCTTTTCCTCCTGAAGGAGTTACGCCGAAGGCCTTCTGAATAACGGATTCATCATCGGAAGCAATCAGAAGCTCAGTCCCTTCCTTCATGATATCGGTCAGCATAAGGAAAACACTGTGGTGGCCTTTTTCTTTTTTAAGGGCCTGGATGTCTTTTGCCAGGTCGGCTTTGATCCCGTCAACAATTGAAAGATCGACCAGTTCAAGTTGTCCGATACCAACTCCTTTTCCAGCCATTTTGAAATCCTTGTAATCACGGAAAACAAGATCACGGATCGGTGTGCCTTCAACAGCGGATTTAACCTTGAACATCTGAATTCCGAGAGCCGGGAGATCGCCTTCACCACAGATTTCAGCAAGATATGCACAAATTTCTTTATCTTTATCCGTACAGGTGGCGGATTTGAAAATAACGGTATCGGAAAGAATTGCACATAGCATGATTCCTGCTATGTCTTTGGGTATGGCAACATTGAAATATTTATACATGGATGCAACTACGGTGCAGGTACAGCCAACGGGCCAGATCCAGCATTCAAGCGGTTGTGAAGTCGTTACATCACCTAATTTATGATGATCCACAATGCCGAGAATATTGGCTTTGGCAAGATCGTCAGGGCTCTGGGCAAGATCTGAATGATCTACAAGGTAAACGCTTTGTCCTGCATAAGAAGTTACCACTTTGGGTGCTGGAACCCCATATTTTTTCAGTACAAAATTGGATTCCGGGTTTAATTCTCCCTGGACTGAAGGGGCAATATCTTCGCCCAGTTTTTTCTTAAGATCTGCCAGGGCAATCGCTGCACAAACAGAATCGGTATCTGGATTTTTGTGGCCAAATACTAAAGTCGTCATGAAACCTCCTAATTAATTGGTCTTGTTTATTATGTGATGATCCTTATACAAGTATTCGATCATCTAAAGTTCCAGTTTTTAATTCTTCGTACCAAAAACCGCAATATCTTATAGAATTAATTGGCAATATAAACAAGGAAAAATTTAAAAATTCCTTCAACCGTCATATCTGCCTGATTGACTTCACCCCTTGATATCCGGTATGAATATGAGAAAAAGGCAATGAACAGGATTTTTTTAAAAAATTACCACACAGCAGGAGAAACCAATGACATCACTTTTTGAACCCGGCTTTATCGGGCCGCTGAAATTGAAAAACAGGATGATACGATCCGCTACCTGGGAAGGCATGTGCGAGAAAGACGGCAGACCCACCCAAAAACTCATGGATTACTATGCCGGTCTTGTTAAGGGCGGCATAGGTCTCATCATTTCAGGATATACCTATGTCCGGCCTGACGGTAAACAAATGCCAGGTAAGATGGGAATCTATACCGATGACTTTGCTGAGGATTTTAAAAAACTGACCCGCATTGTCCATGGCCTGGGCGGGAAAATTGCCATCCAGCTGGTACATGCAGGCGGTCAGGCTGATTCAAAAGCATTGGGACGAAAACCGGTTGCGCCGTCGGCCGTCAAGGCAGCAGCATTTCCGGAGATCCCGCAGGCCCTTCCCATCCTGGAAATCGAAGATATTTCCGATGCTTTTGCCAAAGCAGCCGGCCGGGCAAAAGACTGGGGATTTGATGCCGTACAGATCCATGGCGCCCACGGGTATCTGATCAGCCAGTTTTTAAGCCCCCTGACCAACCTGAGAACCGATGAATACGGAGGAAGCCTTGAAAACAGGGGACGGTTCCTGTTTGATGTGTATGAAAAAATCCGCAATCGGGTCGGGAAAAACTATCCTGTGTTTATCAAATTCAATGGTGCAGACCATCTTGAAAACGGGCTGACACGGAAAGATGCCCTGGAAATTGCAAAACAGCTTTCAACAGCAGGCATTGACGCCATTGAAGTCTCTTCAGGCAATGCAGCTTCAGGCGAAAAAGGACCGGCCCGGACAAAAATCAATGTCCCGGAGAAAGAAGCCTATAATCTTGATCTTAGCCTGGGGATAAAAGAAGCCGTCACTTGCCCGGTCATTCCTGTGGGCGGGTTCAGATCCCTGTCCATTGCTGAAAAAGCAGTTGCTGAAGACGGCATGGATTTTATCTCCCTGTCACGACCCCTGATCCGGGAGCCTGATCTGCCCAATAAATGGATGGCCCGTGAAACTGATAAGGCTGAGTGTATTTCGTGCAACAAATGCTTTATACCGGGAATGACCAAAGGCGGTATCTATTGTGTGGCAAAGAAAAAGGCGGAATAAAAGTCATCCTGACATGGCACACTGCCGCAGTCCTGGTGTTCAAAAACCTGATTGCGGTCATGGTCACAGGAGTTGTCACCATATCCATTCTGCGGCATTTTATCTTTATCTGATTTCAGACTGCCATGAATGCGACATTCCTTGTGGCGATGATATTACAGGCCGTCCCGGCCGGGTTCGGGACCAGGATGTCCCCGATGGCCACGGGGGCCTTGAGTTTTTTGTGTCTGATCACGGTCATGACCTCGAATATCTTTCCCAAGGGGATGGGCGCATCGGTTCTGACACTGACAAGCTTGAAATCACCATGTTCCACCGGGATGCCCGAGGCAATGGTCCGCATGGGGCTGGTGAGTTCCTGCACCACCCATTCTTTGCCTTTGTCACAGGTGCATCCGTCAATGGACAGGATTTTAATTTCCTGTCCGTCTTCCATCATCACTTCGGCATCGCAGCCGTTGGGGCAGACAATGCACACCAGGTTTTTTTTCAGCATTGAACGCTCACCTCCAGTTTTTCAGCATTTTCAATATGTTTGGCTTTGACCTTGATCCGTATCATTTCAGCCGGGTGAAGCCGGACCAGTTTTTTTCTTGCTATTTTTCTGTCCCCGTCCGCTACCAGGACAGAGGCATTTCTCATGGGCCGCGTCACCCGCAGGGAGAGGGTGACATCGGTTTTCCCGCTGATTTTCTGGGGAAGTACATAGCGGATATCCTCTTTTGTGACCACAGGAATGGCAGCGGCTGATTCTGTCCGGTCCAGGAGATATGCCGCTGCAGATTGTCCCACAAGGGCTGCTTCTTCAGACACATGATCCACCAGATCATGGACATGAAGGACATTGCCGCAGGAGAAAACACCAGGGATATTGGTCATAAACCGGTCATCCACGCTTGCCCCGCTGGTGGCGGGTTCCAGACGGACACCGGCCCCCAGGGAAAGTTCGTTCTCAGGGATCAGACCCACGGATAATAAAAGAGTGTCGCAGGGGACCAACCGTTTGGTTTCAGGGATCATTTGAAATTTTTCATCCACCTTGGCAACGGTGACGCCCGTGAGCCGGTCTTTTCCATGAAGTTCAAACACGGAGGTGCTTAAGAACAGGGGGATGCCGTAATCGTTGAGACACTGCTGGACATTGCGGGCAAGACCGCTGGGTGTGGGCAGAAGCTCGAACACGGCCTCGACTTTGGCGCCTTCCAGGGTCATACGCCTGGCCATGATAAGACCGATGTCTCCGGACCCCAGGATGACGATGCGCTTGCCGATCATGATGTTCTGGAGGTTGACAAAATTCTGGGCTGCGCCTGCGGTGTACACGCCGGCCGGTCGTGTGCCGGGAAGGGAGATGGCGCCTGCGGTCCGTTCCCGGCATCCCATGGCCAGGATCACGGCATTGGCCTTGATTTTTACAAATCCTTTTTTTGAACTGACCGTAAGGGTTTTCTCCTTATCCAGGGACAGTACAATGGTTTCCGGCATGGCTTCAATGCCGAGTCCATGGAATTCATCAATAAACCTCTGGGCATATTCAGGCCCTGTCAGGGCTTCTTTAAAGGTATGGAGTCCGAAACCGTCATGAATGCACTGGTTCAGAATTCCGCCCAGGATTTTATCCCTTTCAATCAAAAGGATGTCTGAGAGGCCCTTTTTCCGTGCTGAAACAGCCGCTGCAAGCCCAGCCGGGCCGCCGCCGATAATGACCAGATCTTTTTTTATGGTTTTCATTTTAAGGGGTGTCCTGACGCATTTTCCCTAAAAACAAGGGGGATATGCGGTTTTTTAATAGATAATCTTCAGGCCTGTAACCAAATTCTTTTTCCAGGATCTGGACGATCCTCGGCAGGCAGAATCCGCCCTGGCACCGGCCCATCATGGCCCGTGACCGGTATTTGATGCTGTTTATGGTCCTGACGCCTAATGGGTTTTCAACGGCGTCCAGGACTTCTTTTTTGGTAATCTGTTCACACCGGCAGACCACTTCCCCGTAATCCGGGTTCCCGGCCACGAGGTCTGCTTTTTCTTCATTGGAGAGTTCATGAAAATGACCGGTCATACCGGACCGGGTGCCAATAAAATCATTTTTAAGGGTCAGGGGCAGATGTTTTCCCACCATGTCCCGGACCATGAGGGCAATGGCAGGGGATGACGTCAGCCCCGGGCTTTCAATGCCCACAAGATTGATAAACCCTTTGATATCTTCCCGGTCTTCAATGACAAAATCCTTGAACCCGCCGACTTCGGGCCGGGTCTGTTTGGGTCGTAATCCTGAAAAGCTCCGGATAAAATCCGTGGTTTTCAGTTCCGGCAAAAGGGCATGGCCTTCCTTTCGAAGCTGGGCCATAATGTCGGCCGTGCAGGCATAGTCTTCCGGGTCTTCCAGGTATTCATTGCTGGGACCGATGAGGATATTGCCGGAAACTGTATTGGTCAGATGGATGCCTAGCCCGGCCTTGCCGTGATGGGGAGCGGGATAAACAAGGACGTTCAGCGTTCCCTTCAAGCGTTTGTCAAGGATCAGGTATTCCCCGCGGCATGGATAGATGTTATATTCATGGATGCCGAGCATCCGGCAGACATCTGCGGAATAAAGCCCGGCAGAATTGATTAATACTTTGGCAGTTAATTTTTTCCCGCTTGCCTCAATTTCAAACCCGTCTTGTATTTTCCGGATGGCTGTCACCCCATGGCCGAGAAAAAAATGACACCCGTTGGCATGGGCGTTTTCGGCCAGGGCAATGGTAAGGGAATAGGGGCAGATGATGCCGGTGGAAGGCGAATGAAGGGCTTTGATCCCGCCCACCCTGGGCTGGATTTTTTCCATGGCGTTTGGGTCAAGGATTTCAAGACCGGGGACCCCGTTGGCTTCTCCCTGTTCTTTGATCATATAAAGGCTTTTGATTTCTTCTTCATCCCGGGCCACGGTGAGTTTGCCGATATAATCAATCTTTACTTTCAGATCCCGGCAAAGATCGGCCATCATGGAATTGCCCAGGACATTGAGGCTTGCCCGCAGGGTGCCGGGTTTATAATGAATGCCCGAATGGATGACTCCGCTGTTTCTGGAGCTTGTGCCCATGGACACATCCAGCTCTTTTTCAATGACGGCCACACTAACGGATGTTTTGGATAATTCTCTTGCAATGGCGTTTCCCACTACACCTGCGCCCACGATAATCACATCATATTGATTTTCCATTGAATGCTGCCTGAATCCTTTATTTATAAAAGCGGAACCATTGATCCGGTTCCGCTCCTTATATTATAAAATCCTCTAGTCTTCAATACCGGCCAGACGTTTGGCCAGCCTTTTTTTTGCGTTCAGATCGGTTTCCCTCAGGATGGTCACCCTGTGGGCTTCGGGAGAACCGCCGCCATGGATGTCGGAAATGGTGTCAGCAGATTCCATGGCCATTTTCTCAACCAGCCTGAACATCCTGATCCGGTTTTCCACGGGTACGCCGTCAGCCCCTTTGAAATAGCGTTTCAGCATGGGCCCGATCTCGGGGTGGTTAAAATCCTTGTCCGAGGGCATGTCAGCCACAAACCCGCCGCAGATGTCGATCATGAGGCGGATACATTCGCTGAGTTCCTTTCCTTCATGGATTTTGGAGGCATTGGACAGGATGGTGTTGATAAAATAGGCGCCGGACGGCATTTCCTTCCCTTCATAGGAAGATGCAAGACAGCACCCGTAAAGGGTTTCCGCCCGGTATATCATGTCAATGATTTTCTGTTTGTGATGGCTGATCTTGGATGTTCCGTTATAATCCATCAATGCAAGGGCAGCTCCGATCATGCAGTCGATCTTTCCGGATTTGCACCCGCCGTGGCTCTGGCGGTGAAAAGAAGAAAATTTGACAACCATGTCCACGGCAAATTCGGTTTCCCCGCACATGAAAATTCTCTGTTTGGGCACAAAGACATTATTAAAGATCAGGGTAGGGCAGTTCTTTGAATATCTTATGTTTCCGCAGTCCACACCTTCAAGTTCCCGGCTGTCCAGGCTGGAGCGGCCAACCACATGGATGAGGCCTTCGGTGTCTGAGGGGATGGCAAAGGCCACGGCATAATCCTCATCTCCTTTTTTAAAGGCCCGTGTCGGCAGGACAATGATTTCATGGGCGGAAAGGGAGCCGGTCTGATGAACTTTTGCGCCGCTGACCACAATGCCGTCAGACCGCCGTTCTACAATTTTAAGATACATTTCATCATCTGCCTGATCCGTGGGGCCTTTGGACCGGTCGCCTTTTACATCCGTAACCCCTGCATTTCCCACAAGGTCGTTTTTCTGCATGTGTTTTACAAAATCGATAAAATTCTGATAATAGGGGGTGCCATATTTCTGATCAATGTCCCAGGTGACGATGGAAAGCGCTGAAAGACAATCCAGTCCTGTGCATCTCTGGTGACAGGTCCCCACATGGTTAGCCACGGTCCGGTTCAGCTTGACCCGGTGAACCAGATCACTGATGGAGGCCGGCGGCAGGGTAAACCGGTTGACAGGCTCATGGATCAGGGGGCTGACCGTTACGGCAAGTTCTTTGTATTCATCCATACCGGCCACTTCAAAGGTTGCGCCCGTGGCTTCGATGCCGGCTCTGAGCCTTGGGTTATCAACCACATTTTTAACCCTTTCACCAAACATATACACAACCGGGTTTAATTTTCTCAAGGATTCAATATACTCGTCTTTTGTCATCAGTCCCATAAAAGCTTCCTTATTTTAAAAAAAATAATGATGTAACAGTTTTTTCGATATGGAGTCGGGTGACCCTGGTAAAGATGTATTTACCAGGCAGAGCGGTTTAATTTAAGCAAGAGGCAAGATAATAAATTCCGTACAAATTCATTCAATCTTTATAAAGCAAAAAATTAAAATCGCAGATAAAATGAATGCGATTTATTTTTGTTCTTCTAAATTAATAAAACCCTTTATCCAAAACTTTTTTCCATACGTAAAACCAAATTATTCCAAATCTTCACACAAATCATTAGTAAGAAAAATTTTCAGGTCTTGTCAAGAACTTTTCCAACCCGTCGAAATTATAATTAATCAAATACTATAGCAGGGCTCTTGGATTATTTTTGTTGACACGCCATCTGATTTTTTTTAGTGTTTCTGCCTTGAATATGGATTGGATGAATATTTAGACTATACAGGAAACAATGATGAGATTGCATGAATATGAGGGCATGGATATTTTTGAAAACTTCGGCATCCCTGTTCCGGAGCGGGGTGTTGCAGGAACGGTGGATGATGCATTGAGTATTGCGGAAAGGACAGGCTATCCGGCTGTTCTTAAATCCCAGGTGCTGGTCGGCGGCCGGGGGCTTGCAGGCGGCATCAGGATTGCAGAAACCCCGGATGAATTGAGGCAAACCGCAGAGGCGCTTTTTGAGACAGACATAAAGGGGCTTCCGGTCCGGGAAATCATGGTCTCTTGGAAAGCTTCCATAAAAAAAGAGCTTTATATGGGCATCACCATTGACGGGTATTCAGGAAAACCTGTGGCGGTGGTCAGTACCGAAGGCGGCGTGCATATTGAACAAACAGCCAAAACTTCACCGGATAAAATCGCTTCGTTCAAAATCGATCCCAAATTCGGGTTTTATCCGTATCAGGCAGCCGGCATCCTGCGCAGTGCAGGCCTTGACGGCAACCACATATCTTCCTGTTCCAATATCCTGGTCCGGCTCTACCGGATATTTCAGCAGTATGAAGCCATGATCGCTGAGATCAACCCCCTTGTCATCCTGGATAACGGCGGGCTCATGGCCGTGGATGCCGTTCTTGAAATTGACGACTCTGCCATGTTCAGGGTGAAGAAAATCCTTCCTCTGTCACCCGAGGGAAGAATCGGGAATCTGCTTGAGAAAAAGGGAAAAGAGATCGGGGTCACCTATGTTGACCTTTCCGGGGATATCGGGCTTATCTCTTCCGGGGCCGGTCTTGGTATGGCATCCATGGATATCATCGGCCATCATCTTTCGCCTGCCAATTTTCTTGAAACCGGCGGGGGTATTACTGCCGATCTTTTGTACAAATGCATGGACCTTATCCTGATGAAACCGTTAAAGGCCATCTTTATCAATATCTATGGCGGGATCAACCCCATCCATGAAGGGGCAAAAGGCATTGTCCGGTACATCAAAGACCACGGTGTGACCCTTCCCATTGTGGCCAAGGCCCTTGGCAATCACCAGGAAGAAACCTGGGAGATCTTAAAATCCGGCGGTATTCATGTAGTGACCGAAGCTGCCACGGAAAAAGCTGTTGATAAACTGATTGCATTATTAAATAACCCTTCTGCCTGAAAATAGATTGATCAGGATAATAAGGATAAACCAGATATGAGCATTCTTTTAAATGATGATACCCGGGTGATTGTCCAGGGCATCACCGGAAAGATCGGCAGCGTCCAGACAAAATGGATGCTTCAGTACGGAACAAAGATCGTCGGCGGCGTAACGCCCGGCAAAGGCGGGAGCCTTGTGGAAGGGCTGCCTGTATTCAATTATGTGGATGATGCGGTCAAAGAGACCGGTGCCAATGCCTCGGTCTTTTTTGTTCCGGCTGCCTTTGTCCTGGATGCTTTTTTTGAAACCATTGATGCAGGCATTGAGTTTATCGTGATCGTGCCCGAGCACGTCCCGGTCCATGATGTCATGAAAATGCGGGATTATGCCCATAAAAAACAGGTGATGGCCCTTGGCCCCACAACACCGGGCATCCTTGTACCAGGGAAAGGCAAAATGGGCATCATGCCCGCATCTTTGTTTGCACCGGGACGAGTGGGGATTATTTCCCGGTCCGGGACCCTGTCCTATGAATTTGCCGGCATCCTCTCCGAAATAAAGATCGGCCAGAGCACGGTGGTGGGCATGGGCGCCGATCCCGTGGTGCTGAGCAACCTGCCTAAGATTCTTCACATGTTTGAAAACGACCCGGATACGGATGCCGTCATCATTGTGGGAGAAGTCGGCGGGGAACAGGAAGAAAAAGCAGCCGAATTTATTGCTGCCAACATGAAAAAGCCGGTGGCATCCTATATTGCCGGGCGGTTTTCCCCCCAGGGTAAAAAAATGGGTCATGCCGGTGCCATTGTCAGGGGGTCTGCCGGAACCTATGAGGGTAAAACAAAGGCATTGATGCAGGCAGGGGTGACGGTCCTTGAATCCCCTATCCATGTGCAGGCCTGGGCTGAAAAATATAAATTAAGATAAAAAACCGTTGATTTGGCAGTTTCCATGATATAAGCATAAGCATGCACCCAGGATCAGGAGGGCCTTAATACATCATGTTTAAGCGATTCTTGCCAAAGGAAGACCGGTTTTTTATTCTTTTCAGACAACATGCCGATATCGTGGCAGAAGGCATAGGCCAGTTTGAATCACTGCTGGCAGACTATTCGAGAAGAGAGGAACAAACCGCTCTCATCAAGAAAACAGAGGGCCGGGCAGATGATATTGCCCACGAAATTTTCGGATTATTGAATACGGTATTTGTCACGCCTTTTGACAGGGAAGACATCAGGATGCTGACCAACCACATGGATGATGTCATGGACATGCTGGAAAAGGCAGGCACCCGCATGGAAATTTACAATATGCCATCTCCCCCGGATGCGGTTCTGGAACAGACCGGGATTCTGAAACGGGCCTTTGGGGAACTTTCAGCAGCCATTGGCATGCTGGGGGATCTGAAACAAAAAGATGCTATCTTAAAAATCTGTATTGATGTTAACAGCATTGAAAATGAAGGAGACCTTGTCCTTCGGTCTGCCTTGCACCGTCTTTTTGAAAACCCGGCCGATCCTTTTCTGGTCATGAAGCAAAAGGAAATTTTTGAACACCTGGAGGCAGCCATTGACCGGTGTGAAGATCTGGCCAATGTCATTGAAACCATACTGATAAAATACGCGTAAGGGAAGTCCCCATGGAAATGATGATTTTTCCCGTTTTCATTATTTTACTGGCCCTGGTGTTTGATTTTCTTAACGGCATGAATGATGCCGCCAATTCCATTGCCACCATTGTGTCCACACGGGTATTATCCCCCAGGAAAGCTGTTGCATGGGCTGCATTTTTTAACCTGGCTGCCGCTTTCGGCTTTGGTGTCGGGGTGGCTAAAACCATCGGCGCCGGTGTGGTTTCCCCTGATATGCTATCCCTGTTTTTTGTTTTGGCAGTGCTTGCCGGTGCTGTCATCTGGACTCATATCTGCACCCGGATGGGACTGCCCATCAGCGTATCCCATGCACTTGTGGGCGGCATCATCGGCGCAGGTCTTGTAAAGGGTGGCATCAAGGCCCTGATCCTTCCCGGAATCATTAAGATCGGCATGTTTATTGTTCTCTCCCCCATTATCGGCATGGCCCTGAGTATTTTTTTTTCCATTGCAACGGCATGGATATTCAGAAACCGTCATCCGGGTGCTGTGGACCGGTTTTTCCGTATCGGCCAGCTTGTTTCATCGGGCATGTTCAGTCTTGGCCATGGTGCCAATGATGCACAGAAAACTATGGGGGTTATTGTCATGGTTCTGGTTGCACAAGGTTGGCAAAAAGATTTTTCCGTCCCGGTCTGGGTGATTTTGTCCTGCCATATGGCCATTGCCATGGGAACCCTTCTGGGCGGATGGCGGGTGGTGAAAACCATGGGCATGAGGGTGACAAAACTCACACCCGTGAATGGGTTTTGTGCGGAAATGGCTGCTGCAGCATCCATTATCGGGAATTCATTTGCCGGGATCCCGGTTTCAACCACCCACACCATTACCGGCGGTATTATCGGAGTCGGTTCCGTTCACCGTTTTTCCGCAGTCAGGTGGGGGGTGGCCGGAAATATTATTATGGCATGGGTATTGACCATTCCCGGTACGGCAATGGTTTCCGGTCTCATATACGGTGTATTCAGACTGTTCGGCGCATCCTGATTCAATTGGGTATATTTTTTAGTTGAAAGGAGATGATTATGATTTATAGGCAAGGGTTTTCATCCGGATAAGGTTGTAATCCCGTGTGCCGAGCCCAATGGTTTCGGCATAGGAAAACTGGTGCTCCCAGTCTACGGAGGGGTAAAGCCCTTTAAATTTATCCTCGCCGGGGTTCAGGTTTGTCTTGAGCACGGTTCCGGGCAGTGCCGCCTGCTGGTTGACAAGGTCGACCGAAGCCTGGTCGACCGCAACCGGGTCCATGGATGCCAGTACGCCGACATTGCCCACAATGGGTGAAGTGCTGTATGGCAGGCAATCGCAGTTGGGGGATATATCCGTGATAAAATTGATGAAAAAAGCTTTGTCTTTTTTGTTTTTCAGGACACCCAGGGTATATTCCATCATTTTTTCAAGAAAAACCGGGACGGTCTGATTCCAGTTGATGGTCACCGAACCTGTCGGGCACCGGGCGATACATTCGGCGCAACCAATACATACCTTTGGCCGGATATAGGCTTTTTTTTCTTTCAGAAAGATGGCATCGGCAGGACAGTGGCTGGCACATTCGGAACATCCGATGCAGGTTCTCCGTTTTATTTTAGGACTGACATTGGAATGCTGGTCCAGTTTGCCTCTTTTTGAAGCACATCCCATCCCTAAATTTTTCAATGTTCCGCCAAATCCGGAAATTTCATGGCCTTTGAAATGGGCAACGGAAACAAGGGCATCGGCTTCCACAACCTCGGAACCGATATACACCTGCTTGCAGTTTTTTTGATTTACCTCTATCGCGGTTTCATTTTTACCCCTGAGCCCATCCGTAATAATGATGGGGGCGGCATCCATGGAGGAATAGGAAAACCCGTTTTCAATGGCTGTCTGAATGTGGGAGATACTGTTTGACCTTGCCCCGGCATAAAGGGTGTTGGCATCGGTCAGAAAGGGGCGCACCTTATATTCCCTGAGAGTCCGGATGATTTTCCGGATAAAGACCGGGCGGATATAGGCGGTATTGCCCTGTTCTCCAAAATGAAGCTTTACTGCGGTCAGCTCATTTTCCTTTAAGATGGACTCGATTCCTGCTGTTTTAACAAGCCTTGCCAGTTTATCAGGAAGGTTTTCCCTGGAAGTGGCTTCCAGATCCATGAAAAATACGTCAGCCATCATTTTTTTCTCCTCATTGTGCCGGTTCGGATTTTGTTTTGGCGGGTATGATAACAAAACAAAAATTAAAAATCATCAGGTTTTTCTATTCTTCGGATATTAGCTTGACATAAACGAACGTCAAGGATATCAACCATATTATGACAAGGAAAGGGTATTAAAAACACAGGATAAAGGATATGGGCGGACCGGCAAAAGGCAGTCTGATCAAAAAACAGATGATTCTCATGGGAGGTGATGCCGTTTCCGCCTTGGGGATCTTACTATTGTGGATTATCGGGGCAAACGGATATGTCCCTGGTATTTTTTCAGGTTTATGGGTGACCGGGTTTGTTCCTGTCCTGGTTTTCAGTTCATATATCTGTGAAGTTTACAATATCCGGCCCTGGTTTTTCAAAACCATTATGATCCGCTGTGCCATTGCCAATGCAGCATCCCTTATTGTGCTGATTTTGCTGAACAAGGTATTTTCCATTCCGCTTCACATGATTTTCGGAGTATTATTTTTCTTTGTGTTTCAAATCCTGTGGCAAGCCGGTTATGAAGCCGCAAGTCAATCCCATTTTTTTTCAAAAAACCTGTTAGTCATCGGTACAGGGCCTTCTGCAAGGGAAGTTGAACGATTAATAGAATCATCCCCGGGAAAATATGTGCTTTCAGGGTATATTACAACAGCTACAGACCTGGTTTCTGTTGAAGAAAACAAAATTGTCGGAAAGATGGATGATATCGTATCCCTTTGCCGGCAGTACCGGGCTCATGCTATTGTCATGGCCCTGACGGAGCGGCGGGGCGGCCTGGCCATTCATAAGCTTGTGTCCTGCAAGCTCATGGGGGTTCGTATCATTGATTATCCCAATTTTTATGAATCCATGACCGGGAAAATTCCTGTGGAAAGTATCAACCCGAGCTGGCTGGTTCAAAGTAACGGCTTTTTGATTACACCCCTTATCCGTGTCATGAAACGGGTATTTGACATTGTCTTGTCATCCCTGGTCCTTCTTTTGACACTGCCGTTTTTTCCAATTCTGCTCATCCTGGTAAAATACAAATCACCGGGTCCTGTTTTTTATTTTCAGAAACGGGTAGGCAAAGACGGCAAGGAATTTATCATTTATAAATTCCGGACCATGGGTACGGATGCGGAATCCAAAGGCGGAGCGGCCTGGGCCAGGGAAAATGACCCCAGAGTAACCCGGTTCGGCCATATCTTCAGGAAAACACGGATTGATGAACTACCCCAGCTCATTAATGTTTTAAAAGGGGAAATGAGTTTTATCGGGCCAAGACCGGAGCGGCCTGAATTCGTTGAGCAATTATGTGAGATTATCCCGTATTACAGGGAACGGCATGCGGTCAAACCCGGGATTACCGGCTGGGCCCAGGTCATGTATCCTTATGGAGCCTCTCTGGGTGATTCTGTTGAAAAACTGCGGTATGATCTGTATTACATCAATAATCTATCCGTATTCCTTGAATTATTGATTGTTTTTGAAACCATCAAGGTCATTTTGTTCAGAAGGGGGAGCAGATAGCATGGGCAAAAATCACCACCACCCGATAGATTTCAGTCAGCGGCTTTTTATTGAACTCGGCACAGCCCTGCTCATCGAGACCGGGAAAAAGAATAACGCCTTGTCCGGCAAATTAATCGGCATGAAGGTGGGAAGCTATGTGATTGTGGATGTCTCCGGCGCCAAGCCGGATATCAGCACCTTGTCAAAGGAAGAAAAGGTCCGGGTCCGGTATTTAAACCAGGATGATATCTTTCATTTTTCCAGCTATATCATCATGACTCTGGATCAGCCCGATAATCTTATCTTCCTGAATTATCCCGATACAGTGGAAAGCTGTAACATCCGAAGCCATAGAAGGGTGGACTGTTTTATGCAGATCCATGTAAAAAGCGCCGGCCGCCTGGACCCGGCAGTCATTACCAATATCAGTGCAAAAGGGTGCCTGTGCAGCATGGACCGGTTCCAGTCATGGGAAACCATCAACAATCAAAAGATAGAGCTTCTTTTCCCTTACGGTGACCGGGAGGTTCTGGCCCTTCCCGGTGAGGTCAAGAGCACCCAGATCAAGGGCACACAAATCAAGCTGGGTATTGAGTTTGATACACTGGATGGCTATTCCCGGTCCGTCCTGGCGACAATCGTGCCTGCCATCCGGTTTTAATAAAGGCAAACGATATAGGTTCGAAAAAGGGTTTATGTCATGGTCTGGAGCAGCCTGTAGAGGGTCCGGCCGGCCAGGATATCACCTGAGATAACGCCGATGACTTTATCGTCTTCCACAATGGGCATGGCGGATATATCATAATTTTCAAGTTTCCGGATGCAGTCTATGATACCGGCATCCGGGGTGGTGGTGATGACATCGGTGGTCATGACCTTTGTCAGGGGGGCATCCATGGGCAGTTTGGAGGCCATGGCCTTGGTAATGTCCCAGTTGGTGACAATGCCGATGAGTTTGCCTTTTTCCGATACCACATTCACGATGGATACATGCGCTTCCACCAGAAGTTTTGCCGCATCGGTTACACTCTTGTCCACGCTGATGGTGGGGGCATCTTCCATGATATCCCGTGCCGTCCTTGATTTTTCCATGGATGCGATTCTCCGGACGCTGATTTTTTCTGCAATCTCACAGGGAAGGCTGTCTGCATCCTTACAAAGACCGTCAATGAGTTCTTCCATATTCCTGCGGATAACGGTTTCAAGTTTTAAAACAGCGGCCTTTCTCCTGATTTCAGCCAGGGATGAAAAATCATCCCTGTTTTTTTCAAGCCACCCTTCAATGGCGGCTGAATTGCCGAAGATATCTTTCGGAATCAAAAGATGGTCCGGAGTGGGCACGATCCGTTCATGGGCCGCATAAATAACCCCGCCGGAATTTACAAGATAATCGGTGGCGATCAGAACGCCTTTATCCCTGTAAACATGACGCTCCATTCGCCTTCGCTCGGATTTCCGCTGCGGGTTCGGGGAATAGGTGTTGGCCCCTTCCACGATGATCTGCCAGGTGCCCATGCGGCTGGTGGTCATGGAGGGATTTGTGGATTCATCCACATCCAGATAATTGAAGACCGGAGACGCCGGGACAAGGCAGAAGGCGGATTCGGTCAGAAGATTATCGGCAGCATTGGAAAAAATTATTTTCTTCGATTCCGGACCATCCTTGTCCATGACCTGGTCATGGAAATATTTCCGGGTCACGGCCCTGAATTGTTTCCACATGTCAAAAAGTTCTTTCCAGGGAAGGCCGTCGCTGTTCAGGAGATATCCGGTTTCATCGCTGATGCCTTTTATAATGGGAGCGTTATCCGGGTCATATTCATGGAAAATCCTTGCCACATGGGCGCCGACAGCTCCGAATCCCTGGATGAGAACATCCATTTTTCCCGGTTTCGGGAGGGTCATATTTTTAAACTGGGGCAATTGCCTGAGTTTGGGCAGATGTTCCAAAAGGGCTTTGGTGGCTACCACAATCCCGTTGGCAGCCCCGCCCAGTTCATCGATACGGTTTCCGCCCATGTCAGCTGGTTTGGAAACCACATTGTTAAGGCCGTTTTCAACGGCAAAGGTTTTCATATCTGCATCATTGGTACCCACATCCGGTCCTGGAATATAAATATCCTTGTACCGTTTCAAAAGTTGCCCGAATCCTTTGATGATGGCATGCCTATCGTTTTCGGAAAGGTTCTCCGGCTTTACAATGCCGGATTTCCCACCGCCAAAGGGGAGGTCTGCAGCTGCATTTTTAAGCGTCATCCCCCGTGCCAGGTTGTGAATGATATCCGGTGTGATATCCGGCAGCATCCTTGTACCGCCCATGGAAGGCTGCCCCATGGCCAGATTGTCCACAACCAGGTATCCGCCTATTTCAACAGGGCTTTCTTCATTCCACATACAGGAAACAAGGCGGGGTCCCAGTCGGTCCACTTTTATTCCCAGGCGCTGCAGCCGGTCGATATCCAGAGGTCCGAATTCAATAAACCGTAAGGGGCCATCCTTGATGAGCCGGTTTTTCCGGACATGCTCAGGCAGGGTATCATTTAGAAACTGATTCATTCTTGATGGAATCATGGTGTTTATCCTTATAATTTCTTATTAATGCAGGTTCCCGGCTGCCACAACGCCGATGCCAGCTTTGATCAGGGCCCGGGCTGTCAGATTCACGGAATTGTGTTTTTCCAGATAATTGTCCAGAAGCGGGGCCATCAGGTTTTTTTCCAGGATGTCTTTTTTAGGGATAAAATAATCGAAAATATCGGATGGATGGTCTTTTTGGGCTTCGATTTCCGGTTCCCCGCCTTCGTGCTTGGCTGAAATATTGGGGACCTGTTTTGCAATCTCCACCAGTTCCGCTCTCCGGTTATAGGGCTGGAGAACAATGGATTTATAGGTTTCCGTGATGTGGTGTTCAAAACGAACCTGTTTTTCAAGTCCGAGTTTTTTGCGGATGACATTGGCTTCGCGAATGGTTTCATTGTTCACGGAATTGGAAAGATTGAATCCCACAAGGGAGGTGGAGCCGTCTTTTCTGGCGAACAACCTGGCCGTCATAAGGGTCCACAGGATGAACCAGGGGTTGTCATTACCGACAAAAACCGAGATCTTGAATTCAATATCCACCCCCAGCCGGTGCATGACATACCCGAGGAGGATTGTGCCGGGGTTGATATTCAACACCTGCCTGATGCCGTATTGAGTATAATAGGTCAGGTATTCTTCAGCCCATTTCAAGGGATAGTGATTGGGCTGGCCGATACCGCCGAAAAATCCGGAAAGGGTGGAAGGGCCGCCTGCCAGATGGATATTACTGCCATCGGTTCCCCGGGTGTCAAGGGATTCCACATAGGTGGCGCCGATAATCTGCATGGCCAGGGCCGTGGCCATGATATCACCGTTGTCCTCTGCCTGTTCAGCCATGTTCCGGACCCGGATGATCCGGCCGGGCATAAGTTCTTTTTTGTCTATGGCTCGTTTTGCCTCTGCGATGAGCCAGGGGAAGAACTGCATGGCACTCACTTCAAGGGTCACGGCATGGGAAAAATCAACAGACCCGGTATTGCCTTTTTCTCCCAGCACGGTTTTGCAGAATTCATTCATAGAAACAAAGGCTTTTTTATCCCTTTGTTCGATAAGCCATTCAAGGTCTGCCACATAGGGGGAATTCATGTCTTTCAGGCGCTTCATAAGGCTTTCCGGGTTTCTTGCCTGTTTTGCCTTTTCATTGATAGCAGGGGCTCCTCCGAATTTTTCAATGAGCGCTAAAAGGTCGTTTACCAGTTTGTTGTCCGGGTCTGCAAAAAAACGGTTGATGATATCCAGATCTTCTTGTTCGATTTTAAGCATGTCTTTAAGATGGGCCATGGGGGAATCCTTTCTTTTTTATATAATTATATTTATTTTTTCATTTTTTCATCAGGGCAAGGAATTTTTCCTTTTCGCCGTCCACCATATGATAGCAATGCTGATCTTCAGGAAATCTTCCTTCCCGGACATCGGCACAATAGGCTTTCATGGCATTGGTGATGATGGATGCCACATCACAGTATTTTTTCACAAATTTCGGCGTAAAGGCCTGGAACTGGCCGATGAGATCGCTTACGATTAGAAGCTGGCCGTCGCATTCTTTTCCCGCCCCAATGGAGAAGACCGGGATGGTCAGGGTTTTGGAAATATATTGAGCCACTTCCGGGGGAACCGCTTCCACAAGAAGCATGTGGGCACCGGCCTTTTCCACGGCAAGGGCGTCTTCCACTACCAGGGCTGCATCCCTGGCTGTTCTGCCCTGGGCCTTATGGCCGCCGAGGGCTCCTGAACTCTGGGGAGTGAGCCCGATATGGCCGATGACAACGATCCCGGCTTCCACAATGGTTCTGATCCGGGAGACAACCCTTGTCCCGCCTTCAAGCTTGACAGCATCCATGTCAGCTTCCTTGAGGAACCGGCCTGCATTTCTCACAGCGTCTTCATCAGATGCCTGGTAGCTCATAAACGGCATGTCGCCCACCACAAAGGTATTGGGGGCTCCCCGCCGGACGGCATCGCAATGGCCTATACACTGCTCCATGGTCACAGGAACCGTGCCTTTGTAACCATAGACACACATGCCAAGGGAGTCTCCTACCAGGATCATATCAAGACCGGCAGCCTCTGCAAACTGAGCGGTCGGAAAATCATAGGATGTCAGCCAGGTAACTTTTTCACCGGCTTCCTTCATCTTATAAAAATCATGGATTGCTTTTTTCTTGGCCATTTTTCCCTCCTTTAAGGATTAATAAAACAAGCTTGGTTTGATATTGTTTTGAAACTGCCATCATATCGGGGCTGCATCAATGGGCCATCCCTGGTCGGGTTTGACCTCTGAATAGACGATAAAGGTTTCGATTTTTCCCATACCCGGTATGGTGGCAAGCTTCTGTTTGATCAGGTCGCCCAGGTCGCCCAGATCCGGGGCAACCACATGGAGAAGATAATCAAATCTTCCTGTGATATGGTAACAGGCGCGGACATTGGGTATTTTATTGATTTCATTTTCAAGCACTTCAATATCCTTTACCCTGTGCCGGTCAAGGGAAATACAGGCAAACCCCTGGGCTTTGAGGCCTATTTTTTCCGGGTCAACGACAGCCCGGTACCCTTTCAGGATTCCTTTATCTTCGAGCTTTTTGACACGATCCAGCATGGTGGATGGGGCCAGCCCGGTTTCCTTTGCCAGGTCGCTGTTCTTTTTTCGCCCGTCCTTTTGCAATGCTTTCAGGGTGTGTCTGTCAATGTTATCCATAAGGCCTCCCGTGGTCAATTTGTCACCAAACGGTTTCTATCAAATTAAATTCGATAGTTTATTATTTATATCGAATTATAATTTAATGTCAAGGATAATTATAAAATAATTCAGTGAATTTTATAAAAAATTACCGGATTTTATTCGGAAACAAATATAAAAAATTCAGCACAGGGCAAAAGAATTAACAGCTCAGAGAAAAAAGATATATTCCCTTTACCATGAAGCAATTTATGAGGCAGACATTTCATTCTCAGAGGAAGCTTTGTCAATATCCACGATGGTCTTACCTTTGCTGTATTCCCGGGTTTCATATTTAGTGATGTTCATGAGTTTCTGGGTAAGTTCCGCGATCCTTTCTACCTGGACCCTGATTTTATCTATTTTTTCAAACAAGGGAGAGTCTTTTTCAATGCTCATTAATAATATTGCAATATATCCGTCAATGATCATGGCCGGCTGACTCAGCTCGTGGCAGACGGCTCCTGCCATTTCAAGCACGCCTTTTAATTTTTCTTCCTGTTTGACGGCTTCTTCGGCTTTTTTTCGTTCCGTGATATCCTGAAGACTGATGACGCTGCCCATCACCCTGTTTTGTTTATCTTTGTAGGTGGACCCACTGATACTGACCGGGATGATATTCCTGTATTTATCATACCGGGCCGTCTCAATGCCGGAAAAAAACTCACCAACGATCACCATGTCAATCATTTTTTTTGTTTCAGACCAGTTTGCTTCAGGAACAAAATCATCCATTTTCCTGTTGATACGTTCTGAAAGAGACCATTTGAAAACCCTTGAAAATGCAGGGTTAAAATAGATCACCCGGCCTTCATTGTCGTAAACGATAATCGGGTCGGCGGCAGCTTCCATGGCAGATCTGTATCTTTCCTCACTCTCAAGAAGCTTGGCCTCGATTTTCTTTTTTTCTGTGACATCTCTGTATATCACTGTGCTTCCGACGGTTTCACCTTTATCATCCGTATAGGTTGCACAGCTCAACAGGATATCCAGAAGGTTACCCGTTTTTGTGTACCGTCTTGTTTCAAAGGAATGGATAATTTCTCCTGCCAGCACTCGTTTCAAAGCTTGTGTAGTTTCTTCAAGGTATTCTTTTGGAACAAAGTCTATTTTTTTATTGAGCAGCTCGTAAAGTTTCCATCCGAAAACCTTTGTAAAGGCAGGATTCAGATAGGTTACATGGCCTGTGAGATCATAAAACACAACCGGATCAGGGACAGCATCAGTTGCAGAAAAAAAACGGTTCCGGTATTCATTTAAGGTTTTCTGGGTTTCATTACATATGGTTTTGTATTTTTGAAGTTGATGGGTCAGTTGCGAAATTGATTTTTTTTGACTTTCCATGCTGCCCTCCTGATGAAATTTCAAGCATATTTCCATCATTCCAATAATGGAGGGGTTTTGTCAAGTTCTGGCTGCAACACCTTGCCGGGTGATTTGAAACCAGCTCCTGCCGGCGATGAATAGCCCGCAACCCCGGATAGTTTCTTGACTTAACCGCAACAACTATATTATTAATCTTGAGCATAAATAAGAGAATATGAATTTTTCACAATCAAGTTGAGGAAGGCGTATGACCAAGAATATAGTTGTGGCAATTGATGATAAGGTGAAAATCCGGACCGTCCTTGCAAGCGTGTCGGATAAGACCGGGCTTGAGACCTTTATCCCAGGTCTTGTGGAAGTGAACCCCGATATCCTGATCCTGTCCACCGGCGGTACTTATGGCGTGATAAAGCAAATCCTGGGGAAAAAGGCAGACACCTGCCTGAAACAGGTATCCGATTATACAGGGCAGCCGGAAACCCAGGGCGGGCTTGTGAAAACCCTTGATTTTAAAATCTATCTCGGCCTTTTGACCGAAACTTATAATGATGCCCACCAAAACGATCTGAAACGGACAAGGGCCCTTGCCATTGATATGGTGGTGGTCAATCTTTATCCTTTTGGCCAAACCATAGCCAAAAAAGAGGTTAGCCCGGAAGAGGCAAGGGGTAATATCGATATCGGAGGGCCCACCATGATCCGGGCCGCTGCCAAGAATTTTATCCGGGTGGCATCGGTGGTGGATCCCTTATCTTATCCGGCAATCCTTGAAAAGCTTAAGGCAGCAGGAGGATATCTTATGCTTGAAGACCGGTTTGGCCTGGCCAAAAAGGCCTTTGAACATACCGCAGTCTATGATCAAACCATTGCCGGATATTTTGCCTCAACACCCTTCAGCAGTGTCAAATCCTGCTATACATCAGGAGAATAAACAACCATGTCCAGAGACCTGAAAGAAATGTACAAAACTATTATGGATGACCATTTCACCCCTCAGATGGAGATTTCCTTTATTGACGGGAAAAAGCGCCAGACCCTTTTTTATGAGAAGGTGTCATGGGTGATTGACGGGGTGAACAAGGGCTTGCGCTATGGAGAAAACCCGGGCCAGGAAGCGGCCCTGTACCGGCTGGTCAACGGGAACCTGGTTCTGGGCGATACAAAGACCATAGCCCCGGGGAGATACCTGGTATCGGATATTGAATTGCTCCAGTCTGGTAAACATCCGGGAAAAACCAACCTCACCGATGCCGACAATGCCTTGAATATTCTTCGATATTTCACCGATACCCCCTGTGTGGTCATTGTCAAGCATAACAATCCATGCGGTGCGGCAAGGGCCAAAAGCCTTGAAGAGGCTTACCATAAAGCCTATATGGCGGACCGGGTGGCAGCCTTCGGCGGTTGTATTGCCGTCAATAAGGCCCTTGACAAGGTCACGGCAGAAGCCATTGCCGGCCAGTATGCCGAAGTTGTAGTGGCCCCGGAATTTGAAGACGGGGTCATGGAAATCCTGGAAGCCCGGAAAAATTTAAGGGTAATCCGGATCAATGCCATGGATAAACTGCAAAATTTCATCGGTGAGCGGGTGGTGGATTTTAAAAGCCTCATGGACGGCGGCCTTGTGGCCCAGTGGTCTTTTGTTCCCGAGACCCTGTCCAAAAAAGATTTTACCCTTGCTTCCACAGAATATAAAGGGAAAACCTACAGGGTGAACCGGGAACCTACAAAAGAGGAATATGAGGACCTGCTTTTCGGATGGCTGGTGGAATCCGGTATTACCTCCAATTCCGTCATCTATGTAAAGGATAATGTGACCGTGGGCATCGGTACCGGGGAACAGGACCGGGTGGGTGTTGCAGAAATTGCCGTGGATAAGGCCTACCGGAAACTGGCAGACCGGTATTGCTTTGAGCGGCATGGAATTGCTTTTACCGATCTGGCCGACCAGGATAAAAGGGCTGAAATCGAAAAGGATGTCAAGACAGCCAAAGGCGGTCTTATTGGGTCAGCCATGGTTTCCGATGCTTTTTTTCCCTTCAGGGACGGGATTGATGTAGGGCTGCGTCAGGGCGTCAAAGCCGTTGTTCAGCCAGGAGGGTCCCTGAATGATTACCAGTCTGTTGAGGCCTGTAACGAAAGTGGCGCTGCCATGGTCTATACCGGCCAGAGGAGTTTTAAACACTGATCCGGGTTTTATATGAATAGAGAGAGCTGGTCTTTTCTTGCATCTGCGTGCTGGATGGTCACCTGGACAATATCCCCGTATTTGAGCCGGATGCCGGCCGGGACAAGTTTTGTTTCCAGCATGAATTCTTTTATCAGGATGAGATAATGCTCCCTGTGACATTCCAGTACCAGGGATTCAAAGGAGACGCCTTTTTTGGATTCCAGGTATTTGATGATCCAGTATCGTTTTCGCGATGCCTGGATGCGGCTTGTATTGGACACAGCCGTTGAGATCGATAAAAGGATGTCTTCAAGATCTGTTTTGGAATAGGGGGCATGATATCCGAATATGGCCTTGATCTGGCGCTGGGTTAAAAGATCATGATACCTCCGGATGGGCGAAGTTGCAGTGACATAGGCATTGACGCCTAGACCGGCATGGGTTTCCGGGGTGGTTCCGATCATGGCCCTGCTTAATTGTTTTCTCTGCATGAAATTTAAAAGCAGGGAAGTTTCAATGCCTTTGAAAAGCCTTTGTTTGGGCTGGGCCTGGGATCTGAAAACAGCCGGCATCCGGTGGCTTGCCAGAAATTCCGCCATCAGGGAATTGGCAAGAATCATCAGTTCCGAGATCAGCATGCGGGATGGGTTTTCCCTGTCTATTTTTGAATACCCGATTTCCCTGTTTTCCTCAAGCCAGACATTGACTTCAGGAAGGGTGATCTGAACGGCACCGGCTTTGATGCGTTTTTCCCGAAACAGGAGAGCCATCCTGTAAAGTGTCGTGATGGGATCATTTTTACCGTTCAAGAGATTGGCTTCAGCATAGCTCATCTTCTGGCGGATTTTGATAATACTGGGAACAATCTTATATTCCTGAATTTCAAAGAACCGGTTTGTCCGGACAAGGGTGCTGATACCAGGTCTTATTTCTCCTTCTTTCAAACTGCATAGATCTTCGGAAAGTCTTGGCGGAATCATAGGGAGTTTGTCATCGGGCATGTAAATGGAGCTGCCCCTTTCCCGCGCCGATAGATCAACCGGGTCACCGTTTTTAATATAGGCATCCACATCAATGATATGAATCCCCAGGCTGTATCCGGTTTCCGTATTCTCAAGGCTGATGGCATCATCAAAATCAAGGGTGGATTGTCCGTCAATGGTGATGAGGGGAATATGGGTCAGATCTTTTCTTAAGGGGTCATCTGAAAAATGGATGGGATTTGTGATAAGGCTTTGTTCCTGTTCCAGAACGTTACTTGAAAAAACCGTCGGGATTTTAAGGGAAAGAAGGTGGATATTTTCATCCTGATGCCAGATCCCGGCTTTGACAAAGATATGAAAGAGCTGTTCCGTCGAATGCAGGGAAGATTTTTTAATTATCTGTTTGGCTGTCTGAGCATGTTCAGAATCATTTCCAAAAAGGTAAAAGGATTTCAGTATGTCAATGGTGGCTTCATCAATGGCAGTGCTGCTCCCGTTTTTACGGTTCAGGATATCATTGATCCAGGCTGCCCCATCCTGAATCCGGCGTTCTTTTTTTTCAGCCTCCTTTAGCTGTCTTTTTTTTCCTTCAACCTGTTCAGCTGAATACGGGGCAAAAATCATCTGGCTGAATTTAAAATAGAGCCGGTCGTGGAAAAATGCCCGGATAACGGCTGCCTCATGATCCGGGGTCAGGGGAGGATCAAAGCAGAAAAGGGTCATGGTGGACAATTCAATATCTTCAGACTCTTCATGCAGGATTTCCCATAATTCCCGGATATCAATGGTTTCAGAAAGCTTTTTCCTGTTCTCTGTGAGTTGTTTTAACTGTGTGACAATGGAATCCCTTGAGAGAGTGGTATCAAGACGAGCTTGCGATATATGGGACAACCGGTTTTCAGAAAAACTGACTTCCCGGTTATGCTCATTGAGCAATCTGAGCTTACCTTGTTTTTCCTGCAAAATGACAGCAGAAACAATTTTCTGCTGGTCGATGTATTCCACAATGTTCCCTATATTCATGACTGAGACAATACCAGGAAGGTGCCTGGTTGTCAAATGAACTAGCAGTCCTAAAACCTTGAAAAATAAAGTAAGATGCAATAGGATGACATCATTGGAATAGGGAAGAAAAAAGGAAAGCCCCTTTGAGAAAAAAAAATAAACACAATCTGCCGGTTTTTAATTCTGATGAGGATTTTACAAAAGCCTTTGAAGAAAAACATCCTGATCAGAAATATGAAAAACAAAACAATAGAATTTATGATACTGGCCTGCTTGGCCGGACGGAAGATGAAATTGAGAAAGAAAATGATCCGGATGAGGATTTTGAAACATTACTAGAAGAATCCTTTCAAAAAGGCAGGGCCAAACCCTTAAAAAAAGCGCCTCCCGTATCCCTTGAAAAAAGGCTCAAACGTTATCCGCCGCCTGAAAAAACACTGGATTTGCATGGGTATAATGCAATCGGGGCCGAGGTGAGATCCAGGTCTTTTATCCACAGTTGCAAACTGCAGGGATTTTTTACCATCCGGATTATAGTCGGCAAAGGCCGTCATTCAAATGAAGGGGCCGTGTTGCCGGATGTAGTGGAAGATGTGGCAAAGGAAATGAAAAAGCAGGGTCTGGTCATTGGCTTTGAATGGGAGAATAAAATAAAATCAAAAAGCGGGGCATTGATCATTTATCTAAAACAGTTTGAACGGTTTGACGGATAATTTCAGTTATTCAGATGGTAGCGGCGAACTGCTCTGAGATGCTCTTCATAGGTTTCTGAAAAATAATGGGTGGTGTCTTTTTTGGAAACAAAATAAAAATATCCGGTTTGTGCAGGATACAAGGCAGCCTCAAGGGATAAAGCACCGGGATTTGCAATGGGGCCCGGCGGCAGCCCGCTAATCTGGTAGGTATTGTAAGGGGTGACGGTTTGAAGATGAATCTTTTTTATATTCCCGTCAAAATCCTCTATGCCGTATATGACGGTGGGGTCACTTTCAAGCCTCATGTTTTTTTTCAGCCGGTTATGGAAGACAGATGAAATAAGGGGCCTTTCAGATGCATCTCCGGTTTCTTTTTCAATGATGGAGGCAAGGGTGAGAATTTCATGGGCAGAGAATCCGAGTGATCCGGCTCTGCGCCGCAGGTCTTCCGTGAAAACGGAGTTGAAACGCCCGACCATGGCGCTGATAATATCTTCACAGGTATTCTGTTTTGAAAAAAAATAGGTGTCTGGAAAAAGATAGCCTTCAAGGGAAAAGACTTGGATCCCAAGTCTTTTAATAAAGGAAGGACTATTACAGAGGGTCATGAATTTTTTCATGTCACAGAAGTTTTCCTTTTCAACCAGGGCTGCGATTTCCCTTATATTAAATCCTTCAGGTATGGTAAGCCTGTAGAGTTTCACCTTTCCTTTAATAAAGATATCAAGAATCTCTTCAGGTGATTGGGATGCAGACAAAAGATATTCTCCGGCCTGGATCTTTTTCCCTGCCTTTTTAAAATTTGTGTATATGGAAAAATAGAGCTTATTGGAGATAATTTCTTCATTTTCAAGATGTTCTGCAATAGCCTTGAGACCCTGGCCTGAAATAACCATAATGGTTTTTTGCTTGGCATCGGGGTTGAAGGGGGCTTTTATAAAAAAGGATATATCGAAAAAAATATAAATACCTGCAAACAGGTCAATCATTAAAAGACCGGCAACAGAGATAATGAATATTTTTAATCGGTTTTTTACCATGGTTTGCCCTGAAAACGGCTGAAGGGTATCTTGTGCAGATACCCTTCAGCCTATATCCGTATTCCTGATTGAGGAATCTGTATCAACCCGCTTTTTTTGCAATAGGGAAATCCGTATCCGGATTATAGCAGATTCTGCAGCAGTTAAGGCATCTCTTTGCTTCCTTATGTGCCTGATCTTCAGGCAGGACAAGATCCACTTCAATAAAAGAGTCAAGCCGTTCATTCACATGAAGTTCCGGTTGTTTTGCCCTGGAGGTTTTCTTTATGCCGTCAACTTTTTTGAAAATGGATTCATGAATCCGTTTTTTCTGGAGCGAATCTTTTACCGGTTCAACAGCTTCTCCTTTCAGGAAGAGGTCAATGGAGCGGGCCGCCCGTCGTCCGCCGCCAATGGCTTCAACTACAAGAGAAGGCCCGGTGGCCGCATCCCCGGCAGTGAAAATATAGGGAATAGAGGCCTGAAGCGTAGCCGGGTTATTTTCAATGGTATTCCATCGTGTCAGTGCAAGTTCCTTCATTCTGGGCTGAGGGTCCTGGTCCTTGAAAGATGAATCCGGGCTCTGGCCGATGGCGGAGATGACCATGTCAACGGCAAGCAGGGTTTCAGACCCTTGAACCGGTTCCGGACGGCGACGGCCGCTTTTATCCGGTTCACCCAGTTGCATCTTAAGATATTCAAGATGGGTGACCTTGTTTTTGTCATCACCTTTCACACGGGTGGGAGCTGCAAGGAAGACAAATTCAATACCCTCATGTTCAGACGCAACAATTTCCACCTCATTGGCCGGCATTTCTTTTCTTGTTCTTCTGTAAACCATATATACTTTATCAAGACCCAGCCTGAGAAGAGTTCTGGCACAATCCACCGCAGTATTCCCACCGCCGACAACGGCTGCGGTCCGGCCTAGTTTGATTTTTTCACCACCAGAAATCCGCTGCAAGAAATTAATACCTGTATAGCATCCGTCGAGGTTTTCCCCTGCAATACCAAGGGAGAAATCTTCCCATGCACCCACACCAAGAAAGACAGCATTATAGCCAGCTGCCATCAATGAGCCAAGACCGAAATCCACACCGAATTTTACATGACAGAAGGATTTGATGCCAAGATCCAGTATTCCCTGGATTTCCCAGTCTAAAACTTTTTTCGGAAGCCTGTATTCAGGGATTCCATATCTGAGCATACCGCCAAGCTTGGGCATGGCTTCAAAAATGTCTGCCTGGTGACCGATTCGTCTCAGGAAAAAGGCACAGGATAGTCCTGAAGGCCCGCCGCCGACTACGGCAATCTTTTTACCCGTATCAGGTGCACATTTGATGGGTATCCGAGACCCTGAATTCATTTCATAATCTGCTACAAAGCGTTTTAACTGATTAATGGAAACAGGCTCATCTTCAATACCTCTTCTGCATTCAGTCTCACAGGGATGGGGACAGACCCTGCCGCAGGCAAGGGGCAGGGGGTTACGCAAACGAATAGTCTGAACCGCTTCCTTATATTTGCCTTCCCTCAGCTGATTAATATAGCGCGGTATATTGATTTCAGCAGGGCAGGTCTGGGCACAGGGCGCCAGGGGATCATATTTTTGATTGAATTTCATGATCCTTTCGGAAAGAGTCTTGACCTCAATGATATTTTTGGGGCAGGCTTTCTGGCAGGCACCGCAACCCACACATTTTTCTTCATCCACCACAGGGTGTCCCTTGGGGCCCATGGAAACAGCACCGAATTGACAGGCCTTTACACAGTCGCCAAGACCGATACAGCCCACACCGCAGACTCGTTTGCCGCCAAAGACAACGGACATGGCCTTACAGGAAGTAACTCCCATATAATGGTATTTATCAGCAGCCCTGAAACCGCCTTCACACATATTATAGGATAAGGGTGTCTCGGCATTGCCGATTTCCACTCCCATGACTTTTCCGACAGCTTCAGCCCCGGCTTTGCCGGAAACAATGCAGATATTTGCAGGTGCTTTTCCGGAAACAATCGCAGTCGCAGCAGCAGAGCACCCTGCAAAGCCGCATCCGCCGCAGTTTGCACCGGCAAGGCAATTTTCCACCATAGCTATCCTCGGGTCTTCATAGACGTAAAAAATTTTGGAAGCAAGGCTGAGCACAATAGCGCATACCGCACCAATGCCTGACATTAACAATATAGCTGGAATCATAGTATCACCTTATAATTTTCAAATATTCTCTAACCACTGATCCGGATAACCAGGGGATTATTCCAATCGCAAATTATACCATTCCTTTAAAAGACATGAATGTCACTGAAATCATACCTGCGGTTATCAGCCCGATGGATACATCCTGTAAGGGTTTTGGGACCCTGGCCAGAAGAACTCTTTCCCTGACCCCGGCAAAAAGAATCAGTGCAAGGCCGAAACCGGCAGCATAAGCGAATGATGTTACAAGCGATTCAACAAATGTATATTCTTCTTTGATATTGATGAGGCATACACCCAGAACTGCACAATTGGTTGTAATCAGCGGCAGGAAAATTCCAAGTCCGGCATACAGAGCAGGGATGCTTTTTTTCAGAAACATTTCCACAAACTGGACCAGGGCGGCAATGACCAGGATAAAGGAAAGTGTCTGCAAATATTCGACATTAAGGGCTTTCAGCATGTATTGGTTTACAATCCATGTGATAGCCCCGGCCAGGACCAGAACAAAAATAACAGCCATGGCCATACCGATGGCGGTTTCCATTTTTTTGGAGGTTCCGAGAAAGGGACAGTTGCCCAGGTACTGAGCAAGGAGAATATTGTTGATAAAGATGCAACTGATGACAAGAACAAATAGATCACCCATAGTAGTATCTCCTTATGATTTTTTACCGATGAGGTTCATCAGGCAGAGCATGAGTCCAAGGCCGACAAAAGCACCGGGAGCTGTTAACAGGAATTTGAAGGGAAGGAAATCCGGACCCATGGTAAAGGCAGGTGTTCCACCCCAGACGGTCAGGGTTCCGTTTCCCAGGATTTCCCTGACAGAAGCGAGAGCCGAAAGGGACAACCCGTATCCGATGCCAAGTCCAAGCCCATCGGCTATGGATAAAAGGGGTCCGTTTTTGTATGCAAAGGCTTCTGCACGGCCAAGCGGAATACAATTTACAACAATCAAAGGGATGAATATGCCGAGCGTCAGGAAAAGTTCATAGGCATAGGCCTGCATTAAAAGTTCCACGATGGTTACAAAAGTCGCTACTATAACAATGAAACAGGCAATTCGGACTTTTGACGGAATGATATTTCTGAGAAGTGAGATAAAAAGATTGGAGCAGACCAGAACAAAGGTCAGTGCGATTCCCATCCCGATTCCGTTTTCAAGTGATTTGGTTACCGCAAGGGCAGGGCAAAGCCCCAGAACCAGTCTGAAAGGAGGTATCTCAGCCCAGAGTCCTTTGGTAAATTCTTTTGCTAAGGATTGTGCCATATTCTATATTC